>Ga0067045_1002698_pt1 | contig 53041 bp, 31 predicted proteins | sample TerdegcTABiofilm_FD_59184 | JGI IMG/M metagenome (GOLD analysis project Ga0067045, IMG submission 59184) | Combined Assembly of (Gp0054472, Gp0054536) Wastewater bioreactor microbial communities from Singapore -Terephthalate degrading...
GGACGACAACGCGGAGCGCCGCCTGGCTGCCCGGCGCGAATTGCGTTTGCCCCAGGACGAGCGTCTCCGGCGGGGCCGCAACGGCCGGGGCGGCCGACGGCAGCAGGCTGGTGTTAATCACGAAGAAGAGGACCAGGAGCGTCAGCGTAACCTGGGCCGCGACGCCACGCCATTGCCAGAGTGCCCACCAGGCGCGCGGGCGCTCGGTGCGGGTGCGCAACTGCTCCCGGATGCGCCGGTCGGCGGCAGCCGGCAGCCGCACCGGCGTCAGGGCCGCCGGGAAGGTGGCACGCAGTTCGGCGCGCAGCCGGCGCAGCTCGGCCAGCTCGTCCGCGCACTGCGGGCAGCCGGCCAGGTGCGCTTCCACCCGGTCCCGGGCGGCGGCGTCCAGCTCGCCGTCTAAGTAAGCGAGCAGGTCGGAATCTACATGCGGTTGGTTCACAGGTTCCCTGCTGATAATGGGTGGCTATTCTCTGTTTGACCACTGACCACGGACCGCAGACCACAAGACTACCAGCCGCCGTCGCCGGTCTGAGTGGTCCGTCGTCGGTTGTCCCTCGTCTCTTCCTACGACTGCATCCCCTCCAGGCCCAGTTTCAGTTTCCGGTGAGCATTGAAGAGCCGCGATTTGACCGTGCCGACGTTGATGCTCAGGACCTGCGCGATCTCCTCGTAGGAGAGGTCCTGCTGATAGCGCAGCAGGAGCACGGTGCGATGCTCCTCGGTGAGCGCGTCCACGGCGCGCCAGAGCGCGGTGGCCCGCTCGCGGTCCAGGAAAGCCCCTTCGGGATCGCCCTCCAGGTCGGGCAGCGGCAGGCGTTCCAGCCGCTCCTCAACCGCGTCCCACTCCTCGGAGGGGAGCACTTTGCGGCGGTGGCGCGAGCGGCAGCGGTTGACCGTCACCCGGTAGAGCCAGGTCTCAAAGCGGGCCGGCCCGTTCAGATCGTAGTGGGGCAATGCTTTGAGCACATCCATGAACGTCTCCTGCACGGCATCTTCCGCGTCAGCCTCGTCGCGGGTGATGAAGAGCGCGATCCGGTAGACGTAATGCCGGAAGCGGTCGTAGAGCAGCTCAAAGGCGCGCGGCTGGCCCCGCTGGAAGCGCGCGATCAAGTCGGCGGTGGGGATTTCCTGACCGGCGCCTCCCTCCTCACGTGCAGCGAAGGCGAGCAGGCGGCAGAGCTGATCCAGCCCACGCGCTGCCAGCGCGTGCAGGAGACTGCGCCCGCCGCGTTCCAGCCGGTGGATCCAGGGTTGAGTAGTGAGCGCCACCTGCGCCTCCGTCCATTTGCCACTGTTGATTACATGCGTCGGCCAGAGGAAAAGTTCAAAGGTAGTGTAGCACATTTTGGTGAAAGGGGAATCGGCTGACTGGTTTGACCAGTAGGCGAAGTTGCTTATACTGCCTGTGCAGTAATGACAACTTGATAGTGGCCCTGCGGGCGAAGGCGATGGCAGGACTGACGACGAACCGACTTCAGGAGGCTGGTATGGCGAATATGGCGGGGCAGGGGGCCGGTGTGGCCTTTGGGGTGGCGCTGTTGTTGGGGGTGATCAATTGGGTTGCGGTCTGGTATCGCTACCGGCCGGTGATCTATGGGGTGAAACCGGCGACGTTGCTGGCGGTGCTGGTCGGCGCCTGGCTGCTGACGCGCGGCCCGCACGATCCCTGGCAGGCCCGCTGGTTTCTGCCCGGCCTGGCCTTTTCGCTGGCGGGCGATGTTTTCCTGATGCTACCTGGGGGGACGCGGCTCTTTCTGGCCGGGTTAGGGGCGTTTTTCCTGGCGCATGTCTGTTACGTGGTGGGGCTGAATCCTACGTTGCCACCCGGAGCGGCCTGGCCGGTAGCGGTGGTCATTGTGGGAGGCGCGGCGGTCTTCTGGCGGCGCATTGCGGCCGGATTGCGCCAGCGGCGGCAGGCCCGGTTGCTGATCCCGGCGGCGGCTTACGCGCTGATTCTCAGCCTGATGGCCTGCTCGGCCTGGGCGACGCTCTTCCGCCCGGAATGGACGGCGGTGCGGCGGGCGTTGGTGATTGCCGGGGGGAGTTTGTTCTTCGCCTCGGATTCCATTCTGGCCTGGGAGCGCTTTGTCCAGCCTTCACGGGGTGGGCGTGTGGCGGTGATGGTGACCTACCACCTGGCGCAATTAGCGTTGGCGGCGTCTATAGCGCTGTAAGAGGAGTAAGGAGTTAGGGAGCAAGGGTAAGGGATGGAATATGTGAGTCCAAACCCTGCTGGCCGGCCGGGTGCGCCGTTGCGCCTCGCAGGAGGGGTATGCTCTGTACGCCAGGGGGGCGACAGGGTCCCGGCGTGCTAACGAGTTCGTCATGGTGGAGGCGTTGGCCGTGCTGCGGGCTGCCGGTCGCTGGTCACTGGCGGGTACGCCACCGCCACCAGAGGTAGCCCAGCAGGAGCATCACAGCGCCCGTAGCCCCGCTGGAGATGAGAATCCAGGGCCAGGTCGGTAACGGCGGCGGCGGGTCACCGCTGACGATCGGATGCGTGGGCCAGGCTCCCGGCGTCAAGGACGTCATCGTAGCCTCCGGCGGAGACGTCGGCATGGAGGTCTCCAGTGCTGTGGAGGGTTCCTCCGGCGACAGGGTTGGCTCAGGTGACAGGGTTGGCTCGGGATTGATGGTCGGCCAGGTGGGTTCGGGGGTGAAGGGCTCTTGGGTGGGCTGCTCCGTTGGCTGCGCACTCGGGCGCGCCGGACCCTCTGGCGTGGGAGTGGGGGTAACGGTGGGGGAGGGGGGAGGCGTTGTTGGTGTTGCCAGCGGTGAATTGAGGTCGGGTGTGGGTAGCGGAGAATCGCCGTGCCGCCCGGTTGCGGTCAGAGAGGGGGTGGGCGTGGGCGTGGGGGAAGTCTGGGGCGGCATGGAAGGGATCGGAGTGGCAGTGGCCGCACGCGCTAAGGTCGTGGAGATTGGGCCGTAGGTTTCTGTGCCGCCGCTGCTGTTCACCACAAGCAGCTTGTAATAGTAGACGGGCCCCACTTCTACCGAGCCGTCGCGGTGAGAAAAAGTGGTCCCGCTGCCCGGACCAACGAGCGTATCGTAGATCGTAATAAAGTCGGTCGGGCTGTTAAGCGCGCGCTGCACATAAAACTGGTAGAAATCGTCGGGCTCGTTAGTGGATTTCCATTCCAGGAGGACTTCTACTCCGGCCAGGTTGGGGGTGGCTCTGAAATAGTCCAACGTCAGGGCAGCCCAAACCGGCGCTGGCACAAGCAACAACGCCAGTGCCAGCGTTAACCACCAGACTCTGGGCCGGCCCGGCGGGCTGGCGGGCTGCTTTGAATTTTCTTGGTGTTGGGATAGTTCCATGCTCTGGATTATACCCTGTTTTTGGAAAACCGGATGGGCCTGGCGGTCCATTGCGTTTATCCCACGAGAGCGGGAAGGATTGCACTTTTTTCATCCCGGTGTGACTTTTATACTGGGGGCATGATACGGGTACTGCTGGTAGAAGGTCACGATCTGGTGCGGCAGGCGCTGGAGATGCGTTTGCGGGCGGCTCGGGGGTTGGAACTGGTGGGCAGCACCGGTCATTACGAACATGCCGTGCAGCAGGCGCGCGCGTTGCATCCTGACGTTATCTTGCTGGAGACCAAAGTCCCGGCCGGCCTGGAGACTTTACGGGCGCTCCGCGCTGCGGTGCCGGGAGCGGCCGTGATTATCCTTACCTCCTATCATGATAACGAAGAAGAGGGGCAGGCCCTGCACCTGGGCGCGTCCTGCTACCTGCTCAAAGGACTGGATACGAAAACGTTGGTGCGCCAGATCCGCGCGGTGGCGGCTCCGGTGCCGGCATAACCTCGGCCATTGCCTGCCTTGAAACCTTGAAGTATAAGAGGACCTGCCCAGGTCCTCTTTTTTATGCCCCGCTCTGGCTCCGACTGGCCGGTGCCTTCAAATCTAACCCCAGATGTTACCTGTCGCTGGTAAGGGGCCCGTTCTCGTTTGACCACTGACCGCAGACCCCCTGGTTTTAACCGCCGGTGGTCTGTGGTCAGGCGTCTGGGGTCTCTGGCAGTGGAGGTGACGACTTGAGTTAGTCTGACCGCCAGCGTACCATAGTTAGCGGAGGGGGGCATTGAAGCTCCGAGCCGGCGTTTTTATTACCGTTAACTAACTAAAATAGTACTTTTGGTTAGTTGTATTTTAACAATATAGTGGTAGACTATATAAAGTAAGAATTCGGTATATTACAGGGAAGTATGGCGGCAAATCTTATGATGAGCATGATGGAAAATACATACCCGGTGATGGCGCCGCAACCGTCTACGGCGGCAAGACAGGGCTTCTGGCAGACCGGGACCAACCTCCGGTTGGCGCGGGTTCTGGCCACGGCCCGGGAAATCCCCTTTGACGACAACTCGCGGATTGTGTTGCTCAGCGATTCCCACCGGGGCGATAACAGCCGGGCGGATGGCTTCGCCCGTAATGCGGCCCTGTTTCTACAGATTCTGCTCTACTATTACCGGGAAGGTTTCACCTACATTGAGGCGGGGGATGGTGATGATCTCTGGCAAAACCGCCGTTTCCATGCCATCCGCCAGGCCCACGGGCCTATCTTTGACCTGCTGCACCAGTTTGATCACCAACACCGGCTCTATCTGCTCTTCGGCAACCATGACCTCCAGGGGCGTTTGCTGACCCGGATGGAGAAGGATGGGATGCTGGCCGAGGAGGGCCTGGTGCTGCGGCACAGCCGTACCGGGCAGCGTGTCTTTGTCGTGCACGGCCACCAGGCCGATTTCAAGAGCGACCGGTTGTCCACGGTCAGCCGTTTTGCGGTGCGACACATCTGGAAGCGGCTGCAGCTGTTGGGACTGGAATGGCGCACGCCCCGGATTGACGAATCGCAGGTGCGGGGGGCGATTGAGCGCCGCCTGATGGCCTGGGCGGAGGCCCAGCGGCAGGTTTTGATCTGCGGTCACACCCACCGGCCACGGGCGGCGGCCTACGGCACCGCGCCCTACTTCAATGCCGGCAGTGCTCTGATCCCCGGCGTGGTCACCAGCATTGAGATTCAGGCGGGCGAGATCATGTTAGTGCGTTGGACCGCCCGGCCCGGCACCCGTCCCGGTGAAGGGCTCACGGTGGAGCGCAGCCTGATCGCGCCGCCGCGCCAGCTGCGGTTGCTGGTCTGACCGGCGCGCAGCGCACGCCACCTCACGCGGGAAGAGTGGCGGCCCGGCGACGATCTCCGGGCCCGATTGCAGCGCCTCCCAGGTCAACCCTGTGCTCAAGATAGCGGGCGGCTCCCGGCCCAACCGTCGCCACAGCTCCGCCATCAGTCTTCCTCACTTGTCCCCGTGCTTCGTTGAGCGCCAGCACTTCCACTTGCCGGGAGACGGCGTGGAGAGTGCCCCCAACCCCCATGATTTACGCGCCGGCCAACGGTGATATAATTTTCAGCAGTTTGAGGAGGGAAGCCATGATTGAACAGTCACCGTTTGGGCAAACCGGCCATCTGAGCACGCGCCTGATCTTCGGCGGCGCGGCCTTCTGGGAGTTGCCGCAGGCAGAGGCGGACGCCACGCTGGAACTGGCCCTGGAGTACGGTCTGAATCATGTGGATACCGCCGCCGGTTACCGCGATTCCGAGCTGCGGATCGGCTCGTGGATTCAGCGCCATGGCCGCCCCTTCTTCCTGGCGACCAAGACCGGGGAGCGCACCCTTCCGGCCGCGTGGGACGAATTCCGGCGCTCGTTAGAGCGGTTGCACGTGGATCAGGTAGATCTCTTGCAACTGCACAATCTGGTGGAGCCGCAGGAATGGGAGGTCGCCTTAGGCCCCGGTGGGGCGCTGGAGGCCGCGCTGGAGGCCCGCCGGCAGGGCCTGACGCGCTTCATCGGCGTCACCGGCCATGGGGTGACCGCGCCGGCGATGCATCGCCGCGCGCTGGAGCGTTTTGACTTTGACTCGGTGCTGCTGCCCTACAATTACGTGCTGATGCAAAACCCGCAGTATGCCGCCGATTTCCAGGCGCTGGTGGCGCTCTGCCGGGAACGGGGCGTGGCAGTGCAGACGATCAAGGCGCTGGCGTGGGGGCCGTGGGGGGACCAATCCCCGACGCGCGGCACTTGGTACCGTCCCCTGGAAGAGCAGGCCGAGATTGACCTGGCCGTGCACTGGGTGTTGGGGGAGCCGGGCGTCTTTCTGAACACGCTGGCCGATGTCCACTTGCTGCCCAGGGTATTGGATGCGGCCCAGCGCTTTGCGGCCCGACCCTCTGCCGCAACCATGCAGGCCCAGGTCGCACGCCTGGGGATGCAGCCGCTCTTCGTTTAACGGGCCGGGGGCGGTTAAAAGGCAGGGGGCACCCGCCGGCGATAGGGCATGGGGAAGACGCCGCGGACTTTGAATTCCGTTGTCGTTCCCACGCGCTCCACACAGCGGTAGCCATACAACGGCGCGGGGCCGGGCTGCACCACCACCCGTTCCGCATGGATGACCACATCATCCCGCTGCTCAAAGTTGGGGTCGTAGATGTGCAGGTCCAGCTGCTCCGGGCCGCTGGAAGTCAGGCCGTAAGCCAGCACCTGGTGGTTGTGCCACAAAATCCAGGTCTCCTTGTGGCTGACGTAGACCAGCCCTAACGGTACCAGCTGTCCGGCACCCAGCCGGGTGGCAATAACGGGCAGGGCCTGGTAGGTGCGGCGCCAGGTGCCCCGGGGGCCCTCATCGGGCAGCCACATCCAGTGGAAGAATTTGAGCGTGTAAAGCCAGAGCGTCCCCAGCGTTTGCCATTGCCGCCAGAAGATGTAGCGGTAGAGCGGGCTGTTTTTCGGCGGCGGCTCGGTCAGGGGGGGAAGGGGCCGCCCGGCCAGCAACAGGTCGTAGGCGGTGGCGCACATCCCCCCGCAGAGGCCGTAGATGCGTCCCGCCTCGCCCGACAGATGGAGCCAGGGCCAGGGCGTGGGGTCGCCGGGGAAGCGGTTGCCAAAGCGAAAGCCGTGCTGCGTCGGGCGGAAACGGGCCGTTACCGGCTGTTCCCGGGTGACTGAAGAATCGGCCCGGCTGGTGGTTGGCTGTTCCTCGTGTATCATATTCGGTACATTCATTGCCCCTCCACAAAAAAGAAAGTTAACTGGCTACCATACCAGGGCTGGCGCAGCTTCTTATGGTTGCACCGGCTTCAAGTAGGTTTCCACTGCCCAGCCTTCGGTGCCGTCAGGCAGGCGGAGCTGCCACCAGCGGTAGCCGTCGGCCTGCTGCGGACCATTGACTACGGTTAAGCGCGTTCCCGGCTCCAGGTGGGTGATCGTCGTTGCCTGGAACCCTGGGGCCTGCCGCAGGTTGAGCCGTGCGCCTTCGGTGATTACCATTACCGTGTCGCCAGCATAGAAGCTGGATGGAGTGGCCGTGACGGCCAGCGTGGCGGCGGGTGACTGCACTCCTGACGACGTGGGCTGGGATGGCGTGGCTGTGCCTGATAAGGCGAGGGGGGCTTCCACAACTGCTGGGGACCCGCCGAAGAACCGGTATGCTTGCCAGCCTGTATAGAGCGGTATGCTCAGGAAGAGCGCCAGCATGGTCAGCCGGGGGATCAGCCGATGGCCGGGACGGCTCAAGGCCTGCCGTACGCCAATGGCCATCCCCCAAAGCAGCCCTGAGGCTGTTAGCACCATCCGTTCGGCTGAGGTATTGATTCCCCATAAGGCTTCGCCCACGATGTAAGCAGCGAAATGAGCGCCGTTCAGCAGGAGATTGAACCACAGCCAGGAGCCAAAAAAGCGCTGGAAGTTCCGCTTTGCGGGCGGGCTCTGGAGCAGGCGGCGCAGGGACAATAAGAGCGCCAGGCCGGCCAGGCCGGCCAGGGAGCGGGCGGTCAGCGGTACGGTTGTTGCCAGGTAAAAGAGGAGGAAGCCGACTACTCCGCCTATGGCGGCTGCCCGGACAATGCGGCCCAGCGCCTGGAACCACGGAAACGCCACTTGCCCTTGCACCAGGATGGTTTGGCTATCGCGGATGTTCCCCAGGTGTAACTGAGTAGTCAGTGTGGTACCTTCAGGAATGTTTCCCGTCTCCAGCGTAATGATCAGGTCTTCCTCGCCTTGAAATTGAGGGGGGAAGGCCAGCCAGGAGACCGGCGGATCGGCCGTGATAGTGCCTTTGAGCAGGCCCCGCCCTGTGGAATTGCGGACGTGGAGGGTCCGCTGAGCCTGGTTGCCTGGCAGGAGGCGTCCGAAGCGCAGCGTGTGGGGGTGGACCTGCAGGACCGGGTAGGGGAGGCGGGGATTCAGGACGTGCAGGAAGGCCTCCAGTCCTTCATCCTGGTCTGACTGGCTGCGCACCAGGGCAGCCGCTTGATCTGCCAGGTCGGTGCGGAACAGAGCGCGACGGAACCAGCTTTCCAGGTCGCCCTTGTAAAGCAAATCCCTGGCTACTGTCCAGTGGTCATCACAGAGGCGGGCCAATTCAGCGGGCGTGCGGGCCATTTTCCCGTCGGGGAAGAAGAAAGGTAGCTGTGTTTTGCCGGTAAGAGCATCTTGCAGGCCTTGTAAGGCTTCCTTCAAGCCCTGGGCGTCGGGACGCTCGTGGGGATCATTCTGGAGCGCGCTCCGCAGCACTGCTCGCAGACTGGGCTCCAGTGTGTCTATCTGAGGAAAATCCAGGGGGTGATTCCGGGGATCGTCGTCGGTCAGCAGGTGATAGAGGGTGGCGGCCAGCGAATAAATATCAGAGGCAGGGGAAGATTCCCCCTGGTACATCTCCGGTGCTGCATAGCCTTCGGTGCCGTAGATGCTGGACTGGCGCAAGCCCATCTTCCCGCCCGGCTGGGCCACCAGGCGGGCCTTGGCGGTCCCGAAGTCCACCAGGCGGGCCGCACCCGAGATCCGGTCAATGATGATATTGGCCGGCTTGATGTCATGATGGACTAAGGGGGGAGTCTGCCTGGCCAGATAAATCAGGACCTCACACAATTGAATGCCCCAGCGCAAAACATCCTCTGGGGTCGCGGCCCGGCCCGGCACAAGATTACCTTGCATATCCTCATGCGTTAGCCCTTCCAGCAGATTGGATCCCTCCACGTATTCCATCACGATGTAATTCCGCCCGTCCTCGGAGAAAGAGGCGATGATGTCGGGGATACCCGGATGGCGGAGGCCAGCCAGGGTACGCCCCTCGGTCTCAAAGCGACGATAAGCGGCCTGGACTTCTTGCGGGTTGGTCAGATCATAGTATTGGAGCATTTCTTTGACGACGCGCGGTCGTCCAAACGCTCCCAGGTCTTCCACCAGGTAAACGGCCCCCATGCCTCCTTTGCCGATGGCGTGGAGGACGCGATAGGTGTTATGGAGGACCTGACCGGTTTGCAAGCCGATGTAGGTGGGGGCCACCGTTGGTAGCAGCGCATTGCCGCATCCGGCGCAGAAGCGGGCGGCATCTTGATTGAGGTGGTGACAATGTGGGCATTCTATCATCTTCAAGATCTCCGGCAGGGTACCCTGGACATCCATCATGACACGGTAGGGATTGCTATTGTCAACGCCCATATTGTATACCCGCTTGCCAGCAGTGGCAATCCTCAGCGCGCCGGCTCGTTTGACATCCGCCCCCTTTCCGTTACAATCGCTCCAACCAGCCATCAGCCGTCAGCCTTTAGCGACGAGATGCCGGGCTGAGAGCTATCAACGGAGCATAAACCATGAGCGAGAAACTGACCAGTGCGCAAATCCGCCAGCTGTTCCTGGATTATTTCGCCGCGCGTGGGCATGAAATCGTGCCCAGTGCCAGCCTTGTCCCGCAGGATGATCCGACGCTGCTTTTCACCAACGCCGGGATGAACCAGTTCAAGGATGTCTTTCTGGCGACCGGCAGCCGGCCCTATCGCCGCGCTGCCGATACGCAGAAGTGTATGCGCGTCTCGGGCAAGCATAATGACCTGGATGAAGTAGGGCGCGATGGCTACCACCACACCTTTTTTGAGATGCTCGGCAACTGGTCATTTGGCGATTATTACAAGAAAGAAGCTATCAGCTGGGCCTGGGATCTGCTCACCCGCGTCTATGGGCTGCCGAAGGAGCGGCTCTGGGTCACTGTTTTCCAGGACGACAAAGGCGACCTGGGCCGCGACGAGGAGGCGGCCGGCTACTGGGCCGGCGAGACGGACATCGCCCGGGAGCACATTACTTTCTTCGGGCGCAAAGATAACTTCTGGGAGATGGGCGATACCGGTCCGTGCGGCCCGTGCAGTGAGATCCACATTGACCGCGGCCCGGCGGCGTGTGACAAACAGCATATCCCCGGCCACGTCTGCGCGGTCAATGGCGGCTGTGCCCGCTTTATTGAGATTTGGAACCTGGTCTTCATCCAGTACAACCGTTTTGCCGACGGTCACTTAGAGCCGTTGCCGGCCAAGCATGTGGATACCGGCATGGGCTTTGAACGGCTTTGCTCGCTTTTGCAGGGGGTCAGCTCCAACTACGAGACTGACCTCTTCACGCCGCTTCTGCGCCGCACCCAGGAGCTGGCCGGCCAGAATGACGCCGAACGCGCCGCCAACCTCACCGCCTACCGGGTCATTGCCGACCACATTCGCGGCATCACTTTCCTGATCGGCGATGGCGTACTGCCGGCCAACGAGGGACGGGGTTATGTGTTGCGCATGGTTTTGCGGCGCGCGGTCCGCTTCGGGCGCAAACTCGGCTTCACGGGGCCGTTCCTGGCCCCTCTGGCCGATGAGGTGATCGCCATGATGGGCCACCAGTTCCCGGAATTGCCACAGCGGGCGGCTTTCATCAAGGCGACGATCACCGGTGAGGAGGAGCGCTTTCTCCGCACGCTGGATCAGGGGCTGGCGCGGCTGGAGGAGGTGATCGCGCGGGTCAAGGCGGCCGGGGAAACCCAGATCACCGGCAAAGAGGCCTTTTTCCTTTACGACACCCTCGGCCTGCCCTTGGAGGTGACCAGGGACGTGGCCGAGGAGGCCGGGTTGGCCGTGGATGAGGGGGGGTATCGCGTGGAGCGAGAGGAGGCCCGCGCGCGCGCCCGCGCCGCCAGCGACTTCACGCTGGCAGCCGATGAACACGCCCGGCTCTACCCCCAGCTGGCCGAGCGGCTCGTGGCCCGGGGCGCGACTGTCCAGTATGACCCGTACAGTCAACTGGCGGTGGAGGCGACGGTGCTGGGGCTTATCTGGGGGGATGAGATCGCCGAGGCGGCCCCTCTGGGCGAGATTGTGGAGCTGGTGCTGGACCGCACCTGTTTCTACGTGGAATCCGGCGGGCAGGTCGCCGACACCGGGCGCATCGTCGGGCCGGATTGGGAGGTCGTGGTAACCGATACCCGCCGCCCGGTCCCCGGCCTGGTCATCCACGTGGGGCGCGTGGTCAGCGGGTTGCCGCGCGTCGGCGACGCCGTCCGCGCCGAGGTGGACGCGGCGCGCCGCTGGGACATCATGCGCAACCACACCGCCACGCACTTGCTCCACCGGGGGCTGCGCGAGACGTTGGGGAGCCACGTGGCACAGGCCGGGTCGCTCGTCGCGCCGGACCGGCTCCGCTTTGACTACAGCCACAACGCGCCGCTCACGCCGGAGCAACGCGCCGCGATTGAGCGGATCATGAACGAGGCGATCTTAGCCAACTATCCGGTCGTGCCGCGCCAGGAAAAATACCGCGACGCGCTGGCACAAGGCGTTATCGCGCTGTTTGAGGAAAAGTACGGTGAGATCGTGCGCGTGCTGCGGATCGGCGACGCCGACGCCGCGCCGTTCAGCCAGGAGCTCTGCGGCGGGACGCACGTCACCCGCACCGGTGATATTGGCCTCTGCCTCATCGTCTCGGAAGAGAGCATCGGCTCCGGCAAGCGGCGCATTGAGGCGGTGACCGGCCGGGGGGCGCTGGCCTTTGTCCAGGCGCTCCGTGACCGGCAGGAGGAGGCCGCCGCACAATTGGAGACTACACCCGAAGAGCTGCCGGCCCGCGTCGCCCGCCTGCATGAAGAGCTCCACGCGGCGCACAAAGAGGTGGCCGGGCTGATCCACCGGCTGGCCCGCAGCGAATTTGAGGCGCTCCTGGGCCGCGTGCAGGAAGTCGGCGGCGTGCCCTTCCTGGCGGCCCGCGTCACCGCGCCCGACGTGGAGACGCTCCGCGAGATGGCCGACTGGTTCCGCGATAAAGTCGGCGACGGCGTCGTGGTCCTGGGCACGGTGCTGGATGACAAGCCTCTTTTCATCGCCGCTACGACGCCGGCGCTCGTCAAGCAGGGGATCCACGCGGGGACGCTGGTCAAAGAGGTGGCGCGCATCGTCGGCGGGGGCGGCGGCGGCAAGCCGGAACTGGCCCAGGCCGGCGGCAAAGACAGCACCAAATTGGATGAAGCCCTGGCCCACGCGGCCACCGTTATCAAAAGGATGCGGGATGAAAGCGGAAAGGTGAAGTAAAGATCCGGCCCGTGTCATCTTTCACCTGTTTGCCATTTACTGTTTGCCATTTGTCATTTGGTGATCCATAATGTCTGAAGCGATTCATGATCTTTTAATCCGGGGCGTTTCCGCTGCCCAGGCGCAGCGGCGGGACGAGGCGCGCTTTTACCTGGAGTGGGTGCTGCGGACCGGGCGCGCTGACCAGGAGCAGCGCGCCGAGGCGCTGTTCTGGCTGGCCGAACTTACCGAGCAACCGGAACAAAAACGCGGCTACCTGGAAGAAATCCTGGCGGCTGATCCCTACGACTCGCGCGCGCGCCGCGCCCTGGCGATTCTGGATCGCCGGCTCAACCCGGCAGAAATCGTCAATCCCGACCGCCTGGCGCCCGGTGCGGATGCGCCCCCGGCGTGTTGCCCGCAATGCGGCGGCGCGCTGATCTTCACCGCCGACGGTCGCAATCGCCAATGTGAACGTTGCGGCTGGCAGCCCGGCCCGGCCATCCCGCCGGAGACCCTCCTGGCTCAGGGGATCGCCGCGGTTAAAGCCGGCCAGCGCAGTGCCGGCCGTGCGCTGCTGGAGCAAATCCCCCCTGCGCCTGCGCCCCCCCTGCTCAAAATCCAGGCCTGGCTCTGGCTCACGGAGACCTATGACGATGTGGATCGCAAGCGCCGCTGCCTGGAGGCGGTCCTGGAGCTGGACCCTGACAACGCGGCGGCCCGCAAAGGCTTACAGCTGCTGGGACGCCGCCTGGAAGCGCCGGTCCCGCTCGCGCCGGAGCCGCAGACAACGCCCAACGAGGCCCCCGCGCTGGCAGCGCGCCGGTTTATCTGCCCCCAATGCGGGGCGCGCCTGACCTTTGCGGCCGGGAGTGGGGTGCTCCGCTGCGATTACTGCGGCCATGAGATCGCACTGGTGGAGGCGCTGCGTTCCGGGGTGGAAGTCAAGGAGCAGGATTTTTTCACCGCGATGGCGACCGCCAAGGGGCACACGCGCCCTACCGGGATGCGTTCTTTCAAATGCCAGGGCTGTGGCGCTAACTTCCTGGTTGCGCCGACCACCCTTTCGTTCACCTGCGCCTATTGCCACTCGCCCCACATCGCGGAATTGCCGGCGCGCGAGCTGATCCCGCCGGAAGGGATCATCCCCTTTGTGATCACCCAGAAAGAAGCGCAGGCCGCCTTCCACAAGTGGCTCAAGAAACATAACCTGCACGATGAAGCTCAGACCACCGCGCTGCAAGGTCTCTATTTGCCGGTTTGGACCTTTGACATCGGTGGGGTGATGAACTGGCAATGTGAAGTGCGGCGCCGGGGAGCCCTCGGCGCGGTCAGCGCCGCCGTCATGCCCACCGCGGCCGAAGCGCAGCTGGTGAGCGCCACGTTAGCCAGCGAGATGGTGCGCAGTGGCGGATTTCCCATTTTTTATAACGACATCCCGATCCCGGCCAGCCATACTCTGCCGGCTGATCTGGCGGCTGAAGTGGAGAACTTTGACCAGACGCTCCTGATCCCCTACGACGTTCACTATCTGGCCGATTGGCCGGCGGAAGTTTACGAAGTGACCGTGGGAGACGCTTCTATCGTGGCCCGCCAGCGGGCCGTGAGCGATGCCCGCCGCAGCCTGGACCGCCGGGTGGACCAAGCTATCCACGGCCAGCGCCGCAACCAGTCTTGGAACTCAGCCGGGGTTGTGGTGGAATCTTACAAGCTGATCTTAGTCCCCATCTGGTTGACCCGTTACCGCTACCAGGAGGCTCTCTACACCGTGGTGATCAACGGCCAGCGGGGCACTGTCCGTGGCCAGGAGCCGCCGGGACTGATCAAGAAACTGTTGGGTGGATTGTTGGGGTAAAATCAATGCCTGGCCGGTGAGGTGTTGCATGTCAGACAGCGTTCGGGACTTGCTGGTCCGGGGAATTGCCGCCGCCCGCTCGCACTACCACGACGAGGCACGCTTCTACCTGGAGTGGGTGCTGCGGACCAGCGACGCTGATGAAGAACAACGCAGCGAGGCGCTGATCTGGCTCGTGGAAGTGACGGATGCGCCGGCCCAGAAGCGCCACTACCTGGAAGAAATCTTGGCCGCGGATCCCTACAACGCGCGCGCCCGCCGGGCCCTGGCGCTTTTGGACGGCCGGTTGAAGCAGGAAGAAGTGGTGGATCCTGACCGGCTCGGCCAGAGTGCGGTGGAGGTCCCCGACCGCTGTCCAGAGTGCGGGGGGGCGATGATTTTCACGGCTGACGGCAAGGGCCGGCAGTGCGAGCGCTGCGGCTGGCGGCCCGGCCCGGCAGTCACGCCGGAGACGTTGCTGGCGCAGGGGATCGCCGCCGCCAAAGCCGGCCGGCGCGGCGAAGCCCGCTCGCTCCTGGAGCAGGTGACGCGCGCCAACGCGCCCGCCCCGCTCAAAATCCAGGCCTGGCTCTGGCTTACCGAGACCCACGACGACGTGGACCAGAAGCGCCGCTGTTTAGAGGCTGTCCTGGCGTTGGACGCCAGCAACGCCGCAGCCCGGAAGGGGCTGCAACTGTTGAGCCGCCGGCTGGAAGCGCCCGCGCCGGCCATGGCCGAACCCCAGCTGCAACCGACCGCGCCTGCCCAACCGGCCGCTGTCACCGCCCGGCGGTTTGTCTGCCCCCAGTGCGGTGGCCGGATGGCTTTTGCCGCCGGCACCAGCGCGCTCCGCTGTGATTACTGCGGCCACCAGGAATCGTTGGTGGAGGCGCTCCGCTCCGGCGTGGAGGTGACGGAGCAGGATTTTCTCGTCACCATGGCGACGGCCAAGGGGCACACCCGCCCGACCGGGATGCGCTCTTTCAAGTGCCAGGGCTGCGGCGCGAATTTTCTGGTCCCGCAGGAAACCCTCTCCCTCACGTGTGCCTACTGCGGTTCCGCTCATGCGGTGGAACTGCCCACGCGCGAGCTGATCCCGCCGGAAGGGATCATCCCCTTTGTGCTCACCCAGGATGAGGCGCAAACCGCCTTTCGCGAATGGTTGAAAAAGCGCAAATTGCGCGAGGAGGCCCAGACCACCGCGCTGCAAGGTCTCTATTTGCCGGTGTGGACTTTTGACATCGGGGGTGAAGTGCGCTGGCAGTGTGAAGTGACGCAGCGGCGCAGCGGACTGGCCGGCGCTATCGGCGCGGCGGCCGTTTCTCCGACTGCCGGGCTGATGGAGTTGGGCGGTGCGCTGAGCAATCAATCGGTGCGCAAGGGCGAGGTCCCGGTTTTCTACAATGACCTGCTGGTAACGGCCAGCCATACGCTGCCGGCCGACCTGGTGGCGGAACTGGATAACTTTGAAGGCGCGATCATCGTCCCTTACGAAGAGCGTTACCTGGCTAACTGGCCCGCCGAGGTCTACCAGGTGACCGTCTCCGATGCCTCCATTGTGGCGCGCCAAAAGGCGGTGGCGCTGGCCCGGCGCTCCATAGGGATCCAGATTGAGGTCTCCGTCAGCGGTGAAGTCCAGAACTTGCACTGGAGCTCCGCCGGCATGGTGGTGGAGTCGTACAAGCTGATTCTGGTGCCCCTCTGGCTGGCGCGGTATCGGTTCCGTGACGCCCTCTACACCGTCGTCATCAACGGCCAACGCGGTAGCGTCCGGGGGCAGGAGCCGCCGGGACTGGTGAAGAAGCTGCTGGGGGGCCTGTTGGGGTAGCGAATCAAGAAGAAATCAAAAATCAGCGACCGGGTGACAGGCTGGCTGATTGACTCAGAGGAGGTGGGCATGGAACGGGAGGCTTTCTTGCATTTACTGGCTGTGGCGCGGGGGGATGAACCGGCGGATCTGATTTTACGGGGTGGCCGCGTGGTCAACGTCTTTACCGGTGAGGTGGAGGCCACTGACGTGGTCATTGCCGGCGAACGGATTGCTGCCGTGAGCACCGGCTACGCCGCCCGCGCGGAGCTGGACCTGGGCGGGCAGTTCGTCACGCCGGGGTTGATAGATGGTCACGTGCACGTGGAATCCTCCATGGTCAGCCCGCCGCAGTTTGCGCGGGCGGTGGTCCCGCACGGCACGACCACCGTCATCTCCGACCCCCATGAGATCGCCAACGTGGCCGGCGCGGCCGGTATCCGTTACATGATTGAGGCTTCGCATGGCCTGCCGTTGACCATCTTCATCAACCTGCCCTCCTGCGTCCCGGCCACCTCCATGGGGACGGCCGGGGCGGTCCTGGAGGCGGAGGACTTGCTGGCGCTGGCCGGGGAGGAGCGCGTCTTGGGGCTGGCGGAATTTATGAACGTCCCCGGCGCGGTGCTGGGCTTGCCCGGCGCGCTGGAGAAGCTGCTGGCCTTCCAGGGGCGGCACATTGATGGGCACGCGCCCGCCGTCACCGGGAAGTGGTTGCAGGCCTACCTGGCGGCCGGCCCCTCTACCGACCACGAGAGCATGACGGCGGACGAAGCGCGGGAGAAGGTGCGCGGCGGGATGTATGTCCTGGTCCGCGAGTCCACCGCCGCCAAGAACCTGCACGCCCTGCTGCCCGCTATCACGCCGGAAAACGCCCGGCGCTTCGCCTTCGGCACCGACGACCGGCATCCGGCCGACTTGCTGGATGAGGGCCATCTGGATTACCTGATCCGCCTGGCCGTGGCGGCAGGTCTGGACCCGGTTACCGCCGTGCAAATGGCGACGCTCAACGCCGCCGAGGCCTTCGGTTTGCGTGACCGGGGGGCCGTCGCGCCGGGCCGCCGCGCCGACCTGGTGGTGGTCCCGGACCTGCACGATTTCCGCGCCGCGCAGGTCCTGGCCGGTGGGCGTCTGGTGGCGCAGGCAGGCGCGCCGGTGGGCGCGTGGCCGCTGCCAACGCCCGATGATACGGCTGTGCGCGGCTCGGTGCACGTAGACCTGGCGGCGCTCTCGTTCCGCATCCCGGCCCAGGGACGGCGGCTGCGCGTCGTGGGGCTGATCCCCGATCAGGTAGCGACCGGGCATCTCGTGTTGGATGCGACCCTCGTGGACGGGGAGGCCGTCGCCGACGTGGGCCGCGACCTGCTCAAGCTGGCCGTCGTGGAGCGCCATCACGGGACCGGCCGCGTGGGGCTGGGCTTCGTGCAGGGGCTGGGGCTCCAGCGCGGGGCCATCGCCGGCAGCGTCGGCCATGACGCGCACAATCTCACCGTCGCCGGCGCCGACGACGTCTCCATGCTGACCGCCGTCCGCGCCGTCCAGGAGCTCGGCGGCGGGCTGGTCGCGGCGCTGGGCGATGCGGTGCTGGGCAGCGTCCCGTTGCCCATCGCCGGGCTGATGTCGGACCAACCGGTGGAGGTGGTGCGCCAGCAGATGGATACCTTGCTGCACGCTGCGCGCGCGCTTGGCTCGCCGTTGCATGATCCCTTCATGCAATTGGGCTTCTTAGCGTTAGAGGTGATTCCCCAGCTGAAGCTGACCGATCGCGGGCTGGTGGACGTGGAGCAGTTTGATTTCGTGCCGCTGTGGGTAGAGTAAGCGGCCCATTCGGCGATCAGGAGGGCGGCCGTGACGATTCGGTGTCCTTTTTGTAAAGGGGGTGGCAGCGTGCTCTGCTCTCGTTGTGAGGGCAGCGGCCATGTCCAGCAGGGAGCTGAAGACGAGAAATGTGCTACCTGCGGCGGGACAGGGCGCATCGCCTGTGCGACCTGTGGCGGGGAGGGCAAAGTCCTCAGAGATAGCACCCAATATGGCAACGTGGAGGAACTCAAGGCCCAACGGGATTGCCCGGGCCTGCTCCAGTCGTTGAGTTACCGGCGAGCCGACGATCCGTGGAGCGGTTATATCCGCGCGGCTGCTGCCGAAGCCCTGGGCACGTTGGGGGACCCGCGCGCCGTGGAGCCGCTCATCGCGGCCTCCAAAGCGGCGGTGATCCGGTTGACCGAGAGCCTCGCCGATGAGGTGCGCGGGATGGGGATTAACATCAACTGCGTCATGCCCAGCACGATTGATACGCCCCAGAATCGCGAGGCGATGCCCAAAGCGGATTTCACCCATTGGGTCAAGCCGGAAGCCATCGCTGAGGTCTTCCTGTTCCTGGCTTCGGACGCGGCCAGTGCCATCCACGGGGCGGCCATCCCGGTCTATGGGACGCACTAACGCCGGCCCAATGGTAAGGATTGTGTTATAAAAACACCTGGTTCCGGCTCGTCGCCGCAGCTGATATTCAGGTTATGTGAGGTTGACCCGTGAACCGACATTATCCGCAGGCCCCAATTTTTGCCGTGTCGGCGCTGCTTGTGGTGGAAGGACGGGTGCTGGTCGCGCTGCGGCTCAACCCGCCCCGGGCTGGCCAGTGGAGCGTCCCGGGCGGAGTGCAGGAATTAGGCGAGACAGTCACCGACGCCGTCCGCCGCGAGGTGCGCGAAGAGACCGGGCTGGAGGTGGAGCCCGGACCGTTACTGGACCTGGCCGATTTGCTCCTGCGCGACGCTGCGGGCCGTGTGGAATATCATTATGTGATCGCTTACTACCTGGCGCGGCCGACCGGAGGCCGGTTGGCCCCTGGTGACGACGTGGGCGAAGTGCGCTGGGTCCTGCCTGACGAGGCTGTCGCGTTGGGGTTGCCACGCCGACTGTTGCGATTGATCCGCCAGGCGATTATGGTTGCTGCTGAACCGGGGCCGCTTAAACAAATTGTTGAACCGTAACTATTCCGTAACATAGAGATCGGTTCTCAAGTAGGTTTTGTGGTATAATTTGGGTATGTAAACCATTGCGTTGAGGTAAGCATGGGTACTAAGATCCTGTACATTGAAGACAATCCCGAAAACCGCCTGTTAGTGAACCGCATCCTGCGTGCGGAAGGTTACATTGTGCTGGAAGCGGCCGATGGACCTACCGGCCAGGCGATGGCACTCCGGGAGAAGCCCGACTTGATCCTGATGGATATGAACCTCCCCGACATTGACGGCTATGAGATGACCCGGCGGATGCGAGCCATTCCTGAGCTCAGCCATGTGCCCATCATTGCCATGACCGCCAATGTGATGCATGGTGATCGCGAAAAGACCTTAGAAGCCGGTTGTGATGGCTACATTGCCAAACCCATTGATGTAGATCTGTTGCCGGTGCAAATTCAGAAGTATCTGACAGCCAAACGACGAGGTTGAGCGATGAGCAGGGCAATGGTCTGGCAGCCGAAGTCCCCGGCCGAGGCGACGATCCTCATTGTAGAGGATAACCCCAATAACTTTCTTTTGATGACCCGCCTGTTGGCATTCCTGGGGGTCAAAAAATGTGAGTGGAAGGCTTCGGGTTGGCAGGTGCTGGAGTTTGCCGAAACACTGGGCGAAGTGGACCTGATTTTGATGGACCTTTTCCTACCGGATGCTGACGGCTATCAGTCTTTGGAGGTCTTCAGAGCCGATCCCCGTTTTGCCCAGGTGCCAATCGTGGCAGTGACGGCTCATGTGAGCCAGGAAAGTCTTTCCAGGGCGCGCAAGGCCGGTTTCAATGGTTTTATCGGTAAGCCTCTGGACCCCGACCGCTTCCCGGAGCAAGTGCGGCGCATCTTGCAAGGGGAGGAGGTATGGGAGCCAGCGTAGGGGATACTGTCCCGCCCGGCGTGCCGCGTGTCATTCCCAAAACCGGGATGCGGGGGGGACTGGGCCGCACGCTTTTGAGTGCCTTCTTGGTGCTGACGATTTTACCGTTGGCTTTGGTGGGTTGGTACGCCGTGCATCAGAACCGGCGTAATTCATTACAAGACATGGAGAGTAGACTCCGGGCGGTGGCAGCCTTGAAAGCACAACAGCTGCGACAATGGGTGGAAGACCGCCAAACTTTATGGTTGGTTACGATGGCACCGGAGCAATTGAACGAGTGTTCCGAGATTTCCTCTTGGTGGCAGGCGCGGGGGCGGCAGGTTCCAGAGGTTTTAGGGGTAGCCGTGCAGGATAGAGCCGCACGGTCAACCTGTACTGTGGGAACCTGCTTGCCGGCGGAGGCCACCTCAGCCCTTGCGTTTTCTTCCCCTGACACGCTCTTGTTGGCGCTGACCTCCCCGGAGCGCCAGGTGACGGTTTGTCTACAACCGGCGGTATTGGCACAGTTCTTTGCGGCGCAAACGGTGTTGGATTCCAGCGGGGTGATTTACCTGGTGCAGGGAGATCGGGTCTGGCCGGGCGGTGAGGCCGGCTCCAGCGTTGCCCTCACGGCGTTGCAGGCGGGGCGCTCCGGCACAGCTTTCTACGTCAACCATCGCGGGGTCTCGGTCGTCGGGGCCTATGAATTCCTGCCCGATTTGGGGGTGGGGGTGCTGGTGGAGCAGGAGCCAACCGACACCTTGAATTCCAGCGACGGCATCGCGGCCACTTTCATCGTCATCATTCTGGGCGTAGTCCTGGCGACGACCGCGATTTCGGCCGTCGTCATCCGGCAGATCACCCGGCCGGTGATCCGGTTGACCGAGTCGGCGCTGGCGATGGCTGAGGGCAATCTGGAGCAGCACGTGCCGGTGACCTCCCGGGATGAAATCGGTATCCTCACCTATGTTTTCAACGAAATGGCCACCGATTTGAAATCGCTTTACGACGATCTGGAAGCGAAGGTGGTGGAACGTACCCGGATGCTCCAACAGGCTAACTATCAAATTCAACGCCGCGTGCTCCACTTGCAGGCCAGCTCCGAGGTCAGCCAGGCGATCACCTCGGTGCGCGATCCGGGGCTGCTGCTCAACCAGGTCGCCGAATTGATCCGCAGAAGCTTTGCCTACGCTTCGGTCGCGGTGTACCTGACCGAGCCAGGGGGCGGTGAGGCCCGGCTCCGCGCCGTCAGCCCGGATGGCGGTGTGGCGTGGCCCCCGCGGGTCCACGCCGGCGAGGGGTCGGTGGTGGAGCGGGCGTTGCGCAAGGGCATCATTCAAGTGGAGAGCCGTGAAACTACTGAGGAAGTGGAATGGCATCGGCGCACGCTGGAGTGGATTGTGGTGCCCCTGCGGATGGAAGAGCGGTGCCTGGGGGTCTTGGCTGTGCTCAGTATGGAGCGCGAGGGGCTACAACAAGATGATCTCCAGGTACTGGAACATCTGGCCAACCAGGTCGCGATCGCGCTGGAAAACGCCCGGGCTTACGAGCGAGAGCGCCAGGCCACCCGTCACCTTGAGGAGGCCGAGCGCTTCAAGGCCCGTTTCCTGACCAACATGTCCCATGATCTGCGCGAGCCTTTGAATACCGTGATCGGTTTTTCCCGCTTGATACTCAAAGGGTTGGATGGGCCGCTACAGGAATTGCAACGGGACGATTTGCAGCGTGTTTACGACAACAGCCAGCGGTTGTTAGCCCTGATCAACGACATGCTGGATATTTCGCAGATTCAGGCCGGGTTGATGGAATTAAAGCTGGAGACAGTGAATCTGCGCGAGGTGATTGAGAGTGTGTTGCCAACGGCAGGGGCCTTAGTGCGCGGTAAGGAGATCGTGCTGGCGCAGGAGATTGCCCCGGCGCTGCCGGTCGTGCAGGTTGACGTGGCGCGGATCCGGCAGGTGTTGGTGCGCTTGCTCACCAACGCGGCCAAGTTTACCGAGCGCGGTCAGATCACGCTGCGGGCCTGGGCCGATGAGGAGCAGGTTTACATCAGCGTGAGCGACACCGGGGTTGGCATTCCGCCGGCGGACCGTGAGCGGATTTTTATGCGTTTTGAGAAGAGTATCGGTTTGAACGGGGTGCGCTCTGAAGGGGCCGGTCTGGGACTGGCGTTGAGCAAAGAGTTTGTGGAGATGCACGGTGGGCGTATCTGGGTGGAAAGTGAGGTGGGCCAGGGCAGTACTTTCACTTTCTCCCTGCCGCGCACCCAGGAGGCCAGGGCGCACGCCGAGGGGGGAGGAGGAAACCGTGAGTGAAGAACGGGCGCTGATCCGGCAGAATCTATCGGCCCAGGAACAGATCCGTCTGTGGCGGCAGCAGCTGGTGCGTAACCTGTTGCGGCTGTTCCTGGTCATCGGTATATTTGCGGTGGCCGTGGGCTCCTATAACGCAGTGACGCGCATGCAGCCGGCGCTGATTGGAATTTATGTAGTGGCTTACCTTTTGCTGGTGGTGGCCTATGGCTGGAAAAAAGCCCCGTATGAGTTTCAGGTCGGGGTGATTCTGGTCATCGCTTACGCTTTGGGCGTGGTAGATTTCGTCTTGTATGGCTGGGCAGAGGATGGCCGGGTTTTCCTGCTGAGTTTTGCCGTGCTGACGGCGATTTTCCTCGGGATGCGGGTGGGACTGGTAGCCTTGGGACTGATGGCTGTGACCTTGCTGGGCTTCAGTCTGGCCTATACCCAGGGTGTCCTGCCAGTCCCATGGGATAGGCTGAATGAGCTCTATGGATTTAGTACCTTGCTCAGCACAGCCGTGATTTTAACGTCGCTGGGGGTCTTGCTGGTTGTGGCTCAGAACTACCTGACGCCGCGCCTGCTGGAAGCGTTGGACCGCAGCGCAGCGCTGGCCCGGGAGTTGGAAGCTCAACAAAGTATCCTGGAGGATCGCGCCCAGGCCCTCCAGCAGGCCAACCTGGCTTTTCAGCGGCGGGCCATGTACCTGGAGGCGACGGCGCAGGTCGCCCAGGCCATCGCTACCATCTTTGACCAGGAGGCCCTCCTGCAGAAAATCGTGGACCTGGTCACCGAGTACTTTGGGTTCTATCATACCGGGATTTTTCTGGTGGATGAGACCGAAGAGTGGGCGGTGCTTCAGGCGGCCTCTTCCGCGGGCGGTAAGGAGATGTTGGCTGCCGGTCATCGGTTGTCTCGGGGGGAGGAGAGCATGGTCGGCTGGGTGGTAGAGCACCGGCAATCCCGTATCGCGTTGGACGTAGGTAAAGATGCCAGCCATTTCGTCAACCCTTACCTGCCGGCGACCCGCTCTGAGGTGGCTGTGCCGTTGCTGGTGGCCGGTCGTTTGCTCGGCGTGTTGGATGTCCAGAGCACTGAGGAAGCTGCCTTTGATCAGGATGACGTGCGGGTACTGGAATCCCTGGCTGGTCAGGTGGCGATTGCGTTGGAAAATGCCCGCCGCCTCAGTGAGGAGGCGGCCTTCCTGGAGGCCACCAGCCCCTTCTACCGCCTGACCCGCCGGCTGGCGACGGCCCGCACGGCCCAACAGGTCTACGTTGCGATGCTGGAGACGGTCCGCGATTACAATCCACAACGGGCGGTGGTGTTAGCCGTGGATCCGGACCAGAAGCGCCTTATCCCATCCGCGGAACTGAGAGCCACGGAGGTTACTCTGGTCCAGGCGGAGACCGATGCCTCAGCCGCCATGGATTGGCGGGGCCAGCTGCACCAGGTGGCCCTGACCCTCCAGCGGCCGCTGCTGGTGGATGATTTGCTAAATGCACCGGCTGACCTGGGTGAAGGAGGGCGGGAAGCGCTCGCGCTCCTGGCTCAGAGCCTGGATGCGCACAGTGCGGCCCTGATTCCGTTGCAGGTGGAAACGCGGCCTCTGGCCCTGCTGTTAGTTTGCTATGAAATGGCGCATCGTTTTACCCCGGCCGAGGAGCGTTTCTATCAAACGATGATTGATGTGGCCGGTGTGGCGTTGGAAAGCGCGCGTCTTTACCAGGACACTCAGCGCCGGGCGGCCCGGGAGCGGGTAGCCCGCGAGGTGGCCGATAAATTGCGGCGCGTCACCAATATGGATGACCTTTTGCAGACGGCTGTCCAGGAGATACGCACAATGTTGGGCTCCACCGATGCATTTGTACAGTTGGGCGTGCTCCCAGGGACGCAGGAAACCGGGCCGGAGCAAGAGTGAGAAAATATGAACCTCGTGGTCTATTGCCAGTTTAGCACGGAGTGGAGGCAGACATGCCTGAAGACTCAACACCTGTAGCAGCTCAGCATTCCCCCGCGGAACGCCAGCGCAGCGGCGCCTCAGGGACTGGTCCGCCTGCCATAAACTCGCGGATCGTGCTGGTCAGGCGGATGGCCGCGATCGGCATGGCCGCCCTGGCCCTGGCCGCCGGTTTGTATATTTTCACATTTTTGCGGACCGGGATCTGGCAGATTCTGGGCAATGTGGGGGCGTTAGCCCTGGGGTTTGTCTGTCTGGCGTTTGCGCGCCGCACGGCCCGGCGGGGTAATCTGGGCGGCGCCGGCCATTGGATGATGTGGGCTATCCTCTTTGCTTTTGGGGGCGGTGAGCTGCTATGGAGCGGCACGACGGTTTATTTCACAACCGCCGTGATTTTGATGGCAGTTATCGTCGTGAGCACAATTCAGACGCCCCGGCGGGGCCTGTGGTTGGCCTCTGCTGCCTTTTATTTGCTTCTTTACACGGTTTTTGTTTTCCTGATCAACCGCTTTGAGCCGCTGCCCCGTTACGACATTACCCAATCACCTCTGTTAGGGCCGGTTATGCCCGTGATTGTGTTGTTGCTGTCGGTGGTGCTGGTCTGGCAGTTGATTCGCGCCTATCAGCGGATTGAAACGATCCGGGTGCGGCTGCTGGTGAGTCTGGTGCTGGTCGTGCTGTTGACCGTGGCAGCGATTGCTGTGGCGCTCTTTGTGATGGGCACTTCCAACGGTCGCCGGCAGGCCGTGGAGCAGATGGAGTCGGTAACCCGCATGAAGGAGGCCGAAATCGGCCGCTGGGTGGAAAATATTCAGGCCGATCTGGACTCGGTGTTGAGCTCGGGCGATGTGACGTCCCGTGTCGTGACCGTGTTGCAGGCGGATGAACCTCTGGCCGTGGATCGGTACTGGGTGCGCGAGCAGCTCCAATGGGTAGTGAGACAGGCTACCCGGTTGGATGAGCTCTCGCTGGTGAACGCCAAGGGCGAGGTGATCGTTTCCTCCAACCCCGGCCGTGAGGGGGCGACCGAGCGTGACCGCGCTTATTTCAGATTGGGCCTGCAGGGGTTTTACCTGGAACCCCTGACTTATTTGCCCGGCCTGGAGGCGATTTCTGTGACAGCATCGCGCCCCGTGTTGGGATCTGATGGTAAGGTGGTGGGAGTTCTGGTGGGCCGGGTAGCCCCCTACACGCTAAACCAGATCATGGGGCAGCAGGCCTGGCTGGGCCAGACGGGGGAGCTCTATCTGGTGGATCAGAACTCCATTGCGCTGACCGCGCTCCGTTTTGACCCGCGCCTGGGGCTGCCTTTGAACACGGAGGGGGTCCGGCGAGTGCTGGCGACCCGGACCAGTGGGTCCGCGCTTTACAAAAACTACGCCGGTGTGCAGGTGGTCGGGGTCTATCACTGGTTGTCCTACTTGCAGCTGGCCTTGGTGGCCGAACAGAGCCAGGCGGAGGCGCTGAGCCTGACCAATTCGCTCCTGGTAACTATCGGCTTGATTGCTTTGGGGGCATTGGTGATGGCAGTGCTGGCCTCGGTGTTCATTGCTCGCGATATCGCTGAACCGTTGGCCGCGTTGACGGAGACGGCGACCCGGATCTCCTCTGGCGATCTGGCGTTGACGGCGCCGGCCGGACGCCAGGACGAGATTGGCTTGCTGGCCCAGGCCTTCAATGTGATGACGGCCCAGCTGCGCAACCTGATCGCCACGCTGGAGCAGCGGGTAGCCGATCGCACCCGGAACCTGCAGGCGGCGGCCGAAGTGGGACGCACCACCACTGCCGTGCTGGACCCCGATCAACTCCTGCGCCAGGTGGTTGATCTGGTGCAGGAGCGTTTTGACCTTTATTATGTCGGTCTCTTTTTGCTGGACCAGGAGCAGCGTTTTGCGGTGCTGCGGGCGGGCACGGGCGAGGCCGGACAACAGATGCTGGCGCGCGGCCACAAGTTGGCCCTCGGTGGCAGTTCCATGATTGGTCAATGCGTGGCCCGCAACGAAGCGCGGATTGCGTTGGATGTCGGCAAGGAAGCCGTGCGCTTTGACAATCCCGTGCTGCCGCTGACCCGTTCCGAGATGGCGTTGCCGTTGCGGGTGCGCGGGCAGGTGATCGGCGCGATGTCGGTGCAGAGTGTGCGGGCGGCCGCCTTTGACGAATCCGACATCGTGGTCATGCAGACGATGGCCGATCAGGTGGCGGTGGCCATTGATAACGCCCGACTTTTTGCCGAAAGCCAGGCTACGTTGCGGGCGATGGAAGCGATCCAGCGCCATTACCTGGGCGAAGCATGGACGCAATATACGCGCTCCCGTCCGGTCAGTGGCTACCGTCAGACCGAGACCGGGCTGACCCCCCTTGACAAGGCGCTGTTGCCAGAAGTCCGCCAGGCGGTGGCGGCCCAGCAGCCGTTGCTGGAGCAGGATGCGGACGGCAAAACGATAGCCCTGACGGCCCCCATCGTTTTGCGGGGACAGCCGATTGGGGCGTTGGGCTTCAAGGGGGGCGGGGAGCAGTGGAGTGCCGACGATTTGATGCTGGCGGAGATGGTGGCTGAACAGCTGGCCCTGGCCGCCGACAACATCCGCCTGCTGGAAGAGACGCAGCGGCGGGCGGCCCAGGAACGGTTGGTCAGCGAAGTGACCGTCCGCATCCGTGAATCGCTGGATGTGGCGGCTGTGCTCCGGACCGCGGCCGGCGAGCTGCGCCGGGCCCTCGGGCTGGAAGACGTGGTTGTGCGTCTGGCCATGCCGAAATCAGACGACGACTGAGTAGAACAACAGGAGAACCTGCCCCTGACGGTCAGGAGGGTGATGTGAACGGAACAACGAGAACGGGATTGGAAAACCTGGCCCTGCCCGGCGACGTGCAGACCTGGCGGGGCCAGCTGGTCCGCAATATCCTGCGGGCCTTGGTCGTTGTGGGCGGGCTGGCTTTGGTCGGTGCCGCTTACGATGCCTGGGTTTTCCAGCAGTTTTTTCAGATCCCCATCCTGGCCGGCCTGTATCTCTTGCTCCTGGTCATAACGTTTTGGTCCAAAGTGCCCTATACGGTGCAGGCCGGGGCCTTGCTGATCGTGTTCTATTTCCTGGGGGGGTTCACGCTCTATCTTAACGGTAAAGATGGCGTTGCGTTTTCCTTCCTGTTGACTTTGCCCTTTTTCGCGGTGCTCTTTTTCTCGTGGCGGGTGGCGGTAGGGATTCTGGTTCTGGCTCTGGCGACCGTCATTGGCTTTGGCTGGGCCATCGTGGCTGGCGTTTTGGTCGTCCCTGTCTCAGACCCTCAAGCAGTGAGCGAATGGATCAGCCGTGGTTCCGTCTTTCTCATGCTCAGCTGTTTGCTCATGCTGGCGCAGACCTACCTGTTCCGCCGTCTGGCTGCTGCGCTCTCGGTGAGCCAGGACTTGACCCGCGCCCTGCAAGACGAGCGCCGCGAACTGGAGACCCAGGTGACCGAGCGCACGGCCGATTTAACGCGCCGCACCCGTTATCTGGAAGCGATCACTCAAGTGGCCCAGGATGCGGTGACGATCCTGGATCTGCAGGAATTGCTCTCCCGGGTGACCGATCTGATCAGCGAGCGGTTGGGTTTCTATCATACGGCCATTTTCTTGTTGGACTCCACCGGGGCCTGGGCCGAGTTGCGGGCAGTTTCCGGCGTTGGGGGGCAGCTGTTGCTTACCCGCGGTTACCGTTTGCCGGTGGGGGAAGGGTTGGTCGGTACCGTGGCGGCGCAGGGGGTTTACCGTCTTGCCGCGGAGGTGGGGGCCTCTGAGCAGCTCCAGCACCGGGAGCTGGCTGACAGCCAGTCCGAAATCGCGTTACCGTTGCGCGCCCGCGGCGAGATCATTGGGGTGTTGGATGTACACAGCCGCGAGTCGGATGCCTTCGGCGAGGAGGCCATTACTGCGCTGCAATCCCTGGCGGATCAGGTGGCCGTGGCGATCAGCAACGCGCGTCTCTTTACCCAATTGCAGGAAAGCGTGACCGCCGAGCGGCGTGCCTACGGTGAACTGAGTCGGACGGCCTGGCAAGAGCTGCTCCAGGCTGAATCTGAACCGGGCTTCCTCAGTCGTGAGACTGGCATCACCCCGGCTGGTGACCTTTGGCGGCCCGAAATGGCGGAGGCGCTGGCTAAAGGTGCGGTGGTCGCTAACGGCTCCACCGTCGCAGTCCCCATCAAGGTGCGCGATCAGGTCATCGGTGTGGTGGACGGGTGCAAACCCGGGGGTATGGGTGAATGGACGTCTGAGGAGATCGCGCTGTTGCAGCTCATGACCGATCAATTGGGGGTAGCCCTGGAGAGCGCCCGCTTGTATCAAGACACGCAACGGCGCGCCGCGCAGGAGCAGGCCGTTGGCGCGGTGGCAGCCCAGTTGCGAGCCTCCACCGACACCGATGCCATTCTCAGAACGGTCGCCCAGGAATTGGGACAGCTGTTGGGAGCTTCCACGTTAGTGCACCTGCTGCCCGCAGCGGCGCAGGTAACCACCGATGAGGGCGGCGAGGGCGCGCCCGCGTGAGGCTGGGGGCGAACCTGGTAGGAGGGGACAAACGATGAGTCAAACAGCCATACCGGAAACAACAACCACCGTGCCAGAGGCAGTAGCACCTTACCATCCGCCCCGGGGTTTGACGGGGTTGCGGCTGGCCCGGGTGCCCCCCTTTCTGGAACTTTTCCCGGTGTTGGGGGTCGGCCTGATCTGGGCCTGTGCGGCGATTGGGAGCGGTGAGTTGCAGACCTGGCCGTACCTGACTGCTAAATATGGCGTGACCTTGGTGGGGTTGGCGCTACCGGCAACCCTCATACAATTTTGGGTCAATCAAGAGATTGGCCGGTACACGCTATTGACCGGAGAGGGCATTTGGGTAGGGTTCAACCGGATTGGGCGGGGCTATACGTTGTTCCTGGCCCTCAGCATGATCCTCAGTTGGATCTGGTTTGGCTCCTACGTCGCCAGTGGTAGCCTGGCCGTGGCTACTTTGACTAACATCCCGGCTGGTTGGACGGTTCAGCAACAGACGCTTTTTTGGGCCTATCTGGTCATCGCTGTGTTTGTACTCTTTTTGCTCTTATCCCGCACCATGTACGGGGTGGTGCAGATCGGGGCTGTTATTTTCCTGGCGGTGGCGCTTTCTGGCATGGTGCTCATGATTTTTCAGCCCCAGGTCATCCAGGTAGCCCCCGTTTTCCTGCGGGCCTTTTTTAACCCCTTGCAGGCCCGGCTGCCGGCCAATTTTGATCCGGCCGATTCAGCGCTCCTGGCAAACGCGGTGGCCTTTGCCGGTATGGGGGGATTCTTCAACTTGATGTTTTCTTACTGGCTTAAAGAGATCGGGGCCGGTATGGCGGGCTATACCGAGCCCCTGCCTGGGCTGCGCGGGCGGCAACCGGCCGCCCAACCGGTTGCCGGTTACCGTTTCGCGGACACGGCCGATAACCAAAAACGCTATCGGGGCTGGTTTCGGGCCGTGCGGCTGGCCAATCTCCTTGCCGTTGGGTTGGGGGTGGTCGGGATTTTGCTTCCTACCTGGCTGTCGTGGAATTTGCAAGTGACCGCCGGCGGTTGGCGGATGGCGATTGCGCAGGCTGAGTTCATGCGCTTCAGTTGGGGGCCAACCGGCGTGGCGATTTTCTTCGTCGCCGCGGCGGCTTATCTTCTGGACAACTGGCTCATTTTGGCAGACGGCTGGTCCCGCATGTTGGCCGATATCGTGCATACGCAGTTTGGCCGGGCGCAGCGGTGGACCATGAGCCGTTGGTATCGCCTCTTTTTGGCGCTAGCTGTCATCGCGACCGTCATCACGGTTGCGGTGACCCAACCGGCCACCATGTTCACGCTGACGGCGGTGGCTCAGCTCTTTGGTTTTGCTCTGTTTTGCCCGGCGTTGATTTACCTGAACTATGTTTTGTTGCCGCGCCAGCTGCCCCGCTGGGCCCGCCCCCGGCTGCCCACTCTTTTAATGATGGTGGTGGTAACCCTGATTTATTGGGGTGTGGCGGTCTGGTATCTGACCACCTTGCTGCCGGGCTGATAACAAAAGGCAGCAAAGGAGGTTTTTAATGCGTCTTCAATCCAAAATTATGGCGGCGGTGCTCCCCCTGCTGTTGGTCGTGGTAGTCATCATGACCGGCGTGGTGAATTATTACGCCCAGGTAGGAGGTGTCCGCCTGGCCGATGTCATTTTGCAATTAGGGCTGGAGCAGGTGGATCAGGTCCTGAGCCAGGAATATGGGCGGTTAGCCGTCCGTGGCGAAACCGGCAATCCCGAAGCCGTGGCCGCTGCGCAAAAAACCGTGTTGCAACAATTCCAGCAGCTGCGTCTCCCGGCCCCGCTGTACCTTTTTGTGGTGGATGCCAAAGGTACGGTGCTCTATCATCCCAACACGGACTGGATAGGGCAGGATATCCAGCAGACCTCTTTGTGGGCCCAGTTGCAATCCCAATTGCCGAATTCAACCTTTACTGCCCTGAGCCTGACCAATACTACTGATCTGGTGCGTTACTATTACTTTGCCGGGTGGGGCTGGTATCTGGGCCTGACGGGCACAACGGCGTTTTTTCAGAGCGACATTTATCGGGGCATCAATACCTCAGTGTCAGTGGCTTTTATTGCACTGGTCTTGGTGAGTGTGGCCCTCTACCTGTTGGCCCGGCAACTAACCCGCCCGTTATTGATGCTGGTGGATGGTGCAACGAAAATTGGGAGTGGCGAGCTGGAGTTTGAAATTGAAAAGATCTCGGCCGATGAGGCTGGCGTGCTGGTGGATGCTTTCAACCAGATGCGATTGCAACTGGTGAATGTGATCGGGAACCTGGAAGAGCGCGTTGCTGAACGAACTCAAGCGGCTGAGGACCGCTCGCTGATGCTGGAACGGACGGCCCAATTGGCGCGCGATGTGGCGGCTATTCAGGACGTGCGGTTATTGCCGGAGCAGGCGGTCCATTTGATTGCTGAGCGGTTGGACTTTTACCATGTGGGCCTTTTCCTGATCGATGCAGCGCGTGAGAATGCCATCCTGGCCGCGGCCTCCTCGGAGGGCGGGCAGCGTATGTTGGCGCGCGGCCATCGGCGGCGCATGGGGGAGGGCATCGTAGGGACGGTGGCCCAGACCGGGATGGCGCGCATTGCCCTGGACGTGGATGCCGATCAGGTCTGGGTGCGCAACCCTGACCTGCCGGAGACCCGCTCGGAGATGGCCTTGCCGCTCAAGGGACGCCAGCAGATCATCGGCGTGCTGGATGTGCAATCCGAGCAAGGGGCGGCTTTCAGTCAGGCCGACGTCGCTACCCTGCAAACGCTGGCCGAGCAGGTGGCGCTGGCACTGGAGAATGCCCGGCTGTTGGCAGAAAGCGAGCAGGCTCGCTTAGCGTTAGAGGCGGCCTATGGGCAGCAGGTAGTGGCCTACTGGCGTGAACAGGCGGCCCAACGGCCCCGGGCCTATCTCTACAACCGGGCGGTCGTGGAACCGATTTCGCCGGAGCGCGCTCAGGCGTTGCTGGCCGCACCGGCCGTCGGACTGACCGGTCCTACGGTGCAGCCGGGTTATGATGGACGGCGGTTGATTGCGCCGCTGCGGCTGCGGGAACAGACGGTTGGCGCCATCGTGTTGCAGCGCACGCTGGAGCAGGCACCCTGGTCACCGCAGGAGCTGGCGGTCGTGGAGACGATCACTACCCAGGCCATGCAGGCGCTGGAGATCGCCCGCCTGCTGGAGGAGACGCGCGCCCGCGTGGCGCGCGAGCAGCTGTTGGGCCAGCTGAGCGAGGCCTTCTCCCGCTCGCTGGACGTGGAATCGGTGTTGCAGACGGCCGTGCGCGAACTGGGGCGTTTATTGGAAATGGATGAAGTGACCGCGCACATCGGCACTCCGCCGGAGGCATAAGATGGACCCTCGCAAAGAAAACCAGAATCCATCCTCAGAGGCGACCGGACCGCAGCGGCTCGCTGAACTGGAATCAGCGGTGCTCGCTGCCCAGGTGCGCGCAGAACGGTACCGCCATTTGCTGGATAGCATTGACTCCCCGGTACTGGCGCTGGCCGCGGATCTGACCGTGCTGTATGCCAATGAGGCTTACGCACACTTCATCGGGCAGCCTGGCCTGTCATTGGAGGGCCGTCTGTTGCCGGAGGTGGTACCGGAGTTCACGCAATCGCCCTCTTACGCTGCCTACCAGCGTGTCCTGGCGACCGGAGAAACGGCAGAAGTGGAAGAGACCGTGGGGGAGCACCTGATCCGGGCCCGGGTCTACCGCACGGCGGAAGGCCTCCTGGTGCTTGCGGAGGACGTGACGGCCCGGCAGGCCATGGAGGTTGAGCGGGAACGGCTGGTGGCCGAATTGCAGGACCGCACGGCTGAGTTGTCCGTGCTCAATGAGCTGGCTCGCGACCTGACCGTCGCCCATGGCGTGCGGGAGGTAGCGGAGCGGGTGTATTACCATGCTTCGCGCTTGATGGATACCACGAACTTTGGCATCGCTACTTACGACCCGATCGGCGACGAGATCACCTTCGTCTTGCAAGTGACCAGGGGGCAGATGTCTCCGCCGACGAATCAGTCGCGCCGGCGGGCCCGGCGTGGGCTGACCGAGTACGTGATTCATAGCCGGCAGCCGTTGTGGTTGCCGGACCGGGTGGTGGAGCGCCGGGCGGCCCTGGGACTGGAGGTATTCGGTACCAATGCTCAATGCTGGCTGGGGGTACCGCTCATTACCGGCGACCGGGTCCTGGGGGCCATCTTCGTCCAAAGTTACACCACCGAGCGGCTCTATAGCGAGCGCGAACGCGAGCTTTTGCGGACTATCGCCGACCAGGCGGCTGTTGCTTTTGAAGGGGTGCGCTTTTTCCAGGAACGGGAGCGCCGTATTACTGAGCTGAGCATTCTCACCGAAGTGGGCCGGACGTTAGCCCTGGGGAGTTTGCGCGACCTGCCCGACAAAATCCTTGAGCAGGTCAGCCGCGTTTTTGATGTGGAGAACTTCTTCATTGCCTATTACGAAGAGGGCAGTCCTGATTGGGAACTGGTGCTGGATGTTGAGCACGGGGTCCGCCAGCCACTCAGCCGGTACCCATTAACAGCTGGCGTGACCGGCTATATTCTCCGCCACCGCCGTCCACTACTCTTTAGCACCTCCGCTCAGTTGCAGGCCTTTATGGATGAGCAGGGGATTGGCCGCATCGGCGAGGTGGCTAAATCCTGGTTGGGAGTTCCCCTGATGATGGGGGATCGGGTGCTGGGCGTGATGGGCGTGCAGAGCTATACCCAGGAATTTGTTTATAGTGAACAAGACCTGGCTTTGCTCTCTACCATTGGTAGCCAGCTGGCGGCCGTCTTGGAAAATGCCCGCCTGTTTCAGACCACGCAGCAGGCGTTGGCCCGGGCGCAGACCCTTTACCGGGCCAGCCGCTCACTCAATGCCTGGGAAGAACGGGGAACTTTTCTCCAGACGGTGACGAATGACATGGCCTCGGCGTTGAATGTAGATGGAGTCCTGGTTTTCACCCTGGATACTGAAAAACGGCAGGTTTTGGAGGTTGCCGGGGCCGGCCCGGCCATGGAGAAGCAGATGACCTATCGCCCCACCTACGATGAGCTGTGGGACGGGTTGACCGGTTGGGCCCTGCGTGAAAATCGGCCGGCCTTTGCGCCCAAAGGGATGCCCGATCCCCGTGAAAGCTCTGAGGCCCACCGGCGGCGACACGCACTGGGGTTGGGTAGCACGCTGGTAATACCGCTGGTTTACCAGGGGGAAAGTTTGGGGGTGCTGTTGGTAACCCGGCGGTTGGAACAGCCGGATTTCACCGCTGACGAGCAGGAGATGATGATTGCCCTGGGGACCCAAATGACCGCGGCTCTGGCTAATATGCGCCTCCTTACCCGGACAAGAGCCGAGCGCGCGCAAGCGCAGACTCTCTACGACATCAGCCGCCGGTTAGCGGCCACCACGACGCAGGAAGAGATCATTCGGGTCGCGCTGGGGTCGGTAAATGCGTTGGGAGCGCAGCACGGCGACCTGCTCCTGCTCAATGTCCAGGGGCAACCGCTCTTTCGTTCTACTATCCCAGAACGGGCCGCTCTGACCCCGGAGGCGACTCAGGCATTGGTCCAACAACTGTTGACCACCGGTGTCCAGGCCTGGGTGCTGGCCGAGCACCGGGCGGCCTTAGTGACCGACAGCGAGACGGACAGCCGATGGCTGAAATTGTCGGGCGCGCAAGAGACCGGGCCGGTGGTCCGTTCCGCCCTTTGTGTGCCGCTGTTCGAGCGCTCGGGCGCTATTGGGGGAATGTTGACCTGGGCTTATGCCCAACCGCAGGTCTTTAGTGCGAGCGAGGTGGCGCTGGCAGAGGAGATTGCCGCGCGCGTGACGGTCGCGCTGGAGAATGCCCGGCTGCTGGAACAGGCGCAGCTCTACGGTCGCCGTGAGCAGCGGTTGCGTGAGATCACCGCGCGGGTGCGCGGTTCCATTGATCCTGATAGCATTGTCCGTACCGCCGTGCGCGAGCTGGGGACCGCGCTCGGACGCAAGGCTTTCGTGCACTTGGGCGAGGACGTCACGCCCCAGCCGTCCCCGGTGGAGCCGACCGCTCAGGATGCCGCTGAACCGGCTATCCAGGCAGAATAGCAACCCGTGTCGTGTCGGCAGAAAGGATCGCAAGGATGACGCCTAAAAAAGTGACCTCCATCCAGCCAGCACCAGAGAAGACCGAGCTGGAAATCCGCTTTATTCCGATTACCTGCGCGGCGCCGCTCTTGTATGCCCACAGCCATGGCCTTTTTGAGCGCAACGGCTTGCAGGTGAATCTAAAGCCGGCCTCGGGCTGGAGTGGCATCAAAGAGCTGATCGTTTACGAGCGGGTGGACGCGGTGCATATGCTCTCGCCCATGCCGCTGGCCTGTACCCTGGGCATTGATGGCAAACAGGAGCGCATCACGCTGGCGGGCATTCAGAACGTCAACGGGCAGGCACTCACGCTGGCGCAGCGATACGCGGGTCTGACCGATGTGCAGGAGATGAAAGGGTTTACTTTTGGCGTGCCATACCGGTTCTCCATGCACTATTACCTGTTGGCCGATTTTCTGGCCAGCCAGGGCCTGGATCCCCTGCATGACGTGACGATCCAGGAGGTCGCGCCCCCCCGGATGCCCTATTACCTGGAAAAGGGGTGGGTAGACGGCTTTTTCTCGCCCGATCCCTACAATCAAATTGCAGTCAACCGGGGGATTGGATTTCTCTATCTCCTCTCCCGCGATCTCTGGCCGGGGCATCCTTGTTGTAGCTTTGCCTTACGCCAGGATTTCATTGAACGATACCCCCAGACCTATCAGGCGTTGCTGAAAAGCGTGCTGGAAGCGGAACTGGTGTTGCACCAGGCTGATGCCGAGCAGCGGCGGGCCATCGCGCGCGAGATTTCTGCCCCCCAGTATCTTAACGTGGCCGACTCTCTGGCGGTGGAACAGGTACTCAGTGGCCATTTCCCCGATGGCCGGGGTAACGAGCAGGTCATCCCCGACCGGATTGATTTCATCCCCCATCCCTGGCCGGAATACGGTACCTGGATTCTCACCCAAATGCAACGCTGGGGACAACTGAAGCGGCTGGTGGATTATCAGGCCGTGGTAGAGAGCGTTTTCTCCCAGGCGACCCACGCCACGGCAGCCGAGATCGGTTTTGTCGCTGAACCTGCCTCCCCGCCGCAGGTGGCGGCCCTGCTGGCCGACCCGCTGCCGGTCATGCGCCAGCAGCCGTTCAGCGCCTTCCAGGAAGAACCCATCTCGGCAGGCTATGAACTGTCTGAAGCAACGCGCCGCCGCTTGCAGCAAATCATGGAAGGGCTGGCCGACGTGATCGGCGGCGCGCCGGAGTTGCGCCTGCAAGTGACCGCCAACGACGAGATCGGCCTGCTGGAACAGATGCTCCGCGAGATGGTGCAGAACATGCGCTTCACACAGCAGGCTCTGCTGGAGCGGAATGAGCGGCTGCAACAGTTATTTGTTGAACACCAGCGCGCTGAGGAGGCTTTGCGCCAGAGCCAGGAGCGGTATCAAACGCTCTTTGAACACGCCCACGACGCGATTTTCATTGAAAATGAGCGTGATGAAATTGTGGAGGTCAACGCCCGCGCCTGCGAGCTGCTGGGCTACACCCGGGAGGAACTGCTGCGGATGCGCGTTCCTGACCTGCAGGCCCCTGAGGTGCGCGCTCAGGTCGGTACGGCTATTCGGACCGAGGTCCGGAAGTATACGGGTCAGACGTTTGAAGGGCTGGATCTGCACAAAGACGGCCGGCGTATTCCGGTGGAGATCAGCAACTCCTCTTTGGGGAATACGGGCCAGGTCGTTTCCATTGTCCGCGATATTACCGAGCGCAAGCGCGCCGAGCGGGAGCGGGAGGAGCTCTACCAACGCCGGGCCTACCAGGTTCAGGTGGGGGTGGAGATCGCCCAGGCTATTGCGGCGGCGGCCGACCTCAACCAGCTGTTCAGCCGGGTGGTCACACTGGTCAAAGAGCGTTTTGGCTACTATCACGTGCAAATCTTCCGCTCCGAGCTGGCGTTGAACGCCGTGGTGGTGGTGACCAGCTACGGGGAGCCTGGGCGGCAGCTGCTGGCGGTGGGCCACCGGTTGCCATTTGGCCGGGGGGTCGTCGGCACGGCTGCGGCGACCGGCCGGCCCGTCCTGGCTACTGATGTGGCTCAGGATCCCGACTGGCGGCCCAACCCCTATCTGCCGGCGACCCGCGGCGAGCTGGCGGTACCGATCAAATTCCAGGATGAGGTGTTGGGCATCCTGGACGTGCAGAGCGAACAGGCCGGGGCGCTCACGGCTGACGACCAGCTGCTATTGGAAGGGCTGTGCGGTCAGATTGCGGTGGCGATTGCGAATACCCGGCTGCGGCAGGAGATGGAAGAGCGGTTGACTGAGTTGAACACCTTGTACCGGGCAATGAGCCGGGAAGGGTGGGCCGAATTTCGGGCCACCACGACTCTGCCGGGCGGCTATCTGTACGACGGTACCACCCTCCAGCCGGCGACAGAGGGGGCCTTGCCAGCCCTGCAGGGGATCACCGGACCCACTGCCGCGCGCCTGGATTCCGGTCAGACGGTTACCGTGACCCCTCTGACCGTCCGTGGTGGGGAGACCATCGGCACCTTGGGAGTTTACGATGACCCGCACCAGCCGTTGACCCCCGAAGATCTGCTGCTGGTGGAGGAGGTCTCTGAGCAGGTCGCCCTGGCGCTGGAGAATGCCCGGCTCCTGGCCCAGACGCAGCGCACGCTGGCCGAGACCGAGGCGCTCTACCAGGTCAGTGCCGACTTGAACAAAGTGCAGACCTACACCGACATTTTGAACGTGTTACGCACTCATACTTTACTGGGTTGGGCAGACCTTAACGTCAGCCTGAATATGTTTGATCATCCCTGGGAAGCGGGCCAGGCGCCCCCCTGGGTAGAAGTCGCCGCCCGTTGGAGCCGTCTGCCCGCCGAGCGGATAGCCAATCGGTATAACCTGGCCAGTTTTCCGGCGGCCCAATTGCTGCAACCGGACCAGGCGTTGATCATCAGCGATGTGGCGCGCGATCCCCGGCTGGACGAGGCCGCGCGTCACCTCTATCGGGATATTTTCATGGGCGCGGCGACCGTGTTTGTGCCGCTGGTGGTGGCCGGCCAGTGGATCGGGTACATCAACGCCATTTACAGCCAGGTCACCCCGTTCCCCGAAGCCGACGTCCGGCGGTTAATGGCAGTAGTGGGCCAGGCAGCCGTGGCGGTACAAGGTCTCCGGCAGTTTGAGCGGGTGCAGACCTCCCTGGCCGAGGCGGAGATGCTGTACGCGGCCAGCGCGCGCCTCAATGCGGCGCAAACGTACGATGAGGTCTTGACCGCGCTGCGCGAAAGCACCGTGCTGGAGCAAGCGGATCGGGCGGTGACCCTGGCGCTCTTCAACCGCCCCTGGGTCAAGCAAGACCGCCCGGAGTGGGTGATGCCGATGGCCATCTGGCCCGTGGAGGCCGGCCCGTACCCCAGGCGCTTGCCGCTTCCGGCGGCCCCCGTGGTGCCGTCCCAGGCGCTGGAACTGCCGCTGTTGTTTTCTGACACCGCCACCGACCCCCGGCTGGATGATGACCACCGGGCGCGGCTGCTGGAGCAATTTAAAGCCCGCAGCCTGCTGCTGGTACCGTTGATTGTGGGGGGTGAGCAGATTGGGATGGTGCAGGGGATGTTCAGTACGGCCGGCAACTTTTCCGAGACAGAGTTACGGCGTTTGAATGCCCTGGCCGGGCAGGCTGCGGTGGTTGTGCGGAGCCTGGAGCAGCGTGAACAAATGCAACAGCGTGCCGCGCAGCTGGAGATGCTCTCCCGGCTGGAACTGGCGCTCTCTCAAGCGAAAGATGAGGCCGAAATCCTGGCGGCTGTGGCCCAGGGCGTACCCGCCGACCCCCAGCTGACCATAGGGCTGTTTTATCTGGAGACTGAAGCGGTGGGCGAGCAGGCTTGGGGCACCACCATGGCGATCTGGCAGGACGGGGCCATTGCCACTGATTCCCCGCTGATTGGCCGGCCGATGAATTTGCTGGGGGTGACCACGACCCGGTTCTGGTCGGGGGGGGTGGAAGAGGCCGTTTTCATCGCAGACGTGGCGACCGATCCCTCCCTGGACGAGCCGACCCGGCAGATTTACCGCCGGATGGGGACCGGAGCCACTGCTTTGCTCCCCTTGTGGGCGGCGGGGCGCTGGCAGGGATTGGTCGCGCTGAGCTGGCCCCATCCGCACGAATTTAGCGAAGATGAGCGCTTCATCCTCCAGCAGATACTGGATCCGCTATCGGCCCTGGTAGCCAGCCGCCGGGCCTTCGTGGCGCAGCAGCAGGCACGCACTGAACTGGAACGCCGGGCCGTGCAGCTCCAGACTGCCGCAGAGATTTCCCGCGCCGCCTCTTCCATCCTGAATCTGGAGGAGCTCTTACCTCAAGCGGTGGAGTTGATCCGGCAGCGCTTTGACCTGTACTATGCCGGGATTTTCCTGGTAGACGAGGCGGGACGTTGGGCTATCCTGCGCGCCGGTACCGGCGAAGCCGGCCGGATCATGCTGGCCCGTAACCACAAATTGGAGGTCGGCGGGACCTCCATGATTGGCACTTGCGTCGCGCGCCGGGAGGCCCGGATCGCGTTGGATGTAGGGGCGGAGGCCGTTCGGTTTGATAACCCCGTTTTGCCCGAGACACGCTCGGAGATGGCGTTGCCGTTGATCAGTCAGGGGCAGGTCATTGGCGCGATGACGATTCAGGACCGGCGGCCGTCCGCTTTTGGCCCGGAGGACATCACCATTTTGCAGACCATGGCCGACCAGCTGGCCAATGCCATCCAAAACGCCCGGTTACTGCAAGAGGCTCAGCAGAGCTTGCGGCAGGTCCAGCTGGCGCTGGGTCGCACGACCCAGGAGTCCTGGCGGGCCTTCACCGCCGGGCAGATACGGGGATACCGCTACCGCGGGCTGGATGTGGAGACTGCCGCGACCACGACGCCGGAGGCCGAGCAGGCCTGGCGGCAGGGGCGGACCGTCGCGGTCCAGGTACCGGCTCCGAGCGGGGCCCAGAACGGCAGTGCCCCCAAGGTCCGCTATGCGGTAGCCGTGCCGATCAAATACCGCGCTCAGGTCATCGGAGTACTCAACTTGCACTCAGAACGGGAATCCATCCCTCAGGAGATGATCACGCTGTTGGAAGCTATCGNCAACCGTTTGGCCCTCGCGTTGGACAATGCCCGCTTGTTGGAGGAGACCCGCCAGCGGGTGGCGCGCGAGCAGGCCCTCAGCCAGATCACGGCGCGCTTTTCCCGCTCGCTGGACATGGAAGCGATGCTCCAGTCGGCCGTGCGCGAATTGGGGCAGCTGCCCCGGGTAGCCGAAGTGTCCATTCACCTGGGCGTTCCGGCCACCACTGAAGCGGCGTCGCCCCCTGCTCCTGACCATGCTTCTGATGAGGAGGCACAGCCATGAATGCTTTAGCAGGGCTTCTCTCCCTCCAGACCGGGGCCTGGTTGCTGATCCTGGGCCATATGGGGCTGGCTTTCTACTTGCTCTCGCTCAATGCCCGGCGCAGAGCTAACCAGGCCGTGACTGTACTTCTTTTGTTGCAGGGCCTGAACGGGTTGATGTTGGAGCAGATGACGGATGCCAGATCCCTGGCGGTGGCCTTGTGGCCTATTCGGATCCTGGCTGCTATCATGCCGATCATCCCGGTGGTCATGACGTGGATGACGTTGGTCTTGATCAAGCCGGAATGGTTGGCGGGCCGGTTCCGGTGGGTGGCGGCCCTGCTGGTGGTTTTGTGCGTGTTGCCCCCGCTGCTGACGTTCGTGGATGTGGGGCTCGGCGGTCGGTTCTGGTACACCGAGCCCGATCCGACGATTTACCAGGGCGGTTATCTCAGTATGTCTCAGATCGCGCAGGGGACCCTCGCGCCTTTCATCCGCCTCGTTTGGCTGGGGGGAATGTGGCTGGTCCCACCGGCCCTGGCGGGCTATGTGCTGCAACGCGAGCGCACGGCCAGCCGGTTGATCCGGCATACCGCCTGGGTCCTGCTGATTGGGCAACTGGTCCTCATGATTTTGGAATGGTTACCCTATTTTTGGAAGGTGGGCTGGTTGAGCTATTTTGTTGCCGCCGGGTTGACGGCTCTCATCTATGGCTACATTTTCTTGTGGCAGGTAGCCGTTGGTGAAGTGTTCCAGCGGGGGCGTTTGCAGTACCGGCTGACCGGCTCCATTCTGGCGGTGACGATCCCGCTATTGATCGGATTGGGGGTTCTGTTATCTAACCGCGCGTCCGCTGTGCTGGAGCAGGCTGCTTTACAACATCTGGCTGATATTAACCAACGGGTGAGCGCGGAACTGAACGGCCGGCTGGACATGAATGCCCAGAGCTTGCACCAGCTGGCGACCTTACCCGAAATGATCAGTATGGACCCTGAACGCCAGCGCCCTGCTTTGCGGGCGATGCAACAGGTCAACCCTGATTTGGATTTCATCGCCGTCGTGGATCCTCTGGGGACGACGACGGTGCGCAGCGATGCCCAGACGGGTGCGAATTACAGCAACCGGGCCTGGTTTTTGAAGGCCCGGGCCGGCGTCTCTGTGGTGTTTGACCTGGAGACGCTGTCCACCGCGGGCGAGACGCTGCCGGCGTTAGTGATTGCTGTTCCCATCTGGCAGGACGATATTGTGGTGGGGGTGGTGATGGCTGCCACGAAACTTAGCGAGGTGGCCACGATTGCTCAGCTGGGTCAGGTGGGGGAGCAGGGGTACATCTACGTGGTAGATACTTATGGCCGGGCGATCATCCACCCGAACCCCCAATTTTCCTCCGTCTTGCAGGATTTGAGCAACGAGCTGCCGGTGGCCCGCCTGCTGGACGGACAACAGGGGATCCTCCCGCCCTTCAGTGAAGCGAACCAGATCTGGTTGGCTGATGTGGGGACTTTGAATAACGGTTGGGGTGTGGTGGTCCAACAACCTCAAGCCGAGGCCTTAGCGGCGGTCAACTCTTTCCAGGCTGTGGCTCGCCTGATCAATTTAGCGGGCGGAATATTGGTGTTGTTCCTCGCCGTGCTGACTGTGCGCCAGGCGTTACGCCCCATTGGAACTTTGACCCAGGCTGCGACCGAGGTCGCCAGCGGCGATTTGAGCCACTCTGCCCCGGTGCAGAGCGAGGACGAACTGGGCACTTTGACCGAGGTCTTCAACCGCATGGTCAGACAGCTGCGCGGCCTCATCGGTAACCTGGAACAGCAGGTGGCCGAACGGACTCGCGCGGCTGAGTTTCGCGCGCGCCAGCTGCAGGCGGCGGCTGAAGTGGCCCGCGATGCCGCCACCGCGCGTGACCTGGACTCGCTCCTCAACCGGGCCGTCAACCTGGTCCGCAGCCGATTCGGTTTCTATCACGCCGGCATTTTCCTGATGGATGAGCGCGGCGAGTACGCCATCCTGCGCGCAGCCACCGGTGAGGCCGGCCGCCAGCTTCTGGAGCAGGGGCACCGGCTGAAGGTGGGGGAGACCGGGATCGTGGGCTACGTGACGAAAAGCGGCCAATCGCGTATTGCGCTGGATGTGGGGGCCGACGCCACCCATTTCCGGAATCCCGCGCTGCCCGATACCCGTTCGGAGCTGGCTTTGCCGTTGCGGGTCGGTGACCGCATCATCGGCGCGCTGGATGTCCAGAGTACCGTGGAAGCGGCCTTCAGCGAGGATGATGTCACCGTGCTGCAGATCATGGCCGACCAGCTGGCGGTGGCGATTGAAAACATCCGCCTGGTGAGCGAGGCCCAGCGCGCCGTCCGTGAAGTGGAGGCGGTCTACGGGCGCTACACCCGCGAGTCCTGGGCGAAGTTCGCCGGCCAGACGACCTGGGGCTATCTTTACCGGGGCCTGGAGGTGGAGTCGGTGACGGCTCAGCCGCCGGAGGTGCGCGCGGCGCTGCTGCAGGGGCAATCGGTCCAGGTGAACGCGCAGCCGGGGCAACGCAGCACGTTAGCGGTGCCGATTCGGCTGCGGCGAGAAATCCTGGGAGTGCTCAACGTCCGCTTTGACGAGGACACTGTCCCGGTGGAGGCCGTCCCGCTGGTGGAGGAGCTGGCTAACCGTCTGGCCCTCTCCATGGAAAACGCTCGCCTGCTGGCGGAGAGCCAGGGCCGGGCGCTGCGAGAACGGCAGGTCAGCGAGATCACCGCGCGCGTCCGGGCTGAGGTGGAAGTAGAAGCACTGTTGGAGCGAGCGCTGCGGGAGTTGGGGCAGCTGTTGGACGCCCGTCAGGCCGCGGTGCAGATGGAGGTAGGGGAATGAGCGAGAGGCCACACCGTCCGCGTTGGCTGGAATGGCTGGTTGCCGTCCAGGGCGTGACCGATCCGGCTGAAGCCAGGCTGGCCGGGATCTTCAATGTCGCGCTGTTTTCTACTTTGCTGCTCGTCGGTGGTAGCTTTGCTGTCCTGGTAGCCATGTCGGGGCCGGTGACGCTCTCTCCGTCCCTGATCCTGGTGGTGTTGTTGCTGAGTGTGGCCCTGGTTGTGTTAGTTGGCTTGTTATGGTTCAACAAACGAGGTTATTATCGCCGGATAGCCGGGTGGTACGTCGGCGTTTTCTACGCGCTCATTCTGATTTCCGGTGTAATGTATGATGGCTCCCAGGCCTCCACCTGGGTCTTTCTGGCCTGGATTTTGACGCTGGCGGCCTTTTTCCTGCCAACCAGAACCGTGGGATGGATGTTGTTCGGCGGGTTGGCGCTCTGGGTGTTATTGTTTATGGGCGAGACGGCAGGACTCTACCATCCATGGCTGACCAGTAAACCGGAGGAAAGCAGTATAACGATACGAGCCTTCACCTTCCTGGTGATTGCTGCCACTGTGCCGATGGTGATGATTGGGGTCCAGCATTTGCGAGAGATTATGACGCGTTGGCAAACGACGGTCCGTGAGCTGGAAGTTTATCGGCGAACACTGGAGCAGCAAGTGACGGCCCGTACAGAGGAAGCGCGCCAGCACGCCAGCGATTTCCAGGCCGTGGCCGAATTAGGACAGATTATCATCTCATCCCGCGAGCTGAAGCCGATGTTGCAGCAGGCCGTACAGTTCATTGCCGACCGGCTGGGCTTTTACCAGGTAGGGGTGTTTCTGCTGGACGAGACCCGGCAATGGGTGGTGTTGGAAGCCGCCTCGTCCCAGGGGGGGCAGGAGATGTTGGAGCATCACTTGCAGCTGCGGGTGGGGCAGCAGGGCATCATTGGGCACGTGGCCGAAAGCCGGCGCGCCTACATCACGGCCGACGTGACCAGCGATCCCTACTATTTGACTCTGGTGGAGCTCCCGCACACGCGCTCTGAGGCGACCCTGCCGTTGATCTATCAGGGAGAGCTGGTCGGGGTGCTGGACGTGCAGAGCCGCAAACCGGCGGCGTTTACCGAAGAGGCCATCCGTGTTCTGCAGGTGCTGGCCGATAACCTGGCGGTGGCCATTCAAAATGTCAGCCACGCCGAGGAAATAGAAAGAACGTTGGATCGGCTGACTCGCTACCAGGAAGAGGAAGTGCTGCGGCTCTGGCAGAAGACCCTCCGCCGCCACGTTGGTCGCCTGGGTTACTTTTACGACCGGGCCCAGGTCAGCCTGTTGCCGGCCGACACTCCGCTGTTGGCCGCGGTGCCGGCCGGGGTGGACCGGCCGGTCACCTTGACCACGCCGGAAGGCGCTCAGCGGTTGGTGGTACCGCTCCGGGTGCGGGAGCGCACGGTAGGGCGCTTCGTTTTTGAAGCCGAGCGGCCCTGGACCCCCGAGGAGCTGGGGGTGGTGGAGGCAGTGGTGGCCCAGCTGGGGTTGGCGTTGGAGAATGCCCAGCTGTTGGAGGAGTCACGGCAGCGCGCGGTCTTTGAGCGCACGGCCAGCGAAGTCACGGCCAACATCCGCCGGGAAGTGGAAATTGAGGCCGTGCTGGAGCGGGCCCTGGCCGAGTTGGGCAAAGCCTTAGGGGCGGAGCGGGCTATCGCCCGGCTCTCTATCACCGAGTAACGGAGGAACGCCCATGAGCGAAGCGGGATTGCCAAAACCGGGAACCGGCTCGTGGTTTGAACGGTTGGTCAGCGTGCCGGTCACCGACCCTGACCTGGCGCGGCGCGGGCGGCTGTTTAACATTCTCATGCTGCTGAGCGTGGTCATTGCGTTAGGCGTGGGCGGGATTTTCTTTGCGGTCCGCTTTTTGGGGGGCTTCACCACCTTCCCTGTTTGGGCGGGCGCCTCCTTTCCCGGCTCTGTGATGCTCCTGTCGGTGGTCGGCATTGGGTTAGCCAAGCGGCGTCGCATCCAGACGGCCATTGTGCTCTATGTGAGCGTCATGACTGTGGCGGTCTCCATGGCCTCTTTTGTGTTTGATGGCTACCGCTCCCCGGCTGTCGTGTTGCACATCTGGTCGGTGATTGTGGCGGGGTCGCTGCTCACCCCCGGCTCGGCCTTGTTGGTGAGCGGGCTGGCGGCGTTCTGGTGGATTCTTCTCTTCGTCGCGCAACTCCAGGGAATTTACCGGCCGCTGTCTAATACCGGCGACGCACTCTATTACATTTCACCGGCCTTTACCGTCATCATTATGGTTTTTGGGGTCGGGGCCGTTACTTTTCTGAACCTGCGTAGCCTCCAGGACGCTTTGCGCGGGCTGCGCCGGACTACCAGTCAGCTGGAGGAAGAGCGCCGTCTGTTGGAACGGCGGGTGGATGAGCGCACGGCACAGGCTCGCCGGCGGGCCGAGGAATTCCAGATCATCGCCGAATTGAGCCGGGTGATCGGCGCGGCCACGGGGATAGAAGAATTGCTGGATGTGGCCGTCCACTTTATTGCCGACCGGTTTGGTTTTTACCATGTCGGTATCTTCCTGCTGGACGAGACCAAAGAATGGGCCGTGTTGCGCGCGGTTTCCTCAGAGGGCGGCAAGCGGATGTTGAGCCGGCTCCACCGGTTGCGGGTGGGGACCGGGGTCGTCGGTTTTGTGGTTGAAACCGGGCAGCCGCGCATTGCCTCAGACGTGGGGGGCGACATGGTCTGGGTCAGAAACCCTGACTTGCCGGAGACCCGTTCTGAGATGGCCCTGCCCCTGGAGTTCCGGGGCGCTATCGTGGGTGCGCTGGATATTCAGAGCCGGGAGGCGGCCGCTTTTACGGAAGAGGAGGCCCAGATCTTGCGCCTGTTGGCCGATAGTGTGGTGATCGCCCTGGAGAATGTGCGGTTGTTGCAGGAGACCCGGGCCGCCCTGGCCGATCTGAGCCGTTACCGTGAGGAAGAGACGCTGAAGGCCTGGCGTGCAGTGTTGAGCCGGCAGAATCTGCGCGTGGCCTACACCTATGATGGGGTGATGACCCAAGCGGTGGGGCTGGACCAGGCTCCCTTGCCGTTGCTCCCCCAGGAAACCCAGGGAGTCCAGGTTTTCCCCTTGGAGGAAGGGCACAGCTTGATGGTGGCCCCCGTCCGCATCCGCGACCATACGGTGGGTCTGCTTTCCTTTGAGGCGACCCATCCCTGGACTGAGGACGAAGTTCGGTTGACGCAGACGGTGGTGGAGCAACTGGGGTTGGCGTTGGAGAATGCCCGGTTGTTGGAGGAGACGCAACGGCGCGCGCTCCAGGAACGGGCGCGCAGCGAGATCGTGGGGCGGGTGCGGACCTCGGTCAACATTGATGCGATCCTGCGAACCGTGGCCCAGGAATTGGGGCAGGCGCTCCAGGTGGATCGGAGCCGCATCCAGCTGCTGCCGCCAGACGAGATTGGAGCGGAGGACAAGTAGTCATGTTGAAACGACCTGTGGTGGGGAACGCCCCAGGCCGCTGGCGAGGCGGCCAGGCCGGTGGGTGGAAGCGGGTGTTGCTGCTGGGCGCGGCCCTGTGGCTGGTGGCCTGCCAGGGCTCTGGTGGGACCGGCTTCAACTTGCCTCCGACCCCCACGGCCGTCCCCACGGCGCGCTTACGCCTGTTTTGGGTGGATAGCTACAGTGCCGACAATCCCTGGTCGGCCCAAATTCGCCTGGGCCTGGTGGAAACCCTGGCCCGCCAGGGGTATGCTGAACCGCAAGGAAATTTTGAACTGGGGGAATTCCACCTGGGGCTGCGGGAACAGTTCACTCTCACCGAGATTGAAACGCGGACGGGGGAGGCGATGGCGGCGGTGGATGCTTTTGCACCGGATGTGCTGGTGGTCTCTGATGATGAGGCGATCAAAACTCTGGTGCCGCACTACGCCGGGGCCGGCTTTCCGGTGGTCTTTTGCGGCTTGAACGGTGAGCTGGCTCCAGCCGCGCAGACCGGGGCCAATGTGACGGGGGTGTTGGAACTGCCCCGCGTTGAGCAAACCTTGCGGATTGCCCAGGCCTTTATGCCGGAGGCGCGCAGGTTCCTCTTTTTAGGAGACGCTTCGCCTTCGGGGTTGAATGTGTTAGTTTCCGTTTTGGCCCAACTGAAGAAGAACAATCCGTTGGGCGAAGCTGAGCCGCAGCTTTCGGTTACCAGCGATTGGACATTTTGGCAGCGGGCGGTGCTGAGCGAAACGACGGGGGTAGATTTTATCTTGTTAGGGCGCTATGACCAGCTCTATCGGCCGGACGGAAGCCAGCTCTCCCCGGCGGAAGTGATGCGTTGGACATGGGCTCAATCGCCCGTCCCGGTCTTTGCGTTGTGGGACTCTGCGGTTCAAGAGGGAGCGGTGGGCGGCTTAACCATCACCGGTTATGAGCAGGGCGCTGAGGCGGCCCGCTTGGTGGTTCAGATTTTGGGCGGCCAGTCGCCGGCCACCTTGACGCCGCACGCGCCCGCCCGCAATTTGCTGGTGGTTAACCTGGCTTCGGCGCAGCATTGGCAGTTGCCCATTCCGGTGCAATTCCCACTGACGGCTCAAATCTATCGCAGCCAGCCTGCGCCGTTAGAAGGAGGTCAGTAATGGTTGAGAGAAGTCATAGCCTCCGTTGGCGAATGATTTTGATTATCCTGAGCCCGTTATTGCTTCTGACACCGGTCTTGATACAGATTGGTTATTGGTACCGGACGGCCTACCGCGAGGGCTATTTGAACCAGGGGGTACTGGCCGCGCGCCAGATTGAGCAAACGGTGGGAACGGTGGCACCTTTTATTAGCTCCATCTACGACGCCCCGGGGTTAAGCTCTTATATCCAGGATGTGGCTCAGACGGGTGAGGTGTTCGCTTTTACGGCGATAGTCTTGGATAGCGGGACGGTTGTTTATCACTCCTTGCCGTCCCTTAACGGCCAGTTCGTCAATGAATTGACGAATTTGACCGTGGGGGATGGCCTGCGACGGTCGGTGTCCCCCTATGGGGACCTCTATCTGGTGGTGCGTTCCGTACCGTTGCCGGGAGTGGAGTCCGCCGCTGGCCGTCAGCTATACATCGTTGTCGGCGAACCGGCGGCCGTGGTGGATCCGCCGTTTCTGGCACTCTTGCCGGTGGTCGGTAGTGCGTTGCTGATGGTGATTTTGCTGGTGCTCGTGCTTTACTTCCTGCAGCGGTTGGTTCTACGTCCCTTGCAACAACTGGCCGAGGGGGCGGCGTTGATCGGGGCCGGTGACCTGGCTTACGAAATTCCGCTCCAGCGTTCGGATGAGATCGGCTTCCTGGCGCGGGCGTTTAACGAGATGGGTGCGCGGTTGCAGGCGATGGTCGTGGGGTTGGAAAAGCAGGTTGCCGAACGGACAACCGCTCTCCAGCGACAGGCGCGGTTACTGCGGGCGGCCGGCCTGGTCAGCCGCGAGGCCGTGCAGGTCCGTGATGTGCAGGCCTTCCTGGCGACGACCGTGCGCGCCATTTCTGAGTATTTCAATTTCTACCATGCCGGCATTTTCTTGCTGGATGAGAACAAAGAGTGGGCGGTGTTGCGGGTGGCCTCGTCTGAGGGCGGGCAGCAAATGCTGGCCCGTGGCCACCGGTTGCGGACCGGCACCGGGATCGTCGGTTTCGTGGCGGCGACCGGCCGGGCCCGGATTGCGCTGGATGTGGGCGGCGATACCGTCTGGGTCAAGAACCCCGACCTGCCGGAGACCCGTTCTGAGATGGCGCTGCCGCTCAAAGTGGGCAGCGAAGTGCTGGGGGTGCTGGATGTGCAGAGTATAGAGCCGGGAGCCTTCACCGACGAAGACATCAAGACGCTGGAAGTGATGGCTGATCAGCTGGCGGTGGCCTTGCAGAACGTCCGCTTGCTGGAACAGACCCGGGCGACGGTCAGCGAACTGGAATCGCTCTATCAGGATTATGGACGTCAGGGCTGGGCGCGCGTCCGGGCGCGGATGCAGACGCTCGCCTACGAATACGACCAGGTGGAACTCCGCCCGGTGCCGCCGCTGCCGATACCCTCCGACCTGTTGGAGCGGACGGTGCCTTATGCCTTTGTGCGCGATGGCGGCCAGTCGGTGTTGATGGAGCCCCTGCGGGTCAATGAGCAGATCATCGGCTTGATGGCACTCAGTGACCCGGACCGCAGCTGGACGGAAGACGAGCTCGCGCTGATCCAGGGGGTGGGCGAGCAGGTGGGCCTGGCGGTTGAAAATGCCCGCCTGGTGGAAGAGACCCAACGCACGGCCCGGCGGCAGACGCTCCTGAGCAACGTGCTCCAATCGGCGGCCACCAGCACCAGCCCCGAGGCGGCCCTGCAACAGATCGCCCGGATCCTGGCGCGCAGCCTGGACATGGCCGTGGGCTTGTTCACTTTCGCGGACCCGCAAGCGACGCTGGTCCGTCCGCAGGCTTTCGTGACGCCGGAGGGTGAATCCATCGTGCTCATCACGGAACGGGTGAGCCTGCCGCCCGAACTGCAGATCTTTTTCCGGGGCCTGGTCCGCCCCGAGCTGGCGCGGATGTTTGATACTCTGGCGCAGCAGGCGCTCTTTGCCCAGGCTGAAGTTTTTCACCAATACGAGACCGGGCGGGTGCTCTATGTCTCCATCAGTGCCGCCAATGAGCTGACCGGCTTCATGGTGTTGGTCCAGCGCAAAGATACTCCGCCGATTGATCCTGAAACCCGTGACCTGGTGCAGGACCTGGGCCGGCAGATCGCTATCGTGCTCCAGAATATGAGTTTGCTGGTAGAGACCCAGCAGCGCTCTAACGAGTTGCGCATCCTTTATGACGTTTCGCTGCGCTTGAGCCAATCGTTGGAACCGGTGCGGTTGCTGGAACTGCTGGTAGAGCAGGCTTTGCTCCTGTTCAACGCTGATGCCGGTGGCTTCTTTGTGCTGGATCCGGCCGCCGGAGAGCTGGTCTTCTCCCACTGCCGCGGCTATTTCGCCCCGTTTGAGGGGGTCCGGCTGAAGCCGGGGGAGGGCGCGGCGGGACGGGCCTTCCAGCAGCGCAAACCTATCGTGGTGGAGGATTATCAGGCCTGGCCGGGACGCAGCTCCACGTTTGACATACCACAACTCCGGTCGGTGATGGCGGTGCCGCTGCTGGGATTGAGCGGAGTTGCCGGTGTGCTCAACCTCGGTGGTGGCGAGACGCGGCCCGTTTTTACGGAGCGTGAACTGCGGCTGGCTGAGCTCTTCGCCGCGCAGGCCGCTGCCGCCCTGGATAACGCGCGCCTGTATCAGGAGACCACGCGCAACGCGGAGAGCCTCCAAAAGCTCTACGACGCCGGCCTGGACCTGGTCACTTTGCTGGACGTGGACAGCGTGCTGGATCGGGGGGCCGATTGGGTCTGCCGCCTTTTGGACGCGACGATTGCCAGTGTTTACCTGAAGGGCGAAGGCGAAGACGAATTCAAGATTGGGCGCGGGGCGCGGACCCCTGAATGGCGGGCGCGTAACCTCTATCCTATGCCCCGTTCCACCGGTCTGACCCACACGATTATCAAGACGGGGATGCCCGTCATCATCCGCGACGGTCGCCAGGACGAGCGTCTCTATCCGGTGCTGCGCGAGGGGGGCCTGCTTTCGCAGATCGGAGTGCCGCTCCGGCTGGGGCCCCGGGTGGTGGGCGCGGTCTATGCGCTGAGCGAGACCCCGGGGTATTACAACGAAGGCCATCTCCAACTGCTGGAATTCCTCGGCACGCAGATTGCCACCGCCGTCCAGAATGCTACCCAGTTTGGGCAGACCCAGTCGGCCCTGACGGTGGTGGAACGGCAGGCCCGTTACCAGACCAACGTGGCGCGGGCGACGGCGCTGTTGTCGGCGCAAGGGACCGCTGCGTTGGACGAAGTGTTGCACCTGTTAGGTGAAGCGGCGCAGGTAGGCCGGAGTTTCTACTTCAAGCCGGCTACGGATGAGCAGGGGAATTACTGGAGATTGACCCATGAGTGGTGCGCCCCCGGCGTCCCCAGTGTGCTGGCGGAGCCGCTGTTCCAACGGCTGCCCATTACGATGACCCCTTACTGGTTAAGCGAATTGCAAAGCCACGGGCAGGTAAGTGGGAACACGGCCGCCTTCCCCGCGCCGGAACGTGACATCTTGGAGAGCGCCGGCGTTCGTTCGGTGGCGGTACTGGCTATTTCAGAGGAATCCCAACCGTTTCCCGGCTTTGTCGGCTTTGTGGAGATGGAACAGGAGCGACAGTGGCGCACAGAGGAGCTCAATGCCCTGCTGACTGCGGCCGCAGCTCTGACCAATACCCTGGCCCGTGAACGGCTGTTCAGCCAGGTCCAGGCCTCGCTGGCCGAAACCGAAGCGCTCTACCAGGGTGGGGCTGCGCTCAACGTGGCTCATACCTATGACGAGGTCCTGGCCGTGTTGCGAGAATACACCGTTCTGGGGCGGGAGGTTGCCAGCCTCAACTTACAGTTCTTTGAGCGCCCCTGGACTGCGCAGCAGCCGCCGGAGCAGGTGTTTATCTTGTCCACCTGGCCGGCGGAGGCGGCGACGTTGCCGCGGGCCCGTTACTACCTCGCCGATCTGCCACTCGTGCTACAGAAAATCTACCAGAGCGGCGAGAGCGTAGTGATCGGGGATGTGGCCTCTGATCCTCGCCTGGCCGGGTTTGATCTATCCCAATGGGCCGGTGAGCTGCCGGTTCGCAGCCTTCTGTTGATCCCGCTGGCCGTGGTGGGACAGCGGATCGGCTATCTTGCTGCTTTTTACTCCGTGACGCAATCATTCACCGAAACGGAGCTGCGCCGCCTGAACAGCTTGAGCGCGCAGGCGGCGGTCGTGATTCAGAACATTTACCAGTTGCAGGTGACCCAGGGCCGTGCCCGCCGGGAGCAGCAGATCCGCGAGATTACCGGGCAGATTCAGGCCGCGCCCGATGTCCAGGCGGTCTTGCAGACCGCCTTGCGGGAGCTGGGGCGGGCGTTGGGGACCCCGCGCAATCTGGTGCAGATGCTCCGCCCGGGACCGGCCCGGCTGTCAGAAGAAAGCCCTGACGAGCCAGCCGGGGCAGGGGATAAATAGCGGGGTGGGGCGGGTGATCACCGTCCATACAGCCATACAGGTGGTGTCCGATGAACGATGAGACCAAAACGCAGGCCGAACTGATTGCCGAGCTGGCGGCCCTCCGGCGCCAGGTGGCCGAGCTCCAGGCGAACGCGGGGCCGGCCGGAGCGCCAACCGACCTGAGCGGGCCGCTGGCCCTGCTCCAGGCGATCACCGACATTGCCCAGACCGCGTTGACGATTCTGGACCTGGAAGAGCTGACGTCTCAAGTGGTGATGTTGATCCAGGAACAATTCGGCCTGGAGTCGGCGCTCTTCCTGGTGGATGCCACGGAGCGCCAGGCTGTTTTACAGGCCGGCACGGAGCGGTTCGGTCAATGGCTGGAGGTCGGCGATCCCACCCTGGTGGGTCAGTGTCTGAGCCGGCGCCAGCTGCAGCTGGCCCCCTCCGGGTTGGAATTAGCCTTGCCGTTGCTCAGCGGCGGCGACTTGATCGGTGCGCTGTTCCTGCAATCTGACCAGCCCACCAGTTTCAGGGCCGAGCTCTTGCCCGTGCTCCAGGTGTTGGCTGACCAGCTGGCTATGTCACTCCAGGCCTCCCAGATGGTGGGGCAGGCCCGGCAGCGCACCTTCCTGCTGGAATCGCTGGCGCAAGCTCAGGCCGCACTGACGCAGGCCGCGAACGAAGTGGAGATCCTGGACGCCGTGGCGATGGCTATGGACTGGGATCCGCGCGCCACTTTAAGCCTCCACTACCTGGATGTCGACGAGTCGGATCAACCGGTGGTTGCTACCCTGGTAGCACTCTGGCAGAGCGGCCTGGCGGTGGAGGATTCCCCCTTGCTACACCAGCGTGTTGCCGTCGCGGAACTGCCACTGGCTGCACTCTGGGTTGCAACGGCGGGCGAGATCATCGTGCTGGCCGATCTCCAGACAGATCCCCGCGTGGCGGAAGCCGACCGGGCGGCCCTGCCCGCGCGGACGGCGATCCTGCTGCCGCTGCGCGGGGCCGGCCG
>Ga0067045_1027887_pt1 | contig 52995 bp, 49 predicted proteins | sample TerdegcTABiofilm_FD_59184 | JGI IMG/M metagenome (GOLD analysis project Ga0067045, IMG submission 59184) | Combined Assembly of (Gp0054472, Gp0054536) Wastewater bioreactor microbial communities from Singapore -Terephthalate degrading...
TCGCTTACTTGTTGAGCTTGTACCTGCAGTATCTGAAAGGGTTCCCGCCAAGGAAAGCGGGTCTTGTGCTGATCATGCAACCTTTCCTACAAGCCCTCTGCACACCCTTCGCGGGGAAAGCGTCGGACCGTATCCGACCGGGAATACTCGCTTCGTTGGGGATGGGGCTTACCGTTGCGGGATTGATCCTTTGCGTTTGGTTGGATTCCAACACGAGTATTATCTGGGTACTTGGCAGCCTATCCCTCTTGGGACTGGGATTTGGCCTTTTCTCCTCTCCCAATTCCAACGCCATCATGGGTTCGGTAGATCGGAAGGATTACAGCATCGCCTCCGCTACGCTAGCTACCATGCGGCTGTTAGGCCAGATGCTCAGTATGGGTATTACTTTGATGGTATTCTTCCATTTGCTTGGAGACTCCACCATTATCCCAGAGGTGTATCCCCAGTTCCTCCGTGGGCTGAGGGTCCTTTTCGGTGTCTTCTCTGTCCTCAATCTCCTTGGAATGTTCGCTTCCCTAGCGCGGGGGAGGTAAGTAGGGCACGAAACATACCTCCAGTGGAAGCGTTTCAACTAAGGATGTAGCACGATCTTCAAGGCTTTCTTCTTCTCCGCAAGCTCGCACGCTTCGTTGATTCTATCGAGGGGAAAGGTATGACTGATGAGGGGTTGGATCTTCACCTTGCCCTTTTCGTACAGATCCAACAGAAGAAGGTAATCTTCCCAGCCAAAGCCCTGCAAGCCCCGGAGTTGTTTCTCGTCCCGAACGAAGTTCCACGGTTGGAAGGATACGGATTGCCCGCCGAAACCGCTTCCACCCATAAGGCAGATCCCGCCCGGAGCAAGGAGTTCGATTCCCAGTGTCACCGCCAAAGGATTCCCGGTAGCCTCTACCACCCGATCCGTGCCTCTACCGCGCGTCATTCGATGGATAGTCTCAATAGGGTCTTCGGTATCCACATCAATCGTCGCATCCGCTCCCAGAGATCTCGCCAACGACAAACGCTCCGTATCCGTTCCTTTACCCAACACGACGATCGTGCCGGCACCCGCGGCTTTTGCCGCCTGTAGGATGTACAGCCCGAAAGGTCCGGGCCCAATGATCACCACGAAGCTACCCGGGTTCAAAGCATGCGCGCGAAAGGCTCGCACGGCTGTCGTGAAAGGTTCCAGGACCGCCGCCTCATCCGTGGGGATGTAATCGGGTACGGGAAATAGGATCTCTTCCGCGATCGCGACGTACTCGGCGAAGGTTCCGGGTGAATCGATCCCCACGTGATCCCAGGCGCGACATCGGTTAAACACTCCGGTCTTACACGCGTAGCAGGTTCCGCACCCGCGGATGGCGCTCGTCACTACCCGCTCACCCCCTTTGAACTTGCGGACTTGGGAACCCACTTCCACTACTTCCCCACAGAACTCGTGCCCGGGGATGACGGGGGTCTTCACTTTTCCATGCCTTCCCACGAAGGTGTTGTTCCGTATGGCCACATCGGTACCGCAGAGTCCCGTGGCGAGTACCTTGACCAGCACTTCGTCCGGTTTGGGGGTCGGTTTCTCCACTTCCCGAAGTACGAACTCAGGCCGCTCATTGATCTTCATGATCGCACGCATGAGACACCTCTTTCCTCTTGAAGGTAGAATCCTATGTATTATACTGGGGTGAAACAGAATCCACAACGGGAGTGAGCTATGGAACGAACTCAGAAACGGACGGTGATCGTATCGGGTGGCGCCCAGGGGATCGGTAGGTGCGTGGTGGAACATCTCCTTTCCGCGGGGTATGGGGTGAGTGTCCTGGATTCGGATAGGGAAGCGGTAGGGGAAGTGGAACGTCAGTTTACCGAGGAGATTCGAAGCACAAAAGACGTATGGTTCCAGGTAGGGGATGTTTCAAAGGAGGCAGACGTGTCCGCTTTCGTTCGGGCTACGGTGGATCGGTTCGGTGGGATCTACGGGTTGGTGAACAACGCGGGAATCTCTCGCAATAAACCCATTCAAGAATTGACGATTGAAGAGTGGAATACTGTGCTCGGGGTGAACCTCACGGGGCCTTTCTTGCTAGCCAAACACGCGGCACCCTACCTTGCCGATGCGAGGGGAGGGATCGTGAATATTTGTTCCACCCGAGCCTTGATGTCCGAACCAAACACGGAAGCGTACAGCGCTTCCAAAGGGGGGCTTTTGTCCCTTACCCATGCCTTAGCCATGAGTTTAGGCCCAAGGATCCGGGTCAACGCCATCAGTCCGGGATGGATCGAGGTATCGGCCTACAAGAAGTCCGCGGCGCGCAAAGAGGTCCGCTTGTCCGAGGCGGACCATGCCCAGCATCCCGCGGGAAGGGTGGGGGAAGGCGCCGACATTGCCCGGCTTGTACTGTTCCTGCTTGATCCGGCCAACTCCTTCATTACCGCGCAGAACTTCGTGGTGGATGGAGGAATGACAAAGAAGATGATCTATGTGTAGGGAAAGGGACCTTCGCTCCCGCGTCGTGGGAGCTCTTTCTGGCCTCATTGTGGGGGACGCGATAGGAGTCCCCGTGGAATTCCACGAGCGCGAAACCTTAAAAAAAGACCCAGTGGCAGGAATGCGAGGGTGGGGGACCCATCACCAACCTCCCGGCACTTGGTCGGACGATTCTTCCCTTGCCCTCTGCATGGTGGAAAGCATCCTACAAAAAGGGTGGAACCTTGAGGATCAAGGAAAACGGTTCTGCCAGTGGCTGTATGAAGGGCACTTGACTCCGCATGGGAAGGTGTTCGACGTGGGGGGATCTACCAAACTTGCCCTATCCCGAATCCGGATGGGAACTCCGGCCGTCGAAGCGGGAGGAAGATCAGAGTTGGATAATGGGAATGGATCCCTCATGCGAATTTTACCCGCGGCCTTGTATTTTTTTCAGGCACCATTGGAAATCCTGGTCCGTGCGGTTTCGAACGCATCCTCCCTTACCCATGCGCATCCAAGAAGCCAATTGGCCTGCGTGATCTATTCCCTCGTGGTAAGGGAGTTGCTCCAAGGAGACGAGCATAAGTCAATGGAGCAGAGGGTAGCGCAAGACGTGGCGAGGGTTCGAGAAGGGGTGACGGATGCGGTTCGAAGGGCTTCTGTTACTCTTGATCGACTCGCCAAAGATGACTCGATGCCTAAAGACATGCAGAAGGAGTTTTCCCATTTTAGTCGTATCTTGGATGGAAGCCTTTTTGACTGCGCTCCCGACAGGATCCGATCCAGTGGCTACGTGGTGGAAACATTGGAAGCTTCCCTCTGGTGCGTGGCTTATGGTGACTCCTTTTCAGAAGCGGTACTAAAGGCGGTAAACCTGGGAGGCGATACGGATACCACGGGCGCCGTGACCGGAGGACTCGCGGGCGCCCTGAGGGGAAGAGAGTCCATCCCTGAAGAATGGTTCCTGGCCCTGGCACGGAGTAGGGAGCTAAACTCGTGGATATCCGATTTTTCCGCTCTCTTAACAAGACCTGTCCCTTTCCCCGATTCCTACTGGGTGTTACCCGGCAAGTTTTTGGCGGGAGAGTACCCCAGAACAAAGGATGATGAGAAGAGTCGGGTGAAACTTCAGTCTCTCCTGAATAGCGGAATTACGGCCATCGCGGATCTCACCGAGGAAGGGGAAGCCCCTTACGGGACCCCTCTCAAACCGTACCATCCTCTCATGAAAGAAATCGCTTCCGAGCAAGGAGCACGCATCATGGTGGAACGGTTCCCCATACCGGACGGGGGAACCGTTAACCCCGATACCCTTCGTCGCATACACCGGTGGATCGATGTCGCGCTAGAGAACGGCCACTCGGTGTACGTGCACTGCTGGGGCGGCCATGGAAGAACAGGGTTGGTGGTTGGTACCTGGCTGGTGGAACACGGCTTACTGTCCCACAAGACCGTGTTGCCAGGTCTTAAGTATCTTAGGCGCGGAATAAGCAAGCCAGAGTACCCATCCCCCGAGACTCCCGCTCAACGGGGGATGGTGGAGAACTGGATGGCTGGCGGAATGTAATTCTTGCAGAAAAAAATCTAACTCTCATTTTCTTTCTTTTCTTCGTTGTGGCGTTCCTCGGGCTCCCCTTTTTCATTCCTTAACTTCCTTTTTTCGTGAGAATAGTACCATTTGCGGTGTTTCCCCTGTCTGGTTGACTCGATTACTCCTCTTTTCTGAAGGTTCGCAAGAAGTTTTCGTAACCTAGTTGCGTCTGTTTCAGGACAATGGGCAATAAGTTCATCCCTGGTAAGTCCTTCTTGAGTTTCTTCCAACAAACGAAGGATTCGATCCTCTAAGCGTTCAAAGGCTGTGTAGGGTAGTTCAGGGTCTGCAACCAAGAGTGAAGGTTTTACCATTTCTGCTTCGCGGTTAAGACGCTTCAATATTGCTCGGAAGAACCCGTAGGTCCAAAGGTTCGCCTCTTTTCTGGTTTTTGCGAAGATAAAGGGGAGGGTGGGATGCATCACCTGTAGCTCTGACAGCACCCGGTACCCATGGACAGGAGGATACCTACCCTTCAAATGCTTGGGATCGAGGAAATCTCCATAAGCCGCTTCGATCACCACAGCCGCGTATGGAAAAGTGGACAGTTCCCTGAGTTTCTGGTGCAGGACGGCGATTTGGGTGAAATCTTTAATCAGGTTTTCGAAGGTTTTCCGTTCAACTACCGCTATGATCCGGTCTTGCACTAGAAGAGCGTAGTCTCCTGCAGGGAGTTTTCTCCGTTCCACCGAGGCGCGGGGGAACTTCCAGGGGTACCGTTCGACCGAGTCGATCGCGACAGAAAGGGGCAACGCTATAGATCTAAGGGACACGCGTGATTTTGAGTGATGGGAAGCAATTGCTCCTTGGGTTTTAAAGAAAATTTGTTCATAAGTCCCTTCTTTATTTTTGTACTTCTTCTCCAATATGAGGAACTCACAACGTTTCTTGGTAGGACGATCGAGTGTGATCCGAATGCTTTTGCCGAATCGGTCAAATTGAAGAACCGGAACCCGTTCGATTTCCTGGAAAAGATCCCGCTCTTCCCGCTGAGAAGAATCTCGAATACAATAAATATGACCTTTGGCTCCGGGCCACCTTTCCTGTGCCCGTACGGCAAAGAGCGGGTTACCTTCCTGTTCTATTGCGATCCGAAAAGGGAAGCGTGGATTCCCCGTGGCTTCAACAATCCAGTAAAGTCCCATAAAGCTTATTTTAACCAAAATTTCACACAGTTTTAACCCCTTTTAAACTTATGTTTCGTTTTTTTAGGGTAGGAGGAACTATCTATGCGAATAGCCTACTCCTGCGCGGGAGAAGGGTTTGGTCACGCGGCTCGGCTTGTGGCTCTGGCTCCCTATCTGGAAGAGCGATACCGGATGTTCTATTTTATTCCCCACCGGTTACGCTCTTTTATTCAAGAGAAAATTCCCTTTGGGAGCTTCGAGGATTTACCTCACTTTTCCTTCGTCAAAGAGGATGACCGGGTGAAATGGATCGCTACGGCAAAAAGAACCCTGCCTCGCTTGATCGCCTTTCCCAAAACCGTGGAGGGACTGAGCCTCAGACTTAGGAAACTCAAGGTGCAAGCGGTAATCAGCGATTACGATCCCTATTTGGCATGGGCTGGAAAAGTGGCGAGCATTCCCGTGTTCCAATTGAACCATCCCGGCATTATTAGTCGTACTTTTAACCCAAATCCCCTGAGCTGGCTTCCCGCTTTAACCTCTCTCTTTTTGGAAGGTCCCTGGACCGAGCGGGCGCACATCTCTTTCTTCGGAGGAGACGTAGGACCCCTGTACCGCAGCTCCCTATTTCAGTACCCTGTGCGGGATGAGGGTTACCTACTTGTGAACCTCAAAGCCTCCTATCGGGAGCCTGTGTTGCGAATTCTAAACACTTTCTCTTCTATCCCCTACCGTTTGTTCCCCGCCCCGGGAGAAAACTTTGAGGATGCTCTATCCGGTTGCACAGCGGTCCTTTCCTCGGCGGGCCACCAGATCATTGCTGAATCGTTGGTTCTCTCCAAACCCATCCTCGTGATCCCCCAGAAAGGGCAGTGGGAGCAGTTGCTCAACGCGCGGATGCTCCGGCGAACCGGAAGGGGAGATTGGACGAGTATCTCTCGATTGAGCAAAGATTTGCCACGATTCTTAGACCAGTTGGATCGGTATCGGGTTCCCACTCCTCTTCCCTCCGGATTTACCTTAGAGGATGGCACAAAGGCGCTACTGGAACGGATCGAGGATTTCCTACGACGGAATAGAACTCCCATTACATCCCTCCAATTTCTTCCCAAACGAACCAGACCATGGAAATCCATTTACCCGATCCCGGACCGGTAATCCACACTATCGATCCTACGTTCCTTTCCTATACTATCGATATTTCTTATCTACTGGGAGGACATTGGTGGGGAAATGAAAAAAAAAGTTGCCGTTCCTTAGGTTCGAAGATCGTTCCACCTTTGGATTTAAGCAATCCAGACCTCATACGCTGGGCTTCCTATCTCTCTCCCGCCATTCTCCGCATCGGTGGAACGGAGGCGGACCGGGTGTATTACAAGGTGAAAAAAAAGCTTCCCGTTCCCGAGAAGCCCCGGGTTGACTACAAACTAGTGTTGAAAAAGAAGCAGTGGAAACGGATCATCTCTTTTGCGAAAAAGGCAGGAGCCCAGATACTCTTCACTCTCAGTTGTGGATGGTCCGACCGCACGGAAGAGGGGGATTGGGACAGTGCCAACGCCCAGCGACTCATTGCGTACACGGCCCGGAAAAAGTTACCCGTGTTGGGATGGGAACTGGGAAACGAGGTGAATGGGTATCCCTTTATCGAAGGGGTCCGTTTCCGGGTGACCGCCAAACAGTACGCGAAGGATTTCCAGAAGTTTTCTCAATTAGTCAGGGAACTGCATCCAGAAGCTAGGGCTATTGGCCCTGCTTCGGCGTTTTGGCCCCGCATAGGGGAACCCCATCCTATTATTCCGGAACTTCTTTCTTCTGGGGTCATGGGACCAAAAGACGTTGTAAGCTGGCACTACTATCCTTTTCAGTCAAATCGGGGGGTGGTCTCCCTCAGAAGGGTAGGTTTGAGAAAAAGCCTCTACCCCAAAGTGTTCGCGGAAGCGGAAAGGTATGCCCTGAAATTAAAGGAGAAGGCGGGAAATCGAGAAATATGGCTCACGGAAACGGGGCATGCTCTCTATGGAGGAGAACCGGGACTGTCGGACACCTACGTTTCCACTCTATGGTGGGTGGATCTACTGGGGCGCATGGCCTTGGCAGGCGTTGGAACGGTGTTTCGGCAAACCCTCGTGGGGTCCGATTATGGATTGCTGAACCCAGAGACGCTGGAACCCCGCCCCGACTACTACGCTTCCTTCCTGTGGAAGCGTCTGATGGGCGAGGGGGTTTGCCAACTACCCCCTTCTCCCTCTAAAAAACTCCTCTGGTACTGCCACACTACGAGGGGAAAGAGAAAGGGGGGGAAGAGGAAGGATTATGCCTACCTCTTGATCAACCTCGAACGAAAACCTGTATCTATAGTAACCACCGCTTCGATCCGGCAACGCTACGTGTTGAAAGCCGCGGGGGAACTTACCTCCCATTACCTCCTGCTGAACGATACCCTGTTGGAGAGCGACCTGGTAACTAAGTTCCGAAAGCGAAAAACCAAGGGAAAGTACCGCATCAAGTCTGAGTTTATGAGTTCGGGCGTGGTGGGTGATGAGGGGCAAAGCATGGAAAAAAAACGGTCTACGGTGATTCTTCCGCCCTTTAGCTGCGCTTTTCTATCGGTACAGTTCTAGGTATCTTTATGCCATGGACATACTTACCCACCTTCTGAGCGGAGCGGTCTCGGGTCTTGTATATAACCCCGAAGTGGCAAGTTGGGTTCGGGAAAAAGTACACAAAAAGAAGACGAGAAGGGAGCCCTTTACCTCTGATTCTACGGAACAGGGTCATCATAATAACTCTACCCCATTGGATACATCGGAAATGCGCGGGCCTACAACCCCTTCAGCAAACCTTTCTTCCCTAAAGACGATGGAGACAACTCGCAGAGCTGTGCGCTGGTCCCTCTTGATCGGTTCGGTCTTGCCTGATATCGACATCCTGTTTCTTTTAGGGGGATGGTCCCTGTATCGCACGTATCATCGGGGACCTACTCATTCGGTCCTTGGAGTCATGATTCTCGCCTTGCTCCTTTCCTGGATCGTTGGAAAACGCTACCCGATGATTACCAAAAGTAGATTGTTTATCGCTTCCCTCATTGGAATGACAATGCATCTTGCACTTGATTTACTTACCTCTTACCGAACCTATCTACTTTGGCCTTTCTCCGATCAGAGGTTTGCCTTCGGTATCCTCCGTTTTCACGACCGCACCGGTTGGTGGGTACTAGGAAGCGCTCTGTTGGTAGGATGTATAGTAGGAGAATGGGGGAATTTCGATAAAGAAAGGAGGAACCTAAAAAGCCCTACCTTAATCGGTGCATTAGGTTTTTTAGCATATACGGGTTACATCCTAATGCAAGCGGGATAATTGTAAAACGAACTCAGTGATTCGAGTGTAGGTCTGAAAAAGCTCATCATAGAGAGTGTGAATCCTTGCCCTCGGGGAATACTGTGAACCGTTATCCTGCTGTTTTCGCACCAAGGGCTTTGCCAATACTGAATCTAGGCTCTCAAAGGCAACCATCGCCATCAGTGCGTCCCCGTACGCGGCGGTGAGCCCTTCATGAGTCTGTACGGGAAGTCCGGTGATATCCGATACTGCTTGCATGAGTGGGGAATCCTTTGACCATCCTCCCATCGCATGGAGTCTCTGTGGCAAAGAACCAGCCGGCATACGTTCCAGCAACATGCGTAGCTCATATCCCAACGCTTCTCGTGCGGCTTTCGCCAACGCGGAAGCTTCAGTAGTTCCATCCATTCCATACCACGCGATTTTTGCATTCGGAACATGAAAGGGTGATCGAGCCCCGGAGGTGAAGGGAACCATGAGGATCCCTGTGGGAAGAGTATCGCTTTGTGTGGGATCCGGCTGGGTGGATTCCAACTTGTCTGGAGCAGGTTGTCCCAGAACCGAACGCACCCATTCCAAGTAGCGTCCTCCGGAAGAGGTAGCACCCCCGACGCGATATGTCCCTTCGATCAAGGAAGGCCCCGTTATGAAGCCCGAAACCTGTGCGAAGTGGTCTATCACGTACAAGAAACTCACCGTGGATCCAAACACCACGGTGCAATCTCCGGGTTTGATCGTTCCTGCTGCCATGCACTCCGCGTTGATGTCACAGGCGCCTGTGACCACAGGAGTTCCCTCGGGGAGGCCCGTTATTCGCGCTGCCTCTTTCGATACATACCCTAAAATGGAAAAAGGAGAACGCAAGGGTGGGAATCGTTCTGCAGGAATACCTAAGGCTGCAAAAAGCTCCCTCAGGTACTCTCCTGTTCTAGGATCGATTAATTGCGTTCCCGCAGCGGTAGGATAGTCCCAGGCAACCTCTCCCGTCAACCAGGCGGTTACAAGGTTCACGCTTTCCAGAAAGTATTTCGTGTTTCGAAAGATCTCAGGTTTTTGCTCCTTGAACCAGAGAATTTTGGGAAGAACGGAATGGGTGGTGAACTCGGTTCCTAGTTTCTCAAGAACATAAGGGCCCCATTCCCGGTTCAGTCTGTCCACCTGTTCTTTTGCCCGCGTGTCGATTCCGTACAGCACCGCGGGGTGCAGAGGTTCCATACGTTCATTCACGGGCGCAAAGGTTCCACAGACGGAACTAATGCAGAGGCTACGGACATTTTTTAAAATGGATGGTTGGAAGGCGGAGAGAAGGCGCACAAAGCCTTCTCTCCAGACCGCTGGAACATCTACTTCATAGAATCCAGGAGCAGGATTAGACACAAGAGAGGGTAGGTGCGCCTGTTCCAATACCTCTCCCGATTCCGAGCACACCACACCCTTCAGTCCGGAAGTACCTATGTCCACCCCTAAATACAAGTTCATGCTCGAAGTCCAGCAAAAAAGCCAAAGGATGGCTCAGGGCACATTGGTCTTATCGATCAAGGGCGCGTCCACGTAGATGATCTTTTGGGGAGCCGCCTGACGAGGATCCATCTTTTGAACCACAATCTTCTCTACCAGTTCGATCGCTTTCTTGGCCATTTCCTCGAAGGGTTGGGCGACCGTGGCGGTCATTTGACCATTCTTAATTCGACGGAAGGTTTCTTGGTTTCCATCTACCCCCGTGATGATCACATTCTTCAAGCCGCGTTCCCTCACCACGTCTCCTGCCGCGTAGGCTAGTTGATCAAAAGCACACCAAATCCCATTAATTTCGTCCTTGTACCGGGTCACGTAGGTTTCCACGGCCGAGCGAGTGTCTTCCATAAACCGTTTCGTTGCCGCCACCGTGTATTCGGCTAGCACTTTAATTCCCGGGTATTCGGATAGCACCACATCCAACACTTTTCCCCGCCTTCGAGTTCCGAAATGTTTTTCGAACTTGATCACAATGATATTTCCCTTCCCCCCCAGGCTATCAGCTAGAAAAGTAGAGATCTTCGCACCCATCACGAAATTATCCGAGGTGATGTCGGCCACTACCCCTTCTGCGTACCCTGAGTCAATGGTGATCACGGGGATCCCCGCCTTAAACGCCTTTTCCAGGGCGGGTTTGATTTCCAAGGGATGAGACATGGCCATCACAATGGCGTTCACCCGTTGCTGGACCAGGTTCTCCAGCTGGTTCGCCTGGGTCTCAATAGATCCCTGGGAGTTCAGCATAGTCGCTCTCCAGTTTCGTTCCTTGGCCATCTTTTCGAAAGCGTTTGCCACGCGGGCCTGGGCTTCGGCGGAAAAGTTCGTGGCAATGAACCCTACCCGGACCTGCTGAGCTGTCGCTGTTCCTACAGTGAGGACCGCCAATAGCAGGATGAGTCCCACAATTAAGAATCGTTTACCCATACAAAACCTCCTAACTACGTATTTCATCATCCTCTCTCTCGTTTGGAGTAGAGGGAGGAGATCACCACCGAAAGGATCATAATAAGCCCTTTCACGATGTCTTGCACATAATACTGGGCTCCTAACAGGGTAAGACCGTTGTTGATGATTCCGATGATCAGGGCGCCCACAAACGTACCGACTGGGGTGGTTTGCCCTAAGGTGAACACCGTCTGCCCCAAAAGAACGATGGCAAACCCTTCCATCAGGAAGCCCGACGCCCCTTCGGGATTCGCCGCTCCCAACCGGGAGGTGAGCAGAACGCCTGTGAAGGCCGCCAAGGTGCTACAGATAATTAGGCCCAAAAGTTTGTAGGAAGCGGTAGGAATTCCCGCTAGGTACGCGGCTACTGGATTGCCACCCGTTGCCTGCATGTAGGTACCTGTAACGGTTCGGGTAATAAGGAAGTGAGCGGAAAGGAGAACAACAAGCATGATCAACACCAAGAAGGGGATACCCAGTATTTCGCCTCGCCCTAGATACAAGAATCCTTCTGGCATGTTTCCGTAAAAGGAAACACCCTTGGTATACAGGTATACCAATCCGCTCGCTATGATTCCAGTGGCAAGGGTAGTGATGAGGGAAGAGATTCCAATTTTCGTGACGAGGAGTCCATTCACTAGCCCAAAGGCAGCACCCACTAGCAGAGTGATTAGAATCGCTATTCCAAAAGGAATCTCCCGGATAATCAACCCCGCCACTAACACGCTTGCCAGGCTAGCCACATTAGCGAAAGATAGATCCAGTTCCCCGATAATGAGTACCATGGTGAACCCTTCCGCGATGATCAATAGAAGGGCGATCTGCCTGAGGATATTCATGAGGTTTTCGGGATCGATGAACCCTGGCACTAAAAAAGTGAAGCTCACGAAAAGAACTAGTAAAGCCAGGATCGTCCCATAGCGCATGAAAAAGCCAACCAGTCGTATCCTATTTTGCATTTTCCACACCTCTTCCGCCATGCATGGCTTTCAGGATTTGTTCTGGATCGAAGGGCCTTTGGAACTCCGCCACAATTGCGTAATCATACATCACATAGATCCTATCGCAGATGGCAGCGAGTTCTCGAAGATCAGAGCTTATGAACCAAATCCCGCCCCCTTTTGAGGCCAAGTTCCCTATGATGGTATAGATTTCACTCTTCGTTTCCACATCGATCCCCTGGGTAGGTTCGTCGAAAATCCAGAGGGTCGCGTGTTTTTCCAGCCACTTCCCCAATGAGACCTTCTGCTGATTCCCCCCACTCAGCTTCGTGACTTTTTGATTTAGAGACACCACTTTAATGGATAATTGCTGTATGATCTTGGAGCCAAGGGATTGTATCGCTCCGGTTCGACGGAGCCCTAGAGGGCATAGATCGGATAAGCTGGGAAGAACAAGGTTTTCCCCTACCGAAAAAGAAGAAACAATCCCCTCCGCCCGTCGATTTTCCGGGATCATCACCATACCCTGTTGAATAGAGTCCCGGGGAGATTTGCTTTCAAACTTCTTTCCTAGTAGCGAGATAGATCCTTGTTTTAAAGGCATTCCCGTGAAGATTGCCTTGGCAAGCTCCGTTCTTCCCGAGCCTACAAGTCCCGCGAATCCCACGATCTCACCCGAGCACACATGAAACCGTATGTTCCTGTGGGGGAAAGACTCGAAAGAGACATCTTCCACTTGGAAAACGGGCGTTCCTACTGTTAATTCTCGTTTCGGATACTGTTCCGCCAAGTCTTTGGCAATCATGAACCGGATCAGGTCTTTTTCCTGGAGCTTACAAGCTTCCTCGGTAATGACTTTCTTGCCGTTCCGTAGAACCGTGATTCGGTCGCTCAACGCGATGACTTCCGGCAAGTGGTGGGAGATGTATAGAATCGAGACTCCCCGTTCCTTCAGAGTTCGTATAAGGTTGAATAGGGCTTTGGATTCTTGATCGGAGAGGGAAGCGGTAGGTTCGTCAAAGATCAGAATCGGAGGATCCCTGAAGAGTACTTTAAGAGTAGTCAACAGCTCCTGTTTCCCCGAACTCAATCGATTCGTGGGCACGTCTAATTCTACAGGCAATTCGAATCTTTTAGCGAACTCCTCTGCGATCTGACGCATACGAGTCTTTTTTAGGAAACCTTGGGCTGCGATCTCTTGCCCTAAGAACAAATTCTGGATTCCTGTGAAGGAGGGAACTAGTTCCCTCTCTTGATGCACTACCCCGATATAGGACATGGCGTCCCGAGGAGAATGGAAAGCGATCCGCTCATTTTCCAGGTAGATTTCTCCGCCACTGGGCTGGTGCACACCCGATAAGACCTTTACCAACGTAGATTTCCCCGCGCCGTTTTCTCCCACGATCCCATGAATCTCTCCTTTCCGCAGGGAAAAATCCACCTGATCCAGGGCTCGCACTCCGGGAAAATCCTTTGTCAATTTCTCCGTTCGGAGGATCTCCATACACCTGTCCTTTCACACCGGTTTATTTCCGGTCGCGTAAGGCTCGCACTCGATCCATGAATTTTTTGGCCCGTTCCGGATCCACGGGAGCGAAGGTATCACCGCCCTTTTTCAAACTAGTGCCCACGATAAAAGCGTCCCCTTTAGAAAACCAGCGATCGATGTTTTGGATGGACACTCCCGTTCCCACGAACACAGGAACTTCTTCTCCAGCCGCTTGCCGTGCCTGCTCGATTTCTTCGTCCGGAATTTCACTTCCCGCCGTGCTTCCCGCAAGGGAAATCGCGTCGGCCAGGCCGAACTTAATGGCTCCCCGAGCGATATCGTAGATGCTCCGGTTCCCCAAAGGGCTGGTGTGACCCGACACGTTGGCCACGATTTTTACGGGGCTATCGATACTCGCTTTGTATCTCTGTAAAGCTCCCGCGTTGGGATTCACGATTCCCCAGTCGGAAGCAAACACCCAGGAGAGGAAGATGCGCACGAACTTCGCACCCACCGCGCTTCCCACGGCGATTGCCGCCTCGGGATCAGCCAAAACGGAAACCCCAAAGGGCTTGTCGAACTGACGAGCAATGGAGCTGATCATCTCCGTCATGAAAGCCACGGTGTGCTTTTCCACGTTAGACAGATAGGGCCTGTCTCCCTCGTTACTGAACATGAACCCATCGAATCCAGCCTCTGCCAAGGCTTCCGCGTCCTGTAACGCTAGATCCCAGATCTTTCGATACCCGCCTGTTTGGTCATACAGGGGCGTGCCCGGTAGAGGGATCAAGTGTACCATGCCTAGTACGGGTTTTTCTTTTCCCAACAATTCCTTCAGAAACTGATGCTTGTGCATGCGCTTTCCTCCCTAACACACGTTTTTTCTTTCCTGTCTATTGGTTTGAGGGGGTTCCTCCACAAGGTTCGAGCCCGTCTCATAATCGGTGACCAGGACGTTTACCCATCCCATCCGTAAGGCGACTCGAATAGCGCGGATCTTTTCGTTTCCCCCCGCCACGCAAACGCGAATGGGAACGTTTGCCAACTGTTCCAACGGTAGAGATATGATTCTTTCTTTCAGGTGGGCGGGTACCTCTTCCCCTTCTTCGGTGATGAACCGTCCCAAGACATCACCTACTGCCTTCTGGGTAGCGGCTTCCTGCATGAGTTTCCCATGCATGTATAGCTGTGGGTAGGTCCCATTCTGAAGTTCGGGGCCAACTGAGAACAGAACCATGTCCAATCGATTCCATAGATCTATCACCTGTTTTACCGCTCCTTCCTCAAGGTAAAGCTTTCTAGCCTGCTTGCTCCGCGTGATGGCGGGGCAGAAGAGCAGTTTATAGGGGCAGTGGAGGATCTCCGCCATCGTGACCACGAGGTTATTTACTTCGTACGCCAGGCCCCCAAAGCCCCATCCTCCTATTAGCGGCAATAAAGTTGTTTGTCCGTACCGAAGGGTTGGATCCAAGGATTCGATGATCTCAAGGACGGTCACACCGGGCCCGATTCCTAAAAGACCTTCGGTGGGAACAAGACGGGTGAACAAGGTAGCTGCCGCTTTCCCCAGAAGCTTTTTTAAGTATTCTCTTTCTTTTATTGGGGGAGTAGGAATGACGATAGCTTCTCGCAGGTCATATCGATTTTTTAGCCGTTCCCCTAAATCTTGATGGATTTTTTCCGTGTCCTGGATCACCACCTTTATGATTTCATTCTGTACCGCTTGCGCTAAAATTCGGGAAACGGAGGATACCGATACCCCCAATTCCCTCGCGATCGCTTGCTGGGGCAACTTGCGGTAGAAGTAGAGTTCCGCTGTTTTGATCACTAATCCCTTAGGGTACATACAGCGAACCTGAAAATATTTTCTTCAAATATTTTCAATCTATCATTTATTATTAGGCATAAAGGAGAAACTGTCAAATGAAATTTGATCGACACGAGGTTTCATCTGTTACTCATAATTTTTTCATTGTAAGTATTATTGATGTGACTCACGTTAAGAGACTTGTACGCTCGAATTTGCGCTCACCCATAAAAAAATTATCATTTCATCATGGTTATTTTCGTATATAACATTTTCGAAAGAGGGTCCCTATAAAAGGAGGTCCCGTATGATCAAACAGATTCTTCACGCTCTTGTTTTAGCCTTTCTACTAAGTAGCTGCAACCTTTTTACTGGCTCAGGAACAGGAAGTAGCACCGATTCTAACGATGTCACACCCCCTAGCCTTACAAATCTATTGCTATCCTATTCCAATATCTTTTCAACCGGGTTTACCGTTTCTTGGAGCCCTGCAAGTGACAACGTGACCCCGGTGTCGGAGCTGGAGTACCGGGTATACTACGCTACTACTGACAATATCGGTTCTATCGCCCAAGCGGAGACGAACGGGACTCCCGCAGGCGAATATCAAGCGGGGATCACTTCGAGGGAGATCACCGGTTTGACTCCCGATACTCTGTACTACTGCGTGGTAATCGTGCGGGACAAAGCCGGTAACAGGATTATCTACACCAGGACCTCCGTTAAAACGTTTGGTCCCTCTGGTGCTTTGGATACCTCTTTCGATCCGGGCACTGGAACAGATGAATGGATATGGAAAATTAACCTCCAGTCCGACAGTACGATCTTAATCGGGGGAGCGTTCATCTCCTACAACGGTACGACAAGAAACTGCATCGCTAGGATTTTCCCCTAATCCGAGGAGGGGTTTTCGGGTTAATACCGACTGCAATCCTTGCTTGTGGCGCCTTTACCCCTTTACTAGGCGCTTCGCGATCCTGTGGCCTTCTCTTGCGAAAGGCACAGTAGTATAGTTACATTGTTAGGCATGGATAGTATGGAATACGCCACCCGTAACCACGCCTTCGCGCCACCCATGGTCCTTCGGATCGAAGGGGACACCCTGGTGGTGGAACAGGAGGAGCGAAGCTCGGAACGGATTCCCTTGAAGGAACTGCGGGCAGTGGAGCTATCCTACTTTCCCACCCGGGCGGAACTGAACCGGTATCGATGCAGGCTCTACACCCAAAGTGGAAGGCGCATAGAGTTCTTTAACCGTACCTACAGAGGGATCATGGACTTTGAGGATACAAGTCAGGCCTATAAAGATTTTATTGTGGCCTTGCACAATGCCTTGGGCCAATATAACCCAGGCTGTCAGTTCCGTTCCGGAGTGTCGGCCCGGCAGTTCTGGTTCAATGCGGCCTGCCTGGGATTCGTGTTCTTCGCGCTGGTGTTCGCGTTCCTCTATTTCATGTCTAACGGTATTCTGTGGGTGGCTTTTATCAAAGCCCTCATCCTTTTGTTCTACCTTCCCTACGCTATCCACTGGGTCCGGCGGAATGTTCCCAAACGCTACGCGCCGAATCAAATTCCCGCGGAGGTGCTGCCCCCATGAAGGCCCGGTAGCCTAGTGGGTAACCTCCCTAAGTCGACGGCCGGTCTATCGAAGGGATAGTTAGAGATAGCCCCCACAAAAAGGAGCATCGCATGATCAAAGCTACGTCCTTGCGTTGTTTCCCCCCACAGATGGGATGGAAAGAGTGTATCTTGGAGGCCGCCGGAAGCGGCTATAAGGGAATTGAAGTAAACTTTGATGGATTGTTCGACCTCTATTGTACTGAGGGGACGCTTAAAGAACTCAAGACCTTCGCGGAAAGGGAGGGAGTCTGGATCGTATCGGTCTATTCCCGTCAGCAGTGGAAAACTCCCATCTCTAGCCGGGACCCCGAGAAACGGCGCGTTGGGACCCGAGCGATTGAGTGGCTCATCGAAACGGCCGCGTACTTGGGCGCACCCACGGTCCTAACCATCCCCGGCGCCGTGGATAACTCGATCCTTTCCTCCGAGGTGGAGATTCTTCCTTACAAGGAGGTATACAGCCGCGTAGGGGAAGTCCTTTCCGGATTGGCCCCCCGGGCCGAAAAAGCGGGAGTAATCTTGGCCCTGGAGAACGTACCCAACAAGTTCTTGCTGAGCCCGTTGGAGTTCAAACGCTTCATCGAGGAGTTGGGTAGTCCCGCGATCGGGTGCCACTTCGACGTGGCCAACTGCCTCTACGCCGGAGGCTACCCCGAGGACTGGATACGGGTATTAGGGAACCACGTGAAGGCCGTGCACCTGAAGGACTACAAGTTTTCGGTAGGGACCCTCTCGGGCTTCTGCGACATTTTCGAGGGGGACGTGAATTGGAAAGAAGTGTGCGCGGCTTTACGGGAAATCGGATACGAGGGCGCTCTGATCTCCGAGGTCCTACCCCCCTACAAGCACCACCCGGAGGTTCTTTGGATCTCCGCTTCTCTCGCGATCGATCGGATCATCCAGTGTATCAGGTCATGATATAATACAAATAGAACCATTGGGTTCAGCTTAATACAAAGGAGGTATACGATGATGAAAAGAATCGAATCACTCCTTGTTGTGCTTGCGACTCTGTGGTTAGTTTCCTGTGATCTGTTCAAAAAAGAAGAAGAGGAACTCAGTGCTCCTCCGGTTTCGGTCCCCCAAGTGAGTAGTCTGTCCCAATTTACAGGTCTTCCTTCCACTATCAAGGATACAAACGTAACTCTTCTTTAAAGTGTGATGTCAAAGGTAAACGCTGATATAACGTCCGCTTGAGTGTTATATTCCAAAGCCTATAGAAAGAATTTGAAGTCGACAAGCTCGCCGGATGAGTTAGTAAACCGGACGTTTAACAACGAATCGATTCTACCGGGAATCACTGCCAACGGGAAATTATATCTTGTTTGGGACAGCACAATAGACTGGGGCTCTGAGACTTATGAACCGGTTCCCGGAGACTATGAGGAAATCAAGGGCAAATACGATCTAGAACTAACGCTGGAGAACTACACGGCCCCCAACCTGAGAGTGAACGGAAAAATAGACGACAATTTAGACATGACTTTCAGGGAGACGATTAAAAATGAAAATATGGACATGGAATTTTCCTTCACTATTGCGTATGGATTTGGGTACGGCCTGTCCATTTCTAACTTGAGCGATAACGGTCCTGGAGGCAAGTTCCTCCTAATCTTCGGCTATGCGAGGTCTCGGACGGCTCTCGCGACAAGCGAGAATAACTTCGATTTCGATGAGTTTTTCTATCCCTCCCCCAATGAAATCGTGGGAGGAAAATTGTACGTGTACGATAATAACAATGCCAAAATCGCCGAATACTCTTTGTCGGTAAATGAACTGGCACTCATTAACCCCACTATTTTTTTCCCAGCAGCGTTGATGCCGATGGAACCGGTGGAATTAGGGGAACCGCTCACAGTCGGCATCCTCTTAACTGTGTGATCTGATTGACTTCCTGAGGTTTAACCTTTAATGACTTGCTTATCCCAATTACTTTCGCAACTCGATTGAGAAAAATCGGATTTCGTTTGGCACTTCGAACATCGCGTCCTCGAACCGGGGGGCCCGGAAGCGGGGGCGTGAGGCGCGGAAACTCATACCCCAAGGTTCCGTGGGGCCGAATATGCCAGAATCAAGGTGACTATTCCCATTTTCGTCCAGGAACGCTACGAGGGCGTAGATGCCTTCGGGAACTCCGGTAAAAACGAAGGGTATGGGGATTGGTCCCCTTTGCCTAGACTCATCCTTTGGGGTGGCCGACACAGAGGGAAACACCTGGTGTGAGATCCCTTTTTCAGGCTCTAAGAAACTGTTTTTGTCCACCAAGGCCACGTACACGGATCCTTGTCCCTGGAATAGTACTTCCCCTCGAATCGCGTACGAGGGAAGCGAAAAGGATTGGCCGTAGCCTAGAACGGGACAGGAAATACCCAGTATGGGGAAAAGAAAAATCGCGATAAGTCGTTTTAGGGCAAGGGAAAAGGAACGAGGTCCCAATAATCACTCCGTTTGAGGGAATAGGCAGATTGAGTCTTGCGTAATGCCGCACACCCCGATCTCGCCCCGCCACATGGTTTCCACTTCCAAGATATACCCGTTCACCTCCACATCCACCCGACGCACCGGTCCCAGAAAACGATCCCGGATAACCTTACAGTTAAACACGGTAGTCCCGTGCTGAGGTTGAGCTGCTTCGGTTGAAGGGTACAGAAGGATCGCTTCGGGGCGTATCAGAACGGTTCCGGAAGATCCAGGGGCAAACCCTTTGGTGCTACAGGATAGAGTTCCAAAAGGGGTTTCGATGCGGTCCGTTTCCACCACTCGAACGGGGATGAGGTTCGACCTACCCACGAACTTGGCCACTTCGATCGTCTTGGGATGATCGTATAAGTTTTTGGGAGTGTCTACCTGAATGAGTCGCCCATCCTTCAGGAACGCCACCCTGTCCGCGATGGACAAAGCCTCTTCCTGATCGTGGGTCACGTGGATCGTGGTGATCCCATTCTGGCGTTGCAGGTTCCGGATTTCGTCCCGCATCTCGATCCGTAGTTTAGCGTCCAGAGCGGAAAGGGGTTCGTCCAATAGCAGGGCGTTAGGCTGGAACACGAGAGCCCGTGCCAAGGCTACCCGTTGCTGTTGACCTCCACTCAGGGTAGTCGGATATCGGTCCGCGAAAGCCTCGAGGCCTACCCGACGGAGCATCTCCAGAGCCCTGTTTAATCGTTCCTCCCGGGGTACTCCCCGCACTTTCAGAGGATACGCTACGTTTTCCACGGCCGTCATCAGGGGAAAGAGGGCGTAGGATTGGAACACCACACCTAGGTTTCGTTTGGAAGGAGGCAGGTCTTGAACAGGACGGTCACCTAGAAGGAGTGTCCCTTTTTGGGGATGTTCGAACCCGGCGATCAGCTTTAGGATCGTGGTTTTGCCTGATCCCGAGGACCCAATTACGGCGAGGAGTTCCCCTTCCTGGATCTCCAGGTCAATATCGAACACGCCATAGGGAGTATGGGGATAGGTGAAGGTGATCTGTTGCAGGCGGATCTTCATAGGACGTTCTTCCTTTCACTGAAGCTACCGGTAGGGGCTCCCGTTCCCAGTAGGGACGCCACGATGGAAAGAACCAATAGTACCACGGTGGCGGAACAGGCGAAGCCGGAGGCGTTATAGAAAGATTGGAGAAGCACGATGGGGTATGTGCGGTTGAGAAATCCGGCGATGAGGTTACTCAACTGGAACTCGCCGATGGATAGAGCCCCAACGGTGAACAGGCCCGAAAGAATACTGTGCCGCAAGGTTGGCACCACCACGTGAAGGAACCGTTGCCGGAAACTAGCGCCCAGAGAATCGGCCGCTTGTTCCAGTTGGACCAACCCTAAATGGCGAATATCTCCGATCAAGGTCTGAACCATGTAGGGTAGGGTAGACACCACGTGTCCGATCACCAGTAACCAGGTGGTACCCAGGTAGGGGAAGGCGTCGGAGGAGAAGAGGATGATGTATCCGAAGGCCACTACCATGGGAGGAGCGGCGATGGGCATCAGTTGGAGCAAGCGGGTGAAAAATTGAGTGCGCTTCAACGTGCCTCGTTCCATCCCGTAGGCCATGGGAAGTCCGATCAATACCACGATCGCGCAGGTAGCCACCGCCACGAACAGGCTCACGAAGAAGGCCCGTTGGAAACTAGGGTCAGAGGCAACCTCCAGGTACCAGTGGAAGGTAAACCCTTGGGGCAGGAGGGTATTGGTCCACTTTTCCCCGAAGGAGCCAAGGAACAAGAGGGCTATGGGCAGTAGAAGGTACACGAGGTACAAGAATAGTATCATCGATGCGCCTCCTTCCGATGGGAAGCGAACAGTTCTCCGGCTGACATCACGAGGGTCCCCACGGCTAAAAGCACCACCGAAAGAGCCGCCGCCAAGGGGAAATCGGAACCCGCGTCGCTGATCTTGCTATAGAGAAGGAGGGGTAGGATATTCAGTTGGGTACCCGTGAGAGCTAGGGCGGTTCCATACGCGCCGAAAGCCACGGAAAACACCAAACAGAAAGCCGACACGATGGCGGGCATAATCTCAGGGATCAGGATCTCGAAAATTTGTCGGATTTTGCCCGCCCCGAAAGACTCGGCAGCGAGGAGTTTTCGGGTATCGAAGTTCAATAGCACGGGCAGAAGGTTGAACACCACCCGAGGGATCAAATAGTAACAGTAGGCGAAAGACAATCCCACGGGGCTATAGATGAACCGGGAGAAGGCCACGGGATCTACCCCCACGTAGGAAAGGAGGATGGTGAAGAACCCCGCTCGCCCAAAGGTGAGGATGAACCCATACGCTACCACCATTCCGGAAAACGTGAGGGGGAGCGAGATAAGGAGCATGAGAAAGTTACGCACCTTAGGAGACAACTTCACCATTCGCAAGGCGATGAGAAAACCAGATACCAACGAAACGAGGGATGCGGACAAGCTAAGGACCAAGCTTCCCCATAGCCCGCGATAGAAAAGGGGATCCTGAAGGATCCGAGCAAAGGAGTCCCCTCCGCCTTCGATGAAACTGGTAACGAGAACTACTAATAGAGGAAGGACGAAAAATCCTCCCAATAACAGAACTCCCGGGAGGGTTAAACTTAAGTACCCTCCCGAAGAGGAAAAGAAGCTTTTTCGCATACTCAACAAGTCACGCGCCCCGATCTAATCTAAAACATGAACTTCATTGAGGGGCGAGATGATGACTACTTGCCTAGGACCGCTTCGGCCCAAAGCTTGTCCACTTCCGCCTTCTTCTCCGCCGATTTATACAAGTCCAAGGGGATCACCTGAGGAGCGGGGGGCATCTTGTCGAGGATCTCTTGGGGAAGTTTTATGCCCGGAACCGAAGGACGGACAAAGCCTTCAGCGAAGATCGTCTGTCCCGCTTCGGACATGGTCCAGTTGAGCCAGAGTTTCCCCGCGTTGGGATGAGGAGCTCCTTTCACTAAGCTTATGGCGTAAGGAGCCGCTACGCTCGCTTCTTTCGGTATCACCACAGCCACGTCATCCCCCATCCCGTCCAGGTACTTCGCTTTGAGCCCGTCGTTCTCGTACCCGATGTAGATGGGAATCTCTCCTTTCAGGAACTTCGCGTAAGGGGTAGTCCCTTCCACTCGAAGAACGTTTCCCGCCTTGTGAAGTTTACCTAAATACTCGATCCCGGGTTTCACGTTGTCCATCGTTCCCCCATTGGCGAAATTAGCGGCGAAAACCAGTACTTGCCCTTGACCCGTGGAACGAGGATCTAGGTACACGATGGAGTTCGCGTACTCAGGCTTTAACAGGTCCTGCCAGGTCTGGGGAACGTTCTTGACCAACTTTTTGTTTACCAGGAAGGCGATCACCAGCTGGTGGATGGTGAACCATTCGCCCTTTTCCGCTTTGAACACGGCGGGAAGTTTCTCGAAGTTCACCGGGGTAAAGGGTTCCAGGAGACCTTTCTTGTACCCGTCGATGGCGGAAGCGGCAAAGTAGTAGGCCGTGTCCGCCTGTGGTCGGTTGCGAGATTTTTCCAAAGCCACTACGGTAGCGGCGGAACCTAGGTCATTATAGACGATCTGAACCATAGGATACCGCTTGGAAAAGGTGTCGAACTGTTTCTTCCAGTTCGCCCACGTAGGCCCCGTGTCGAAGGAGACCACCATTCCTTCCGCTGCCGCTTTGGCGTACAGATCTTTTTCGCCCGGATACAGTTCGGGTCCCGGAAGTTCCACTGCCACAGCCTGCGCTGCCGCCTTCGGAGCTTCACTCTTTCCACCAGCCCAAAGGGCAAGGGAAAGTCCCACAAGCAACACAAAAATCAAAGACATAATTCTTTTCATACATACCTCCTGCTTGAACTTTACCGTTTCATTGTTAAGAATTGGTTAAACCCAACTGCTTGATCACTAGTTCGGCACTTTCCATAGTTTCCTCTAAGGTAGACGGAAACAGGATGGATCCCTTGCTTAGCTTGCGGAAAAATTCTTTTCCCTCCGCGGGGCAGTTTAGGAGAAAAATGGGCTTTTGGGTTTTAATGGCGATGGCGATCTCGGATGCGGTTCCCGGATTCATCCCCACGCCAATGATTAAATCGGAAGTGAGGACATTGATCACGTTTCGGGCTTCTCCCGTTCCCGTCACGATGGGTAGGGTAACGTGTGGAGACACCCCATTCCGGTTCGATCCTGGTAGGATCCCTACCACGGTGCCTCCTACCTCGTAGGCTCCTCGGCTAGCCGCGTTCATCACTCCGACATCTCGCCCGCCCGTTAGAAGAACCCAGTTCCTTCGGGCGATTTCTTCTCCGAGAGCGAAGGCAGTTCGAAGATCTTCAGGGCTGGCGTCCTCTCCGGGGCCCATCACACCCACGATAGGCCGAACCATAAGGAGATACTAACAGTAGGGTTGTTAACTAGTCAAGCTGCATCGCTATACCCGTAACACTCGGTTTCCCAAGTGTCCAACGAAAGCCTTGACTTTTTCGAGGAAACCCATAAATAGTGAAACGAGACATGTTCAAGGTGCCTGTCCATAAACCAGAGAAACCCTTCATTACTAAAGCTCTTCTGGAAACCAGTATCGATCTTACCAAAGCGAGAGACTTCGATACCATTGCGGGGATTCTATTCGATTTCATCCAACAGATCGTTCCCATCAGCATGGCGGTCCTCTATGTACTGGAATCGGATGGCCAAACCCTGAAACCTCGCGCTTGTCGGGGAACGAAGATCGAAAACCTCCTGAAGCGCAACCTTTTCCATCTCGGAGAGGGAGGCGTAGGGTACGTGGGAAGGGAGAAAAAGGCTCTGTTACTGACGGACGCGGAAAAGTCTACCGACTTACCCATCCAAATACGGCAGGTGAAAGGTGAGGATCCGATCATCCGTTCCTTCATGGCCGTTCCCCTCATCGTGAACAATCGGCTCACCGGTGTGTTGAGCGTTTCTACCTCTGAACCCAATCGGTACACCATGCACGACGTGGAGCTTGTTTCTATCGTGGCCAATCAGGTAGCGGCACTGGTGGAACTCTATGGTCAGATGGAAGAATCCCAGCGGTTCAGCGACCATATTTTGGAGAACATGAATAGTGGAGTGATCGTAACGGACAAAGCGGGTACCATTATCATGATTAATCGGATGGGTGAAGAGATCACGGGGTATGCCCACAAGTACCTACGAGGGAAATCCCTCCTTTCTCAACCTTTTCTAAACTCCGCATCCCGGTGGGTGATGGAACAGTGTATCCATGGGGAGGAGACTGTTTCAGAAGCTCAAGGGATTATCATTACTCCATCGGGAGAAAAAAATCTGTCCGCATAAGTTCCTCCTTCCTTGCCACAGGAAGAGGGGCGAAAAAGGGATTCATCTTCATCTTTCGGGATGTGACTCAATTGGAACAACTGAACGAGCGGTTAAACCGGTATCAAAAGATCCTCACCTTCGGGAAATGGACTTCCTGTATAGCCCACGAGATCCGAAACTCACTGTTACCTATCCGTTCCGCCATCCAGATTCTAAAGAATCGGATGGAATCCCTTCTGAGGGATCCTAAAGTGGGAGAATTGATGGGAGTACTGGAAACAGAAAGCGAACGGCTCAATCGGTTCCTGAACGAACTTTCTGAACGAAAGAGTTTGGATGATGGGGACACCCAGGGAACTCGTCTGTTTGAGGCTTTGGAAGAAACGATCTTTTTAGTCCAGAACCGGTTGAAAGAGAAACGGATTCGGTTGGAAGTATCCGAGTCTTCCCTGATCAAGGTTCCCCTTTCGAAGGATCAATTGAAACAGATATTCCTGAACCTGTTCTTTAATTCCGTCGACGCGTTCGAGCAGGTAAAACGGATCAAAGGCAAATTGATTCGTATAGAAATTCGAACTCTCTTTTCGAATAGACTGGTGGAGATCCGGTTTCAAGACAACGGCATGGGAATTCCCAAGAAGTTGTTGGATAGCATCTTTGATCCTTTCTTTACTACAAAAGAAAAGGGGACGGGCTTGGGGTTGTACAATATCCAGAAAGACCTTCTTCGGGTAGGAGGGGATATTTCTGTGAATAGTGTGGAAGGCAAGGGAACTACCTTCATTCTAAAACTCCCCGTGGTCGAAGAAAAGGAAGGGTGCTTATGAATCGACCAACCGTAATGGTAGTAGACGATGAGAAATCTATTCGGTTGACGTTAAAAATGCTTCTCGAAGAAGCGGGATTCCGGGCGGTGACTGCCGAGAATGGCGAACAAGCCTTAAAGGTAATGGATGAACTCGTGGTGGATATCCTCGTAACAGACCTTCGGATGCCTGGAATGAGCGGATTGGAATTGATGGAGAAAGCCAAAACAAAGGATCCGAGCATGGAAGTGATTTTCATTAGCGCGTACTCGGATGTGGAAAGTGCGGTTCAGGCCATGAAAAATGGTGCGTATGATTATATCCCCAAATCCTTCCGAAACGATGAGTTTTTAGTAATAGTAGAGAAGGCGTTGGAAAAGAAGCGACTGGTATCCGAATATTCGTTGGTGAAGCGGCAGTTGGAAAACCGCTACCTCGTGGGGGATTACCTGTTTCGAGACCCCAAGATGCAGGCGATCCTGCACGCCATCGAGAAAATCGCTCGTACCAACGCTACCGTGCTGATTACTGGTGAGAGTGGAACGGGTAAGGAAGTCCTCGCTAAGTTGATCCACTCATACAGCTCCCGAAAGGATAAGAAATTCTCTGTAATCGATTGTTCCTCCATTCCTCCGAGCCTACTGGAAAGTGAACTCTTTGGTTACGAAAAGGGAGCATTTACGGGAGCCGAGACTCGGAAGATCGGTAAGTTTGAGGCTGCCAATGAGGGAACCCTTTTTCTAGATGAAATCGGCGAACTGCCCCTTTCGATGCAAACCCGATTCCTACGAATCCTGCAGGAGAAACGGTTCGAGAGGGTAGGGGGCACCGTGCCCGTGGATCTAGATGTCCGCATTTTAGCCGCTACCAACAAGGATCTGGAAAGGGAAGTAAAGGAAGGTAGGTTTCGCGAAGATCTGTACTATCGACTGAACATATGCCGCATTACAGTTCCCCCCTTGAGGGAACGTAGGGAAGATATTCCCCTCCTAGCCGAGTATTTCTTGCAGAAGTTCGCGCAGGAACACGCCAAGAACCTCCAATTCCTAGGCGTGGACGCCCTATTGTATCTGATGGAATATCCGTTTCCCGGAAACGTTCGGGAACTGCAGAACATGATCGAACAGGCCGTGATACTCGCTGGGGATGGGGAAGAAGTGTTATCTTTAAAGGGAATACCCCGTTCAAAGAATCCTGAAACATCCCTTCTTTCAAGCATCCCCCATGATGGTTTACCCTTATGGAAGTATGAGAAATGCATCATTGAACACACCATGAGACGCTATGGGGGGAACAAACAAAAGGTGGCGAAAGTCTTAGGGATCAAACGGCAGACTCTGTACAATAAGTTGAAAAGATATGGAATTGTAAGTTAACCTCTTGCGGATTGTACCATTCAAAATTCCTTTCCCAGGAAGGTCTGTAAGGAGAAACCGATTGGAACAACCCGCAAGTTCTTTAAATCCACAGGATACCGAACACTACCGCTAGAAGGATTGCAGATCCTATAATAAAAAGGATCCCCGACTTTGCCATTTCATAGGACTTGAAATACCCGGATTTATACACGATGGCGTTGGGCGGGGTGTTTGCAGGAAGCATGAAGGCGCAGCAACTGGCAAGTCCGGCCATGATCCCTAAAGGAATGGGATCGAATCCTAACGCGATTGCCAACCCTACCGTTACCGGTACGAACGTGGTAGCTGTGGCGGTTAGGCTACTGAACACGGTAATGCTAAGGGAGGTAATGAGGGCAACGATCCCCGCTACCAGATAGACCCCTGTGCCTTTGAGTCCGACCGCGAGGCTTTCCGCGATGATCTTAATGACACCCGTATCATTCAACCCGGACCCTAGCGCGAGTCCTCCTCCGACTAGGATGAAGATATCCCATCCAATCTCGGGAGCCGATTCCTGCCAGCTAACGACTCCAATTCGGGGCATCACGAATAGAAGAGCAATGGCTACGGAAGCGATGTAGAGCCATCCTGGAAGAAGGGGGAAAAAGGAATCGGAAATCCATAAAAGAATTGCAAGGAGAAAAAGGACAAGCACTTTCTTTTGCACGCCCGTAAGAGGCCCCAGTTCGGAAAGCTCTTTTTTTACCCCTTCGCTTCCCCCCTCGATGCGTTTCGTCTCGGGAGGGTATAGTTTGAGCAGGATGAACCATCCCAATGGAACTAATAGGATCACGATGGGAACTGCATGGAGACACCAATCAAGGAATCGGATCTCATGCCTGGTGAGATCCCGAATCAACGCGATGGTGATGGAGGACGCGGGAGTCCCCGCGGGCGTTCCCATGCCCCCGATATTAGCCGCGTAGGCGATGCCGATCATCATGATCTTTCCCAGGTTGCTTTTTCCAGGTTCGTGTTCGGTCATGTGCACGATACCGAGAGCGATAGGCATCATGATAGCGGCGGACGCAGAGTTGGAAATCCACATGGAGAGAAAAGCAGTAGCTGCCATCACGCCGAGGAATAACATATCCGTTCGCTCGCCCATGGCAGCCACAATATGAAGGCTGATCCGTCGATCGAGGTTATACTTGGAGAGGGCAGTAGCCATAATGTAACCGGCAAAAATGATGCTGTTTACCGGATTGGCTATGTGTCGTAGCCCTACACTGATACCCTGGATGCCTGTAATGGCTTGAATAAGGATCACCACTAATCCTGTTAACGCGATGGGAATGCATTCGGTGATCCAGAACACGGCGCTCACGAAGGTGATAGCCACCATGATGATAGCCTTAGAAGAAAAGACAGGAGGAAAAGGAAGCAGCGTTATCAAGAAACCCAACACAAACGTTCCCAGAATGATGTAAAAGTTACGGGAATCTATACGCAAACTCTTCTCAGCACTCATGTGGTACTTGCCTGTTTCTTTAAGATAAGACGATCTCCCAAGAGCGCAATGATCGCTAAGGCGAGACCGATCCCCGACTCCAGATGACCAGGGAATAAAAGAAGGATACTTCCAACAAAAAGCACAATTCGGAATAGAAATGCCCATTTGGAGGAAGGCATACCAAAAAGGGAATAAGCAATACCTATCGCGCCAATGGACGCGGTGATTCCGTGGGACAGGATGTTAACTGCGTCGGTCCTACCCACCAGGGAGGGATTCAGCATGAAAAAGTAAGGTAAGATGAAGGCTACGGCTCCCAACTTTACCGCGTTGAATCCCGTTTTGATCCAATTCGCTTTAGCGATTCCCGCGGCAGCTACCGCAGCCGTGCAGGTGGGCGGGGTTACTCCACCGAGAATCGCCCAGTAAATGAAAAACAAGTGCGCGGCAACTTCATCCACACCTAGCTTTAATAGAGGCGGAGCTAAGATAGAGATGGATAGCACATAGGTAGGAACTACAGGTAAAGATGTCCCCAGTAGGAAAGGGACGATCGTAGCGATCAAGAGAGAAATGAGAAAGTTCTTCCCTCCCACTTCCAGGATGAGCCCACTGATTTTGGGCGCAAGGCCCGTGATTCCAATCAGGTTCACAAGGATCCCTACGGACACGAGAATGGGGACGATTCGGGCAACGTCCAATCCCCCTTCGGACAGGGCATTCACCACGAGGCGGAGGCTCTGCTTTAGGGAACCAGAAAGGATACCTTGGATAATGAAAACGGCAAGGGCGGAAACAGCCGCGTAGAAACCCGCTCGAATCAATGGTTGTCCCATACCGATCATGGCCAGTAGGATGACCGTTGGGATCAATAATCCCGCCATACGCTCGAAGGTCAGGATTTCCTTCATCTTTGGGATTTCTTCCGGCGGAACAGCCCCTAAACCGTACCGTTTCGTCTGGAAGTGAACCCCAAAGAACACGCCAAGGTAATATAGGATGCAGGGCAATAGAGCGTAGCCGATAATACGGAGATACGAAATATTTAGGAACTCCGCCATCATAAAGGCGGTGATACTCATGATGGGGGGCGTGATTCCTCCACCGCTAGAAGCGATGGCTTCCACTGCCCCTGCGAACTCAGGCTTGTATCCTAGTTTTTTCATCATGGGGATGGTGTAGCTCCCCGTTACCATCACGTTGGCTACTGAACTTCCAGAGATGCTTCCAAAGAGGGCGCTGGAAATCACGGCGGCTTTAGCGGGTCCCCCTGAGTACTTACCAGTGAGAGCGAAAGCGAGGTCGATAAACGTTTTTCCCCCACCCGTAGCCGATAGTAAAGAACCAAAGATGATGAACATGGCGATAAATGTAGCGGACATTCCCGTCACACTGCCGTAAATCCCTAAGGGGGAATAGTAGATGGAGTTGATCACGTAGTTCAAATCGATACCGCGAAGTCGCCACATTCCCGGGAAGTATGAACCCGTGAAGATATATCCCAATAAGAGGATCACCATTACGGGAATAGCCCAGCCTACGCTTCTTCGGGCTGAATCCAAAATTACGATGGTGAGGGCTCCGCCGAGAATAAGATCTATAGGGGAAGCGCCGCCTGGATTCGCATAGATATCGAGAGCCTTGAAGAGGGCATTAAAATTGGCAGCGATGACGATCAGAACCATCAGGATGTCCCACCAACTAGCCTTGTTTAATTGTTCCTGTTGTTCTTTAGGTTTTTTAAATGGAAAATGCAGTAGGGCAAGGGAAACACCAAGGGTCACATGGATGGCCCGCAATTGGATATCGATAAGTTCAAAGAAAATGGGAAGGATCAACTGAACCAGGGCGAAAAGGAGTCCTCCCCAGAAAAGAATATGCGATACCATACTCACTCCTTTAGTAAGGGGCAGCTTTGCCCCTTACTATTAACGATGTTCGCTTCTTGATTAGGCAGGTTATTTTTCCTTGTATTCCGGAGGAATGAATCGGGTGGGTACTTGGATTCCCTTTTCTTTGGCAAATTGCACCAACCCCGCATGGGCAGGTACCGCCTCTTCTCCGGCAAACTTGAAGTAGTCTGCCACGGGGTCCCATCCTTTTGCCGGTCCATAGGCCGCTTGAATATCATTCAGGTTTTCATAGTAAGCTTTTACGATCTTATACCCAATTTCTTGGCTTAGTTTTGAAGTGGCAACCCCACCGGCGATAGCCGCTTCCTCATAGAAAGGACCCGCATCGGGAAGCTCTTTTATACCCCCCTTCTTTGTTTCTACAAAACTCAAGTAGGGCATCACTTTCATGATCTGTTGAGTTTCTTCTCTAGTGAACCCGATGGCGGTAAGGGGAGTAGTCATGTTCACTTCAATCAACGATGCGTCGATGGCAAAGAGTCCGGAAGATTTCTGCAGACCTACGATGCGGTTTTCCTTTAACGCGTTAATGGCATCCCCTAAAGCCATGGGGACCAGATTTACCCCTGTTTTCAGAATCTCGTTGAACCTGGTAACGTAGGTGGCCGCAGCAGAGCCGGGTATCCCCGGGCAGAACCGTTTGCCTGCGAGGTCGGACCACTTGGTGACCCCTGAATCCTTGCGCACGTACAGTCGATCAGCGATGATGTTTCTTACCAAGAGCCATCTGATTTCAGGGAACGCTTGGTCTTTAAAGGTATCGATCCCTTTGTAGAGCATGTAGGTGGAAGGAACGTCCACGGCCAAGGCAAAGTCGAAGGTTCCCGCCCGGACTTTCCTTAAATTATCAATCCCTGCGCCACTTTCAACTACGGTGACTTGGATCCCTTGACCTGACTTGTTTACCGCGTTGGCGGCCGCCACGCACCAGGCGTACACTCCAGAGGTGGAAGAGGTGCTACCCATGTTTAGGTACACGGTTTCCTGCTTGGCCGGAGCTGCCTTACCAGGAGCCGCTTGTTCCTTTCCTCCCCCTGCGTAGAGGGAAAGCCCCAACAATAGACCTACGATAACCAAACTCACGATCTTTTTCATGTATAACCTCCTAAAGGTTTAATGTGCTATTGTTTCTCATTGCCCATCTAACTCGATTTCAATATCCAATAGGGGAGGATACTGTTGACAGCCGAAAATGTCCGTCTCTCCCGCGCTTCCACTGGGTTCCAACCTCTGGATGGTAAATTTGATCGCATTAGCCGGATCGAACTCGACGAAGTCCGTAATTCGCGATAGGGGAATCCCATAGAGGGCGGCTATCTTGTCCTTCGTAATAGCCCCGCTTTTTTTAACTTTCTCATAGATCTCCTTCTCCCGAAAAATAATGTCGAAGGTGATCCTATCCGTACCCGCATTCTTGCTTCGTATGGTCTTTGCCAAATCCACCAGTTTCTTTTTCATTCCTCACCCCCTATTGGATGATCATTTCATGCATGGTAAAGAGTTCCATGGGATCGTCCACGGGAACTACATGGTTCATCGTCCAGCGATAGGCTGGAGAGGCAGGAAGCACTTCGTCCACGATGAACGCGGCGGTGCCTGCGGTGCCTTTCACCTCGGGTAATCGGGCGTAAAAGATCTGCCGAGCTCCGATGAGGGTCACTTCCTGAGCCACCTCCTTTGTGGGAGCTACCCCTTCCACAATAATTCCCAGTTCATGGGATCGGATTTCTTTAATCGGTTCTAGATCACCCATAACCCCATTTTTCCCATAAATACGGTAGTAGAGTTTGTATTCCTTTCCAGGCAATCGTTCCTCTACCTGGCTTCTGGCCCAATCCAACACCTTATCGATATTCCGGATCGTGTAGGGATCCCGCACGCCCACGATCCCGATGTACCGTTCTCCCACTTTGCCAGAACCTTCCAGTTTAACCTTTACTTTTCCCTGGATGGGAACGAACTTCATACCGGTGATGCGGGTTGTTTTCTCGTCGTACTGCTCGTACACGCATTCCCGCATGTCCAGGTGACCACCGGCAAAATATTCATAATAGGGATTGGACCGTTCGTACATTGCGTGTCCAGCCACCGACGCGATGGTACAGCGCTGGAAAGGAGCCATAGCGGTTACTTTCACATCCTTATCGGTAATCTCTCCAATCACCGATTCTTTTGCCGCATAGGGTTCCGCGCAGAAGGAGGCACACTCTAAAACTTTCCCCAGATAGTATGCCTGTGCTTCAGGAAATCCCTCGTAGATAGCGGGACCGGCAAATACCGCCGCGTCACTAGACCGACCCCCGAGGATCACATCTGCTCCCATCTCTAGGGCTTTGATATAGGGGTGTACTCCCGCAACGGCCACGATCCGGTCGGTAGCTTCCAATTCCTCCAGAGTCAAGGGAGGTCTAGAATCCAAACCCTCGATGACCACCCCTTGTTTCATTTTTTTCCGGAGGTACTCCTTGCTTACCTCTGAATAGAAATAAACTAACTTGAAGGGTTTCATCTTATGCTTTTTCGCTAAATCACGGATCATTTCGATGTATCGGTCCACACGGCTATTTGTACCTGTGTCACCGCAGGATCCTACTACCATAGGAACACCTTGTTCCCGTGATGCCAGTAGCATAAGTTCCAGGTCGTGCTTCTGCCATTCGTAAGGACTCACACAGGTGTCAGAACCTAACGGACCAGGGCCTATATCATCACTTCCTGAGTCGCAACAGTAATAGTCTGGTTTCGTTCGAGCTCCGATCCAGAAACTTTCTTCCTTGGTGGGAGCGAATCCTAAATGCCCATTAGGACTGATGATGCGCAATTTTTGTTTCTTTTTCATGTAAAGAACCTCCTACGCGTTATGGAAGTAATGTTGCAAGGGGCGTGCCATAAAGAGTGCTTAGCAAATTATGGATAGAACAACTTGTTCTATTGAAACAAGTTAGAAGATTAAGAATTAAACTAATTGCTTGAGAGATTGTCTAAAAGTGTAAACAAGATGGACAGAAGCAAAAGATTTGTCTAAGGGGATCGTCCAATATTTAGACAGGAATGTTGCTACTTCTCCTGAATCTTACGCTTGATCTTTTGAGTTGGGGTTTTTTCAAAGGGATCTGTCTGGAGTAAAGTTCTGCCGATTCTGGCAAAAGAAGCGAGGCGACTGTTTACCTCTCTGCGTACGGATTCCAGGATCTCTTTTGTGCGGGACTCCAGGGCTTGTCGAAATACCTCTGCCTCGTCCTCCACCGCTCCGTACATTTGACGGATGTCTTCTTTTATCTTCTCTAACACTTCCGGTTTCAATTGGATCAGCGCGGTCAATCCTCCAACGGGGTCTCGGTATACAAGGGACTCTTGGACGTAGTTGGATTGGTTGATGAGGGATTCGATTTCCTCTGGATAGATGTTCTCTCCCGATGGACCGAGAATCATGGTCTTCAGCCTACCCCGGATAAAAATTCTACCTTTTTCATCCATTCGGGCAAGGTCACCGGTTCGAAACCAGCCATCCTCCGTAAAGGCTTCCTTTGTCCTTTCCGGATCCTTATAATAACCGATCATCACGTTGGGTCCTCTAACCTGGAGTTCTCCTTCCAAATCCCCCTCTTTGGTGGGAACGATCCTCACTTCCACCCCTTCCAGAGGATACCCAGTAGAACCAACATGGGTATTCTTGGGGTTGCACCCTGCCACGAGGGGTGCGGTTTCCGTCAAACCATACCCGATGGCATAGGGAAACCGAGCCTCTTTCAGGAACTGTTCCACGTCCTGAGCCAGCGCGGCTCCTCCGATCCCGAAGAAACGGATCCTTCCCCCGAAGGTTTTCTTCAGTTTCATCCCCGCAATTCGGACAAGGAGTTTTCGGAATAGGGGAGACGCGTACAGTTTGTGGGATTCCAGTTTCGGTTTCACGCTAGAGCGGTAAATTTTCTCCATAATGAGGGGCACGCTAAGCATAATGGTGGGGCGTATTTTCTTTAAAGCGGGAAGAAGCACGCTGGCCGTAGGGGGTTTATCCAAGTACGTGATCGAAGCTCCCTGCAAGAACGGTGCGAGAAAACCGATGGTGCACTCGTACGTGTGAGCGAGAGGAAGGATCGAAAGGAGTCTGTCTCCGGGGTGTATACGAAAGATGGACCGGGAAGCAAAAGCGTTACTTACGATATTCCGATGGGTGAGCATAACACCTTTGGAAGTTCCCGTCGTCCCCGATGTATATAGGATCGCGGCGAGGGAAGATTCCTCCACGGGAGGAAGGGAGATGGATTGTTGTTCTTCCATACGAAAGTTTCCGGTCTCTTCAATGTTGAGAAACCGAACTCCTTTCGTATTACCGATCTTTTCTCGCATCTTTTGAGAGACTATGGCTAAGGTACACTCCGCATGGGCTAAGATGTTGCGGATCGCTTCGGAGGAAAAATCCGTCAGGACAGGGACGATCACGGCTCCTAAGGAGGTTACGGCCAGATAGACCATGGGCCACTCTGGCCGGTTTTCACTGATGAGGGCAATGTGAGATCCGGGTTCCACACCATAGATTGTTCGTAGATGATGAATGAGTCCGAGAACGAGGTCTTTGATCTCCTTGTATGAGTACATCTTCCCGTTCAACATGCCAAGGGCAGGATACTCCCGATACTCGGTGGTACTCTTGAGGAATACCTCCTGGAGGGTAAAGCGTTCCAAGTGATACATACATTGCCCCCTCGTTCTAAACTTAACTCAATCCTCTTCCGGTACTACTCGTACGGCTCCGAGATCAGCGGATGCGGCAAAGTAAGCATACGCCCGGAGAGCGGCGCTTACTTTTCGATTCCGGTTGTGAGGTCGATACGCTTTCTTGCCCCGAGCCTCTTCCTCTTTCCTGCGCGTAGCTAATGTTTTCTCGTCCACCAAAAGCTCGATTCTTCGGGAAGGAATGTCGATCCGAATCCGATCCCCGTTTCGGACAAGGGCGATTTCGCCTCCGGAAGCCGCTTCGGGTGACACGTGCCCAATCGATAACCCAGCCGTTCCGCCGGAGAACCGGCCATCGGTGATGAGGGCGCATTCTTTTCCCAGATGCTTCGATTTCAGAAAAGAGGTAGGATAGAGCATTTCCTGCATACCCGGTCCTCCCTTGGGACCTTCGTAGCGGATCACTACTATGTCTCCTGGTTTAATCTGGTCCCCTAGGATGGCATCACAAGCTTCTTCCTGCGATTCATACACCTTGGCAGGGCCTTCGAAGGTGAATAGGGAAGGATCGACTCCCGCAGTTTTCACGATACAGCCGTTTCGAGCTAGGTTTCCGTATAGTACCGCTAGCCCTCCGTCCTTCGTGTACGCGTTAGGAATGGAACGGATACACCCGGATTTCCGATCCCTGTCCAGTTCTTTCCATTTAGAATCCTGCGATCCTAGCGTTAAGTTTCGCCCGGAACTAGCCGGCGCGGAATAGTACAGTTCGAGGGCTTCCTTCGATACGTTGGGATTCATGATGTCGTACTTGGGTAGAATGTCTCCTAAGGAAGGAGCATCTACCCGTTTCACCGAGCGGTCGAGTAAGCCGCCTCGATCCAGTTCTGCCATGATCCCCAGAATCCCCCCTGCCCGGTGCACGTCCTCCACGTGGTAGGAGGAACTAGGGGCTACTTTACAAAGACAGGGAACTTTCCGGGAGATCGCGTCGATATCCTTCATCGTAAAAGGCACTTCGGCCTCTTTAGCAATCGCTAGAATGTGGAGCACCGTATTGGTGGATCCTCCCATGGCAATGTCCAAGGCCATTGCGTTTTCAAAGGCCTTACGAGTGGCGATGGAGCGGGGTAGTACACTTTCGTCCCCTTTCTCATAGTAGCGGCGGGTGTTTTCAACTAGGATCCTAGCCGCTTGTTCGAAGAGTTTCTTGCGGTTCTTGTGGGTCGCTACTAAAGTACCATTCCCCGGAAGAGCCAACCCTAAGGCTTCCGCTAGACAGTTCATCGAGTTGGCGGTGAACATTCCCGAGCAGGAGCCGCAGGTAGGGCAGGCGTTCGCTTCGATTGCAGCGAGTTCCTCATTCGAGACGGTATCGTCGGAACCGGCAACGATGGCATCGATCAGGTCGTACTTCTTCCCTTTCACCGTTCCAGCCTCCATCGGGCCGCCGGAAACATAGATCATGGGTATATTGAGCCGCATGGCGGCCATTAGCATTCCGGGGATGATCTTATCGCAGTTGGCGATGCAAAATAAGGCGTCTACCGTATGGGCGTTAGCCATGTATTCCACGCTATCTGCGATGAGATCTCTGGAAGGAAGGGAGTAGAGCATTCCATTATGACCCATTGCGATCCCATCGTCGATGGCAATCGTGTCGAACTCGGCCGCGAAACATCCCATGTCTTCGATGATTTTCTTCACTTCCTGGCCAATCTCGTGCAAGTGCACGTGTCCAGGCACGAACTGGGTGAAGGAGTTCACGATACCGATGATCGGTTTCCCGAATTGAGACTCTTTCATTCCCGTAGCTCGCCATAAGCTTCGGGCTCCAGCCATTTTTCTACCTTCCGTGGAAGTTTTACTGCGTAAAGGAATACTCATATTGGTACGCTCCTCAAGAATAGTATGCTAGAGTATGTTATACCCCCCTTTTCAAGGGCGGTAAAGGCCCAGGCAACGGATGGAGAAGGAGTACAACAATTTTTATAGAGAAAAAAGGAATCCCTACCAAAGGGGTGGCAACTCTACTGCTTTCTTATGGATCGCGTCGAGGTTGGCCAGTAAAACCGCAGTGGTATCCCAACTTCCTTCCAGAAAGGCTTTTCGGTATCCTTCGTTCATGTCCACAGGACATGTCCATCCAGAGGAAGTAGCAAGAGTCTTGTGCTTCAGATCGATGTGAATTTCCGTCGAAGGATTTTGAGTGATCAGAGTGACGAGCGTTTCCAGGTGCAAGGGACTCACCATCACGGTCGGCATCCCGATGGCGGTGGAGTTGCCCGCGAAGATCTCCGCGAAAGAAGGAGCCACGATAGCTCGAATACCCGCCCGGTACAGAGCCTGGGGCGCGTGCTCCCGCGAGGAGCCGCACCCAAAGTTGGCTCCCGTCACTAGAATGCTGGCGCCCGAGTATGTAGGATCATTGAAAGGATGGGGTTTTGGCTTCCCTTGTTCATCAAAACGCTCATCGTAAAAGGCATACGCACCTAACCCTTCGAAGGTGATGAACTTCAAGTATCGAGCAGGAATGATCCGGTCGGTGTCCACATCGTTTTCCGGAAGGGGAATCCCCCTGCCCGTTAGACGTTCGATAACGGAGGAATTCTTCAAGCTAGTGTGTGCCATAGTCATATCTCCCATTTGCGGATATCTACGACTTCCCCCGCAAGGGCAGCCGCAGCTACCATGGCGGGACTCATCAAGAGGGTTCTTCCTTTGGGGGATCCCTGTCGACCTATGAAGTTCCGGTTGGACGAACTGGCACAGATTTCCTCCCCCTGAAGTCTATCGGGGTTCATCGCCAGGCACATAGAACAGCCCGCGCTTCTCCACTCGAACCCAGCCTCTCGGAATATGGCATCTAAACCTTCTTTTCGAGCTTGCGCGTCCACCTGTTCTGACCCGGGTACCACATAGGCCCGGACATGGGGCGCCTTTTTACGACCCTTCACGATTCGAGCGGCCTCCCGTAGATCGATAATTCGGCCATTGGTACAAGATCCAATGAAAGCCACATCGATCTTCTTCCCTTCAATGGGGTCGCCCGGAGAAAATTTCATGTGTGTATAGGCCTTCTCGGCAGTGTCCCGCTCGGTCGGGGGTAGATCCTTCGGGCTGGGGACACGGCCACTCACGGGGATAGCCTGTCCCGGATTGATTCCCCAGCTCACCATGGGCTCCAGGGTAGTCCCCTCGAACACCACCACATCATCGTAGGGGGTGTTCGGATCGCTTCGAAAGGAAAGCCAGTAGGGGGCCACTTCATCGATGTTCTTAGGCGCGAATGGTCGTCCTCGGAGGTATTGGATGGTCTTCTCATCCGGTTCCACATAACCTACCCGTGCTCCCCCTTCTATACTCATATTACAGATGGTAAGACGTTCTTCCATTCCAAGGGCTTGAATCGCGCTTCCCGCATATTCGTACGCGTAGCCTAATCCCCCGTTCACTCCCAACCGGGCAATGATGGTCATGATAATGTCTTTCGCATACACCCCTTTGGGAAGGAAACCGGTGACTTCGATCCGGCGGACCTTTGGTTTGGAAAGAGCCATGGTTCCTGTGGCAAGAATGTCTCGAATCTGGGTGGTTCCGACCCCGAACCCCAAAGCCCCGAAAGCTCCATGGGAAGAGGTGTGGGAATCCCCGCAAGCGATGGTAATCCCCGGCCGGGTAAGCCCGAGTTCCGGTCCAATGACATGGACGATCCCCTGGTAACCAGAACCGGGAAAGAACGCTTTTATCTGGTGTTTCTTTACGTTCCGTTCCAAAGCCGCCATCATTTCCTCGGCTAGGGGATCGGAAAAGGGACGGGCCTTACTATCGGTAGGCACAATATGATCCGATGTGGCAAAGGTACGTTCGGGAAACAGAACTGGGAGACCTCGCTCCTCGATCATCTGAAACGCCTGGGGAGAAGTCACTTCATGCACTAGGTGCAAGGCAATGAACAGTTGATCCTGCCCATTTGGCAGAGTCGCGACTTTGTGGAGTTCCCACACTTTTTCCAACAATGTCATAGGTATCCTCTTTGCCGTTAAGCTAATTAATAATACTATAAAAGTCAATTAAAGGGAAAACAAGGTGGAAATCATACTGATCGGATGTTTAGCTTCCAATCGGGTAATCGGAAGAGAGGGTACAATCCCCTGGGATCTTCCAGAGGATCGAAAGAGGTTCAGGGCTTTCACCTGGGGAAAGGGGATCGTGATGGGAAGAATCACGTACCACTCCATCGGGCATCCCCTTGATGGCCGGATTAATTTTGTCTTGAGTCGTAGGACAGACATGGGAGCATCGGGGATTCATCTATGCAGGGATGTCCCCGCTGTATTGAACCTGGCAGAGGAACTGGGGATAGAAGAACTATGGGTCATCGGTGGGGAACAAGTGTATAAGGCGTTTCTCCCATTCGCGAATAGGATGGAGCTCACGGTTCTTAAGGAATTCTACGAGGGGGATACCTGGTTTCCCCGCTGGAAAGAAGAGGAATGGGATCTTACGGAACGGTTTAGAGGATCCAGACCTGCGGGAGATCCCCTAGAACATGAGTACCTGCGATTCAAGAGGAAATTACCTATCATTTGACCCATCGCAGGGTATTCAATCCTGGGTAAACGCGTTAGAGAAGCAGGCGGCTGATCCCTTCTAGGATTTGTTGCACGAGCTTGGCGAAGTCTTCAACTTCTTCTTTTTGAAACCGGAATCCAATGGCTCCTGGATGCCCACCTCCATTTTTAATCCGCAGGGCTTCCAACACCGATCGTAGATCGAGGCTAGAGTATCCTGAGGCTCGGCGGAGTCGAAACTGAATGAGGTTGGATACATTATCGGGATCATAGTAGGCTACCATCCCCAGTTTTCCTGACAGTTCTGCCAATCGATCGGCTACCGATTTGGTAACGGCAATCACGGTGTCGAACCCGAATTGGGAAAACAGGTGTTCCGAACTCTCTCGGTCGAACACGGAGTACGCGATTCCTTCCCGTTCCAGACGTTTTCCGAAGATCCATTCATAGCAAGCTTTTTCTTCGTTGGACAATGCTTCAATGGCTTGGAACACTTGCTCCATGGAGGAAAAGTTGGAACTCCCTTTTTCTGTTTTCGATCGAAGCATCTGGTCGAAGAGGGAAGAAAAGGTCCGGTAGAACCATCGCTCCTTGTTGGTCTTCAGGAACTTCCCCATTTTGGAATCCCCGATAATGCCGGTGAGAAGGGCAAGGGCGAAGTTCCGAGAAAAGAGTTCCTGGATACCGAACTGCTTCAGGAGTTCTGTTCGACAGGACATTTTCAGCGCTAGGAGTCCAATGAGTTCACAGGTGCTGGAAGCGTCACTCACTAAACGAAGCCCTGGATCGCCAGAATACGCTGCATCGGCTTCCAGATGGTGATCAATCTCGATCTTGCGAACATTGGGATCTAGAAGGGCTTCTTCTATGGCTGCGTCGGTATCGATCATCTCGGGTTTCGGGGTGTCTAGGATCACGATCACCTGCGGATGGGGTGGGGTCTGGAAGCATCCTTCATGGAGGAGGATTCCGTTATAGGAGCAGATCTTAAGGAGGTAGGATAGCTGTTCGGGCACTTTACCACAGGTGCTAATCACAACCTGCTTGGAGAACTTTCCCAGAAGTAAACCAAAAGCTACAAGGGAGGCAATGCAATCCTCATCGGGGTTCCGATGACCAATCAGGAGGAAACTTTCCTTGTGTAGTATCTCTTGGATGATTGCATCGATGATACGGTTCTTTGCTCGTAGGGTAGGAATTTCTACCTTAGTTTCTCGCGTTACCTCGTGATTGATCCATCTACTGGGCGGCAGAGCCGACCGATTCCGTCCTTCCTCTTTTGCCCGATACAGGGCTTTGTCCGCTTGTTCTCGAAGGGTTTCTACTGTCCGAGCATGGCGAGGGATGGATGCGATCCCGATACTGGCAGTCAGCCGAACGTCGGGATGCTGGGGGAAGGAAAGGTTTCTCAGGGCTTCATTCGTTTTCTGACAAAGCTCTAGGGCTGTTTCTTGATCTGTCTCGGGGAGGATGAACGTGAACTCGTCCCCTCCATAGCGAGCGAGAATGTCTCGTTCCCGGAAGGTGGTTCGAAACACTTTTGACGCTTCCAGAATTAGCGTGTCTCCGAACTCCTGCCCGTAGGTTCGGTTTAATTCCCCAAATCGATCTAGATCTACCATCACTAGGCTTAGGGGAGTTTGGGTGGAAAGGGCATGGGCTACCTGGGTGTGGATAGCCTCGTCGAGGAACCTGCGGTTGTAGAGTCCGGTGAACTCGTCGATCACCGCTCTCTTTCGGGCTCCTTCTCCCCATCGAACCATGTCGGAGAGAAGGGAACCGGTTGCGGTGAGCCTTCTGGAAAGGATTCCCACCATGCGGTTCATGATTTTCAATGCCACCCGCGGCTGTTGTTCTAAGAGCTCGTAGAAAGAAGAAGCATCGAGGGTGAGGAACACTGAATCTTCCAGAGTTCGACAGGTTGCCGAGCGGGGAGCCTGTTCGATGATAGACATTTCGCCGAAGAAGTTTCCAGCTTGGATCTGGGCGAGGGGAAGTTCCGTAGAGTCAGGGAGCCGAACGCTGATCCCAATGGAACCGGAAAGGACGATATACATCTCTTTCCCCTCGTCTCCTTCCTGGAAGATGATGCTTCCTTTTGGATATTCTTTGCGTTCCATCCGGCTTTTTAAGATCGAAAGTTCCCGTTCTTTCAAATCCTGGAAGATTTCGATTCTGGATAACAGTTCATTGAGAATCTCCATTACCTTTCTCCTCCTTCCAAGGGAAAAAGGATCTGGTTTCCTCCCCGTTCCCGGCCAATGAGGGGAAGTTCGTGGGCTTTGCCGATGAGGGTGGGTGCGTCGAGAGCATGCAGGGGAAACACAGCAATTCCGATGCTGACGCTGATCTGGAAAGGAACACCTCCCGTTAAATCAGAAATGTCGATTCCATGGTAGGCTTTCTGAATGGCTCGGGCGACTTCTTCCGCCTGTTTTTTATCCGTTTCCGGAAGGATACAACCCAGTTCGTTCCCCATGAATCGCACCACTATCCATCGCGGTCCTGCCAAGGACCGGAGGGTGGACGCCATTCGAACCAGCGCTTTATCTCCCACCTCATGCCCATACGTGTCGTTGATCTGCTTGAAATTGTCCGGTTTTACCATGAGAACGCTCACGGGATGTTCGGGATTCTTCAGGAGTTCCGGGAGCCGTTCTTCCATGAAGGTTCGATTGTACAAGCCTGTGAGTTTATCCCCATACACCTGTTTACGAATTTCCTGGATCCAGGGAGAGTTTTCCTTTAGTAGATTGTTCGCCTTGCGGATTCGACCGGCGATGATGACGAGAAAGGATTGGAGGACACGAGCACCCACGTTGGAGTGTTCGCTAAGGAACCGGAAGAGATCAAGCCCTTCCGCAGGGAAGCGCAAAAGGGTCGATTCCGATAAGGTTTTTGCAGAAGCGTTCCTTGGGGAGCCCGTGAGGAGGTCTAGTTCTCCAAAGGAGTCTCCCTCTACGTACCGGGCGATTTCCTCTTCCCCAGAAGATTCCTCCTTTTCTACTAGGATGGAAACGGAGCCTTTAACCAAAATATAGAGGCAAGTAGAGGGATCCCCCTTGCGGAATAGGTAAGTTTCGGAGGGAATACTAATTTCTTCTGTATAAGTTGTCAGAGTTCGGAGGGTGGTTGGTTTGAGAAGAGAAAAAAACTCCGCTTTTTGGAGCAATTGGACTCGCTCCTTCCAGTGTACCATGCCCTAAATATAGAGCACCTTTCACCAGAAAACAAGAAAAGGCCCGAGATCCGGGCCTTTTTTACAAACAGTCTTTTACTCGAATCTTACTTTTTCAGCTTCCCCGCCTTTACTACGTACTCGTTGAAGGCAAAGAGCATGGTTTTCAGTTCGGCCACGAACATGATGGAAGAAAAGGTACTGCCGGAACTTACGTCAGCGTTATGGATAAAGTCCCGTTTGTAATTCATCCCAAAGAACTTGCTCCGCCACTTCAGGTCTTTCATTTCCGGGTGACGCTCGTTGGCGTCGATGGGGAGGAAGTTCTGCAGGGTCCCATCCGGGTTGATCACTGCGATTAGGTCTTCCCTGTGGTTATAAATCTTGATCCCCTGCGCCCAGGTACCATAACCGATTACTTTATCCCCTTTGTACAGAGGCACGAACACATAGACTCCGTCCGAACGATCCGCTACGATCATGTTCCTGTCAGCTCGATCAGCCCCGCTCAAGGCGATTAGTTCCTTCACATAATCTGCGGGTGTGCGGGCTTTTTGCTGTTGAGCAAAGCCGGAGGCAGCAATCAGTACGGCCAAAATGACAAGGAATGCTTTCTTCATAATGGTTCTCCTTATATAAAGAAATTTTTATTTATTGTATCGAGAATACAAATCCTTGACAAGGGGTCGCGTTGTTTCGTTAAAAAGGAACCAGTGGTTTCCGGATAACCCATTGTGAGAGATCCATCGGACGGGTAGGATAGGGCAATGGACGGGAACCTGGAGAAACGGATTCGGCGACACATCCTCTCGAAGACCTACCGGTTCTTGGGAGTGGTGCAACCAGCCTTTCGAGAAACTACCAAGAGAGAAATGCGAGAGGAAGGATTCAAAGTGGTTGGTGAGGTGGAGGGAGGGATAGAATTCGAAGGTGGTTTGGAGGAAGGATGGAGGGCAAATTTGGTCCTGCGAACCCTTTCCCGGGTGTACTGCAGGATCGCTTCCTTTCGTGCTGGAGCGAGGGAGGAATTGTACCGAAAAGCACGGGGGATCCCCTGGGAACTATGGATCTATCCCAAGGTTCCGTTACGGGTAGAATCCTCGGCCCATGCTTCAAGAATCCATCACGAAGGGGTAATGAGGAGCACTCTTTTGGAAGCCATCCATGATCGCTGGAAGGATAGAGAGGTTTGGGTTCCTGCTACGTTCGAGGAAGATGTTGATGAAGCGCGGGAGGATCCTACCCAACGAATACTGGTGCTTTCGGAAGGGCACCGATGCACCATTAGCTTGGACATGAGCGGGGAAGGTCTATACCGACGGGGGTATCGAACCATACCGGGGGAGGCTCCCATCCGAGAGGATATTGCCGCTGCCCTGCTCTTAGAATTGGGATGGAAAGGAAAGGGGATTCTCTGCGACCCCATGACTGGAGCCGGTACATTTTCCATCGAAGCAGCCCAAATAGGTTTACGGATCCCCCCGGGATGGAGCCGGCGGTTCCAATTCCAGAATTGGCCCTCTTTTCGAACCCCCCGATGGACCTTCATTAAAAGGCAGGCGCTCTTAAACGATTCCAAGATGTTTCAGAATACCGAAAAGCTTAATGAAAACCGACTCGGAATCGAGAAACCGTTCTGTTTTGCATCGGATTGGGAAACGAGCGCAGTGGAAGCGGCTAGGGCGAATAGCAGAAGTGCGGGCGTGGAAACGTGTATCCTATTCGAACAGAAAGACTTCTTTACACTGAATGGGGAATACATAGTGTCCCGAATTAAAAATCCAGGTGAACGATACCTTGTTCTAAATCCACCCTATGGAAAACGGCTCGAAGCGGATCGGAAGTACCCCATCCGATTATGGGAACACATACGTAAGAGTTTTCCCCGTTGGAAGATCCTTCTCCTTCTACCTGTTTCTATAGATCTTTCCTCTCTATCCACGGAAAAAGGCAGAAGGATCCTTTTTCGGCATGGAGGGCTGCGTGTTCAGGCTCTTCTGTTTGAGACTGACTAGAGAATGAATAAAAAAAAAGGATCCTATTGGGGATTTCCCCGATGTTCGCCGCTACCCTTACGATCCTGAGCTTCGTTCACCTTCAGTTGTCTACCATCTACTTCTTTTCCATCCAAGGCTTTGATGGCAGCTTCGGCCCCTTCTGGGGTGGCCATTTCCACAAAGGCAAAGCCCCGGAACTTTCCCGTTTCCCGATCCGAGATCATTCGGGCAGATAGGACTTCTCCATAGGGGGAGAACAGGTTGATCAACCGTTCCTGGGTGGTCCGGTAATTCAAATTTCCCACATACAGCCTAGTTTTCATCCGAAACTACATCCTCTTTTCATAAGGTCTAGAAAAACTATATCAGCACTTATTTGAACCTGTCAAATAAAAATAGATCCATTGCTTTGAAGCCTCACCTTGAGGTACATTGAACCATGGATTTGTTTACATCGAAAGAGCAGTACCTGCAGTATCTCGAACAGATCGCTCAGGTACCTGAAGGGTTTCGTATTGCTACCCTAGGGATTCGGTTCTACCCCGAGGAGAGACCGGTAACTTCCCCGCTGCCCATGAATCTAGTCCTCATCCAAGGGGAACAGCCAATGGAAGCATTTGGAGGGTTATTCACCCGGAACAAATTCCCAGGCGCTCCTGTTATTATTGGAAGAAAACGAATGGGACAACCCCGAATCCGGGGGGTGTTGATCAATAACAAAGTTTCCAACGTGGGAGCTCCCAATGGGGTAGAGGATGCGGAAGAAATACTTGCGGCTCTTGCCACCCATGCGGGAGGGAGTGCAGAGGAGTATATGCCAGCTTCCACGGGTATCATTGGTTGGCGGTTACCCAAGGGGGAAATCATCAAAGCGCTACCCGAACTGGTGCAGCGGCTGGGAACCGCCAATTGTTCCGACGCGGCTAAAGCGATCATGACTACCGACGCATACCCCAAAGTGGCTCGCCAACAGCTAGGGCGTGGGAGTCTCGTGGGGTTTGCCAAGGGCGCGGGAATGATCGAACCGAATCTTGCTACCATGCTGGTATTCCTCCTGACGGATGTTCGACTCGATCGGGAAATGGTACGGAAAACCCTCCGAAAAGTAGCTGAGGAAACCTTCAACTGTATTTCGGTGGATGGTGATCAGAGTACCAGCGATACTGTACTTTGTTTAAGTTCTGGGATGCGGGATACAGTTTCTCCAAAGGAATGGGAAGAAGCTCTTTCAGGAGTCTGTAAAGAATTAGCCGAACAGATCGTACGGAACGGGGAAGGGACTGCCCATGTGATCCGAGTACGGATTTGTGGGGCACCGGACTTTGAAACAGCGAGAGAGTTAGGGAAAGCTATTGTGAACTCTCCGTTAGTGAAGACAGCCATCTATGGAAACGATCCCAACGTGGGTCGAATCGTTTCGGCTTTAGGGGATTGCATAGGGAATCGAAACCTGCCGATAGATCCCGATCGCTGGGAAATTCTTATCGGCCTGGAGAAGATCTTCTCAAGGGGCAAGTTCCTGCTGGATAGGGAAAAAGAGGGGAGGTTATCCTCCTACTTGAAGGAGGCTTCGATGGATCCAAAGGCAAAGACGTACCCTCCTCATAACCGGATGGTAGAAATCCACGTGGAGATAGGATCGGGTAGCGCGGAGGCAACCGTGTTGGGCTCAGACCTCTCCTACGAATATGTTCGGGAAAATGCAGATTATCGAAGTTGAGTGGGGGGCGGAATGAGAACAACGGAAGAATATAGAGCGGCCTTTCTGTGGGCCCAGGAACGGATAACCCTCTGCATGGAGGCGATAGGGAAGGTGATCGTAGGGCAGACGGGCATGATCAAAGGTCTTTTGATGGGCCTTCTGGCGGGAGGGCATGTTCTTTTGGAAGGAGTTCCCGGATTGGCCAAGACGCTTACGGTGAAATGTCTGGCCCAAACTTTAGAATTGAACTTTAAACGGATCCAGTTCACTCCCGACCTTCTGCCGGCAGATCTCACGGGGTCCCTTGTGTTCAGACCCCAAACCGGAGAGTTCGTTCCTCGAAAGGGTCCCATATTTACCCATGTTCTCTTGGCAGACGAGATCAATCGCGCTCCCGCTAAGGTACAAGCCGCTCTACTCGAGGCAATGGAAGAACGGCAGGTTACCATCGGAGAAACCTCTTTCCCTCTACCCGAGCCCTTCTTCGTACTCGCGACGCAGAATCCCATCGAGCATGAAGGAACCTATCCTCTTCCAGAGGCTCAGTTGGACCGATTCCTATTGAAGCTTCAAGTCCATTATCCAAGCGCGGAGGAGGAATTATCGATCCTTAGAAGAGTGGGTATGGGAAAGGATTTAACCATTGTCAAAACCCTTGCAAAGGAAGACATAGTCAAGTTGCGGGAAGTGGTACAAGGCATTCACATGGATGAACGAATCGAATCGTACATCGTATCCCTCGTGCAGGCTTCCCGGCCAGACGTGCATAACCACAGTCCCTTACTCCGGTACATCAGTTTTGGGGCTTCTCCTCGGGCTACCATATACCTGTATCGGTGTGCAAAGATTGTCGCCTTCTTTGAAAACCGTACCTATGTGATTCCAGAAGACGTAAAGGCCGTAGCTCCAGAGGTGCTTCGTCATAGGATCGTTCTCTCCTACGAAGCAGAATCAGAGGATCTAACCCCGGACAAAGTGATAGAGAATCTTCTAGAAACAGTACCGGTTCCATGAAGGACACTAAGATGGTTCGGGCTTTCCGAGCCAGTTTGAACAGGTTATACCTCGTTTCTCGAAGATTAGTGGAAGAACTCCTTTCCGGAAGTTACCGTTCAGTGTTCCGAGGACCTGGATTGGAGTTTGCCGATGTGAGGGAATACACTTTCCCCGACGATGCTCGTTTGATCGATTGGAACGTAACGGCTCGAACGGGGAATCCTTACTCGAGAATCTATCGGGAGGAGCGGGAGTTGGTTCTCTTCTTCGTGGTAGATGTATCGGCTTCCCTATTCTATACTCCGTCGATCCATAGGAGACGGGATTTGGAGCAGATGGTGTTAGCGTTGCTCTCTTTCTGTGCCCTCCAGAACAACGATAAAGTAGGCGCAGTGTTCTATAGCGATCGGATCGAAAAATGGATCCCCCCCCGAACGGGTAAGCGCCATGTGTTTCGACTGATCAACGATCTAGTAGGATGCCAACCACTGGGAAAGGGTTCTGATCTTGGTCGGGCTTTGAAGACAGTAGGGGGACAATTGAAGAAAAGAGCCATTCTATTCATACTCTCGGACTTCAAGACAGGGGGGTATGCGAAAGAACTTGCCTTGGCATCCAGGAAACATGACGTGATTGCTGTGCGGCTCTATGAAGACCTGGATGAGGACCTTTCGGTCAATGGATATGTAAGATTACGGGACCCAGAAACGGAAGGCCAAATTCCGGCGGTGGGGTTTTCCAGGTCCTTTCGAGAATCCTACTCGGAGTACCGAACCTTTTGGCGCAGAATCTGGCTTCGGGAATGCGGTAGAAGAGAGGTGGATGCTTTAGAGATAGCTGGTCATGAGGATCCGGGCCTACGATTGATCCAATTCTTCCAGAAAAGAAGGAAGTACCGATGAGGGGAAGGCTATTCTGGTGCATCGGTCTTTGCAGCCTCTTGTTGAATCTCTTCTCTCTATCTTCAGAAGAGAAAGCCATACCGTTACTTCCGCTCCCTGATCAGCTTCTCTTTATTCCTTCTACCTATTACGTGGGAGACCAGGTTACCCTGCGATTCTCTCTCGATACTTCCATCGAGGAAGAACTGCATCCACCCCGGACGATGCCTACCCTTTCTTGGGGAGTGGTGCATCAGATTAAACTCATCCCATTCAAAGGGAAGAAGGGGTATGAAGTACACATCGCCTTCACCCCTTACAAAACGGGTCGTCAAGTTTTCCCTTACTTGGAGTTAGGTCCCGTTCGGCTAGAGCAGATTCCTGTGCAAGTGTCCTCCCTTCTCCAAACAACCCGGGAAGTGCCCCAACGCATCAGGGAACAGGCGATGATCCCGTATTCAAATGCACTTCTCTTTCTAGGGATAGGGGTATTCCTGGCGACCCCGCTAATCTACCTTTTGTGGAAAAGGGGGCTTCATTCGGTACTTATTCTTATCTGGAAACGCTACCGAGGGAAACGCTTGTATCGGCAACTCCTTCGGAAACTGGATCACCTAGAACAGGGGATCTCTACTATAGAACCGAACATGTTCTACAGTTCTCTTCAGGAGAATCTTCGATCCTATCTTTCCCATCGATGGACCCCCAAGATCATTGCGTACACTACCACTGAGATTGGGAAGTATCTAGGGAATAACGATCCGGGTTCCATCCTCTTGGAAGTTTTTCGGCGAGGGGATGAGGTAAAGTTTGCAGGAATGGAGGTGAATACCCATGTTTTTCGTTCCGATTTACTTGCGGTTCGGCAATGGGTGGATGAGGTGGAGCGAACCTTCTGGGAACAGGGGAGAAAGGTAAAGGGATGATTTCCTTTGATCACCCCACACGATTCTTAGTATTTGCACTCTTGATGCCCCTGTTTTATCTTTTTCATTTCTGGAAAAGGAGGGGTACGGTATTTCCCTTTCCGTTTTCCATGTGGAAGCAGGAAGAATTTACTCCCAGGCTATATGGACCTCGACTCCTGATCGCCATGATGAATGTTACCTTCTGGGGAGGATGTGTTCTGTTGGTTTTCGCATGGTCGGGTCCTTCCCGTGTGATAAAGGAACAAGTGTATGTAGACCGGGGAGCGGATATCATGATCCTTCTGGATGAATCCCCTAGCATGGCTGCGAAGGATTTTCAACCGGAGAACCGTTTCGAAGCAGCCCGTGGGGTGATCCGGAAATTCGTGGAAAGTAGAACTACGGATGCGGTGGGATTAGTGAGTTTTGCCCTAGAAGCTGCATTGCGGGTTCCCCTTACTACCGATTATTCCTACTTTCTCGAACAGTTGGACTCCCTCAGTATTATGGATCTGGGGGATGGAACTGCACTGGGAATGGGCATTGCCACTGGAGTACTCCATCTAAAGGACAGCATAGCCCGGGAGAAAGTGATGATCCTCCTAACCGATGGAAAGCAGAATGCAGGAGAAATACTACCCGAAACAGCTTCCTTAATGGCAGGCCAATTAGGTATTCGTATCTACGTCATTGGAATCGGCACGCCCGGGGAAACTTACATCGAATTTACCAATCCCAAAACGGGCATCCGGTATAGAGGAACCTTTGAAGGCGGGTTCGATGAAGGGATTTTACGGAATATCGCGAACCGGTCGGGTGGAACGTACTTCTATGCAGGGAATCCAGAGACTTTGTCATCGGTGTTCAAAATGATCGATTCTTTGGAACGTTCTGGGAAGAAGGTAAAGCTCCAGGTTCGCAAGATCCCCCTTCACACTACTTATGCGTTGGGAGGATTCGTTCTTTTATTGATGTCTTTTATCCTTCGGACCTCCCTTCTTAGAGAGGTTTTATGAATCTGTTCCAAGTACAGTATCCCTCCTATGGATTTTTTCTGGTGATTCCCCTAATAGCCGCGCTTTTAGCCTACCTGAACTTTACCAATACACAGAGGGGCTTCCTCCGTTTAACAGGCCCTTCTGAGTCCCTACAACGTCGTTACCTTTATCGCTACTTCTTTCGAGAAGGGGCATTCGTCCTTTCCCTGTTCTGTATCGTACTATCTTCTATTGGTATTACATGGGGAACGGTCACTTTAGAGGAAGAACGTAAGGGTTTGGATATCATGTTTATTCTGGATATTTCTAGAAGTATGTTGGCGAAAGATGTTTCCCCCAATCGGTTAGAGTATGCAAAAACGATAGCCCTATCTCTCGTGGCTACCGTACCGGAGGCAAGGTTCGGGTTGGTCCTTGTCAAGGGAACTGCCGTACGAGCCATCCCTATCACGGAAGATCGGCAGGTACTGGAAAGTTTCCTGAGGAATGTGAACCCTTCGTTCCTTCAAAGCAAAGGTACGAACCTAACGGCTGGATTGCAAGAGGCAGTAAGAGGGTTCCCCATAAAATCACCCAGACACGGGGTAGTGATTCTTTTTTCCGATGGCGAATTCCAAGAGCCTATCCCGAACTCTCTTTTAGGCATATATAAGAAAGAAGGCATTCCTCTATTCACGGTAGGGATAGGCACGTTGGAAGGAACAGTAATTCCCGATCCTACGCCCATTCGGGGTAAGGATGGAAAGGTGGTGGTTTCCAAATTACATAGATCCCTCCTGCAGAAACTTGCTGCGGAAACGGGAGGCGTATACGTGGAAGAAGGGGATGTACCCGTGAATCGAGTGTTGTGGGAACGGATTCAGCGGTTCCACACGGAACGCGAGAGGGTTAAAATTAGGATCGTGCCTGCTGAGCGGCATGAACTATTCCTGTTGCTATCTTTGGTCTTTCTTTTCCTTCATTTGGGCATAAGGATTTTACCATGGCGATACGAAAAGGATTGATTCTTCTTATTCTGGGATCTACCAGTGTCCTGTCCTGTTCCGGAGTGCGAATGGGATTGCTGGTCTGGAATGGGAATCGATACTTTGCAGAGGGAAACTACCAGGAAGCTCAGTTGGCCTACCTGGAAGCTCTTGAACTGGGGAAGCATGGAGAATGGGTCCATTACAATCTGGGGAATGTGTACTATGCGTTGGGGGAACGAAAGGCGGCTCTAGAAGAATGGGAGAAAGCGATAGGGGTAGATGATTCCCGTCTTCGCTTCAATGTACTCTTCAACAAGGGTGTGCTCGCCTTGGAAGAAGGGAATTTCCACGAAGCGGAAACGTTATTCATCCAGGCGCTAGAATTAGATTCCACCAATTTCTCGGCGAAAGTGAACTTGGAATACGCGTCTATGAAACTATCTTCCCTGCAGGCTCAGGCTTCCAAGCTTCAAAGCTCTCCCCAACCTAACAAACTGGATGACGAGGGAGAAAGGTTGTTACATTACATTCGTCAGAAGGAAAATAACCGATGGATCGCTTCGGACAAGCTCGTTGTAGAAGAATCGTCAGAAGATTGGTGATTTTTTTCTTGTTCCTGGTTGTGGAAGCGCAGAACCTTGCTGGGCAAGGGATGGAATGGTTGATTTCTCCTGCTCTGCCTCGGGTTGGAGAACCCTTTACCCTCAATGTCCGTTTTCCTATCCCCGAACAATCCATTTCGGGTGAAGGAAGCCTTTTGGACGTGATTCCTTCCAAAGAAAACTTTCTACCCCCTTCCATACAATTGTTCAAAGGTCCCCTCGTTCAAACTCGTAGGGAACGAGCAGAAGGGAGATTGTCGACGTATCTTCTTGTTTCCTACATCTGTGTCGCAACGAGAGCGGGTCGATTTAAATTGGACTCCATTCGGATAAAAGTAGGAGAGCGAGAGTATCGTTTCGAGCCATTTCTCGTTGAGATAGCTCAGAAGGATCCTCCCCACCGAGTACCTTTCGAGTTGGATTGGATCATTCCGAAGGGCCCCTTCTATGTGGGACAAGCTATTCCCCTCAAGTTGGTGGCAAAGGATCTGAAGGTTTTAAAAGAACCCGAGGCAGTGCAGGTAGAACCCACACCTATGGGTATTCTAGAAAAAGTAACGGATCTTTCCGGCAAGGAACCAGAAAACGAGCAGGATGGATGGCTCTCGAGCACCATCGGCTTCTACCTTTACACCCCCTATCGGGAAGGCAGCCATTCCCTCCCTTCCGTTACCGTAAAAATTGAAGGAATTGAGCAAAAGCTCGAAGCAACGGAGATATCTGTCCTGTCCGTTCCAACTCCGGTGCGTAGCGGTAGTGGGGCAGTGGGATTTTTTTCCGCCAAAGCATCGTTGGATGAACCGACTATCCCAATGGGGGAAACTACTACCTTGCGAATCCGGATCCAAGGTAGAGGGAATCTCCATTGGATCAAGGGACCTTCCATACAAGCTGAGGAATGTACTCTGATATATAAAGGGCGAAACACTCACGTTCGTCCTACATGGGAGGGGTATGAAGGTTGGATAGAAGAAGTGTATCGGGTAGTTCCTGAACGGGCCGGGAGCTTCACCGTTAGAGTTCAACCCTTTTTCTTTTGGAACCCTCCACAACAACGGATCCTGGATCTTCCCTTTCCTCCCCTTTCCCTTCAGGTGAAGGAACCACAAAAGGAGGGGAAGAGAGATCCTCCCAAACGGGTGGACCTTGACCTCCTTCCTGAGGATGCTAAGGTATCAGGATGGACAACCTGGTTGTATCGCCCTGGATCGTATTTCCTGTTCCTGCCTGCCATCTTGGGGATGTTGGGAAAGCGAATATGGAAAAAGGGAAGATATGTACCTTATCTAGGGGGATGGTTCTTCTGTCTCGGGGTGCTATTTCTCCCTTTTAGTGGGTTTCATAGAACCGACCCCTCGAGTTCGCAA
>Ga0067045_1027888_pt1 | contig 52963 bp, 42 predicted proteins | sample TerdegcTABiofilm_FD_59184 | JGI IMG/M metagenome (GOLD analysis project Ga0067045, IMG submission 59184) | Combined Assembly of (Gp0054472, Gp0054536) Wastewater bioreactor microbial communities from Singapore -Terephthalate degrading...
CCCGCGACATCTGGCCAGTGCCCCCGCCGAACTGACCGTGGACCTGGTAGCGCTGGCCGGTACGCTGGGAGTGGACCCCACGGCCTGGCAGCCGGGTGACCTGCCGGCGGTGTTGGAGTATCTGCCGGAGGGACAACCGCTTGCGCTCTACGGGCGCGGCCCCAACTGGCTCTACGCGGCCGTCGCGCGTCACGCGCTCCCGGCGCCCTTTTACCTCTTTGACATCCGCCAGGGCTGGATGGAAGCCCCTGCTTTGCCCGGCGACCCCTTACCGGCTGACGGCCCGTTGACCGTGACGATCCGGCCGCTGGCCGGCACTACCTATCTGGAATTCTACCTGCCGGAAGCATACCTGGATCCGGACGAACTTACCCCGCTCTCCTATCCCCCCTGCCCGCCGGGCGGCGTCATCCTCAGCGGCAAGCTGCCACTCTGGCTCTGGGCGGCCCTGGTACGGGCCTCGCCGGCCCCCTGGATCGCCGTGGTCCAGCCCCAGAGCAACGGGGCAGTGGTCGTCGCCAGCCAAAGCCCAACAGTCCCGGTTGGAGGGCTCATCCCGCAGTAGGACGGTAAATTCGTGTATTCGTGGACGGCAAGCCGGCCAGCCTTCTTAACTCAGCGGCTTTTGTCCTGAGCACTCAAGCTACGGGATGCGGCTCGGCGGTTGGGCCGTCCTCCGTGGTCAGGACAGCGTTGGCCTCTGCCGTTCCAGAGGCCGGCACCGGCCCGTCATCTACGGGTAATTCAGCCCGCGGCGACCGGTCAGGACGGAGCAGCAGCGGCAGGCCGATCAGCGCAACCGGCGCGCTCAGAGCGAGCATCACCAACAATCCGCCGCTGGCCACGCTCAGCAGACCACCGGCCAGCGCCCCCTGGAGCACCTGGCCGCTGCCGGCCAACATCCCCACCACGCACAAATTCCACAGGCTGTGGAACGCCACCGCTCCCAGGTACAGCAACGGTAGCCCCCACCGCTTGCGCTGCCAGAAGAGCCCCCAGCCCAATCCGACCAGCCCGCTGACCAGAGCGTGCATGGCCGAGGCCACCACCCGCGAGCCGATGCCGCCGATCCAACCGGCCACCTCGCCCAGGCCCAACGCTCCGTTGGTCAACCCCTCCAGAAGCGCGAAGCCGATACCGGTCGTGGCCCCCCACAGGAAAGCACGAGGCAATGAAGGCCGCTCCCCCCACCCCAGCAACCCGATCATCAACCCTTTACAGAGCTCTTCCACCAGAGGAGTAATGATCGCTAAAAGCAGCGTCGCCAGGACCAATACCAGCGGCGAGGCCAGCACCGAGACCAGCTCGTCGGCGCTGACGCCCTGCGGACCGGCCTGCATCCAACCCTCCAGCTGGGCCGAGAGCCGGGCCAGCTCCGCCTGGCCGGACGGTAACAAGGAGGCCCCCAGCGTTACCAGCACCAAGCAGATCACAAGTCCGAACATTTCCAGCACAAAGGCCACGCCGGTGCTCAACGCTCCCCCACTCAGCGCCACTGCCACCTGGCGCAGAGTCGGGGCTGCCTCCCGTCCGGCCACTAAGGTGGCCAGCGCCAGGAGCAAAAAGGTCGGCAGGGCAATCAGCCCAACGTGAAACAGGGCGAAAAAGGGCTGGAACTGCCAGGTCCCCGGAATCACGAGCGCGACCAGCGTCAGGACGACCACCAGCACTCCCGCCGCGATCACCCAACGGCCGCGCGGATAGAAAGGGCGCGCCGGCGTGCCGCGCCAGCCGGTGATGCCCGCAATCGTCAGAGCTGTTGCCAGTCCCAGCAGAATCAATCCCGCGCCGGCCACCACGGTGCCAGTAGAGTTTTGCCATGGTGCGCTGAGCGTGGTCAACCAGGCCAGCGGAAAACAGGACAGGCTGAACAGCACGACCAGGCCGCCGCCGATGGCCGCCACCAACCAGACAGTTTTGCGATGACTCTTCATCCTATATCCCCCAACGACAAGTATGCAACCGCGATTCTACAGCAGCTTTCCAGAAGCGCCACAAATGTTATGGCGTTTCGCCTGGCAATTGAGCTGCAAAGACTCTTTATTGATCGGTTGTCCATATTGACAAGCTTTGCGGATGATGATAAGATAGAACCAGGTTCTGTATACCAGCCAGAACCACCACAGATGAGTACCCTATTAAACTAATTTCGCAAGGAGGAGAAGTATGAAGAATCGCTGGTTTGCATTGATGTCGCTGGTAGTACTGGCCAGCATGGTGCTGGTAGCCTGTGGCTCCACCCCCACTGCGGCCCCGACCGAGGCCCCGGCCACCACCGAAGCCCCCGCTACAACTGAAGCCCCAGCCACCACTGAAGCCCCAGCCACCACCGAAGCCCCCAAAGCAGTGACCATCACGATCTGGCATCAGTGGGACGGCAAGTACCTGGAGGCCATCACCCAGGCCTTCAAGGACTATGAAGCAGCGCACCCCGGCGTGACGATTGATCTTTCCAAGCCCGAGGACGTTGCCAATGCGTTGAACGTCGCCATCCCGGCGGGCGAAGGCCCCGACATCATCGGCTGGGCCAATGACAAAATCGGGGAGCAGGCCCTCCAGGGCAACATCGTGGCGCTGGACGAGTTCGGCATCACCAAGGACTTCCTGGCCAGCACCTACGAGCCGGCGGGCGTCGCGGGTGTCATGTGGAAGGACAAGATTTGGGCGCTGCCCGAGACCCAGGAAGGTATTGCCCTGGTCTACAACAAAGACCTGGTGACCGACCAATACCTGCCCGCCGATCCGATGAACTTTGACGACCTGCTGGCCAAGGCCGAGGCCTTCCAGAAGGACACTGGCGCGGTGCTGGTCTGCAACCAGGCCTTCGGCGGCAACGATGCCTACCACATGGCCCCCATCTACTTCGGGTTTGGCGTGCCCTCCTACATTGACGAGAACGGCAAGGCCTACCTGAATACCCCCGAGATGGTCAAGGCGGCGGAGTGGCTGCTCAAATTCAAGGCCTTCTCGCTGAATGAGAACAGCTACGACATCTGCTTTGCCAACCTGAAGGAAAAGAAGGTCGGCATGTGGTGGACCGGCCCCTGGGCCATCGCCGGCATTGAGGAAAGTGGCATCAACTACGGGATTCTGCCGATGGGCAAGCCCTTCGTCGGCATCAAGACCCTGATGATGACCAAGAACGCCGTGGATCGCGACAATACTGAACTGGTGCTGGACATCATGAAATACTTCACCGGTGCCGAAGTTCAGAAGAAACTCGCGCTGGTCAATAAGACCATCCCGGCCGCTACGGCCGCGCTGCAGGACCCCGAGGTCGCCAAGCTGGCAGCGGTGGTCGGCTTTGGCAAGTCGCTGAACCTGGGCATCCCGATGTCGCCGTCGCCCTACTCCTCGGCGCAGTGGGATCCCGTGGGCAAGGCCAGCCAGGCCGTCTGGACTGAGACCCAGACCCCGCAAGAGGCCATGGAAGGCGCCCAGAAAGCCGCCGAAGAAGCCATCGCCGGGATGAAGTAATCGGGTGCTGTTGTAAAGGGAGAGCCACCCCGGCTCTCCCTTTTTCTTTACAAATGCGTCGTAAGACGTTTCAGTCAGCGTCACGGAGGTTACCGCTATGACTGGATGGTCAGGTCGTCGTAAAACCCTCGTCGTACTGCTTTTTATCCTCCCCACCCTGATCGGTATCTTAATTTTCAACGTTTACCCTATTTTTTTGAACACCTACATCTCCTTTACCAACCGCAACAAATTCCATCCCAATCCAGATTGCGGCGCTGGCCTGAATGGTGTGCTGGATCCCTTGTGCTGGCCGGTGTTCCGCGAGAACGCACCGAAAGGATTAGGGGAACCCTATCGGCTGCAGGAACCGCTCTTAAAGAACTATAGCACGCTGATCGGGAAAATGTTTACCGGGACGAGTATGCTGGCGCTCCTGAAAATACTGCTGGTGCTGGCACCACTCATCGTCGCCAGCCGCCTGAACACTCGTTTCAACAAACAAGTCACGCGACCGGTCTCATCAGGCGTAGTCTGGTTGGGCGGGATCGCCCTGACCGTGCTGCTGGCGGTAGTGCTCAAGTTTACCAGCGCCTTCAGTACCCTGATGGAGACCGGTGATTTCCTGTTTGTGGTTTTCCGCACGATTGTGTTTGTAGTCTTGCGGGTGCCCATCACCTTTGTGGTCGGATTGATCCTGGCGTTGATTTTGAACTCCCCTTACCTGCCCGGCAAAACGTTCTTCCGGGTCGTGCTTTTCCTGCCGTGGGCAGCCTCGTCGGTGGCCATCCTGGTCGCGTTGGTCTGGCAATTCATTTTCCGTGAGCAAGGAGTCATCAACCAGTTGCTGCTGGCCCTGTTCAACATTAAGGGGCCCATCTGGCTGAACAATCCAATTTCGGCTTTTGCCGCCATCTTGTTGGCAGATATCTATTTCTCCTATCCCTTCTTCATGGTAGCCATCCTGGGGGCGCTCCAATCCATTCCGGTGGATATGTACGAGGCCGCCGAGATTGACGGCGCCTCGTGGTGGCAGCAGCTCATGTCCATCACCCTGCCGCTGATCCGCCCGGCAGTGCTGCCCGCCACCGTGCTGACCTCCATCTCCGCCTTCCAGATGTTCGGCACGGCCTTCGCCATCACCGGCGGCGGCCCGCCGACGGCCGCTAACCGCCCTGGGGCGACCGAGTTCGTCATGGTCTATGCTTACCGGCAAATCTTCCAACTCCAGAACTACGGTAATGCGACGGCCTTCGCCGTGATCATTTTCATCATGCTGTTCGCGGTGACGCTGTGGAGCCTGCGCTTCACCCGCATTACCAAAGGAGCGTACGAATGAACCGCAAACCGAAGACCTCTACCCGTGTTTTGCAGTACACCATTCTGATCCTGGCGTCCATTTTTGCTTTCTATCCCATCTGGTTCGCCCTCCTGGCTTCAGGCCGGATGGGCAACCGCCTCTATACCATGAACCTGTTGGGGATGTTTATCCCGACCGAGTGGACGTTTGAAAACTACCGGATCATGCTGTTTGAACAACCTTTCCTGACCTGGTTGAAAAACAGCCTTTACGTGGCCAGCCTGACCACCATCGCTTCGCTGGTCGTTGCCACGTTCAGCGCTTTTGCGGTCTCCCGTTTCCGCTTCAAGGGGCGCGAGTTTTTCCTCATCTTCCTGCTGGCAATTCAAACCTTCCCCGGGATCCTCTCGCTGGTAGCCATTGCCCAGGTCCTGACCGCGGTCGGGCTGTACGGCAAGCACATCGGCCTGGTGCTGGCCTACACCACCGGCTCCCTGGTCTTCTGCACCTGGAATCTCAAAGGGTACTTTGACACCATCCCCATTGACCTGGAAGAAGCCGCCATGTTAGACGGCTGCGGGCCGGTCCAGGCGTTTGCTTTCGTCGCGCTGCCGCTGGCTCGCCCGGCCTTAGCCGTGACCGCGCTCCTCTCGTTCCTGAGCGGTTGGGGCGACTTCGTCTTCGCGGCGGTGTTAGTGCCGGCGCCCGATTCCATGAAACTGGCCGTCCCCGCCCTGTACCGGCTGGCGAACAGTGTCAGCATCCCCTGGGGCTATTTCGCCGCCGGCGCGGCCGTCGTCATCATTCCCACCCTGATCGTCTTCCTGATGGCGCAGCGCTTCTTTGAATCCGGCTTGACGGTCGGCGGCGTCAAAGGGTAAATGGACGATTTTATCTTCGGCACGTTAGCCACTGACGCGCTGCGGCTGGCACACCTGCGCAACCGGTGGGCGGGGGTGACCCACGCCCACCGGCGGCGGCCGCTTGACCCCACGCCGGGACAGCCGCTCACGTTGACGCTCACTGTCGGGCCGGACCAGCCGTGCGACCAGGCCTGGGTCTACTGGACGGTGGACGGCAGTGAACCGCAAGGGCAGGCCGGCCACGCGACGCACGGCTCTGCCACGGCGCTGGTCGCGGCTGAGCCGGAATGGAACACGTTGCTCTGGGGCTATCTCCGCCGGTTTGAAGGGACGTTGCCGGGCCAGCCGGCCGGCACCGTGTTACGCTACCGGCTGAGCGCCGTCATGCCCGACGGCGCAGAGCGTTGGGCCGACGCCGGGACCTGTTTTGCCGTCTACGTGGACGATGACCCCTTGCCGGAGTGGACCCGAGACGCCATCGTCTATCATATCTTCGTGGATCGCTTCTACCCCGGCACCGGGCGGCCCTGGTTGACACCGCCTGATCCCACCGGTTTCTACGGCGGCACGCTACGCGGCATCCAGGAACAGCTGGATTACCTTTGCGACCTGGGCGTGAATACACTCTATCTCAGCCCGATTTTTTGCAGTCCCTCCCATCACGGCTACGACACCACCGACCTGTTTGAGATTGAGCCGCGCCTGGGGACCCGGGCCGACTTCCGCGCGCTGCTGGACGCGGCCCACGCCCGCGGGCTGCGCGTGTTGCTGGATTTCGTGCCCAACCATCTTTCCAACCAGCACCCGCTTTTCCAGGCCGCCAGCACCGATCCGGCCAGCCCCTACCGCGATTGGTTCCTTTTCAAACACTGGCCGGATGAGTATGAAACCTTCTTCGGCGTCGCCGAGCTGCCCCAGCTCAACCTGCTCCACCCGGCGGCGCGCCAGCACGTACTGGACGCGGCCCGTTACTGGCTGGAATTCGGCGTGGACGGCTACCGGCTGGATTACGCCATCGGCCCAACCCCCGACTTCTGGGCCGATTTTCGGCGGGTGACCCGCGCCGCCCGCCCTGATTGCTGGACCTTCGGTGAAATCGTGGATCCGCCCGACGCGCAGCTCGCCTTCGCCGGCCTGTTAGACGGCAGCCTGGATTTCATCCTGCTGGAAGCGCTGCGCCAGGCCTTCGCCTTTGACCGCTGGGATGCCTTCCGGCTGGCGACTTTCCTGGAGCGGCACGAGGCCTATTTCCCGGCTTACTTTTCTCGCCCTGCGTTCCTGGATAATCACGACATGAACCGCTTCCTGTGGGCCTGTGGCGGCGACCTGCGCCGCCTCAAGTTGGCCGCGCTCTGCCAGTTCAGCCTGAGCGGCCCGCCATTGATCTATTACGGCACCGAAGTAGGTCTCTCCCAAATGCGTGATGTGCGCCAGGGCACGGCAGGGCTGCCCCATGAGGCCCGCCTGCCCATGCTCTGGGGCGCGGCCCAGGATGCCGACTTGCTGGCCTTCTACCGGCAATTGATCGCCATTCGCCGCCAATCGGCTGCCCTGCGGCGCGGCGCGCGCCGCACGTTAGCCGTGACGGCCGATACGCTGGTCTACCAGCGTACCGCCGGCCTGGAAACAGTGGTGGCCGCGCTGAACCTCGCGGCAGAACCACGGGAAGTCCCACTGGCACAGCCGGTCAGCCAGGTCTGGCTGGCTACTGACCCCGAGTGTGTTCTACAAGACCTCGCGGATGGAGCGACGGTGCATTTGCCGCCGCTGTCCGGCGCCTTACTGATCTCCTGAATGGTTGCGCTGCGCGTGTGCCGCGCGGCTTCATTACTCCAGAACTCCAGAACTCCAGAATTCCAGAACTCCAGACTCCAGAAACCATGACTGAAATTGCCGCCGCTTCCCCGCGCCGCCGCTGGTGGCGGCGCGGCTATACCATTGCCCTCATCGTGCTGGCCGGCCTGTTACTGCGGGCCTGGGCCGCCTGGCAGCTGCCGCTGGACGCTGACGAACCGGTCTACATGCAGGCCGCCTCCGATTACGCAACCCGGATCAAGGCCGGCGACTTGCAGGCGGTCATCAATTACCCCGGCAACCGCGAACACCCGCCGTTGGTCAAATTACTTTACAGCCTGCCGTTCAACCTCTTGCCGCACCATTACGACTCTTCCCCCCAGCTCTACTTCAACCGGGGCCTTTCCGTCGTCTTTGGCACGCTGGTCGTCCTCATGGTGTCGCTGATAGATCCGCTGGCCGGCGCTTTCGTGGCCGGCCATTCCATGGCGATCAAATACACCAGTGAGGTTTACCTGGAAGCCCTGCCGATGGCCGCTTCATGGCTGGCGGTGCTGGCCTTCCGCCAGACGCAGACGGGCCGCCGTCGCTGGCTGTGGATATCGGCCGTTGCCCTGGGGGTGGCCGCGGCCAGCAAATATACCTACCTGGTCGTTGTGCCGGTGATCGGGTTCCTGGCGCTGGAACACCGTCCGCTCCGCTGGCGCGACTTGCTGGCCTATGCCCTGCTCGCACTGGCTACCTTCTGGCTGCTCAACCCCACGCTCTGGCATGACCCCTTCCAGCGACTACGCGACTCGCTCTTTTTCCACGCGGCCTATACCCAGGGCGGCGACGTGGCCCGCGCCGCCTACCCCTGGTATCAACCGCTGGTCTGGATCTCCAACGACGTGCCGTGGCATCCCCAGGTTTTCTTCTTCTTCACGGCCGATCGTTTTGTCTTTTGGTTCCTGCTGCCGGGGTTGTATTTGGCCTGGCGCCAGCGGCAACGGTGGATCATTGTTTGGGTGGGGGTCGCCCTGGTGACGCTCCTGCTCTGGCCGACCAAGTGGCCACAATACACGCTGATCATGACCGTCCCGCTCTGCCTGGCGGCCGCGCTGGCGGTGCGCGCCGCCGTGACCTGGGTCAAGGCGGAAGACGCTTACTGGAACTGGATTGACGCGGTCCTGCCCCACCCGCCCCGCTGGGTCTGGTATCTGATCGCCATACTTGGCATCGTAGTCACGGTCGGCAAAGTCACCTATGAATTTCAGATGGCACAGGCCCGGCGCGGCTGGTCACACTTCACCGCCGACACCGCGCCCCTGCCCTCCAACACAGTCCATGACATCGCTATCGGCCAGGACGGTACCCTGGTCCTGGCGACCGACAACGGCGTCGCCCTTTGGCGGCCCTCGCAGGACCTTTTCTGGGGCAACGGTAGCAGCATCTACACACCGGCCAACGCCGGCCTGCCCTCCGGCCGGGTCCTGCGGGTGCTCCAGGCGCGCGACGGGACCTGGTGGTTTGGCACCGACGCCGGGGTGGCCCACTACGACGGCCAAACGTGGACCGCTTATCGGGCGGCCGAACTCGGGCTGACCGGAGCCCAGGTGCGCGCGCTGGCCGAAGACGCCTACGGCCAGCTCTGGGTCGGGACATTGACCGGCGTGGCCCATTGGGACGGGAATCGCTGGCACCCATTGACGCAGCAGACCTCCGGTTTGCTGGATGATTATGTCTTCGTGATCGCTGCGCAAGGCGAATCGCTCTGGTTCGGCTCTCAGAACGGTGTCAGCCACCTGGACCTGACCACACAGACCTGGCAAACCTTTGATCAAAGCCAGATCGGATTATCCTGGGGGGGCATTGCCGATCTGCTGATAGACGCTGAAGGCCGGTTGTGGGCCACCACGCAGGGTGACGGCCTGGCGCTCTGGGATGGTAGTACCTGGACGTGCTACCGGGTCAACAATTCCCAGCTGCCCTCCAACACCGTGAACCGGGTGCTTGAAATCAGCCCCGGGCAGTTCTGGCTGGCGCTGGGCTATCCCACCGAGCCGGGCGGAGTCATCGCCCATGGGCAGGGGACAAACTGGCAGAAGTACACATCGCATAACTCCGGGTTCGCGGACTTTGAGCCGCTCAGCCTGGCTGTGGATGCGGAAGGCGGCGTGTGGATCGGCACCGCCACGGGGGGCGTGCAGCGGTTCAAAGCGCCGGCCGGGGAGACAACCCACCCCTGAGTCCCCCGATCAGGGGCAAGGTGAGGTTTTCATCCCACCGCTGAGGGGAAATCAGGATGGGGCGCCGCGTCGCCCTCGCGGATCACCCGCAGCATCTCGTCGTGAATCAGGCCGTTGCTGGCGACGACATGCGCCCGGGCCAGCATCTCCGATCCCCCGGCATAGTCAGAAACCCGGCCGCCCGCTTCAGTCACCAACAGCAGCCCGGCAGCCATGTCCCACGGCTTGAGCCGCATCTCCCAGTAACCGTCCAACCGCCCGGCGGCGACATAGGCCAGGTCCAACGCCGCCGAGCCGGCGCGGCGAATGCCCTGCGCGCGACGTAAGAAATGATCCAGCCGGCGGGTGTTGTTATCGGCAGCCGTGCGCCGGTCATAGGGGAATCCCGTCGCCAGGAGCGCCTGGGCCAGCCGGGGAGTTGGCGCAACATGGATCGGTTGCCCGTTACAGGTGGCACCCCCTCCCTGCCGCGCCGCGAACGTCTCGTCGCGCAGCGGATCGTAGATCACACCGACCAGCGGCCGGCCTGCTACCACCAACCCTAAGGAGACACAGACCTGGGGGAAGCCGTGGGCAAAGTTGACCGTACCATCCAGGGGATCCACCAGCCAGATCGGCTCTGGGGTCTGCCAGGCATCGCCGCCATTCTCTTCCGCCAGAATGCGACACCCCGGCATGGCCGCGCGCAACCGGCCAACAATCAGCGCCTCGGAGGCAGTATCCGTCTCGGTGACCGGGTCCACCACCCCCTTCAGCGTGACCTGATGGGGCCGGCCAAAGCCCTCCCGCACCAGCGCGCCGGCCGCGTGAGCAATCTCCACCGCCAGTGCCAGCGTAGCGGCGGCGTCCCTCTCCGTCAAATCCAACCTCACCGCCCTCTCCCGGTCAAGGACCGCCACCACTGCTGCCAGAAGGGCAGCGGTGTGGGAGTCGGAGTCGGCGTGGGACGCGGCGTGGGGGTCAGCGTAGGAGTGGGGGTGATCGGAATGACCAGCACCTCGCTGCCCTGGACCATTTTCGCGTGCTCCTGAGCCCATTGCTCCACGTAAGCCTCGCTCTGCACGCGGGTCAGCTCAGCCTGCAGCGTGGCCTGCGTCTCCACCTCGGCGGTCAACATGGGGGCCAGCGTCGCGATCTTGGTCTCTAATGCCTGGTTGACCTGCCAGGCTCGCACAAAGGCGGAGATGAGGAGCAGAGTCAGCACAACTAAAATACCCCAAACCATCCAGGAGATGCGCCGCATCCCGGCCTGTTCATTTTTCTCTTTCTGGCTCATGATTCCCCCGCTAAAAGGCACCACCGCACACGCCATCCGGCCAGGCACATACCGCCCCGGCGCTGCGGGTGTTGCCCGCAGTATAGCACGCTCCCCCGAGACTTCAATCTCAGAGTTAATCCATGTACCCAGGCTGAAAACATCACAGTCAACTCACCAGAATGTAGTAACGCCTGATAAAGCGGTCACAGGCGAGCCAGCTTAGAAGACGCTAAATGGGTAGCGACGCCTTTAGGCGTTCTCTCCGCCAGCAGCCGGAAACACCTGGAGGCGTCACTCCAGCCTGAGGCCAGGGCCGCATTTCCACCTTCGTCCTTTCGCCCCACCTTCCAGGAAAGCAGCAATTGACCTTCCTGGGAAGCCCTTTATAATGGCAAGCTACGAGCCGCGCAGCCGGCTGCCCAAAAGCAGATTGCAATTAGCACCAAGGGGAGTTTAGCCTGTGCCGGTCTTTTTGTTCACCGATATGGAAGGGTCCACCCGCCTGTGGGAGCAATACCCCTATCAGATGGGGGCCGTGCTGACCCGTCATGACGCCATCCTCCGCGAGCAAATCATCGCCCACGGCGGCCGTATCATCAAACACATGGGCGACGGGATTTTCGCCGTCTTTGAAAACGATGCCGCCATGCAGTGTGCCCTGGCCATCCAGTGCCAGCTGGCTGAGGAACCGTGGGCTCCCCTCACCGAGGTGCGGATTCGCCTCGCCATTCATGCCGGGCAGGCCGAGCCCCATGGGACCGATTACGTTGGGCCGGTGGTCAACCGCACCTACCGCCTGTTGGGGATCGCCTGGGGCGGGCAGACGCTCGTCACGCCCGAGGCCCTGGCGGCCTGCCGGGTGCCACCGGGGGCTACCCTCAAAAACCTGGGCACGCATTTACTCAAAGACTTGAGCGAGCCACAACCGGTTTTAGAGCTCCAGCATCCCACCTTGCCGGCCCGCGACTTTCCGCCGTTGCGTTCCCTCTCAGCTTTCCGCCTGCACAATTTGCCCCAGCAAGCGACTCCGTTTGTCGGGCGAGAAAGTGAGCTGGCAGAGATCCGGACCCGGTTGCACGACCCGGCCTGTCGGCTCCTGACGTTGATCGGCCCCGGCGGGGTCGGCAAGACCCGCCTGGCCCTGCAAGCTGCCGCCGATCAAATAGATGCTTTCCCGCACGGCGTTTACTACGTCCCGCTGGCAACCCTGGTATCGCCCGATTTCATCGCCTCTACCATCGCCGATACGCTCAAATTTACCTTCTACAGTCAGGAGAACCCCCTCGTTCAACTGCAAAACTACCTCCGCGAGAAGCAGATGCTTCTGATCCTGGACAATTTTGAGCACCTGGTCCAGAGCGCCGAGCAGCTCACGGATCTGTTGGAGCAGGCACCACGTCTCAAATTGTTAGTCACTTCCCGGGAGCGGCTGAACCTCCTCAGCGAATGGTCGCTGGAAATTGAGGGCTTGCCTCTACCACCGGAGGAACTGAGCGGCCCCCCAGAAGCCTACAGCGCGATCCAGCTCTTCGTGCAAAGCGCCCGCCGCGTGAAACCGGATTTCACCCTCTCGGCAGTGGCACTCCCTGATGTCGTCCGGTTGTGCCGTCTGCTGGAGGGACTCCCGTTAGGCATTGAGCTGGCCGCCGCCTGGGTGCGGATGCTTTCCTGCCGGGAGCTGCTGGAAGAGCTGGAGCAAAGCCCCGATGTCCTCAGCACGGCCACGCGCGACCTGCCCCAGCGACAGCGTAGCCTCAAGAGCGTCTTTGAGTATTCCTGGTCGCTCCTGACCGCGGCCGAACAACAAGGGTTGCGCCGGCTGTCCGTCTTCCAGGGCCCATTTACGCGCGAAGCTGCGCTTTCAGTGGGAGGCGTGGCCCTGCCGCTGCTGGCGGCGCTGATGGACAAATCGCTCGTCCACCGCGACCCAGCCGGCCGTTACCGGTTGCACGAGGTTGTACGACAATATGCGCTGGTCAAATTGCAGAGCTCCCCCCTGGAGGATGAAGAAACCCGAGCGCGACATTGGCGCTGGTATGCTGAGCTGCTGGTCAAACGGGCGGCCGATCTCAAGAGCGGCTGGCAGCATGAAGCTCTGCAGGAACTGGGCCGCGACCTGGAGAATATCCGGGCGGCCTGGACCTGGGCCATCCGGCACGACCAGAGTGAAAAGATCGCCCAAGTAGTAGCGGGCCTATCCCTGTTTTATGAGCTCCAGGGCCTGTACCAGGAAGGCTGGGACACCTTCAGTCAAGCCGTCCAGGCCCAATGTGGCGATTTGGACACCCTGTCGGACCCACAGCTGTCAGTTTGCCAGCAGCTCCTCATGTACCAGGGACGCTTTGCGGAGCGGCTCTCCCGGTATGCCGAGGGACGATCCTTGTTGGAAAAAAGCCTGGCGCTGGCGCAGCGTCTCTCTAACCCCTACGCTGAGGCGATGGTCCGTTTCCAGCTGGGGATGATTGTCCACGATCTGGGAGACTATGATGGAGCCATCCAACTATACCGCGCCAGCCTGCCGGTGTTCAAAGCCCAGGCCGATACCTGGAACGCCGCCCGGGTCCTGAACAGCTGGGGCAATCTAAATGCCACTCGGGGTGATTTCCACGCGGCACAACGCTACTATCAGGAAAGCCTGGCCCTGTGTCGCGCCATGGGAGACCGGCCTGGTGAAACCCGGGCCCGGCTTAACCTGGGCGTCGTGGCAGCGGCCATCGGACAAAATGACCAGGCCAGGCAGCAGTTCCAGGAAAGCCTGGAGATTAGCCGGGAACTAAACCACAAATTCCTGATCGCCCTGGCCCTGGATAACCTGGGCAGTCTGACCTATAGAGAAGCACATTACAGCGAGGCCGAGTCATTTTTCAGACAAGTTTATGCGATTTATAAAGAAATCGGCCATCGCTGGGGCATTGCTTTTGTACTGAATGAACTGGCCCTCGTGGCCGATCAATTGCAGGATTTCGGGACGGCACGGCACTTGTTGGAAGAAGCTTTGACCATTTGCCAGGAAATCAACCAGCGGTGGGGCATTGCCCATACCCGGAAAAACCTGGGTGAAGTGGCGCTGCACCAGGCGCAGCTCCAGGAAGCTAGCCGGCAGCTGCGGGCGGCCCTGGTGGGGGCTGTGGAGATCCAGGCCCTGCCGTTAGTCTCCAGCATCTTGACCTCCATCGTAAAGCTGCTGGAGCTGCAGGGGCACATTACCCCCGCTCTTGAGCTGGCCGCTTTTGTGTTGCACCAGCCTACCACGGAAACACCCGACCGGACATGGCTGGAAACCCACTTAACAACCCTCACGGCCCAATTGGCACCAGAAATCAGCACAGCCGCCATCGGCCGTGGGCAAGCACAGACTCTGGTCGGAACCATAGATATGATAGGGAAGAACCTGGACGAGTTGTGAGTTAACCAGGTTGAATCAATCTAATCTTAATATTTAATCTAAGGAGGCAACCATGTATGTGATCGCCGAATTGAAATCTGATGACGGGCAGCCGTTGACCGTGCTCCCGGTCCCTCCCAAGGCATTCAAAACCGGTTCGCGCGGTTTTTACGCCAACAGCAAAATTGAGATCGCCGGTAAACGGTACCAGGTACAGATCCAAATTATAGAGATCGGTAGCAAAAACCAACCGGTGGTAGAATCTTCGGAATCTTGATCGCTCGTCGGTCAATGGATTCCAACCACTGCCCATTGCGTCCGGAGATTCAGGGCCACTTTTCATCTGCCTCTTCACCCAGACGACGTTTTGTAGTATAATTACGGTTAGAGGTAACTAAAAAGCACGATGAAAAGTGAGCATTTTCTGGAGCAGTTGGCAAAGATCTGCCACCGCAGCGCTACCCTGCCCTGGTCACAAGCGCTGGGAGAAACGTTGGAGCTGTTCGCCGGTGCCATAGGGGTAGAACGCGCGCTGTTGCTCCTGATGGCACAGGGGCCAGTCCCGGCCCACTGCCTGGCAACTGGCAGCTCGCTCCCCGCCGGGACAGCTGAAGCGCTTAGCGACACACTCCAGGCTCAGCCTTTACCCGCAGGAGCCGGATTGCTGGCCTGGCAGATCCCAGGTTGGTCAGAGCCGGTCTGGCTGTTGCCCATTCCGCTGCATACCCCCATCACCGCGGCTATCCTGGTGTTTATCGGCCCACCTACCGACTTCCCCACTCCTCTATTGGAACAGGGCGCCGCGTTAATCACGCCGCTGGTGCAAAGTGCCCAGCTGCGGCGTCAGCTGGAACGGCTGGCAATGGAACCCGCGCCTGAACCACGCTATGCCCGTCCGCTGAACGATGTCATCACCATCATCAATCAGACATTGGACCTGGATGAAATCCTGCGGGTGGGCCTCAGCAGCGCCATGCAGGTCGCCGATATGGAGCGGGGTGCTATCTACCTTTGGGATGAGCGGGATGCCTGCCTGCGGCTCCATGCGCACCATGGGATGTCCGCCGAAGCCGCCCAGCGGGTCAGCCGTTACCGCGCGGGGGAAGGGGCCATTGGCAAAGCGTACGCCGAGCAACGGGAAACCCTGGAGTGGAATTTGGTCACCGCCGGGCCCGGCCTGACCATGGAATTATTGCGCTCTGCCAGCGTCCAAATTAACCTGCCCTTGCCGTTGGAAGGCCAGGCCATCGGGGTCATGAGCCTCACGCGCGCCGCCGGCCAGGAGCTCACCCCTGATATGGAGCGGACCCTTCGCACCATTGCCGATCAGCTGGCCCTGGCCATCCAGCGCGGTCAATTGACCGCCCAGCTGCAGATCCAGCTCCAGGCCCTGCATGACCTGTACGAGATCAGCGCGGCCTTCTTGAGCCAGATGGGGACCCGGGAGACGATTTTTATCTTACTGCGTACCATGCTCACCGTTTTAAAGGACGCGGTAGGCAGCGCTTTTTATCAACACGAACATGGAGTCTGGACCCGCGCGCGGGTTTACGTCAAGCGGGGTGAAGAAGCAGTGGCGGCTCTCTGGCAGGAAGGTCCAATCTGGACCGGTGAAGCGGCGCTGCTGGATCAATGCTACCAGACCGGCGTCCCCCAATCAGTCAATGGGTTGAGCACGCCGGACGCCCCTTGCTGGGATCAGGTCCAGGCGGCGGGCGGCCGCCAGCTGCTCTATCTGCCACTGGCCCTCCCCCACGGCGATGCTTTTGGCGTGGTAGCGATCTGGCTCCAAACGGCTTACCCGCTTTCGCCCCAGGAATCCATGTTGGCCCAGGCACTGTTGCAGCAGAGTGCCGTCACGCTCACCCGTATCCAACTCTACGAGGCCAGCTACGAGGCCGAAACGCGCCTGCAAGCGATTTTAGATTCTTCCCAAGAGGGGATCATCCTGGTCGGCGAGGATTTCAGGGTTCGCTATGTGAACCGGCAAGCGCTGGAGCTGCTGGCAGTGGCCGGGGATCCCACGGTCTGGGAAACCCGCTCGTTTGCGGAAGTCATTGCCGCCATTCGCTGGGAAGCCCGTGAGCTGGCGTGCTGGCTACATCAAGCCAGCCGTCACACCCCGCTAACCCAACAACCCACCCCCAACAGCCAGGAGGCCATGTTTGAAACCGCGCATAGTCGCATCCTCGTGCTGCGCGACTGGCCGGTCTACTCTGAACGCCAGCACCCCTTGGGACGATTGTTCGTCCTGCGTGACGTCACCGAACAGAAATCGCTGGAACGGATGCGCGACGATCTGCTCCACATGATCGTCCACGATATGCGTAACCCGCTCTCCGTCATCTTGAGCGCGTTGCAGGCGCTCCAGGACGATTTTGCCGCCCAGGCCGATGCCCCGCGCATTCTGGATATTGCCCTGGAGAACACCGAACGGCTCTTGACGCTGGTCACGGCTATTCTGAGCATCGGCAAGCTGGAACAGGGACAGCTAGAACTGCACCAGCATCCCTGCCAGCTCCCCGTTTTGATTGAGCGGCTGGGGGAAAACTTGCAGCTGACCAACAAACGGCCCACGCTGCGCCTCAACCTTCCCCCCGACCTGCCGCTCGTCTGGGCCGACGTCACCATCGTGGAGCGGATTTTCCAAAACCTGATTGATAATGCCCTGAAGTTTGTTCCGATGGAAAAAGGTCTGATTGAAATCACGGTCACCGCCGACAAGTCCTGGGTTACGGTGGAAGTTTATAACAACGGCGATCCCATCCCCCCGGAAGCTAAAAAAGAGCTCTTTGAGAAATTCAAAACCAGCCCCTATCGGGGTCAGGGCTATGGGTTAGGGCTGTTTTTCTGTCGCCTGGCGGTAGAGGCTCACGGGGGACGCATCTGGGCCGACAATTGCCCGCAGGGTGGTGTGGCCTTCTACTTCACGCTGCCAGCCATCACGGCTGAGGGTGTGGCAGTGGGTCAGGAACAACGCCCCGAGTTGTAAGGAGTACCAGGACCGCACAGCAATGCATTAGATCAACGTGGAGGATACATGGCTTTATTTAGCTACGGCGACTATATTTTATTCAGTGGGACGGGCTGCCCCGATCTGGCAGCTGAAATTAACTCTCTGTTGCGCGTACCATTAGGTGACCGCGATGTTGTCCGTTTCCCTAACGGCAATATTTTTGTACGGCTCAACCAAAGCGTCCGCGGGCAGGACACTTTCATCATACAGACGACCTCTCCGCCTGTGAACGACAATTTAATGGAGCTGCTGATTTTTCTGGACACCCTCAAGCGAGCTTCGGCCGGCAGGGTGACGGCGGTCATCCCCTACTTAGCCTACGCCCGCTCCGACAAAAAGGACCAACCCCGTGTGCCCATCACCGCCCGCCTGGTGGCCGACATGATCCAGGTGGCCGGGGCCGATCGTTACATTACCCTGGATTTACACGCCGGGCAGATTCAGGGTTTCTTTTCCATTCCCGGCGACGTACTGACCGCTTTCCCCCTCCTGGCCGATTATATGCGCAAAAAGGACCTGGATAACGCGGTGGTGGTGGCGGCCGACCTGGGGTTTGCCAAGAAAGCCCGCAACTTCGCAGTGGAGTTAGACCTGCCGGTGGCTTTCATTGAGAAGCGGCGCATGGGTACTCAAACTGAGACCCTCACAGTCATCGGCGAGGTCAAGGACAAAGACGTCATCATCGTGGATGACGAAGTAGATACCGGAGGCACGCTGGCCAACGACGTGATCGCCATGAAAGAGCAGGGAGCCCGCAACATTTACGTTTGCTTTGTGCACGCCGTGCTCTCGGGCAACGCCGTGGACAAGTTACGCGATTTGCCTATTACCGAGATCGTGACGACCAACTCTGTGCCGCTCCCGCCCGCCAAACGCTTGCCCAATATGACGATTCTCTCCGTAGGACAGCTGCTCGCCGACGTCATCCACGACGTCCACGAAGGTCGCAGTGTAGGCGAGCTCTTCAAGCGTTATCACGGTTATAAATAATAGCCGGTGGCCGGCATTTCTGAAAAATGCCGGCCACCAGCACTGTCGTTGACTGTACAATACCCTCTTTCAACCATCAAAGGTCGCCCGAGGGCCATCTATGCGGCGGCCAGTTTAGACGTTAATCCACCGGCTCAAACATATCCTTAGTTGCGCCACAATCCGGGCATTCCCAATCGTCCGGCAGTTCCTCAAAAGGAGTGCCGGCCGGAACGCCATTCTCTGGATCACCTACCGCCGGGTCATAAACATAACCGCAGACAGTGCATTCCCATTTCTTCATTGCAAGACCTCCGTTTTGGTAAAATAAACTGGGGAATTAACAACCAACGCCTGAAAACGGGCCGGCATCCTGTGAAACTGCTGTGCCCACCGGCGCAAGCCTGCCACTAAAAATAATTATAGGGCGGGGCAACAGCCTGTCAAGTATCCGAAAGAGAGTATAATCGGGGTCAATCAGCCCTTGAGGGCATTGAAAACACGAGGAGGAAGCAATGGACCATCAACCTGATTTTGCCTCGTTGGGCGCTTATCAATCTACCGTCCAGGCGGCCCTGGATGCCATAGATGCCAACCAGATCATCCCGCGAATCTGGCAACATGATCACACCGTCTGGCGGCCCGAGCCCACCGAAATCACCAACCGGCTGGGCTGGCTGCATAGCCCCGTAGTGATGCGCGACGCCCTGCCGCAGCTGGCTGCGGCGGTCGCGGCAGTGCAGGCTGCCGGCTATACCCACGCCCTGCTATTGGGGATGGGCGGCTCCAGCCTGGCCCCTGAGGTGTTCCGTAAAACCTTCGGCGTCGCCCCTGGTTGCTTAGACCTGGCAGTGCTCGATAGCACCGATCCTGGGGCCGTGCTGTCCTGGGCAGCGCGCCTGGACCCGGCGCGGACGCTTTTCATCGTTTCCACCAAATCGGGCGGCACCGTAGAAACCTTCTCTTTCTTCAAATTTTTCTACCAGTGGGTCGCCGAACGGTTGGGCGCAGAACAGGCCGGCGAGCACTTCATCGCCATCACTGATCCTGGTAGTGGGTTGGCCACCACCGCCGCGCGTTACAATTTCCGGGCAACCTTCCTCAACGATCCCAATATCGGCGGGCGCTACTCTGCCCTCTCTTACTTCGGCCTGGCGCCGGCCGCGCTGCTCGGCGTAGAGGTAGCGGGCCTGCTGGACAATGCGGCCGCCATGGCCCGCGCCTGCGCCCCCGATGTCCCTGCCGAGCGCAACCCGGCGGCCCGCCTGGGAGCCGTGTTGGGAGCACTCGCCCAGGCCGGACGGGACAAGGTCACATTCCTGCTCTCACCAACCCTCGCCAGTTTCGGTGATTGGGTAGAGCAATTGATCGCAGAAAGCACCGGCAAAGAAGGGCGCGGCATCCTGCCGGTGGTGGGAGAACCGGCCGGCCCTCTGACGGTGTACGGGACGGACCGGCTGTTCGTTTACCTGCGGCTGGAAGGGGAAGCAACGCTGGATGCAGCCGTGGCAACCTTGCAAGCCGGCGGGGAACCGATCATCACGCTCACCTTGCCAGATCGCTATGCACTGGGGGGCCAATTCTTCCTGTGGGAACTGGCAACTGCGGTGGCCAGTCACCATTTGGGCATTAATCCTTTCGACCAGCCAAACGTAGAATCGGCCAAAGTGCTGGCCCGCCAGATGGTGGCCAAGTACACCCGCCAGGGCACATTGCCCACCCCCGAACCGGCCCCCTTGAGCCCAGCCACCCTGGAAGCCTTTCTGGCTCAAGCCCGGCCAGGGGACTATATCGCCCTGCAAGCCTATCTCCAGCCGACACCCGAGACAGCAGCGGCCCTGCAACGATTGCGGTTACAATTGCGCGACCGGCTGCACCTGGCCACCACGGTTGGCTACGGGCCACGTTTCCTGCACTCCACCGGTCAATTGCACAAAGGCGACGCCGGTCACGGGCTTTTCATTCAATTCACTGCCGATGATCCCCAAGATGCGCCCATCCCCGACGAGGCTGGCGCGCCGGCTTCATCCATCACTTTTGGAGTACTCAAAGCTGCCCAGGCGATGGGGGATCGCCAGGCACTGTTAAACGCCGGCCGGCGGGTCATCCACTTCCATCTGGGCCGTGACGTTGTGAAAGAATTGGACCGCTTGGCCGCGGTGGCCTGAGAGAGTTTCGTGACTATCGTGTAGAACGCATGGTTAAGAACATTCAGATTAAAATTTGGTTAAGAAATAGTTTCCTTAGAAAAGTACTATTGCTTAACGGGCTTTTTTAGTGTACAATAAGGTAAGAATCTCCTCTTTCCTGAGGCGTGGTTCCTGGTGTTTGTTGCTGCATGGCATAAAATTATTTTCACTAAAATATACTGATTAAAATAATGGTTTGCAGTTTTAGCAAACGGAGGTTGGTGATCCAATTGTTTCCGGGGTTGCGCCATGAATGCGGAGCAGTGACCGCAACACTCCCACTCCCAGCCATCATTGCAGTGGGGCAGCCAGACAAACAGCTGGTTTTTTTCATGTAGCCTTCTCAAGGCCGGTTTGAGCATAAGTGATGAGTTTTATTTTTCTATTAGATAGGCGAGCGGCGATGAAATCATTAGATGTTTTGAAAAATGCAAAAGCCTTTCTTGCTCTCGCCACCCTCATGGTGCTGCTGTTTCCTCAGCCCGGGTTAGCACAAGGCGAGGGAAATTACCGCTACTTTCCCGAAACCGGCCATTCCGTCAGCGGCGATTTTCTGACCTTTTTTGATACCTGGGGGGGGATAGAGATTTTCGGCTATCCTCTCACTGAACCCTTCGTTGAAAAAAATGTCACGGTCCAGTATTTCCAGAAAGCCAGACTGGAGGCCCATCCTGAAAACCCGGAACCCTATAAAGTGCAGCTCGGTTTGTTGGGGGATGAACTTAACTACCGGCAACCTGCTGTAGTGGCGCCCCGGTTTGCATCCCGCCGCCAGCTCTACTTCCCCGAAACCGGACATACGGTTTCTTACGCCTTCCTGGATTATTTCAAGAGTAAGGGCGGGATTGACATCTTCGGCTATCCGATCACCGAAATGCAATTTGAGGATGGCAGCATTGTTCAATACTTCCAACGGCTGAAAATGCAATGGCACCCGGAGGATCGCACCGCACCGGTGCAGATCGGGAATCTGGGAGAGCTCTATATCAGCATCTACCGCGACCGGATCCCACCGGAGGCATTTCAGGTACCAAGTAGCCCCCGGCCCGGTCCTTCACCTACCGTTGCCAACATTACGAACATCCGGGCAGTGGTGTCACTCCGCTACTCGGTGATGGGCAAACAGGGAAACCAAACGGTGTCGGTATTAGTCACCGACAACAACGGGACACCGTTAGCCAACGCCAAAGTCTACATCCGTTTCCTGGGTCCCAATTCTACGCCACTCTCACCACCGGGGACAACATGGACCACCGACGCCCGGGGGTTTGTCCGGGTCTCAATCCCGGTCACGGGTGGCCAGACGGGGCAACAGGTGATCGTACAGGCCGACGTGACATACGGCACGCTCACAGCCACAGGTCAGAACGTCTTCCTTTTGTGGTGGTAACCGTTGACCGACCCAAAAGCGGCGCAGATTCTCTGCGCCGCTTTTGCATTGCCTGCCGCCATAGCCTGAACGTTAACGCTCAGGCGGAGTTCCCAGCAAGTTTAACAGGCGTTCCTTCCACCGGCCCAACCACGATTGCTGCTGACGCGCTGGCGGCTCGGTGGAACGTACTTTTCGCAACCGGTCCACGGCCCGCCGCAGTTTTTGCATTTTGACCAGGTTCTCTTTCTCAGGCTGTGCTCCCATGTCCCTCTCTCCATTCCTCCATCACCCTCGCGAACCATGCCATTAGCGCACCAACCAGCAGGCATTCGTTCAACCGCTCACATCCATTCAATCTTATTTTACTCCTGACTCAAAGGGTGGGCAAGTGCCACTCAGCTCACGTTACGACGGTTCCGCGACCGGCACGGTGGTGTTAAGCAGTGCCGTGACCTGCTCCAGGAACACCTGCAAGCCAAAAGGTTTGCTCAAAATCGCCCTGATCCCTAAACGGGTCGCCCGTGTTTCCACCAGGTCAGACCCGTAAGCCGTGATCAGCAGCACCGGCAACGTGAGGCCGCGTTCCTGCAGTATCCAGACCAGATCCAGGCCATTCATACCCGGCAGACGCAAATCGGTCACCAGCAGATCAGGGACCTGTTTCTCTAACAGGCCCAGCGCTGCCTCGGCCGAGTCCGCCAGCAGCACCTGATATTCCTGGCCCAAAACTTCCAACCCCTCTTTGAGGAAAAAAGCAACATTGGGCTCGTCTTCCACAATGAGGATATAATTCTGTCTCATCTTTAACCCCTGCTACGGCTATAATCCCACTATACCACAAACCACAGGGATCGGGTGTTGCCGGACGGTGACAGATCAGTTAAGGCTCTTCCGGTTCATTTTGGAAACGGTCGGGTGAAGAAGCGAACAAATATCCCACCCCCCGCACATTCATGATGTAACGCGGGCGTTCGGGATCCGGTTCCAGCTTGCGCCGCAGGCGGCGGATGTGAACTCGCACAATGGACCGCGCTCCCCAGGCATCGGCCTCATAGCCCTGGGCGAAGCGCACCAAATCCTGTGGCGTACAAACCTGATCCACCCGCTCCATCAAAAACTCCAACAATCTAAATTCAGTGGGGGTCAGCTCTACCGGGCGCTCTTGCAAGGTGACCAGATGCTTAGCCCGGTCTACCATGACCTCGCCTACCTTCAAGAACCGCTCTCCGATGATCGGTTCCGGATCAGCCTGCACTACCCCATCGGTGGCCAACAGCGCTTCCATGGTCTCCTGTAAGCGGCCTACCAGTACGCGCCGCTGCCGATCCTGGCGCAGCTGAGCCAGAGCGCGCCGCACCGTGGCCAAAATATCCTCCACCGGGCACGGCTTGAGCAGGTAGTCGTAAGCGCCTTTGCGTAAGGCCTGGATCGCGGTATCCAAAGTCCCGTAGCCGGTGATCAGGATCACCATCGTAGAAACCGATACCCGGTGAATCATCTCCAGGGCATGCAACCCATCCATTTTCGGCAGGCGGATGTCCAGAATCACCAGATCAAAAGGTACAGTGGCGGTCTGGGTCAGCTGGACGGCTTCCTCACCGGAACCCGCCAGCGTGACCTGGTAGCCTTCCAGGCGCAGCAGCTCGCCCAGCGTGACCCGCTCAGCCACTTCATCGTCCACCACTAAAATGCGAATATCTTCCATAAGGTTATGGGGCCTCCTCTCGGTTGCAGGGCAAACTCACAATGAACGTTGCGCCACTGCCCGGTTGACTCTCGACGCGGATAGTCCCTTCATGGCGTTCCACGATACCGTAACTGATCGCCAATCCCAGGCCGGTACCAGTAGGTTTGGTGGTGTGAAAAGGTTCAAACAGATGAACACGCACCTCAGCCGGAATGCCCGGGCCACTGTCACGGAAAGCTGCCACCACCTGCTCACGCTCGGCATGGTAAGCTGTTCCAATCCACAACGTCCCGCCATCGGGCATCGCCTCCACTGCGTTGATGATGATGTTAAGGAAGACCTGTGTCAGCTGGTTTGCCATACCGCGTACCGGCGGCAAATCGGGGGAAAACCGGGAAATGACTTGAATATGGGCCTGTTGCAGCCGCTTGTTGGCCAAGGCCAGAGCGTCTTCCACGGGCCGGTTGATGTCTAAGGGTTGCATGGTGCCCGACGCCGGCCGGTAGAAATCCAACATCCGCCGCACAATCTGGATCAGCCGTTCCACCTCTTGCTGGGCCATCTGCAAATAACGCCGCCGGCGCTCCTCATCCAGGGCCGGATGCAACGACAGATGCAAACTGTTCTGGATAGCCTGCAAGGGGTTATTGATTTCGTGTGCGATGGAAGCGGCCATCCGCCCCACGGCCGCCATTTTCTCAGCCTGGATCAGCTGGCTCTGTGAGCGTTCCAGTTCAGCGGCAAAGGCTGCCAGCTCGCCGTAAAGCCGGGCATTGTCCACCGCCACGGCCACAGTGGCCGCCACTTGCTCCAGAAACGGGGTATGTTCCGCACTCAAGCGCCCGGCCCGACCGGCCACCACTAATAACCCGACCGCCTCCTGATGCGTGACCATCGGGACGCAAAGCAAATCCAGGGGGGCCAACCCAACGGCCTCGGACCAGAACGGTTCCTCAATCGCCTGAAGCAGGACGGGACGCCCGCTGCGCAACGCTTCACCCGGCGGGCCGCCATCCACTGCGATCACCCGCCCCTCCAACCAGGTCCCGGCCGGGCTGCGGGCGGCCCGGATGACCCAATCCCCGACCTCCTCTTCGTTAAGGACGAAGGCCAGCACTTCAGTTTCCACCAACCGTCCCAATCCCTCCAAAGCTGAGAACAACACCCGGTCCAGCTCAAGACTGGAGGAGACCAGCCGGTTGAGTTGGTCCAGAGCGGCCAGCTCCTGGTTGCGGCGACGTAACATTTGCTCGGTGCGCCGGATCCGCAACACGACGCCGATGCGGGCCAGCAGCTCCTGTGGATCAAAGGGCTTGGTCACATAATCGTCCGCGCCACGCTGCAACCCGCGCGCCTTGGCGCTGACCGAATCCAACCCGGTGATCAGAATCACGGGGATCGGCTCCAGCAACGGATCCGCCTTGACCGCCTCCAGGATACGGAAACCGTCCGCGCCCGGCAGCATCACATCCAGCAACATAGCGTCAATCAACTGGCCCTGAGCCAACTCCTGGCGCAACATTTCCAGTGCCAGTTCACCGTTGGTCGCCTCCAGGACCTCGCAGGGCAGCAGCGCCAACACCTCCTTGACCAGCTGAATCATTTCTGGTTCGTCATCTACTACCAAAACACGTGGATTGCCCATGCAGTTGCTCTCAGGGTTGAGCCTGGCCGCTAACAGCCTGTTCAACGGCGGCCGTCAGGCGCTCAAAGCGGGCCTGGCTCAAAATCAAAGCCCCAGCCCGACCGGCGTCCCCTTGCAGAGAGGAGAAAACACGCCGCCACTCCGCGTGAGGCCCGGTGAGCGGAACGAAGAAAACCCGGGCGGCCGGATAGGGGTGGCGGGTATGCACTTGCACCGGGTCATTATAGTGGAATTCCACCAGACGCCACTGAGCGCGCAGCATTTCCAGCGAGTCTGGGGAAAGCGCCGTTTGAGGTTCATAGCCAGCCCAGTGCCCAACGCCGTCCGCGAAAGCGTGCAGCACTTCTTCGTATCCTGCATCGCCAGGGAAAAACATCCAGATTTCGCCATCCCAATAGACGGTAATCCAGTCAGCGCGCGCACCGAAGTAGGGCACAAACCAGAGCGGGTCTTCATTGGTGAAAGCGCTAACCGCCCAAACCAACAGCGCAATCACCAGTATCCCCAACAAAAGAGCACTTAACAGACTGGGACGTTTGGACATGGCACTAACTCCTATCCATCAAGTATAAACGGTTTGCGAAAATTGAAAAGAATTCCCCAGAAAGGACACAAAAAGGGGATTTTGCCGCGCGGCAAAATCCCCCCAGTATCTCAATCTTACTTCCACCTTGATCAGGCGGCGCGCTCTTTCTCCAGCAGCCAGCAGGCGACAAAGTGGCCGCTACCATAATCCTTGAACGGGGGTTCCTCCCTGTCGCACAAGCCCTGAATGGCATACCGGCAGCGCGGATTGAAGTGGCAGCCGACCGGCGGATTCACCGGGCTGGGCACATCACCCTTGAGAATGATACGCTCGCGGGTCCCCGCCAGCTTGGGATCAGGGATGGGAATGGCGGAGAAGAGCGCCTGGGTATAGGGGTGCAGCGGATGCTCAAAGACCTCACCCCGGTCGGCCAGCTCCACCATTTTGCCCAGATACATGACCCCCACGCGGTTGCTGATGTGTTCTACCACACTGAGGTTGTGCGCAATAAAGAGGTAGGTCAGGCCATACTGCTCTTGCAGATCCATGAGAATGTTGAGCACCTGCGCCTGCACCGAGACATCCAGCGCGGAGACCGGCTCGTCGGCCACGATGAACTTCGGGTTGAGCGCCAACGCGCGGGCAATCCCAATACGCTGGCGTTGTCCGCCGGAGAACTCGTGCGGGTAGCGCTTGGCATGAAAGTCCTCCAGGTTGACCTGCCGTAACAGGTGGATCACCCGCTCCCAACGCTCCTGGGGGGAGCCCGCCCTGTGCACGTTCAGCCCTTCCATGATGCTTTCGCCCACCGGCATCCGGGGATCCAGCGAGGAATAGGGGTCCTGGAACACAATCTGCATGTTTCTACGCATCTGCTTCAACGCATCGCCGCGCAAAGCAAAGACATCCTTGCCTTCAAAATAGACCCGGCCGCTGGTATGCGGGATCAGGCGCAGGACAGTCCGACCGACCGTCGTTTTACCGCAGCCCGATTCCCCCACCAGCCCCAGCGTCTCACCGCGCTTGATGGTGAAGCTGACGCCATCCACTGCTTTCACCCAGGCCCGGACCCGCTGTAAAAAGCCGCCGCGGATGGGGAAATATTTCACCAAATTCTCTACCACAATCAGGTCTTCTCGCCCTTTGGTTGATTGCTGTTGTACTTCTGCCATGGTTATATTGCTCCTCATCCCGGCCGGGTTAATGTTCCTGATAGAGCCAGCAGCGGACTTTGTGTCCGGGCTCAATGTCAATCAGATCCGGTTCCTGTTCAGTGCAGATGTGCAGATTATGCTCCATCCGGGCCAGACAGCGCGGCGCGAATTTGCAACCGGGTGGCAGGTTAATCAGGTTGGGCACGGAGCCGGGAATAGTATCCAGCCGGGGTTTAACCACTCCCATCACCGGAATGGAGGCCAGCAACCCATGCGTGTAAGGGTGCAGCGGATTGCGGAAAATGGTCGTGATGTCGGTGTGTTCCACCACCCGCCCGGCATACATGACCGAAAGCCGGGAGGCCATCTCCGCTACAATTCCCATATCGTGAGTGATCAGGATGATGGAAGTGCCCAGCTTCTTCTGCAAATTCCGCATCAGGTCCAGGATTTGGGCCTGGATCGTCACATCCAGGGCGGTGGTCGGCTCATCGGCGATGAGCAGCTCCGGTTCGCAGGCCAGGGCCATTGCGATCATCACGCGCTGAGCCATCCCACCGGACATTTCGTGCGGGAAGGATTGCACGCGCTTCTGGGGTTCAGGGATACCCACCATCCGCAGCAATTCTTCGGCCTGGGCCCAGCCCTCTTTCTTATCCATGCCCCGGTGAATTTTAAGCACTTCGGCGATCTGATCGCCGACGCGGAAAACGGGGTTCAGACAGGAGGTCGGCTGCTGGAAAATCATGGAAAGGCGGTCACCGCGCATCCGGCGCATCTCTGCTTCAGGCAGTGCCAGCAAATTTTTCCCCTGATAGAAGATTTCTCCCTCTACGACTTTGCCCGGGATACCCACTAACCGCATAATGGAAAGCGAAGTGACGCTCTTGCCACAGCCCGACTCGCCCACCAGGGCGATAATCTCGCCGCGCCGGACATCAAAATCCACGCCATCTACTGCCTTGACCACCCCATCTTCGGTGTAGAAGTAGGTCTTCAGATTATGGACATCTAACAGTTTGTCATTGGTTTGAGTATGTGCTTCCACTTGATCATTCTCCTAACCACAAAGTGGTTTACAGCTTCAGGCGCGGATCCAGCGCATCTCGCAGACCGTCGCCCACGTAGTTGAACGCCAGCGAGGCCAGGAAAATCGCCAGACCGGGATAGAAAACCTTGGCCGGATCACCCAATAACCCGGTTTGAGCGGCCTGCAACATATTGCCCCAGGTGGGCACCGGGGGTTGGATGCCAAAGCCCAAAAAACTGAGCGCCGATTCCAACACAATCGTCCCGCCCAGCCCCAGGGTGGCGTTCACGATAATGGGAGCCATGGAATTGGGAAGCATGTGACGGATGATAATGTTGAGATCCGACATCCCCAGGGCCCGCGAAGCATCGGTGAAATCCAGCCCGCGCAGGCTCAACACCATACCGCGCACCAGCCGGCAGGCCCCCATCCAACCAAAAACGGTTAAGATGAAGGTAATGATGACCACGCTGGTCCATTGGTCAGGCACACCGGGAATTTTGATCCCGCGCAACAAAGACGAAAAAGCGAGTAGCAGGGGCAGCAACGGCAGGACCAGCATGAACTCTACAAACCGCTGGATCACCATATCTACCCAGCCGCCGAAGTAACCGGAAATACCGCCCAACAAGGCCCCAATCGTCTGGCTCAGCACCGTCACCACCAGCGAAACAGAGAGTGAAATGCGAGCCGCGTACAACAAACGGCTGAAGACATCCCGCCCGATTTCATCCGTGCCCAACAGGTGTGCTGGGCTGGGGGGCGCATTTTTGTTATAAGGATCCTGATAGCTAATGGGATCGTAGGGTGCAATCAGATCGGCAAAAATGGCCATTAAGATGAAAACGACGATCAGGATCAGGCCAGCCAGCGCCAGCTTGTGCCGCCGGAACCGTCCCCAGATCACTGCGACCATACTTTGCTGTTCGGGCGTCAAGAGCCCCTCAGCCTCTAATTTCTCCACCTGTGCATCAGCAGCCATGTTCCACCTCAATACCTCACAATTCTCTAAATTAATCGTAGCGGATGCGAGGATCCACCACCGTGTACAGAACATCGCCGATCAGGGTGGAGACCACCACCAACACGGCATCAATGAAAAGCAGAATCATCACCACCGGCCAATCGTCGCCGTTCAGCGCGTCGTAGTACAACCGGCCCATGCCGGTCCAGGAGAAGATGGTTTCAGTGATAATGGCTCCGCCGAAAAGGCCGGGAATTTGTAACACGACGATGGTAACAATGGGGATCAAGGCATTGCGCATGGCGTGCTTGACGATCACCATCCGTTCCCCCAACCCCTTAGCGCGCGCGGTGCGCACGTAATCCTGCCGCAATACCTCCAGCATGGAGGAGCGCATAAAACGGCTCCAGCTAGCCATGTAAAGGAGGCTCAGCACCACGGTCGGCATCAGCAGGTGCAGCGCGCGATCACCAAAGCTTTTCGGGACAATGTTCCAGGCCGCCAACAGGCTGCCCGCCGGCGGTGTGCGCACCGAATAGACCGCCCCGGCCGGCAGGTAAGGAATCCCCCATTGCCGGAATTTAATGGAAAAGATGAGGATCATCATCAGGCCAAACCAAAACACCGGCATGGCGGTGCCGAAGAAGGTAAACGTGGTCACAATGTAATCCATTTTGGAATATTGCTTGACGGCGGAGAAAATGCCCACCGGAATCGCCACCAGTAGGGAAAGCACGGTAGAGGTCAACATCAACACGAGCGTATTACCCAACCGACTGACGATTAGTGAGGAAACCGCTTGACCACGTGCCACCGACCAGGAAAAGCCCCAATCCATGCGCAACACCCCATGTCCCGTACCGTGGAAGTGAGCCAGGTTCCCCAACATCCCATTCTGGCCAAACAACCACGCCACAGGGACCCAGGCGCCTTTGGAGCGCGGCGCCAGATCGGTTACTTCCCATTGAGTGGCGGGCGAAACAACCGCCCAGGCATTCACCGCATTGTTATCCACGTCTATTTTGAGCAATCCCTTACTGGCCGAAATCACCCGTCCCTTAGTCACGCCCTCCGGCGCTTCACCGGTCGGGCGAATCCACACATGGGTGGCTGTGATGACAGGCATACCGTCAGCGCCGGCCGGCCCAACCTCTCCCTGGATCCAGAGCGGGTATCCAGGTTTGGCGTAGGCCAGCCCCGGTTCGGCGTAGAACCGACCGGTCGCCGGCGGTTTGAGGCCCAGGTACATGTAGTCGCTGCCCAGCCAGTCATCCCCCAGCAGCCAAACCACATAGCGGAGCGCCAGGGGCTTATCCAGGCCCAGATAAGCTTCCAGCCGGGCCTTATCGGCCTCGGTGAAACGCTGCCGCCGGTCGGCCGTCGTGTTCAACCCGGAAAGTGGCCCGCCCGGCGCCAGGTTCAAAATAGCGTAGATTGCCATCGTCGCTAACAACACCACCAGGAACATTTGAATGAAACGGCGTAAAAGATATCCAGCCATGAATCGCCTCCTTAAGTTACAGATACTGAAAGACCAACGCCTTTACCCGTTTTCACCCTTAATAGCCGAAAAACCGGTCTCAGGTTCAGGAAAATCCGTTGGAAATAGGATTGGCACAACTACGGGGCGTTTTTACCGCAAAAGCCGCCAGGGACGTTGAGGAATGGTTTCAAATGTATTGCCAGCTCAAGTCTTGGACCTTGTAGTGGCGTCTTCAGGTGCTTCTGCAAGATCAGAAACGCCTAAAGGCGTCACTACCCACCTTCCGCCAACTTCATGACTCTCCTGCCAAAAGGCCTCACGCCCAGTCACTAAAACGCCAAGCGCCCCCTACCTTTGATGAAAACCTTGGCGGGCTTTGCGTCTTGGCGTGAAATGTTTCCACGCTCATCGCCCAGTAGTGCCCCAGTCCTGGAAAAGGATAGCAGATGATTGATACAACTGGGACGCGAACTAACGTTGATTTTTTGCTTCATCACAAAAACCCACGTTCATCCGCGTCCCAATTCATTTAATAAAAAGGTGGCAGCGTCATAACGCCGCCACCTTTTTTTAACCGCAGTTACCGCTGAATGTCAAAGGCCTCAATGTTCCAGATTTCCGAGTTCTCGGTGGGATCCACGATGAACCCGGTGACCTCGGGACGATAGGCCGCGATCTTCAGCCGCAGGAAGAGCGGGAAGACGGGCAGCTGCTCGGAGAAGATCTTCTGGGCCTCTTTGTGGCCCTGGATGTAGTTCTCGGTGTCGGGCAGCGCCTGGAGCCCGCGCTTGCAGGCCGCATCATACTCGGCGTTGTTGAAGCCCGGATCGTTCTGGCCGCTCCAGCCATTGGCGGCGGAGGGGATGAACTCCGACATGTAGAGGTCGCAGGGCGGCTGTACGCCGGTCACCCAGGTGAAGGAGCCCAGATCAAACTGGCGGCCGAAGAGCGGGCCATCGGGGCCGTCGGCGAAGAATTGCGAGGCCGGCAGGTTCTCCAGGTTGACCTTGATGCCACACTGAGCCAGGTGCTTCTGGAAAATCTGCATGTACTGGACGCGGAAGGTCGCCGTGGTGCTCTGCCACTTAATCTCAAACTTGGTACCGTCGGGGATACCTTCAATCCCCTTAGCCACGCGCGGGGTAGCGGGATCACCATCATCGTCCACCCAGCCGACCTCCTCTAACAAGGCCTTGCCCTTATCGGGGTTGTAGTCGTAGGTGGTCAGCATATCGCCGGCATAGTAGGGATGCTCGGGCGGGATGTAGCTGGCAATTGTAACGGAACGGCCGTACAGAATGGTGTCAATGACTTCCTGGCGGTTCAGGCAGTAAGCAACTGCCTGGCGCACGCGGACATCACCAAAGAAATCAGGCCGGTCGTAGGTTTCCACCGGCGTGATGCCGAAGTCCAGGTGCTCCCAGCTGGTGCCGGTCGCAAACACGGGCGTCACCACACCCTGCTCCTCCAACTGGAGCAGCAGCTTGGCCTGGTCTTCCAGCGCGGCATCCGTCGTGACGATATCGCACTCGCCGGAGATCAACTGCGCCACACTGGCGTTGGAATCCTTAATGAAGCGGTAGATCACAGTGTCCACGTAGGGCAGACCCTCGCTGGCGCGGAAGTAGAGCGGGTTCTTCTCGACGGTGATGTGATCACCCTGGACCCATTCCTTGATCACGAACGCGCCCCAGCCGATCGGCATACGGGAGGATTCCTCTTTCTCCAGCAGGTCCTTGGCTGTATACCCCAGCTTCTTTTCCCACAGATGGCGCGGCATGGGGGTCCAGAAGTTGGTGAAATAAACACTGTCAATGTAGCCGGGCAGACCAGACCAGACAGCGGTCACATCGTCCTTGGCTTCGTAGGAAGCCGTGCGATCAAAGGTGTACTTGGCCGAGGGAGTGTCCGGGCTACCCACCAGTTCAAAGCTATAAACCGAGTCATCAGCGGTCAACGGCTCGCCATCGGACCATTTGACACCCGGCTTAATCTTGAAGGTGACGACCATTTGTTCCATTTCCACCGGCGTGCCGTCAAACTCCACGGCGCAGTCAGCCGCATTGCAGCCAGCGGGGCGAATCTTCATGCCCTTGGCCAGTTCGGCCGGATTGCCATCATCACCCACCACCTTATCGCCTTCCTGGACGGTCACTTTCTGGATGACGGCATCGCCATCATTCACGCTGGGCAGTTTCTCCAACAGGACCGCCTGGTAGGCGTAGGTGCGGTTGTCAATGGGGCCATCATAGATCGCGTGTTGCACATGGCGGGCTGCCAGCATATCGCCGCCATACCAATACATGGTGTCCGGTTCCTGGCCCTGGCAGATCACCAGCGTCTTGGGCTCCGGGGCCGGAGTTGGCTTTGGGGCCTCGGTGGTGGCCGGGGCCTGAGTCGTGGCCGGGGCCTGAGTCGTGGCCGGGGCCTGGGTGGGGGTCGGGCCGCAGGCGGTCAGGAGCATCCCCGCCACGGTCAACAACCCAACAAGCACCAACAACTTCTTGCCTAACATGGGTTATCTCCTCCTCAATGTAGATTGGAATTTAACAACATTTACCAACGGGGGGAAAATTTGGCCTTCTCTGTCCTGGCATCACCTCCTCTCATCCATCTATCTCGGATGGTGTGCTGAAGTCAATGTATGAAAGACGTTTCCAATTTTAACGGTTAACAGACAAAAAGTCAAGTTCAACCGTTCCTGTGACAACGAACCCAATGGCCGGGGGCAACCTCCACCGGTGCCGGGAGCTGCTCACGACAGATCGGACGCGCTTCCGCGCAGAGGGCACTGAATCCGCACCCGGAACTATCGGCCAGCTGCCCACCCCGGTCATGTTGCAACCAGCGGGTATAAGGATGAACAGGCTGCTCCGCCACAGCCGCCTGCGGTCCCCATTCCACACCATCACCCCGGCACAACACCAACCACCCATCAGCGCCGGCCAGTGCCTCCGGACGCCGGCCGGCTAACAACAGGGCCCGTCCGGCCCCCAAAGCAGCCCGCCAATCGGCTACTAACGCCGTCCAGGCCGCGAGGGGCAACACCTGAGCCGCATCATCCACCAGCAGCACATGCGGGCCGTCCAACCAGGCCCGGGCGAAGAGCAATCGCATCCGCTCGGTGCCCGAAAGCGAACGTACCTGATAACCCTCCACAACGGGAGAGAGCCCGGCCTGCCGGAGCGCGGCCGCCACCTGTGCCTTGTCAGTGCCCAGCAACCGGCGCACGGGCCGCCAGGGTTCCAATGCAGTGTAAGGGTTTGCCAGGAACAACGCCACAAATCGGCGCCACGACCCCAGACGCCAACGAGGCAGGCGAGTGACGTCCTTGTCAGCCCAGGCCAGCTGGCCCCCTAACGGTACATCCAGGCGCGCCAGCGCCCGTAATAAGGCCGTTTTCCCGCTGCCCTGGCCGCCCCAGAGCCCCCAGCAGGTCCCGGCCTCCAATGTCAGATCTACTCCAACCGTTGCCGCTTCCAGCGCGCGCAGCCCGCGCGCCTTGAGCAAAACCGAACCGATTGCCCCTGTCACATTAACCGTAACAGCTCAGGCGACAAACCGCAACGCCAGGAAACGGTCGGTGGCCAGAGTTACGCCAGAGTTGAGCGGACGCCAGGCAGGCAACGACGAATCATCTATGCCGCTGCCGACGAGAATGAGCACTGAGATGGTCCCCATCCCCATCACCCGTGCGACCACTTTGCGCCACCAGGACCGCGCCTCCCCCTGCACCCGCTCCAAGACGCGAGTGCGGGTCCGGGCCGGCGGTGTGGCCCGTTGATAAGGTTCCAGGGCCTGACGAAACAAGTTATCCAGATCAGTATCCGAATTAAGTGAATTCATAGGTCAGCTCCGGTACGGGGCGCTGGCGGCGCGTGAGTGTTGCTTTTAAGCGTTCGCGCGCATAGTACAGCCGCGACTTCACCGTGCCTTCTGGCAATTCCAGAATGCGGGCGATTTCCTCCACGCTCTGATTTTCCAGGTAGAAGAGCACCACCACGGCCCGATGTGGCGCGGACAGTCCGGCGATCACTTCGTGTACCAGTTTGGCGGTTTCTTCATCCTCCGCCCGGCGCTCCGGCGCTGGGAAAACGCTGGAAACACCAGACAGCCACTCCAACAAATCATCCACCGACCGCGTCCAACGGGTCCGGGACAACCAATCATAAGCCAGATTGACGGTTACCCGGTAGAGCCAGGGTTTCAAAGGACGCTCCGGATCTACCGTCCTGGCATAGCGGTAAAGGGAGACAAAACATTCCTGCAGGATATCCTCGGCCGCCCGTTCATCACGGGTCACCGCCAGGGCAGTCCGGTAGACCAGCCCCTGGTGCTGTTCGTACAACTCCCCCAGGGCTTCTAAATTACCGTCTTGCAGTTCGCGGATCAGATTGCGCTCCAAAGTGCCTCCCTGTTACGTTAAATACGGTTGGAGACCGTATCAGGTTCACGCGCTGTGGACTCAAATTGGGCAACGGCAGCCTGATCCTCGGAGGTCAAAGGAGCATGAGGGAGCAGGTCAGGCCGGCGTTCCCAGGTACGGCGGAGCGCCTGCTGGCGCCGCCAACGTGCGATGGCCGCATGGTTCCCGGAAAGCAACACATCCGGCACCTCCCAGCCCCGATACTCGGGCGGACGGGTGTACTGGGGACCTTCCAACAGCCCGCTGGCGTGCGAATCGTGCCAGGCCCCTTCCGGGGCCCCTAACACGCCCGGAATAAGCCGCGCCACCGCGTCAATAATTACCAGGGCCGCCAGTTCTCCGCCGGTGAGAACATAATCGCCGATGGAGAGCTCGTCAGTCACTAAATGCTGGCGCACCCGTTCATCCACACCTTCGTAATGGCCGCAGAGCAATACCAACCGGGGGTGATGCGCCAGTTCCATAGCCACGGCCTGGGTAAACGTCCGGCCTTGAGGGGTGAGCAAAATGATCGGCACGGCCGGGTCACTGACAATGGCTTCCACGGCCCGAAAAAGCGGCTCTGGTTTCATGACCATGCCCTCGCCGCCCCCATAAGGAACGTCATCGGTCAGTTGGTGGCGATCCAGAGCGTAATCACGAATCTGGTGCAAAACAACTGTGAGCAAGCCACGTTGTTGCGCCCGCTTCAGGACACTCTCCTGTAGCGGGTCCAGGAACATGGCAGGGAACAGGGTCAAAACGTCAACCCACATCAGGGTCATTCTAACACAGTTAAGCTAAGAAACAAGGGATAAACGTCATGCCGCGCAGACGCCATTTGAAAGTCGCTCACACCGCACGCTGCCAGAGCGCCGCAGCCAGTTCGCGCGAACGCGCCGTGATCTCGGCTTCATCCAGTGTCAGCAGGTGGCGATCTTGCATGAGCAACCGCCCGGCGCTGATGGTTGTGGTGATCATAGAAGCTTCGTAGCCAAAGAGTAAATGCCAGGGGAGATTTCCGGCGGTCAACGGGGTGGTGGGGTGATAATCTATCAGCACCAGGTCAGCCAGCGCGCCAGGAGTCAGTTCCCCCAAGCGCTGCCCCGGCCAGAAAATATTGGCCAGGCGGGCGTTGGCGTCGTAGGCCAGACGGAAAACCAGGTCGCCGGGCATGGCGCGCGGATCGTGTTGGGCCAGTTTGTGAACCAGGTAAGTGGCCTTCATCTCTTCTACCATGTTATTGCTGAAGCCATCGTTGCCCAACGCCAGGTTGACCCCGCGCGCCAGCATGGTCTCCACCTGCGCGGTGCCCACCGCGTTGTTCATGTTGGAGCGCGGTTGGTGAGTGACCCAGGTGCCGGTCGCCGCCAGTACATCCATCTCGCTCTCATCCACATGGACGGCGTGCGCGACGATGGTGCGCGGCCCCAAAATCCCGGCGGCGTGCAGGCGGTGGATGACGCGCCGGCCGGATTTGCGGAGACTATCTTCCACATCTTCAATCCCTTCAGCGGCATGAATATGGAAACCGGTCTCCAATCCTTCAGCCGCGGCCACCGCTTCCGCTAAGGTCGTGTCGCTCAGGGTCAGAGAAGCATGAAGCCCAAACGAGGCCCCCAGCTGCGGGTGAGGGGCAGCGCGCAGCCGGCGCAGGAAGCGGACGTTCTCGGCCATGCCGGCGCGGGCCAGGTCGGTTCCATCGCGGTCGGTGACCTCATAGCAGAGCGAGACCCGCACGCCGGCCTGGAGCACGGCTTCGGCGATCACGTCCAGCGAGCCGGCTATCGCGTGAGGGCTGGCGTGATGGTCAATCAACGTGGTGGTGCCGTGGCGAATCGCGTCGGCCAGGCAGACCAGCGCCGAATAGCGGACATCTTCCAACGTGAGCAGCTTATCCAGCCGCCACCAGAGCCGCTCCAGAATCTCGCCAAAGCGGGTCGCCGCCGGGCCGGGATAGGCCCAGCCCCGCGCAAACGCGCCGTAGAAATGCGTGTGACCGCAGAGCGCCGCCGGCAACGCCAGCTGGCCCTCGGCATCCAGCCGCTCCTCGGCCGGATAAGCGGTAGTCAGCGCAGGGGTGGTATCCACCGCCATAATGCGGTCGCCCTGGATCAGCAGGGCGCCATCCTCAATTAACTGCGGGTGCGCGCCCAGCGTAGCGACACGAGCATGGGTAATGAGCATAGATTCCCTCCCCAAAAGTGATCCTGTTCCAGCTGGGGGTTAAAGATCATTCAGTGACGGTGACCGTCAACGGCCCGGTCAGCAGACCATCGCGGTAAGGCGTCGTTTCCTGTACCAGGAAGGTGACGACGGCCTGGAGCGGAAATTCTCCGGCCGTCAGCGGCGCAGCAGCGGCAAAAGTTATCACGCCCGTGCTGCCAGCTGGAATTTCAGCCAGCGTCGCTTCCGTGGTGGCCGACAAAGCAGGGGCCAACGGTCCCAGCAGCTCACATGTTACATTGTTAAGAGCCACCGTAGTCAAATTGGTGATGGTAACCGTCGCGGTCAGTCCTTCGGTAACCGGCAATGAAGCCGCCGACAGCGCCAGGGTCACCCTGACGTGGTTATCTTCGGCCTCCACCACCAGGGGAGCCGCCGGCTGAGGGGACAAGGTCACGGTTGGCTCCGGCGAAGCTACCAGCTCAGTTGTTGCGGCCGGGGGAGGGACCGTGAGCGTCGGCGTCGGCGTAGCAACCGGCGCCTTTTCCTTTCCCGGCCGGATGACGAAAAGGACCACTAATACTGCTATGATGCCCAGGATGACCACTCCGCCGATGAGCAGCCAGAGCCAGGGGAAGCGCCGGCGAGGGCGGGCGGGAGTGGCAGTTCCCATCACCAGACCCGGTTTAGTACCAGAAGGTGGCGGCGCTACCGCCGCAGGCACCGTCGGTGGCGGCACGGCCTGGGGCGCAGTATACGGCGGCGACGGCGCAGGTGAAACTGCGGTAGTTTCCTGCACCGCCTGACCGCAACGCGAGCAAAAGCGCGCTCCGGCCTTCAACGGCGCGCCACAATGCGGGCAGACAGTGGGGGGCAACGCCGACGCCGGGGAGGGGGCTGCTGGCGACGAGGGAGCCAACGACGTCAAAGCATAGCCACACTGTTTGCAGAAACGGGCATCAGGACGGTTATCAAAACCACAATTAGGACACTGCATAGCCCCTCCCCATCAGGAATTGCGCGCCAATGGCCGGCCAACGGTAGACTTAGCATAGCACAAAGCGCCCTGGCGGCAAATCCGGCCGAGCCAGGGTGACAGCCGAAATGTTAAAGCATGAGCACGGCGACCATCCATCAAGATTTATCCCGCCAGTAAAGTCCGGCGCGACGCACCGCCCCGAACCACCAGCGCGCCAGCAGCGGCAACAAGAGCACGTGGGAAGGTCCAATCTGGAAGGCAACCTGCTTCGTCACCTCCCAGAAAAATAAACTTCCCAAAGCCCGGCTAGCTGCCCATCCCATGCCGGCTGCGCCCAACAAACTCACCCAGAGGCCGGCCCAGAAAACAGTCCAACCGCGGCCGGGATTTTTGACCAGCAGCGGTGGGAGCAAGCCCAGCAAAGCGGCCAACCCCAAATGATAGCCTAACCACGGAGAACTAACCCCGTATCCGGCCAGGGTCGCCACTCCCATCCCGATCAACCCGGTCAAGCCGCCCAGCCAGGGACCAAATAGCAGGCCGAAGAGGGCCGGGACGCAGGCCAGTGGCTCAAACGGCAAAGTGGGCGGCATGATAGCGGCGCTCCACGGCCCCCCGATTCCATAGAGTGCCACACCGGCTACCAGCAACCAGAAATATCGCCCGCCCCGGGGGCGGACCGCCGGGACCGGCGGCGTAGTAGGTTGAGGAACAGCCACCGGCGAAGCCGCTGCCGGGGCCGCCGACGTGGAAGGTTGTACCGGCATTACTTTAGGCAGCAGATTGGGCGGCGATATGAACGGTAATTTCTGCGGGCCGGGTTCCGCCAGGGAACCGGCGGCCGGTTGCAGCGCGGCCCGGAACTCTGCCACGCTTTGCCAGCGGTCGGCCGGCAGATCGGCCAGCGCCTTCATGATAGCAGCAGCGACCGGTGGCGGCACCTGGCAGTTCAGCTGCTGGACGGCGTCAAAGTGAAAAGGATGATTGGTCGGATCCTGGCCGGTGAGCAGATAATGCAACGTCGCGCCCAGCGCATAGATATCGGAACGGGCATCGGTCTGCCCCTTGCCGTATTGTTCGCGCGGCGCATAACCGGCGGTGCCCAGGTAAGCCGTGTCGGCGGTCTTGCCCGGCTTGAAATGCCGCACAATCCCAAAGTCAATCAGCTTGACCACACCCTGAGGTGTCACCATGATATTGGCCGGCTTGAGATCGCGGAAAATGATAGGGGGAGTCTGGGCGTGCAAATAGCCCAGCACTTCACAGAGTTGCTCCGTCCAACCCAGCACCTCCGCCACCGGCAAAGGTTGCCCACCAGCCTCTGCCAGCCGTTCGGCCAACGTTTGCCCTTCAATGAAATCCATCACCAGGTACTGCTTACCGCTCTCAGAAAAGTGATCAATCACCTTCGGCAGATTGGGATGGTCCAGCGCGGCCAGCATGGTCGCTTCCCGGCGGAAAGCCTCAATGGCCTGCTGGCGCTCCAGGGGATCGGTGATGGCGGCGTCAGACAACTCCTTGACCGCCCAACATTTGCCGACGATACGGCTGTCGGCGGCCTGATAGACCGCGCCCATGCCCCCGCGTCCCACCCGGCGCAGGATGATATATCGCCCGGCCAGCAGCGTTTGCGGCGGGAGCAGGCCGGTGCCCGGCGAGACACTGGGGGGTGGGGGCGTCGGCCCGCTCAGATAGGCCCCGGTGGACTCTAACAGCGCGCCACACGCTTTACAGAAGCGTGCGCCGGCCGCATTGGCCTGCCCACATTGAGGGCAAAGCTTCTCTGAAGGAGCCAGCGCAGCGCCGCATTTACCACAGAAGCGCGCCCGCGCCTGATTCTCCGCGCCACATTGCGGGCAGGTCCGGCGCAGCGGCCGGGAACACTGCGGGCAAAAGCGCGCCGTGCCGGAATGGACAGCCCCACAATAAGGACAGGTCAACATTAATGTCCTCGCCTGATCACGCCCTCAAAACTAACGCCCTGCCGCGGTCACCAGGAGGTTCAACGCGGCGTCATCAAAACGGTCAGTTGGGTATCTTCCACGATCATGTCTGTCACTCGCACCGGCGAAGTTTCAAAGACCTTGCGGAAACCCCGGTTGATCCCATCCGAGACGATGCCGCCGACGATATAAAGCGGCACCTCATTAATACGTTGGATTTGCACGGCGGGCAAATCATTTTTAACGGAGACCCGACCGTAAACCCCCACGGAAGTATCGGAGAACATGAAAGAAAGGGCCGCCTGGTCAGGGGGGGTAAAATCCAACCGGATGTCGTGGATGGCATCCAGGGCATACGGGGCCAGCGCCTCCTGCGCCCCCTGGTTGAATTTCCATTCGTTAATGACCGAACGGGTGGTGTCGGGTTCCAGTTCCCAATCGGTGTTGACAATTGCGCGTTCAGCGACAAACGAGAGGACAAAAGAAAGCACAATCGCCAGCGCCACCGCCGTTAACACCACGGCCAGCACCACGGTCAGGATGGCGCGCCCAATTCCCTGCAGCAAACGCACCGCCAGGGGACGCGGACGCGCCGTCCCGGCCAGAACAGCCTGGTCCGGCGGCGGGGGAGTGGGGCCGGTACCCCGGCGCTGGATCAGCGGCAACGCCCGGCGCGGGCGAGTCGCCTTCTCCAGCGCCTCCTTCATGGCCCTGGCCGAGGGGAAGCGCGCGGCCGGGTCGAGGGCTACCGCCCGCATGACCGCCTCCGACAGAGTCGCCGAGATGGCCGGCCGGAGTTTGTTGGGCGGGGTGAAGACAAAGGGATGAGCCGTTGGATCATCGCCGGTCAGCAGTTCATACAGCGTCGCCCCCAGCGCGTAAATGTCGGAACGGGGGGTGGTCTGCCCCTGCCCGGCGTATTGCTCCGGTGGGGCGTAGCCGGCCGTCCCCATCTTGAGCGTGTCGGTCTGCTTTTCCGGGTTGAAGAGCCGCGCCACCCCGAAATCAATCAGCTTAATCTGCCCCCCCGGCGTGACCATGATGTTGGCCGGTTTCATATCGCGGAAGATCACCGGCGGCTCCAGCGTATGCAGGTAGTCTAAGACGTCACACAATTGCAGCGCCCACTCCAGCACGGCTTCCTGGGGCAGGCCGGCGGGCGATTGTTTGAGCCGGTCGGCCAGCGTCTCGCCCTCCACATAATCCATCACCAGATAAAAGCAGCCCCCTTCCTCAAAGTAATCAAAAACATCCGGCAGATTGGGGTGGTTCAGATTCGCTAAGATGGCGGCCTCGCGCCGGAAGAGTTCGGCGGCCTGCTGTTGCTCGCCGGGGGTGAGGTGGGGATCGGGCACCAGTTGTTTGACGGCGCATTTTTTATCGGCCAGGCGGGTATCGCAGGCCAGGTAGACCTGGCCCATGCCGCCGCCCCCCAGCCGCCGGACCACCCGGTAGCGGTTTTGCAGGATGATAACCTCCGCCGGGGATTCAGTAGCCGGTTCCTGGGGCGGCAAAACCGAGGTTTTGCCCTTGCCCTCGCCGGCAGGGGGCTCTTCGTCAGGCTTCACAGGTTCTATGAATTCCATACTGTTCTCCTCATGAAAATAAAAACCAGTTAAGCAGTGAGCAGAGAGCAGCCGGTAGAAGTTCCTGTTTCCTGCTCACCATTCACTGCTCACATTTTCACCCCCCTGCCGGTGAACGCACCCCCTGAATGGCCCCTGGCTATTGGCAGGCGCTATCCCTTGAGCCAGGTGCGGCCGGCCACCCACGCCAACCCTTCCATCAAGAGGCCGCCGGCCAGAGCTGCTCCCAGCAAAGCCGGTAAACCGGTCACCCTGGAACCCGTGCTGGCCTGCAAGGCCAGGCCGCCCAGGCTTGCCACCAGGACATGCGCCGCCAGTGCCCGTCCCGGACGCCGCCCCACCGCCGCGTAGGCCAGCGGGCCGGCAAAGGCATACGAGGGCAGGTTACGCCAGAGCCAGGGCACTTTGGCCACGACCGGGCCCAGGAGCCAGGCCGCCCCGACCGCCACGGCCACCAGCGCCGCCAGCAGCCCCACTTGCTGGCCAGTAGTCATGCGGCGTGTGAGCCGTTGCGTGAACGCGACCAGCCGTTGGGTGGGCCGGTTGCTGGCCGGCGCCCCGGCCGTCCCCTGCGCGCGCTGGGCGACGGCCTGAAAGATCAGGTCGCCCCCAAACCAGCCGATGCCGCCCAGCAAGAGCGCGCCCACACTCAAGCCCAGGTATTGGCCCGCTGGAGTCTCCGCGCTGAAGAGTAGCGTTTGCAGGGCCAACATCCCCACCAACGCCATGCCCAACGCCGTCCCCAGCTCCAGCGGCCAGCGGGTATCGCGCGTCAGCGCCAACGGCCTGACCGCCGTGGGACGGACCTCCGGCGCCACGTAACCCCCTGCCGGCGTGACCAGCAGCGGCTGGCTAAAAGGAACAGTGGCAACACTCCCCTGCAGCGCGCCCAGCATCTCCACAGCGCTGGCAAACCGCTCTGCCGGCGGCAACGCCAGCGCCCGGAGCAATGTCGCTTCAACGGCGGGGCTGACCCTCAGACCCAGGGCGCGCGGCGGCACCAGCACATTGGGGTTGGCCCAGCGTTCCATGGCCGAGGGCGGCTCCCGGCCGGTCAGCGCATGGTAGAGTGTCGCGCCCAGGCTGTAGAGATCGCTGCACGGCTGGGTGTGCTGTCCGCTCAGGCCGAAATGCTCGGGCGAAGCGTACTCCGGCGTCCCCATCCCGCGGATGATGTTCTGCGTCTGCGGCCGGTGCGGATCCCACAGCTTCACCAGCCCGAAATCCACCAGCACCGCCCGCCCGTCGGTGGCCCGGATGATGATGTTCTGGGGCTTGATGTCGCGGTGAAGGACGTTCCGCGCGTGGCAAGTGTTCAGCGCATCCAACAACTGAAGCGCCCAACCAACCACCTGCCCCTCAGGCAGGGCGCCCTGCCGGTTGATCACCTGATGTAAATTCTCGCCCTCCACAAAATCCATCACCAGGTAAGCATTGCCGCCCCATTCAAAGAAATCGGTCACGCGGGTGAGGTTGGGATGACTCAGGCTGGCCAGGACTTGCGCCTCGCGCTGGAACTGGGCGCGCAGTTCGGCCAACGTGCGGGCGTCCATGGTCGGGTCGGGGATCAACTCTTTCAGCGCCACGGGGATATTCAGCGTCAAATCCCAGGCGCGATAGACAGCCCCCATCCCGCCTTTGCCCAGCAAACGGGCGATACGGTACCGCTGGTTGACGATTTGACCGGTTGTGAGTGCCATGTCAGGTTCCTCTCTGTAACGCACCCTGCGCGCTGAAAACGGCGCTGAAGCGCCTGACTACGAGATTCTCGCTTGCAAACTTGAGTTGGTGTAGAAAGAGGCAAACTAAAGTTTGCCCTACATTGCCAGAGAGCGCCTGGCCATCTGCGCCTGGATCAACGCTTGCAGCTCAGTAGAAGTCAGACCCAGACTGCGCACCCGATCCCTCAAGTGCATGAGGTCAGCGTCCGTATAATCCACCGGCAGCCCATAAGTCTCTGGGCTTTGCCGGGCCCGCCGTACCAGTTCATCTTGCACAGGCTTCACATGATCCTCGGGTATGCGCAGACAGCTATTCAGGCGCAAATACTCAGCGGCCGCCTTGGCATCGACCTGTTTCAGTTCTTCCGGTACCGGGATACCACACTGGTCACGCACCTGCACGAGGCGCTCGCCATCCCGGGCTACAGAGCCGACTGCCCGGCCCCAACCTAATTGACGTTCAAAGTCTCGCACATAGGCATTCAGGGCATTGGCATCTAAGTTGCCTTCACTGTCCCAATGCGTTTTGACGGAAGCAATTTCGGTCGGCGAGGCCAGGTCGTAGAGTGGATAGTTGTGGCCCTGAAACCCTTCTGTGGCTGCGTCCAGGCTGACCGCGCCGGGCATGTTGGCGCCAGCGGCCGCTTCGCTGGCATAGCGGCGGTAATGAATAGAGCTATCTTGCACCGGTCCTTTATCCATGGCTTCCTGAGCCACGGCGGAAAGCCGTTGTTTTTCTGCCGGACTGAGAGCTTCTGCCACCCTGCCGGTCTCACCTTTGCCCTGCATCCGCCGCTGTCCCTCCCGGCTGAGCCGAGGCGTAGCCGGGGGTTCAGGGGGGGAGGTCTCCGGGGTCTCGCGGGTCTCTTTGAGCTCACACATCCTGTCCTCCCTGAGGTCCTAAAGGGTTTCTTCGGCCCTGGATGCGCCGGATGGCCGCCGGACTCAAAAACTCGGAAGGGCGTTTCTGTTCCGTCGCGGCCTCCAGCAGCGTCCAGGCCTTGCGCAGGGCCGTCTCCCCGGCCCGCACGGTCTTAAGCACGGCATCGGCCACCCATTCCACTTCTGAACCTGCCATCAAACACCTCCCAGCCGGGCCCAGGCGGCCACGAATTGCTTCTGCATCTCTGCCGTAAAGGGAAAATCAATCCCATGCACCAGGTAACAATAGCCGGCCTCGGCATCCCCGGCCTGACCGGCTGCCGCCGCCGCTAACGCGCAAGCTCGGGCCACCTCGGCCCAGTTACGAGCGTCATCAGCAGGCGCCGGCCGCTCGTCAAAAGTAATGAGCGCCGCCTGAAAAGCCGCCCACAACGCCTTATCCAGCGTCACCGGCTCTATCACCGGCCGGTAGCGGCAGGGGGAGCTGCAAAAGCGACAGCCGTCCCAGGGCCGGTAAGCGGTGCTGTGGGCCTGGCGGAACGGCTCCATGTGCGCCGCCACCGCCTCATCCGGCAGGCGCTCCACATAGCCCCCGGCTTTGGCCAGCGGCACCCGGATAAATGTCGCGCGCTCGTAGCCGGTCATAAAGAGCGCCGCCTGGCCCACCGGCAATTTGCCCAGAAAGGCCTTCTGCTCTTCGTCCATAATCATCGCGCCGGCGATGGCGTCGCGGTCGCGGCTATCCAGCAGCATATGGGCGATTTTGAGGTTGGTGTTGCGCACAGCATCTGGAGCCAGTTTGCTGGGCGATTGTTCCGCAATCAAAATGCCCTCGCCGTAAGCGCGCGTTTCCGCCAACAGGCCGGCGAAAAAGCGCACAGCCTCGGCGCGGGTATCGGGAGCCACCTCGCTGCCGACCATAGAGGGCACGTTTTCCATCACCCGGTGGGCTTCCTCAATCAGCGTCACGTGGGCCAGACGGCCATCCGGGCGGTTGACCTTGCAATATTCGCGCAAGAAGGTCAGCAGGAACATCATCACCAGCGCCTTGTCGTCATCGTTCAGGGCGTCCAGTTCCAGCACCACCGGGCCGCCGAACAGCAGTTCCATGGGGATGGAACGCTGGCACCCCAACATCCGCCCCTTGCTGCCAGCCAGCAGGCTGCCAATGCGCCCGGCGGCCGCAGCCCGAATGTTATCGCGCGTCTCGCCCTTATAGCCGCGCTCCTCTACCACCCGAACGATCATCGTGTACAGATCGCGCAGGGTGGGAAAAAGCCGCCTCTCGTCGGCCTGCACTTTGTCGGTCAGTTCCCAGCCTTTGTCCTGATAGATGCGGATCAGCGCCTCCTCTACCAGCGTGGGCAACACGCCAAATTGCGGCAAGGCGGCATTGATACAGGACTTCAGAGCTGCCAGATGCGTTTCCAGCCGGATACCGGGCAGCAGTTCAAACGGATTCAGCCGAAATGGAGCGGTGGCTTCATCGCCCAGGGTGAAAATCTTCAAACTCTCAAAACCAGGCCGCCGGCACAGCCCCCGGTACTCTGTTTTGGCCGGCTCAATGACTAAGATGGGAATGTGGTGCTGCCGCCAGAGCTGATCCACCAGCGAGAGGCAGGTATTGGTCTTGCCACTGCCGGTAAAGCCCACAATGAGCCCATGGCGGGTGAGATCGGCCACCTTAACCGTGGCGAGGCCCCCTTCTGGCAGGAAGTGGCCCAGGCTGAGCTCGTCAGCGGCGGCGGCCTGGCGCTGCGGGCCGGGCCGGAATCCCGGAGCAATCTGACGCACACTCACACCGGTCAACCCGCCCTTAGCCACTACCGGCAAGCGCACCAGAGAGGCGGCACCGGCAGCATCGGTCAGATAACGCAAGCGCTCTTTGCCAGGAGGGGCCATCGTCGCGGCCCAGGCGGGCAGGGTCAAGTCGGTGAGGGCCAGCTGCAAGGCCTGGAACTCGGCAGCGGTGCGGGCCGGCACTACATCACATTGCACCGGCAGGGAAACGGCAGGGGAGGCGGCCGTGCGCCCGGCAGGGGGAGCGACAGCCACCGCACTTGCCAGCGCGTGGGCCACCTCCTGGGCCGCCAGCGCGGTGGTGGCCGCCACGTGGGCCGCGCAGAGATAGGGCTGTCCCAACCGCCGCACCAGGTCCGCATAAGTGCTTCCTACCAGCGCCGCCTGCGGGTCTTGCCAGCGGCCCTGGTAGTATTGCCATCTATTATCTTGAAAATCGGCCAGCGATTGGGCCGTGGACGCCGTATTGGCCAGCGCGTACTGTTCTGCCGGGGTTAAGACGGTAGGCTCCAGGTAGAGGCTGAGCAGGACCGGTTGCCCGACCCGGAGCAACGTCTCAAAGACCAGGCGGAAATCGCCGGCGGGACCGGCTAAAGGATGCACAAAGTAGGCATCAACCAGATTCAACGGCACCACCGCCTCATGCTGGTGCACCTCCAGCAAATACTGGAACGGGACCGGCCGCCGCGCTGCCGCCAGCGCTACCGCGTCCAATGGCTGCGGCTGCAAGTACAAAGCGGCCAGCTGGCCCGCCAGATCATGGGCCAATGCCTGCGCCGCCACCTGGGACTGCTGCGGCACCCGCACCCGTCCCAGCAGAAAAATCTCAATCACCCCCTCGGCCGGCCGCGCGACAAATCGTAGCGCGCACGCCGCCCTTTTCCACTTCCACAAATTGGCCACAACCTGCTGCCAGCTGTGCAAAACCCAGGCCAGTTTATCGGCCTCCGTCTGGCCGATGACCGTCGGCGCGGTCAGCCAATCGGGCAAGGTCGGGATGCGGAAGCCAAAGAGCGCCTGCTCCTGACCGATGCTGCCGGACAGGAGGGGGGCCGGTGTCGCGCCGGCCGGTTCTACCTGGATATGCGGCGGTCTATCCAGCCCGCTATCGGCAACCGCCCTGGCTATCCCATGACCATCCTCAGCACCAACCACGCTGAGGGTCACTGCCGGCCGGCTCTCAGGGGCTGCCTCAACCAGCCGCGTCCCACAGACCGCGCAAAAACGCGCGGTGGGTCGCAGCGTGGCCCCGCACCGTGGACAGTTCACCATCGCCCTCACCCCCACTCAAATCAAGCGGCGACCGCGCTGGTAAGCCTGTCCTGGCGCGAGCAGCTTCAGATCAATGCCGACGATATCAGCAGCCTGGCGGACCGTCTCGTTCACCGCCTTTTCCAGCGAGACAATGTCGTCCTCTTGAAATTCGTTGGGCGCCGAGCGGAGCAGTGCCAGGAAATCCTTTTCGGTCAGGAGCTTGTAGACACTGAAGACCAACCCCAAAAGCAGGATCACCTGCGCCAACAGCCCCAGGGGACCGGTACAGCATAACATACTCATGAGAAACCCATTGGGATCTGTACTCTGCCCACCCAACAGACTGCTCCCGATGGATTGGACAACCCCCATCAGATTAATCCCCACCCCCACCAGGTTCAACCACCCCAACAGGGCCAGTCCGCCCAACGCCGCCACGATTAAGATGCGGCCCAGGCTGATTTGACCTTTGATGTAGGAAACCTGGGAGATGTACAAGTCCTGGCCGAAGCGGGCCACGTAAAGCCAGACGGTGGCCAGGCCGCACTGCACCCGATAAAAAGGGCGCTTCTCCACCGCCACGCCGCGCCCGGTCAGTTTTAGTTGGGTAACTTGCGCCTGCGGGATCTGCCGCTGCTGGAATTGCTGGGTAATGGTATCCCGCAGCTGTTCAGCGCGGCTGCCCAGCCCTTGCAGGAGCCAGGCGGTATGCTCGCGCCGGGTACCGTAGCCGGCGAACGGCCCCCACAGGCTGGAACCTTGTCCGGTCGCGCCCAGCTGGGGGACCGAGGCCGCGAAAGGCTGGGGCGCGGGAGAGAAGGACGGCGGTGGCACCGGCGCCGGTGCCGCGCTCCCGGATGGAGGGGGAACTGGTGCGGCGGGCGCTGCCCCCGTTCCGGGAGAAGCTGAAGAGACCGGCGGCGAGCCGGCCGATAAGTCAACCAATTGTCCACAGGTGGCACAGAACCGCGCCCCGGGGCGTAAGGGGTTGCCGCAATGAGGACAGTTCACGAATGCACCTCCTCCGCTGTCAATGATGTGTTTGTAATCAGGCACTTTAGCGCTGTCTCAGCCGCGCTGAAGCGCAGCACTACGAACGCCATAATGCTTGTTTGCAGGCGCCGTCTGAAACGCGCTCAAGCGCGGCACGACAAGCCAATTTTCCTCCCACGGCTGGTGAACGCCAGCTCATGGGGAATTCCCCTGTCAAAGTTGGGGCTTTAAGGCTGGCTGGCCCAGTATTCCTCGGCTTCCCGCTCCATCTTAGCCAGCCGGGTGTAGTAATCGGGATATTCCTTCAGATGCGCGAGGGCGATCTTGCCCGTGAGGAGCTCATCGTCATGAGTGACGTCGGTCTCCGGGTCACGCGCCCCGTGTTCCAGTTCCACCGCCAACCCGGCCCGGAATTCCTCCAGGCTGACCGCGGCCCAATTGATGCCCAGCGCATCCCCGATGCGTTGGGCTTCCTGAGCTGTAAATTCCCGTTTCGGTGACATGGCAATCCTCCTTTTGCTGTAGTGTTCATGTTAGATGCTGATCCCAGCCGCTTTACCGTCCCAGAGCGGCGTGAAAGGCCTGTAACTGCGGCGTTACCTCAGCCAGCCGTCCCTCCAGGACTGCCAGCCGGGCCGCATCAATGAAAGGATAGGCAGCCAGTTCGTTCGGCTGGCCACTGAAGGTGTCAAACAGGTCGCTGTAAGCCTGGCCCACCTGCGCCACGGCTGTGACCAGGGCGGTTGGATCGAAGGCCACCGGTGGCGCCGCATCCACCGTGCTCAGCCATGCCGCCTCCAGCGCCGCCAACGATTGCCCGTACAGGCCGGTATAGTCGCCGGTGGGATAGAGCTGCCCGAACTTCTCCACCCCGTAGGTCTCAATCAGATACTGCACAAAGCAACCGGCCGTGTAGTAGGAGGGCAAATCGCGGATGTGGCCCTGGAAGCTCAGAGCGCCGGTCAACGACGGCAAGGCCCCGGCCTGCCGGTAAGCCGCGCAGAACGTGGCAATGGGCAAATGGTCCGACCCCCTGATGGTGAGACTGCCCACATAAACAGCAGCGCCTTCGCTCAACAAGGCCGAGGAGGGACGGCCAAAAACGTTCCAGGTAAAGAGATGGGTCAGCTCATGCGCCACGATGTATTGCTGATCCGCCGCGTTGCCGCTGCCATCGTGCAGGAAAAACGTGCGCCGGGCCGCGGAAAAGCTCCGCCCGCGCAAGGCTTGATCCGGACGGGCAAAGAGGCTGCCGGCCGCATACACATCAAAGCGACCGCTTAAGGGAACCTGAAACGTGGTTTCCAACTGTTGCAGGCCGCGCGTGACCAGGGCGGCTACCGCTGCCGGATCCCGGGCCGGATAGGTGCCCGGCGTATAGTGTAAGGTGAACCGCTCAGTTTGCAAAGTGGCGGGGTAGGCCGCGGCTAAGTCGCCTTCCAGGATAGAGGGTTGCCAGCCCGAGCCAGCGGCCGGCGTCGCCGGCAGCGTGGCCAGGCCAGAGCCGCCACCCACAGGGATCAACAATTCCTGCCCGGCGAAGATCTCTTCCCCGGTCAGGCCGTTGGCCTGCTGGATCGCCGCCACACTCACGTTGTACTGGGCGGCCAACCCCCATAACGTGTCGCCGGCCTGGACTACATGCCGGATCATCCCACTGATAGGCTCGCTGGCCTGCAAGGTGGGGGCCGCCACGGGAGCAGGGATGATCAACACCTGATCCGGCTGGAGGAAATCACCGACCAGGCCGTTGGCCGCCTTCAGAGCTTCCACGGAGACCCCAAAACGCTCCGCAATGCCGGAAAGGGTATCGCCTTCCAGCACCGTGTAAGAGGTCACGCCTGGGGTAGACTGAAGCGTAGCCGTAGGTTGTACGGGAGCGGCGGTAGGGGTGGCGGTACCTGAAGCCACCGGTGCCAACGTGGGAGTGAGCGTAGGCACCGGGGGAGCGGCCGACGGCACAGGGGGCGCGGCTTCCCACGGGCGCGTCACCAGCAACAGCACCAACACGGCGAGCAAGGCCGCGCCGAGCGTGATCAGCAGCCCAAACAGCACATCTTGTTTACGAATGGATGAGGACATGCAGTTGGCCCTTGTTATTTAGCGGGACCAGGTAGGCGCCCAGTTCTGATCACCGCCGATCAGCGTACGGCGCCCACTGCCATCCGGGTTGACCACCTCAATCCCACGATCGGAGTTGAAGACAATCAACCCCTCGGCGGACCAATCAGGCCGCCCGGCGTGGTCTCCGCTGACGATCAACCTCGCCCGGCCCCCGCTCACCGGCACCGCCCAGATGGATTCCGCGGTTGTACTGCCCGCCGCTGTGGTCTGATGGTACACCACCGATTGTCCATCGGGCGACCAGGCCGGCCAGCGACAGTTAACCTGACAATCGGTCAGCCGACGGCTCTGGTTGGTGGCGAGCTCCAACAGATAAATTTCCCACCCCCCGCTCTGCTCCGACATATACGCGACCTGCCGGCCGTCGGGCGACCAGACCGGCACCCGGCCCACCACGCCCAGGTTACGAGCGCCGCTGCCATCGGCTCCCACCGTCCACAGGGTACCATCCTCGTTGCGCCCACTGCCCACCGGATTGGCCCGGAAGATGATCTGCTTGCCATCGGGCGACCAGTGCGGCTCCCGTTCATCCCAATCAGGCGTGCGGCTCAATTGCACGGGGGAACTCCCTATGCGCACAGTCCACAGATCATAGGAGCCACCGCAATTGGATTGATAAACCAGAGTGGTGCCATCGGGCGACCAATCCGGTTCGGCCTCATCACAGGCCGAGCACGCTACACACGTCGCCTGCTCGCCATTGGCATTAGCCACGTAAATGTCGCTATTGCCCACGTCCCCGCGTACATAGGCCAGCCGCAAAGGCTGCGGCGCGACCGTCACCGGCGGCGGCGTGGTAGCCTGCACCGGTAACGGGGCCGTGGTTACCGGCGGAGCCGTGGTTTGAACAGGGGGCGCTGTCGTGACCAGGGGCGCTACGGCACTCGTTGCGACCGGTAACGGAGTAGCCCCAGTCTGGGGACGGGCAAAGGGATTAGGGATGGGCAACAGGCCACTGGCAACGCCGCCCAACACGACAACGCCGCAAACACCCAACAGCAGTAGCCCCAACCCCACGCCGATCCACACCCCCTTGTTACCACCTTGCGCTGCCGGCCGGGCCGGGACAGCCGTTGAGGTTTGCGCCGGATAGATCGGCGGGGGAGAACCGGGTTGTTGCGGCATGACCACCGTCTGCTCTTTGCGCGGTGGAGCCGGCGCAAAGAGGGCCTGTCGGAACTCGGCCACGCTGCGGAAACGCGCCTCCGGCTGGAGCTGGATGGCCCGCCCGATCGCGGCTTCCACCGGCGGCGGCAGGTCGCGCACCAGCTGGCCCGGCGGCGGCAGCGGGAACGGCGTCGCCGCCAGCACCGGATTGTAGCCCGTCACCAGCTGCAAGAGCACCGCGCCCAGGCTGTAGACATCTGTCCGGGGATCGCTCTGCCCCAAGCCGCCGTATTGTTCGGGCGCGGCATAACCAGGCGTCCCCAAATTCATTGTGTCCCGCGTCTGCCCCGGCTTGAAATGCCGCGCGATCCCGAAATCAATCAGCTTGACCTGCCGCTCCTGGTTGAGCATGATATTGGCCGGCTTGAGGTCGCGGAAGACCACCGGAGGATTCTGGCTGTGCAGGTATTCCAACACCGCGCAGAGCTGCCGGGTGATCTCCAGCGCCTCCGCCAGCGGCAACCGCCCGTTGGGCGTCCGCTGCAAGTACGCTTCCAGCGTTTCGCCCTCCACAAAATCCATCACCAGGTACCAGTTGCCCCCTTCGGGGAAAAAGTCGGTGACGGCGGTCAGGCCGGGATGTTTGAGCCGGGCCAGCATCCCGGCCTCCTGCCGGAAGGCCTGAATCGCCCAGTTGCGCTCGGCCGGCGGGACGTTTTCCGGCGAGAGCTCCTTGATGGCACAGCGGCGGCCCGGCAACCGGCCATCGTCGGCCAGATAGACAGTCCCCATCCCCCCGCCCCCCAGCCGGCGCTGGATGTGGTAACGATCTTGCAAGACCATCCCTGGATTGAGCATAGATTGTGCCGCCCTCTGGAAAATAACAGGACTTTTTGACCCCAGACCCCAGACCACCTGTTTTAACCGCCGGTGGTCTGGGGGCGTTGTCGGTAGGCTCCTGGCAATGCCGGTGGCAATTTGATTGAACTAATCGGACGGACAGGGCAACATAAGCAGCTCCTGGCCTGGATCAAGCCGAGGGCCTTGAGAACGCCGGGGCCAGGACAAGCCATTGTGGGCAGCCACATCGTGAGCATATTGGTCCAACTCATGCGGAACCCGGTTCACCGGCCAGCGGCCGGGACAATGCCGGCGACAAACATCATACAACCCCTCATTTGCCTGCACAATCTCACTGTTCTGATCTGGCGTGGAGGTGGGCACTAAAGTGCTGGTCGGCGCGGGGAGGGGCCGGGACGGTGTTTCCAGCATGGGGGGCAACGTTGGTGTGGGGCGCGGCGTCCCCGTTACAGAGGAGACTACCGGCGCCGTCGCCACGGGTACCGTCCATTCCACCAGCGCGTGCGCGCCCCAGCCCATAGCGACCGCCAGAGCCCCCAGCCCCACCAGTGCCACGAACAGGACCACGCCCCACTTCAATTTTTGCACGGCGGCGCTCCTACTAACGAACGTCTCAAACGTCTCACTCTGCGACCACCAAAATCACCGAGATATTGTCCTCGCCGCCGGCGCGATTGGCCGCCGCGACCAGCTCATCGCAGGCTGCCTGCGGCGTCGGAGCTCGTTCCACAATCCCCTGAATGATCGGGTCGGGCACCATCTCCCACAACCCGTCGCAACAGAGAATCAACCGGTCCCCCCGCCGCAATTGAAGCGTGAAGGT
>Ga0067045_1027889_pt1 | contig 52956 bp, 61 predicted proteins | sample TerdegcTABiofilm_FD_59184 | JGI IMG/M metagenome (GOLD analysis project Ga0067045, IMG submission 59184) | Combined Assembly of (Gp0054472, Gp0054536) Wastewater bioreactor microbial communities from Singapore -Terephthalate degrading...
TTGACCGCGCCGGGCAGTCCGGCAGGCCGGGCCTACCGCGACCCCCCGAAACCGTCTGGCATCACCAGGAGAGAATCCATGCGCTCCAGGTGAAGGCAGAAAAGCGGCCGTACCGGCCGCGCTGAAAAGCGTTTATTGACCGCTCCCCGCCCTCGCCATCCAGCATCACGCCAGAGCGGCAGCGTCAACTCGAACGGGTTAACTAATAGTGTTTACAAGTGTTGTCTGAAATGGGATAATAACCCCATCGGCACCACACTGGAGCCGACGCCCGAACCGAGCGGCGGCAACCGCTCCGGGCCAACCTTGCAGGAGTTCAAACGATGGAAAAGGTATTTTATGTTCCCGGCCAACCGTGGGTGATCGACTTCGCATTTATGCGGGAAGACGGAACCCTAGTTACTCAGCTTCAGCGCCACACACTGGAGCAAATCAAGGAACGCAGCCCCGGCGCGATCATCACCACCTACCAGGACGCGGCCGAGCAGATCGAGGCCGGTTGCAAGACCGAGCCGCGCCAGATCGACGCGGAAGACTTCGACTATGCGCTAAACGTACTGCCGCCCGTTCAATGGGTGAGCGGCGGCGAATCCGAGTCTTTCAAGCTGATCGAGCGCACAAATGGTCGTGTCACCGGGATTTATGCCCGTCTCGGGGCCACCTATTGGAAGTTTGAGGACATTTACACCATGCCGCACGCCGAGATTATCGCCAAGGTGCGCAAAGCTCAGGAAAGCCAGCGTGAAGCCGCAGAGGCTGCCGGGGGTACAGTATGAAGGTGCTAATCACGCAGACACTCAAACGTACTATTGAGCTGGACGTGGACGAAGCCACCGAGCAAGCGGCCATTGCAGCAGGTTTGAAAATGGCCGCGCAGACACAGCCCGCCGATTGGGATTACACATGGTCGCCAGTGACTGAGGAAGGCTGCGCGAAACCGTAACCCTGTTGACCAGAGAAGCCCGCCGAGTGCGGGTTTTTCTTTGTGCGTAAATAGTGTTTACAAGTGTTGACGTTAAGCTTGGAAAAGTAGATAATAACCACATCGGCGCCACACTGGAGCCGATGCCCGAAACGAGCGGCGGCAACCGCTCCGGGCCAACCTTGCAGGAGATACACCATGAAAAACCAAGCGACTAAAACCCCTCGTTCTAACTCCCTTGTGAATGTTGATTTTGCCGCGCTGGAGAGCGTGCCGGCCTACCTGCGCAAAGGCGTAACGGTCACTGATAACGGTCAGGTCATCACCGCCAACCGCCCAGCGATTGGCACCGTTACCAGCATCGGCCGCGCCGCCTAATCAACCCCAACAGGAGCCCGGCCCGCCGGGCTCCACCCTCACAAGGAACGAGCAAATGAACGACTACGAACAGAAACAAGCCGACCGCCGCGACCGCTTCCAGGATCGCGCCGAAAAAGCCGCGACCCAATCCGACGCCCTGTATTCCGCCGCCCGCAAGCGCGGCGAGGGTATCCCCTTCGGCCAGCCAATTTTGATCGGCCACCACAGCGAGCGCCGCGACCGCAACTTTCGCGCCGGTATCAACCGTATGACCGAAAAGTCTTTCGAGTTGAGCGACAAGGCCAAGTATTACGAGCAGAAGGCCGCGAGCGTAGGCACTGGCGGCATTTCCAGCGACGACCCGGACGCGCTCGTAAAGCTGCGCGCCGAGCTGGCCGAATGCGAAACCAGCCAAGAGCGGATGAAGGCCGCGAACAAGGCGATTCGCACCGGCAAAACGGCAGACAAACAAGTCCCGGCCCTTGTGGCGTTGGGCTTCAGCGAAGCGACCGCGCAAAGCCTCATCAAAGGCGACTTTTGCGGCCGCGTGGGCTTCCCGGCCTACAAGCTCAGCAACAACAACGGCAACATGACCCGGATTAAAAAACGCATCCAGGAGCTGGAAGCGCGCCGCAGCCGCGAGTCGGTCGAAGTCGAAACCGAGGGTTACACCTACCGCGAAGACACGGAAGAAAACCGGGTTATGTTCGTGTTCGACGGCAAGCCATCGCAGGAGGTGCGCGACCTGCTCAAGCGTAACGCCTTCAAGTGGTCGCCCAGCCGTAACGCATGGGTGCGCCAGTTGACCGGCTCCGGCATGTACGCGGGCCAGACAGTGCGCGAAGGGCTGGCCAAGCTCAAGGCTGAATAAGGCCCACGGCCGGGGCTTGTGTCCCGGCCATCCCACCGGCAGGAGATCGAGCATGACCGAGCGAGTGAAGACCGAAGCAGAGCGCCGCCTACATGACAGCATCGAGGCGCTGGACGCCGCCGCCGTCAGAAAGCAGCGCGTAGGTTGCGAAGGCATCCCCCATTACACCTTTGCGGATGGTTCCATTATCGAGGTGCGCAAGTTGTCCGGGCGTTGCGCCTTCAGTGCCTCGGGCTGGCATTTGGCAAACAGTAAATAATAGTGTTTACAAGTGTTGTCATTGCGTATGGTTTATGGGATAATGTGTTTATCGGCACCACACTGGAGCCGATGCCCGAAACGAGCGGCGGCAACCGCTCCGGGCCAACCTTGCAGGAGAAAACACCATGTCGAATGTACCCGCCACTCTGTTCTACTTCCCGACCGCCGACGCGCTCAAAGGCTTCCACCGCTTCGAGGTGATCCAGACTCACCAAGTCCAAGGCGGCGGCGATTCCGTGGCCTTGTGGGCTGTCACCGGCTACGTCCGCAGCAGCGGGCAAAACACCGTCCTTGCTGAATTCCACGCCGAAGGCAACGCCGACACGTTCCGCGATATGTGCGTGATCGTTTCGCGCAGCTAACCAGCAGCCGGGCGGCGATGCCGCCCGGTTCCCGCATCGAGGACGGCGCGCAGCGCCGCAGGGATCGACCGATGGAAACCGAACTGACCGCAATCCAGCGCGAGGCGCTGGTACGTTTCAAGAGCAAGCAAGGCCGCTACTGGAAATCGTGCCTTGTGGCCTTGTGGATCAACGGCCGGGATGATCGCGCCGAGGACGGCGCGCTGTTGCGCCAGGTGCGCAACACACTGGGCGTTGACGGCTTGGCCAAGGTGAAAATTTAAGCCTCACAGCAACGGCCGGCTGACGCGCTTTTTACCTGGTGCGGCGCCGGCCTTTTCGCATTCCAGGTTGCGGTAATGCGTTGGCTGGCTGACGCGCTGTTCACCTGGTGCGGCGCCTTCGCTATCCGGTGATAAGCTGTAGGGCACCCTACAGACATAACCCGACAGCGCCCTACATGTCTAAATTGACCATCGGCCGCATGGCAACCCTCTATGGTTTGCACCGTTCCACGCTGCATGAAGCCGTGGCCAAGGGCCGCGTGACTGCTAGTCTCGACGGCAAAGGGCAGAAGGTTATAGACCTGTCTGAAATGATCCGGGTTTACGGTGAAGCGCCGGGACAAGCCCGACAGTCCCCTACACCTACGCCAGACACCCACCCGACACCCGTTTTAGACACGTTGCATCCCCTTTTGGAAGAACTGCGTTTATTGCGTGAAGAAGTTCGAGAGTTGCGACAGGCGTTGCGCTTGCTCGAACACAAACCCGAGGCAGTGCCCGAGGTAATGCCCGCGCAACCGAAAGCAGCCCCGGTTTCAAAGCATCAAGGCCCCGCTACATGGGCCAGTCTGTTCAGTGCGCTAGACGAATAAGCCCGGTAGACCGCAGATCGAGGCGAAGGCATGGACGAGAAGAACGACCGCCGCAGACAGAACAACCCGCACACGACCGTCAGGGGGGCCGGCGCCGACGCTGCGCGCCGGGGCGCTCCGGTGCATTCGTGCCCATACTCACATCCAGCCATGCGCAATTCGTGGCTGCGCGGCTTCTCGGCCGCGCAGCAAATGACGCTCGGCTTCGACCTGGTGAGCGCCGATGCATGACAGCCTGTTGTGGGTTTTTGGATTTGTCGCCGTGGCGGGCTTCGCCGCCTGGTGCTACCGCCGCCGGCTGGCCGCGCTGACACGCGAGCCGACTCCGGCCTTTCTGCGCGCCAGTCGCATTACCGGAAAAATTGCCGCCATCGTGTGCGGGGCAGGGGCGGTTGTGCTGGTTTGGGCCGGCGCCACCCAGCCCGGGATTTCATGGCTATACGCCTTCCTCGGCGTGGTCGTTCTGGTGTTCAACCTCTTGCTGTTCATTCGCCGGCCCGGTCGGGGTCGTTAAATTAATCTGCCGCATGACTACCGGGCCATGCGTGACAGCAATCTGTTCATCGCCTTTCATCCAGGTACGACCCCCGCAAAACAGGTGCATGCCGGGCTTTCCCCAAGCTTGGCCGGTGCATTCGTCGCAATAGTATTTGACCCGGTTGCAGCGGTTCACGGGTTCAAGTGATGGCAGCACCAGGCCGGGCATCAGTTCGACGTTATCGTTGTCGCCTTCAACGCCGTCCACGTCCGGGCCTTCTGGCTGGCCAGGTTCTTTTGGCGGAGCAGGGGAGCGCGGCGGGGCCGGGCGTTCCGGCGGGTATTTGTCTACCCAGGACAAAGTGAAGTCCTGCGTTAAAAGAGCCTTGCACGCTTTGTCGTAGGCGCCATCGGTCATGATGTAGTGCGTCATTTGCTCGCCGGTCTTGGCGCCGTCGGGCTTGCCCGTGCTGCTGGGCATCAAGCCTATCTCTTCCATTTTCCGGCCCCATTCCTTGTTGTGGTATCCACGCCGGCCGGGCTTGCCGTGGTGGAACTGCCACTGGTGCACCATTTCATGCGCCAAGGTTGAAAGGGTTTCGCGGATCGAGCGGATGGCGAAATAGGCGGGATTCATTGCTATCTCATCGACCACGACGCCGTTGCTGCGCGAGAGGAACCGTTGCCGGGAGCAATAGCCGTAGGTGCGTTTTTCCCGTTGCAGAGTGAACATCGGAAGGTTCAGCACGCCGCCAAATAACGCCTTGTTGAAGTGATCGAACGCGGTTTGCAGCTCGGTATAGGCTTCGTGAGTTGGGGTTTGCATGACCATTCCTTTTGGATTGTGCAATCCAATTTTAGGTTTAGATTTTGGATTGTGCAATCCAAAGGCAAGGGGCTTTTTCGCTGGACGCGAAAAACGGGATTCCCTTCCGGGCTCGCTGTCGCTCGGTCCTGCGGACTGCCGCAAGCGGCCCCCTCCAGGCAACCCTAGCCTGGCGCCATCCTGGCGCTGAACAGCAATCATCATTTTGGATTGTGCAATCCAAAAAGCAGGCACAAAAAAGGGCGGCAATGCCGCCCAGGGGGAAACGTGTGTCGGGTGGTGTCTGGTGTAGGTGTCGGGGGAGTGTCGGGTTCCGGTCAGCGCATGAAGAACGCCGCCGCCGAAACGCCGGCAATCAAACCGCCCAGGACGCCGCCGGCCATGCCGGTGAACATTGCCAAGGTCGCCAAGCGGCGGGCGCCGCCTTCGACCACATCAGCGGACTTGCTGATTGACGCGGCCGCTTCGCTGAGTGGCTTGGCCATCAGCTCGCGCTGGCTGGAGAGCAGGGCGGCGAACTGGTCGGCCGACGCCTTGATGTTCTTGGCCGCGTCCTCACCCGCAAGGAAAACCTGAGTTGCCGCCGCGTCAGCAACGGCGGGCATCGCCGCTTGCAGCGCTTCGGCCCGATCCAGGAGCGCGCCTACGTCGCCCAGCAGTTCCGCCATCAGTGCTTCGCGGGTTGTTTGAGGCCCGGCCATAGTGTTCCCCTTTTACTTCTTCGTGATCGCGGCATAAACCGCGTCGAGGTTTTCGTTCGCCGATAGTGCAAGACGGCGCATCGACACCATTGCAACACAGCGCATCTTTTCTTCGTCGTCCTTGGCTTCGCGCATCTTGGCTTTGTAGTCCGTGGTATCGGCGATCAGCTCAGGGATAGTGGTCTTGTGTACGCGCAGCTTGTGATATAGCTCGCTGTAATCAACCGCCGCACTTTGGCGCAGCGTGTATGCCTTGCTAACTTCGTGATACTGAATCAGCGGGTAGAATTCTTCTTCTACGGTTTCGCTGGATTGCAGCTTGTTGAACACTACCGTGATTTTCTTTGCCGGAACGCCCATCGCCTTCAGCGCCTGGACGGTTGCGATAGTGTCTTTAATTTGTTTGCTGTCCTTGACGGTCGGCACCACAAACAAATCGAATTCTTCGTGCGAGCCGCGATATTGCTGCATCAGTTTAACGAAGTCCTCGACGTTCGACGCGCCTACATCGACCACCGCCGAATCCATCATCATCAGTTCTTCCTGGAGCTGGCCGAACTGATCGCCACGCACCATATCATCCGAACCTTCATCGGCATTAATCGACTCTACCGCGATGAATTCCGCACCTGGCATACGCGGCAACAGCAAGTGTCTCGCGATGGTGGACTTGCCTACGTTACCGGACAAACTGACTACGGCTACTTTCTTCATGGTTTTTTGCTCCTGCGAATTGATGGTCGCTGCATAAACTGATTGGTGAAGTCTTCGCGGCTTTGCTCGTTCGACAACAAATCACTGACCGATGGTTCAGAATCTGGAGCCGGTGAACTTACCGCATCGGGTTTAACTTCCACCGCCTCAGAATTGCCGTTCTGTACTGCTGGCGGTTTTGGTTTATTGCTGGCTTTTCCTGGTGTTTCACTAACGGAATTCCTTTTCCGGTATCGGTGCAGATAGTTGTAGAACGTGCCTGCCGATATCTCGATACCTTGCGCCGTGATGAGCTGGTGAATCTCAGCTCGCGGCACACCTTCCTTGATCTTCCTGTCGATCTCCGGCATCAGCGGTTCAAGCTGTCCGTATACGGTTTTGCCTGCTAACCCGGAAATCATGGTCTTGAGCTGATCGGTATCTGCCATGGGTTGAGCCTCTTTGAGCTTGGGCCGACTCTACATGCTACTTTTCAGCTATGCAAGTGCTATCTTTTGCTACCTAACTGCTATCTAACTGCTATCTATGTGCTACCTGATTGCTACTTTTGTGCTTCCAGATTGCAATCGGGCAAGCCGATTGCGGGAAAAATGACCCTCTGATCGTTTTTCCCTTAAAGAAAGGCGTTGTATGAGAGCTTTTTGGTTCCTTATCCTTAACTGGTAAAGCGATACACCATACGCACCCTGCGGGTGCGGCGGCGGGCCTTGATTCTCAAGGCTTAGCCGACCATTCGCGTTTTTACAGTTGTATTGTGATGCGACTACAGGCTAGGCTACAGGCCACGGTTTATAAGGATTAGCTGTATAACAATTGGTCTACAGGAGTACACATGCGATTAGCTGATGCCATCCCCCTACGTCTGACGGTCGAAAAGCGGGAGCTTTACGAGGCTCAGGCTATGGCAGCGGAGCTACCTTTGAGCACGTACCTACGCAACCGCCTGGAGCGTGACGACGTGCTTCTTGAGGAGGTGCAGATGCTCAGGCGAGCCGTCGAGCGTCTGGCAGATCGAGCACCAGGAGCGGAAAAAAGCACGGCCGGCGGCGGTGACATGACCGCCGTTTTGCTGGAAATGCTGCTGACCTTGCGCCAACTAGGCGGCGCTAAATCCGGTCTGGCACAGAAGGAATTAGAACGTCAGGGAATCACACTTTGGAGTAGTGAGAAATGAGAGACGAAGACCGTAGACAGTTTGGATTAGTTTTAGTGTTATTGCTTCCAGTTGCTTTCTGGAGCATGGCAGTAAAGAAAACCGAAGTTCTCACGGTGCCTAAATGGAAATCGGGTTGGGAGCTTGTAAAGCACACTCACGAAAAACCGGTATTGCTGGCATCCGCCATTGGCGGGCTGGCACTGGCGATCTTGCTTATATGGCTTATGGGGCAACTCGGGAAAACTGATTTCGGCGGCGCACCGTTCCGCAAGTTTCTTCGAGGCACCAAAACCGCGAGCATTAGCGCGCTCAAGAAACTGACGCGGGAGAAAAAAAAAGAGCAAGTAACCATTGCCGATATTCCCATGCCGACGAAGGTTGAAAACTTACACCTGCTAGTTCAGGGTGCGACCGGTTCCGGTAAGTCCGTGCTGATGCGAGAGCTTGCTTATACCTCACTCAAGCGTCGTGATCGGGCGATTTTTCTAGACCCGAACGGTGATATGTATTCAAAATTCGGCGGCCCTAAAGACGTTGTATTAAATCCCTATGACTCCCGAACTAAGGGCTGGACGTTCTTCAACGAGATTCGCGCTGACTACGACTTTCACCGTTACGCGCTGTCGCTTGTTCCACGCGGACAAACAGCAGACGCTGAAGAATGGTGCGCCTATGGCCGTTTGTTGCTGCGCGAAACTGCCCGCAAGTTGAAGATGCTGGGCAAACCTTCGGTATATGAGTTGTTCCACTGGACGACTATCGCAGACCCGGAAAGCCTGCGTGAATTCTTGAAGGGCACCACCGCCGAATCCTTGTTTGCCGGATCGAGCGAGGCCAGCAAGGCGCTCACTTCAGCCCGCTTTGTGCTGTCCGACAAGTTGCCGGAACACTTGAACATGCCGGTAGGCGATTTTTCGATTCGCACCTGGTTGGAAGAAGGCGAAGGGAATCTGTACATCACTTGGCGCGAGGACATGGCCGAAGCGCTAAAGCCGCTTATTTCGGCGTGGATCGACGCTGTTTTTGTGTCGATCCTTTCCATGGACGAAGACGAAAACCGCCGCATATGGGCATTTATTGACGAACTGGCGTCCTTGGAAAAGCTTTCCTCCTTGGAGGCCGCACTTACCAAAGGCCGCAAACACGGCTTGCGTGTGGTAGCCGGGCTTCAGTCCACCTCTCAGCTTGACGACATTTACGGCCGCGACCTGGCACAGACGCTGCGCTCTTGCTTCCGTTCGCTGGCTGTCTTGGGCGGTTCCAAGACCGACCCGCGCACCAGTAAGGACATGAGCGACGCACTTGGCCAACACGAAGTCGAGCGCGACAAGTACAGCAAGAGTTCCGGCACCCGTACCAGCACCAACAAATCCGAGGACGTGAAGCAGGAAAGCGTGGTGACGGCATCGGAAATCGCCAGCCTGCCAGACCTGACGGGCTACATCGCCTTTGCGGGTGACTTCCCCGTGGCGAAATTCAAGCTGGAGCCGTTGAATTTCAAAAGGATCAACGAGCCATTCATTGAGCGAGCCGCGTAATGCTTAGTCACCAGGTATTGACCCGAAAGAGTATCGGCGCGCTGGCCAGCTACTACGGCGACGGCGCAGACGACTACTACGCCAAGGAAGGCGAATCCATGGAATGGCAGGGCGAGGGGGCAAAAGCCCTCGGCCTGTCCGGCGAAGTCGATAGCCAGCGATTCAGGGAGCTGCTGGCCGGGGAAATATCGCCGGGCGTGAAGATCATCCGCTCAGACACCCGCAAGGACAGCAAGGAACGGATCGGCATCGACCTCACGTTCTCAGCGCCTAAAAGCGTGTCGCTCCAGGCACTAATAGGCGGCGATGCCGCCATTATCAAGGCCCATGACAAGGCCGTGACTAAGGCTATCGAGCTGGCCGAGCAGCGGGCTCAGGCCCGTAAAAAGGAGAACGGAATCACGATGGTGGAGGACACCGGCAATCTGGTTGTCGCCAAGTTCCGCCACGAAACAAGCCGAGAGAAAGACCCCCAATTGCACACCCACGCCGTTGTTTTGAACATGACGCAGCGCAGCGACGGCCAGTGGCGGGCACTGAAGAACGACGAAATCATCAAAATGACCAAGTACCTCGGGGCGATGTATCGCGCCGAGCTTGCGGCCGAGCTGGCAAAGCAGGGCTACAACATCCGCCACGAACGTGACGGCATGTTCGAGCTGGGCCACATCAGCCGCGAACAGCTCGAAGGCTTCAGCCAGCGCAGCGCGCAGATTGAGGAACGTCTGGCGAGCCAGGGCAAGACCCGAGAAACAGCGACCACCGCGGAAAAGCAGGCGGCGGCGATGGAAACCAGATCGCCCAAGACCGGCGCCGAGCGTGACGCCTTGTTCAAGGATTGGAAAAGCCGGGCCAAAGACTTGGGGATCGACTTCAAAAGCCGGGAATGGGCCGGCGTGGACGCGAAGGGGCCACACACCGAGCGCAACCACACGCCAAGCGAAGTGGCCGCAGACCTTGCAGCAAAGCGGGCCGTTCGTTTCGCCGTCAACCATCTGACCGAACGCCAGTCAGTCATGACTGAGGGCAATCTGATTAACACGGCCGTTAAGCATGGTATGGCCGGGGCCACGATGAAGGACGTGGAATCAGAAATTAAGCGGCAGATCGAAAGCGGGTATCTGATCCAGGAAAAGGTCATGTACCGGCCGGCTGAAAACGCGGTTGGCGGTGATCGAGGGCAAAGCCGGGATGCTTGGGTGGCAGAGCTGGAAGCAAAGGGTATGACAGCTTGGGCAGCACGTGAACGCGTGGATACGGCTATCAAGCGCAAAAGCCTGATCGAAACAGAGCCGCAGTTCACGACACAAACCGCCTTGGAGCGCGAAAAGCGAATTCACAGCATCGAGCGGGACGGCCGAGGCGCTATGCAGCCGGTTATGTCGGGAGACATAGCGAAAATCATCCTGGAGGGCACCAATCTAAACGGTGGCCAGCGCGGCGCCGCCGAGCTGATTACCACCACGACTAACCGGGTGATCGGGGTTCAGGGTTTCGCCGGTACCGGCAAAAGCCACATGCTCGACACCGCCAAGCAGATGCTTGAGGCCAACGGTTACGAGGTTCGCGCACTGGCGCCCTATGGCAGCCAGGTTAGAGCCCTGCGCGAGCTGGGCGTCGAGTCGAACACCCTGGCTTCCTTTCTGAAGGCCAAAGACAAGAACATCAACGAGCGCACCGTATTGGTGGTCGACGAGGCCGGTGTAGTACCCACTCGCCAAATGGATCAGCTCTTGAAGATCGCCGAGAAAGCCGGCGCCCGTGTCGTGCTGATGGGTGACACCGCGCAGACGAAAGCCATTGAAGCCGGCCGGCCGTTCGACCAGCTCCAGGCCGGCGGCATGGCAACGGCCATGATGGAAGAAATCCAACGGCAGAAAGACCCGCTGCTGAAAGAAGCGGTCGAGCTTTCGGCCCGTGGCAAAGCGGCCGAATCGCTCAACAAAATCAGCTCAGTCGTGGAGATCGAGGACAAGCACGAACGCCGGCAGACCATCGCTGACGAGTACGTGGCATTGACTCCCTCACAGCGTGAACAAGCAATCATTGTGTCGGGCACCAACGAAGCGCGCCGCGAGATTAACAAGGCAGTGCGCGAAGGGCTGGGCACACTCGGGCAAGGCCGCGAGGTCGATACATTGACCCGGACGGACACGACCCAGGCAGAGCGTAAGTTCTCGAAGTATTTCAACGTGGGTGACGTGATCCAGCCTGAAGTGGACTACAAGAAAAGCGGGTTGAAGCGTGGCGAGCTGTACACGATCCAGGACACCGGGCCGGGTAATCGCTTGACGCTGAAAAGTCAGGAAGGCGAGGTACTGGCGATCAACCCGATGCAGCACACGAAACTATCGGTGTACCAGCCCGAGCGGGCCGAGCTGGCACCAGGTGATAAGGTTCGCATCACCCGCAACGATGCCACGCTAGACGTGGCCAACGGTGACAGGTTCACCGTGGAAGCCGTCACGAAAGAGGCCGTAACCCTGCGCAGCGACCATCGAAGCATTGTGCTTCCGACCGACAAGCCACTGCACCTTGACCATGCCTATGCAGCGACTGTTCACAGTAGCCAAGGCTTGACGGCAGACCGCGTACTGATCGACGCGGATGCAAAAAGCAGGACAACCGCGAAGGATGTTTATTACGTGGCCATCTCCAGGGCACGCCATGACGCCAAGATTTTCACCGACGACAGAAGCGCGCTACCCAAGGCAATCAGCCGCGAGAATGTGAAGCACGCTGCACTAGACCTGTCCTATAAGCTCCACCGTTCACCCGAGGAAAAAGCAAAGCTGGACGCCTTGCGGGAACAAGCTCAGAAGCACGCAGAAGCAGGGAAGGGGGCGAAACAGCCCCACGCCAAGGACAAGATCGCAGAGCGGCCACAGCGGGCGAGCAAGTCGCCAGAATCCGAAGCCACGAAGCGCAGCAAGGTTCAACCTGAGAAGGTCGATCCAAGGCCGCAAAAGGCCGCTGGCCGCGATCCCGTTGGCAAACCACCCACCGAACAAGGGAAAGCCTTGAAACAGCAGGAGCGCCGGGAGATAGGCCGTTAAGCGGGGCTGGGTTGAATTGACAACTTTTGAGTTGACAAGCGGGACAGCTATTTTGATATAGTAACTACGTCAGCACAGACCGGAACCTTCTCTGAAGGGGTGTTGATTTCGGGGCGAAAGCTCCCCCAGCCAGTGAGCGGGATAGACGCAAGTCGAAAGAAGACGCCGATATTGAGATTTACAGGAAGCCCTAGCGCGCAAGCGTTGGGGCTTTTTGCTTTCAATCAGACGAATTTGCCTTCATTGCGCTTCTGCAGGATGTAGCGGACGTTGAACGGCTTTCCCTTGGGCAAGGAATGCCGGCCCCAGTTATCCACTTCATAAGCGGAAATCACACGTAGCTTGAGCTGATTGCTCGTATCGGCTGGCTTGCTGATTGAAAAAAAGATCGCGTAGTCGTGCAGATCCAAACAGAAATAGCGCTGGCCACCGCCGTTTTTACTGTTGTGTGGCACAGCCACCCCCGTGAAAAACCGCCGTTCGATGTAGTCGCGCAACTGGTTGCTACAGTGATAGCGCGAGGGGCAGAAATAGCGCTGCTCGCCTTTGTGATAGAGCTTTTCACCGTGGCCTTTGTCATCAGTGAAGCAATGGAAGCCAAACTCGAATTTCACCGTTAAGGCTTCACCAGCGACGTCGAACGTCAGCTCGAACGGCTGCATGTGCGCCATGCTCAAGGTTTTTCCGTTGATAACCAGGTCATTCCATTGCATGTTCAAACTGCGCCAAGCACGTGAGGGGCAAGCAGTGTAACAGTCAGCCACCCGCCCTTGCTCTTGTGCGCATAACCGTGAGGACTGCTAGGGAAACCTGTGCAGCATTTGAGAATGGACGAGAGAATTTTACAGCTCATTGGGGATTCGCAGTTCGAGCGAGACCTGTACGAAGCGGCGTGTCTCAACCTCCAAGACCGCAGGAACAAGCTGCGCTTCAACAACTTTGCCTATGCAATGCGCGAGCTGGCGGGGCACACCCTTGCCCGCCTGGCCCCTGACTCCGAGGTGAAGAAGTGTGTCTGGTGGAGTGCGAAGGCCGAAGGAGAAAATCACCAAGTCACAAGGATTGAACGAGCTGTGTACGCCACGCAAGGTGGCCTATCGAACTTCTACGTGAGAAAGAGGCTCGGGCTGGACTTTGCAGAGAGTCACTTGGAACTTCGGGACGCAATCAAGCGGCTCAGTGACTACACCCATATCAACCCTGACGTCTTTGGGATGGGTGACGAGGAAACTGATCGACTGGCGGCAGAAACCACCGAGGCGGTCGCCGGGCTCATGGCTTCCATCCAAGAATGCCGGGCGGCCGTTGCGGATCGCCTCTCGGATGCAATCACCGATGCGGCAATTCAGCAGGTGCTAGGGGAGAGCCTGGACGCTGTCGATGAACTGGCCACCCATTATTTCGTAGAAGAAGTCTACGTCGACTCGCATGAAGTCATCGGCATTACTGCCGAAGCGGTCCATTTCAGAGCAAACGGCACTATCGGCGTAACACTCCAGTGGGGGTCGAACTCAGATGTGCGGAACGGCGACGGGATAGAGATGGACGAGTCCTTCGACTTCACCTGTGAGCTGACCTGCGAAACGCCAAATCCCGATCCAGATACGCTTGAGTACGTTGAGAACTCGGTAATGGTGAACACCGGAGATTGGCAGCAAGGACCTGATGAGTGGGACGACCACCCGGACGCCCCTACCACAGAAGCCCTAAGACCAGATTTCTAAAATTTCAGTACACCTCGACCGGGCATCAGGCGATTCGCTGCACCACGTCACACTTAGGGGGAGGATTGATCTAGGTGTCTGGCGTCGGTGTAGGGAAGTGTCGGGTTCGGTCTGTAGGTGTCTACAGCTCTTTTATGAACAGTTGATACGCCATAACTGGTCGAGCTTAGTCGTGTAACTCTGGCTCATGAGGCTGCGTCGCATGGCCCATTCTGGATTCGATGGGACACTTGCCACCCGTAGAGTGCCGCGACCCCACCGATTGTTGATTTCATCAAGTACCGACATAACCTTTGTCGAGTCGGTAGGCTGGGAGCTTGCGAACAGATCATCAGTGTATTCACCGGGCTGACATAGATTCAGCAGCATCACTTCTGCCTTGCTGTATCGGTAACCTGGACGGAACACCCGCTCTACGGCCTCAGTAGCGGTCTTGGTAAGCAACCGCACGTCATCAGTAGGATAGGGGAGGTCGACCACCACGCCGTTGGCATACTGCGCTTCAGTAGGATTGAACATGCCTGTGCGGATGCTGACGCGGATTTTCTTGCACAGAGAATGCTGAGCGCGCAGTTTTTCTGAAGCCCGCATCATGTAGGTGGCCACGGCCTCTTTGATCGCCGGTAATTCCGTCATGCGCTGGCCAAACGCCCGACTGCAACATATTTCCTGCTTGGGTGGATCAGGCTCATCCAGCTCAAGGCATGAGGTGCCGGCCAACTCCCGAGCCGTTTTCTCAATCACCACACTAAATTTCTTTCGCAGCGTCCACGGATTGGCTTTTGCCAAGTCCATCGCAGTCTTGATGCCCATTGCATCCAGGTGCGCTTTCATTCGCCGGCCGACTCCCCAAACTTCGGACACGTCGGTGTTACGTAAAACCCAGTCACGCTTGAAGGTATCGCAGATATCGACCACCCCGCCCGTTTGCGCTTGCAGACGTTTGGCCGTGTGGTTGGCCAACTTGGCTAGCGTCTTTGTGTAGGCAATGCCTACTCCGACAGGAATGCCGGTGCAGCGTAGAACCCGAGTGCGAATTTCACGACCGAGTTGTTCCGGATAAGGCACGCCGCGCAAATCCGCGAATGATTCATCAATGCTGTAGACCTCAACGGCGGGCACCATCGATTCAATTACGCTCATGACCCGCTGGCTCATATCGCCATTTATGTGTAATAGAAAGTCAATAAGAACCGGGCCATGCTCGCCCTTGGAGCTTCTCATACCCAACCGGTATGGCTGTAGCTTCTGAGGAGATCGCCGTCGCTCACCGGATCATCCGGTCATCCTGTTAGTAACCGGTCAAAGCTGATCTGTTACATCGAAGGCGGACACCTGTCCATCGACAACACCCCTGCCGAGCGGTGAACCGCCCTCCCATGTACATATGACCAAAACGTCGCCGTTATCCTACCGTTCTGTCATGCCTACCCACGACGGAGTATTGACGGTCTCCGTCCTATAACATAGCTTTTCCGAAAGGCGCTCAAGTACATATCGTCATGTGCATACGAGCCTCGTGTCGTTAAAAGAAATGGTTGGTGCCGCATGAAAGTGCTCTTCATGATGCCGTTCGGCGTGTCGAGCTTCTCCGCCCCCATCAAGATCAAGGCTTCGTCTTGGTGTTAGTGCCAGATGCACGTCACCTTGCGGTGCAGGAATGGAGTGTGAACATGAAAGCAGAAACGGAATCGCGGATTTTTTCGGTGGACGAATATGTCCGTCCGTCTAACGGCGAACCGATCCGTTCAGTTGTTCTGGAGACCAACGATTCTGTCGTTGTAGTTTGGCACGCCTACCCTAGGCAGGAAATAGCTGCCCATGTCCATCCTCACGGCCAAGATACTTGGACGGTTATCTCAGGTGAGGCCAAGTATTATCAAGGCAACGGCGTAGAAATTCATCTTAAAGCTGGAGATATTGCCATTGCAAAACCTGGGCAAGTACATGGTGCCGTGAACTCTGGTCCAGGACCTTTCATATTTGTCTCCGTGGTTGCGCCGGGCAGTGCAGGTTTTGCGTTATCTGAGAAATAGGCGAAAGGCCTGAGAGGAACCTGATGAATACACGAGTATTTACGTTCGCTGGTGGAGAAACGGGGGTTTGGCGCGTTGTTGCGATGAATGCCGTGGCAGGAGCCCCTCTCCCTGGAATCCCACGGCTCAACGTAGCCGCTGGCTCTGTTTCGCCGCAGCCTCCGGGCACCAAATGGCTCCTTCGCGGGATAACGAGTAACGAGCGCTATGTCGTGCGTGAAGAGAAGGATCGTCTCGTGGCGAAGCAGCCAAGCTTGGGTCGAGCAGAGGCTACCTGCGCCGCCCTGATCCCTATCCGGAAAAACCCCTCATGGTGGGGACTGTCTCAAGACGAACGCCGGAAGATTTTTGAGGAACAGTCCCGTCACATTCACATCGGGCTCCAATATCTCCCTGCTGTGGCCCGCCGCCTCCACCATTGTCGGGACCTGGGCGAGAACGAACCCTTCGACTTCTTGACTTGGTTCGAATATTCCCCGTCTGATGAGACGGCCTTTAACAGGCTTCTGGCCGAACTCCGAGCCTCGGTGGAGTGGCAGTATGTCGACAGAGAAATCGACATCCGGCTAGTGCATGAGCCGGCCTAGCATCAGGTTTAACTTCGATCTACGTGCGGCACACTCCTGCGACACCCGCAGCCCAGCAAAACCCCGAAAAATCTAGTGTGTCGCATAACTTAGGAGTAACGCGACAGGTATGTCTAGCGAGCCACTAGTCGCTTAAGAACTTTTCTACTTATAGCCTCCTCTTTCTCTCATCGATCTCCTCGGCATCCTGCCGTCTAGAGCCGGCACATTGTCCAGCTTTCGAATGAGGCTCTCCAGCTTTTCCAAGTCGCCCTCGGCAATGGCTCGCTCGTCGGGAGTTAAAGGCACGGCCTCCAAGTACCGTCCGATAGACGATTTGCTTTCCAATGCTTGGGCCCTTGCGCTGGCTTTCGGCAAGTTGAAGTCACACCCCGCACAGGCCATGCGATGTGGGCAGCTGCTCCAGAAGGGATTTGAACAATACGAGTCGCCCAAGTCATAGAAGGTGTAGGGGGCATCTGAATGGCGAACAATTACGTCATGATCGATCAAAACGGAGACCATATGGGCCATTTGATCGGCTTTAACGAAGGATGCTGCCAGCTTGGTAGGCCGAATTCGAATGTAATGCAAAGTCGAATTCGGCGAGCTATGTCCCGACCACTGCATTAGCTCGATCAGCGACATGCCCTGAGGGACGCTGGCGAGCGCCGTCACTGCGGAGGCACGTCCCCGGTGGCTGGTGATTCGCCCGCGACTGTCCTCCAGTGGCACACCCGCCTTGGCGCATAGCATTGGAATGATGGTGCCATTAATGACACTGGAGCCTATGCGCTTGCCTCGAAACTGAAATAGGTAGCTAACTTTTTCCCCGGTTCGCTCATCCAGCAAAGCGGCCTGGTTAGCAGGCCTGTCCTCCAGCCAGGCGTCAATGCGCTCCTTCACGACCACCGCTACAGGTTTGACGAAAGCTTTGAACGTCTTGCTGGCAGGAATATCGAGATAGCATAAAGTTTTTGCTGGAACGATGGTCCCATCCTCGTGTACCACATCATTGGTCTGAGGATGCGCGCATCTTTTATCCAAGCGCATGATTTCATTGCTGCGCAAACCAGCGTGCGTCCACACTACAGCAATGGCTTGAACCATCGACAGCGGATAGTGAATCTCCGAAAGCAGATCACTACGCTCAAGATTTAGACTCGCCCAAATCAGCTTGAGCCAGGTCGAGTCATCAATTACCCGCGGGTTGATACCCGAGTTGAATGTCACGGATCGCGGGGTGGCGAGGTGATGCCGGGGGCTGAACTTCAAACGACCCCATCCCCAGAGTTCAAAGTCTGTAAAAAATCGTCGCAAGGCATGTAGAAAGCCGCGCTTCGAGTTGGCAGCGATAGGCTGACCAAGCCCCTTTAGCTGTGTTCCCTTCGCTGACTCCAAAGCCCACTCACCGACCGTCATCCGGTCGACGGCAGCAATAAATGCAGCGCAAGTGGACATGCTCCAATCGGTAGGCGCCGCCATTCCTGATTGCTCGCGCGCTAGCCAGACACCGGTCCTCAAGATAAAACTGTAATTGCTTTCACGTGTGCGTGGACGCAAGGTGGAAGTGTCTCGCCATCGACGGCACCACATTGCCCAAGTCGGATCGATGCCTTCGATGCTTTTCGCCCGCCAACAGGTATAGCCTCGCATGCGTAAAGGTTTCGCCAAAATCCCCATGGCAGCGAGGCCGTGAGATACCTTTCCGACCGATCTCGCGACACCTTCGCTTCGATGCTGTTGGCCCTTCAGTAGCAGTTCCTCGGTGAATGTCTCCAACCGCGGATCGCCGTTTTCCAGCATCAAGGCACCCAGCACGTTGGAAAGGAACTGCTCAAGATGGCGAGCAGCGTAGCCCAGCGATCTCAACGCTTGGCTCAAGCGAACGTGCTCATGTCTGAACACGGCATGGCCGAAGATAAAAGAAGCATATATCGCCGGCTGCCGGAATTTGGCGATACGCTGCGGGGTTCGAAAATCGCCGAGATGGTAAGCAACGGAAGCGAGATATGGTCGTGATCCTGCTCGATTACTGAGCAAGGTCAACCACTGCGACTCAGACCAACACCAGTAGGGTTTACCGGTTTTGCTGACATTCCAGAGAATGACTGCCACTGATGAAATGGCTAATCGCTGAGAAACGCCGCTGTGCGCCGCTATATCAGCTAGCGGCCTCATGAGCTCAGGTATCTCTGATTGGAGGTAGCCCCAGTCTGAACGGTGAGAGCGATTCGAAAGTATGCTCAGCTCGATTTTCGATAGATCGCTCTGACGTACGTACTTGCTCGCGTCGAACGGAACATAAGGGGTGACTGAGGGGGTGCTCATAGCAATGCCTCAGACCCAAAGAGTTCACAGAACATCCGAGCATCGAGACTGCCGACGGAGTGCGCCATCTTTGCGGTTAAATCCGCGCCAGATAGGTGCAGGTAAATCAAAGTGGTTTTGGGGTCTCGATGTCCAGCATACGTGGTCAGTTCATGGAGCTTCCAGCCCGCACGGGCCAGATGGGTAAGCCGAAGGTGGCGAAAGGTATGAGTGCTCAGGTGCGATAGTTTCGCTTCCTTGGCCCACCCTTCAACCGTTTTACTCCACGCCCAACGGGACAGTGGCGAGCCTCGATTACGATCTGATGCTGATCGAAACAACGAACCTCGCATCCAGCCAGCGCCGCGAAGAGCATGTAGATGCTCTATCAAGACAGGTGCAATGTCTGGGCTGTAGCACACGACGCGGCTGCGTTTGCCTTTGGTCGTTTCCGCTCGCACCGAGATCAGTCGGTGTGCAACGTCTAAATCCTCAATACGCAAGGCCACCAACTCGGCACGGCGAAGAGCCCCGAAATACGCCAACGACAGCATTAGTCGATCACGGATAGACGACCTGGCCGCAATACTGAGAAAGTGTCGCCACTGCTCATCGGTGGGAATGTCTGGCAACTTAATCAGCCGTGGGAGCAAGCCCCTGACAAACCCTCCATGTCCAGGCACTTGGGCCAGCCGACCATGCTGTCCGCGGGGCACGGGGTTGTGCTCGCAAAGACCCTGAAAAACGAGGTGGTCGTACCACAACCGGATAGCAGTAAGCCGCTGGTGCAAGGTTGAATTCGCCACCGCGCTCTTTGCGCCAGGTAGCAGCTCACGGATGTAGAGCGTGACTTGTTCGAATGTCGCGGATTCGGGTTTCAGCCCACTCCCTTCGCAATGCAATAAGTAATGCGCAAGGGCACGGCCATAGGCGTCAAGGGTGGCCGGCGCACGCCCCAGATTACCCAAGAGCTCCAGCCAAGCTTGTACACTGGAATAACGACTTAACACTTGCTTGTGCAATGGGGTGGTGGTCATGGGCGCCCCCTGAGCGTCAACGGATTCAGCCTAGCTCAAAAGCATTCCACCTAACTTAATAAAGCGCGTAGTTGGAAGAGAAGGCCACGATGCCGTGGCGGCGCAGTTTGTCTTTGATTTGGAAATACGGCTCGCCCATCTTCACGAACGGCTTTGCATCGTAGCTTCGAGCGATTACGCAGCCATCGTTGTTACTGAGAACGACGACCGGAACCTTGGCCAGATCCGGCCGAAACACGCGCTCGCAACTGGCATAAAAGCTATTGCAGTCAATCAAGCCGAAGACTGGCGGTGATTCAGACATGGCTGCGCACACTGCTGGTTATCACCCCCCAAACGGCTAATTCGTCCCCATCCATGACGTAGCGCGGCGGGTACTTGGGGTTTTCAGACAATAGGATTACGTCCTTGCCTCGCAGGCAGAGCCTTTTACATAACGGCTCGTTGTTCAACAGAGCGATAACAATGTGACCGTGCACGGCTTCTATGGATCGGTCTACAACCGCCAGATCACCATCAAAAATGCCCGCCCCTTGCATGCTATCCCCGCTTATCGACGCGAGGTAAACGTGCGGCGCTCGGATGTTCAATACTTCATCGAGCGAGATTTGCTGCTCAATATGGTCTGCTGCCGGTGACGGAAACCCAGCCGGTACGCGAAACGAACATAGAGGCAGGGGGACACCGCCTGCCGCGAGTGGTCCCAGGATGGAATAGCTCATGACGCACGCTTCCGAATACTGTACAAATGTACAGTTAACTTTGTTCGCACAGTCCGGTCAATTTTTATCTAGCGGATACAGATAGACGGGTCGCCCTGGTGCGCGACGGCGGGACAATCAGGAGATGAGTAATGTGCAGCCATTATGAAGCCCCCAGCCCTGGACAACTTGCCTTGGCGTTCGGCGTAGAGCCAATTGAACAAGCCAAATTGGACCTTTGGCCTGGTTATTTCGGCCCCTTTGTCCGGGGGGTGGCCAAACGGGACGATCCGGAGGACTTCGATTCAGCGCGTGAGGTGCTATCGGGCTCGTTTGGTCTAATACCTGGTTGGAGCAAAGACACGAAAATTGCCCGGCGCTGCTACAACGCCCGATCAGAGACGGCGGCTGTTAAACCGTCCTTTCGCAATGCTTGGAAGAACAGTCAACATTGCATCATTCCGGCGGCCGCCATCTATGAACCCGACTGGCGTAGCGGTAAGGCCATCGCAACCCGAATCACTCGCAGCGACGGCGAGCCTATGGGCATCGCGGGCCTGTGGGAGCGCTGGAAAAGCCCATCGGGTCAAGATGTGTTTAGTTACTCGATGCTGACAATCAATGCCGACCAGCACCCTTTCATGCGTAATTACCATCGAGCAGGTGATGAGAAACGTATGGTGGTAATTTTGCCCAAAGGGCTCTATCACGATTGGTTGAATGCTTCGGCAAGCGAGAGCATGGAGTTCATGCGGGAGTACCCGGCCGATCGTATGACAGCTGCGTAATGCGGCTAACACTAACCCAACAAAAAGCCCTGCATCGGCAGGGCTTTTTCCATCAGCGCATTTGCTCTTTGGCAAACACAGGATCGTAAAACACTTCGCACAGCTTGCGCTCGGAGAAGTACAGCACCACGTCGATAGTGCTGTAGAGCGTGCGATTAATCATGTCCTGATCCAGCACCCGGCCGACCTCCGACTGTTTAATCAGCGTACCCACGCGCTGGTAGGTCTGTAGCGCATTGTTCGCATGGGTAGTGGTGATTGATCCAGGGTGGCCGGTGTTTGCGCTGCCAACGTACTCCCATGCCTCATCACCGCGCAGCTCAGCGAGGAAAATCCGATCAGGGGATTGGCGCATGGCAGAACGCAGCGCATCGACCGCAGTAACCCGGCCCTTGCCGTACCCGTAGAGCATGTGGACACGGTTCGGGTGATTCTCGAGAAACAGTTCGTGTACGTCCTCGATGGTCAGCAAGCGCTCATCGGGTGAAACCCGCTCAATCATGGATCGAGCAAAGGTTGTTTTACCCGAACCGGTCTTGCCGGAAATGATGATGTTCCGGTGCGTGCTGACACACATATCAAGAAAATCACGCATCCGGCCTTCGCGCTTGAGGGCCAGAAGATCGGCCTCGAACGGAGCAAGGCGGCTGAAGTCCCGTTTCGCTACCAGAGCTTGGGCCTCATCCGCTGTTGGCTTGTTGAACGACACATCCTGGAAGCTATCGAAAGCGCCCTCGGCTGCCAGCTCATCAAGGGTTTTAACCACCAACGAATGCTTACGGATAATCAGGGACAACGTGCCGTCGATGCAGGCCGGAGGCAGTACGATTTGCCCCCGCTGACCGCCTGGCAAAACGACCGAAACAATGCTGTGTAACGGAATCCCGTTGAACACAGCAATGGCGTTGGCCAGCGACGTTAGGTAGGTCATTGTGAGCTCAGGAATCTTGACCATTTCCCAGCCCTTGAACGTCCGGGCCCACAGCTCGCCCGGACGGTTAACCGTCACCTCGAAGACGTCCGGCCGCTCCAGGTGAGGAACGATCGGGCGCATCAGTTGGTTTACCGTGGTATCACGGCCGAAACTAGCGGCTGCTGCGTTCAAGGCTGTACACCCCTCTGAAATCAAGGTCACGCGCTACGAAGATTTGCAGGCGTTCGCCCTGGTTCTTGTAGAGCGTTGGTGGAATGTTGATGGTGTTTTCCAGTGCCTTCGACGCCATGTCTTGACCCGCATCAGACGTATTCGAGAACTGAATACGGTCTTGGCCACCGCTGCTACCAGACGCCTTGTTAGACACGTAATTGCCAACATCCCCAATCATGCTAAGCATGATCGCGCCGCCGAATCGCTCCCAAAAATGGGTATCGACATAACCGCCCAAACCACCCTCGCCCAGCGGGCCAGCGCCTGGCGAGTCGAGGTTGATGATTACCCCGTTCGGGGTTTCAACCCGCGTCCACAGCACGAAAATGCGCGCCTGACCTTGGGTCATGCCGCCCTGGTACTGACCAACAACCTTGGAACCGCTGTCCAGCAGAACGACTTTCCCGTTGGTTGAGTAAATATCCCGGGTTGTGTAGCACGTGGTCATGCCGGGCACGGTTGAGACAATTTTCGTTTCGAGCTGGCAATCAATCATCGAACCTTGCGTAAGCATCATGTCGCGATCAGGCAACACGCCGGCACGGGCACCGGCAAGGCGTACAGGCTTGAGGTTATCGGCCAGTGGGCCGCTACCACTGCCGGAGGCTTGGCCGGCCGCTGGCTGGCCCAGCGACGATTGCGCGCCTTGGCCATTGCCACCGCCTGAATTCCCATTCAGCGACCCGCCCAAGCGGCGCATACGAATAAGTTCTTCGGGCGTTGGGCCTTCTGGCTGTCCTTGAGCAGCCACGGCTTGCCGCTGATTGGGGACAGGCTGCGCCGCCGGCATCACTTCTGCCGGTTCCGCTTCTGCTGGCTTGGGTTGCTCAATCACCGGCTTAGGCTTCCAGTCAGCACCGGCCTTGTTGAGCCCCAAAACCGGTTCAACCTTTTCCGTCGCGGTGCTGTTTTTGTTCCCCATCATGCCCATTGCCTTGTAGGTGACAAAACCACCGGCACCAATCACCGCAGCAACAATCGCAGCCAGGAACAGGCGAGCCCCTGGAGGGTTGGGTTTACGCTGATCGCCCAGGCGCGAGCCCCCGCGTTCGCCGTCGATCCGGTCGAATTCTTCCGTCGCGTTGATTTCTTCTTTGCGCGCCATTACTCATCCCCCCCAACAACAACCCGTTTGACATTCGGCGATTGCGTCCGCGATTTGTTTTCAACGCCGATAGGGTCGAAAGCGTTGTTGTAGACCGTCAACGCACGATCCCCAAGGCGCAGGCGCCACTTTGGACTGACCTTCTGAACGGAGTAGACATGGTTGTTTTCGCCGATGGTGTTTCGGTTGACCATGCTTTCATTGCCGTCAGCGTCCACCAGGTAGATACCCGGTAAATCGACGTTGCCCGGAAACTTGAAGTAGGTGAATTCGTTGTTGTCCCACACATGGACGGGGGCAATATCGAAGTCGCCGGCCTTGTCATAGTTGATGTTGAAACGGTCGCGTGGCCCCTTCTTGAAACCATCCGCTACCGACTGCTTGCGCTGTTCTTCCACCGACTTCTTGTAAGCCGTGTCAGGGTACGCAAACGACAGGCTGTAGAGCGCTTTCGCCTCACGTGTCGGCCGGAAGATCAGACGGAAATTGTAGGTGCGACGGTCAGTGACAATAATCAGGTTCGTGTCCGCCTGTTCAGCCACAGGCTTGATGAACACGTGGTTTTGGGACTGCGCGAAGGAGTACGACGCAGAATCACCGAAAGCGTGCGTGACGTAGTTTTCGCCCGGCTCAAACTCAATGTGAGTCGTGATGCCAATAACGGAATCAATCTGTACCACGTCGTTCTTGTTGAACGTGGTGCTGCGAATCCGATGGTCGTAAGGCGATGCTGCCGGGTAGTCCAGTGCAAAGGCTGGAAAGGCGCAGGATGCCGCTAGGGCGAAGGTCAAAAGACGAGATTTAATCATCATGGCGGCCTCAGTTCTTGACCACTTCAGGGTCAGCGCGGAAGGTGTTCACGACGAAGCCCAGCGGGTTGATGCGCCGTTCTTCAGTGGTCATCAGCGCACGCACGTAGGTGTAACCGACAGTCGCAATCCAGTATTCAGGCCGGTCGATTTTGCCGTTCGACCATTTTTGCTGAGTGGTGTAACGAACGGTCGCAATTCCGGTAGCCGAGTCCGTCGAGATAGAGCGCACAGACACTTTGATTGAGGCGCGATTGCCGAGTTGGGCATCGCGAGCGTTGGGGCCGGAGTAAAGCGCGTTGTACTCCGCCCATGCCTCACCGCCGCTCATCAGGCGCGTGGAATCGAACATGCCCTGAATCGTTTGATACTCGTAGCCTTCGCGGTTAAGCACATAGCGGTTCACGAAATAGCTATCGACGGACTCGCCATAGCTGACTTCAGTTACCTGCTGCACGGTTGTCGATTCAACGGCGCCTGTCGTTCTATCGACGGTCAGCACCACCGGGGGCGGCGCTTCTTGGCGTAGACCTGCGATGCCGGCAAGAACGCCGGCAAACGCGATACCCCAGGAGAAATAGGCCGTTCGCCAGGCCAACTTTTTCGAGTTCTCCTTTTCGGCCAACAAATCGCGCTCAAGTGCGCTGCTTTCATCCAGGTAGGCTTGGATTTCTTCCTTGCCAGTCAATGGCTTTTTTTGCGGCTTGCTCATTTGACGGCTCCTTGCACTTCTACAGGCACGGTTTTGTTAACCGGCTCGCGGTTTGACTCGTTGGGTTCTTTAGGTTTTGGTGCGGAGCTGCAACCGGCAACGATGCAAGCGCAAAGCAGAAAAACAGTAATCTTTTTCACAATGAAATCCCTTTTGGCTTTACTAAGAGCAAGCCTACCCCTTTCATATCAAATTTGCAATTTTGATTGGTAATAAAAAAGCCCCCGTGAGGGGGCGAAGATGTGCTGCGATTAAGCAGCCCTGCCTTTGAAATACCCGTAAGCCTTCGACGCGCCTGTCTTGATGCTGCCGCCTGCCTTGGAAGCGGCCCAGCCACCCGCCCGGCTCGCTTGCCGACCCGCTGCACTCAAGCCACTAGCACGGGAAACGCTGGCAGCACCGCCACGCATGGCGCGCAGTTCGTGCATGTACCCCAGGGCAGCACCGCCGGCCAGTGCGCCGGCAATGCCTGGAAGCTGCAACAGCACCAGAACCATCGCGATAGACAGGATGATCGCGCCACCCAGCGAGTAGGCCACGTTGACGCCGCTCTCGAATTTCACGCCGGCCACGTAGCCGCCGTAGATATCCATCATCAGCCCGAACAGCGCTGAGAACAGAACGACCAGCAGGACGTAGTTCAACACCTGCCCAATCCACAGATCGAAAAAGCGCGACAGTGGCTGCCACAGGAAGCAGACGATGAAGATCGGCCCAAGGCCGGCCAGCAACGCCAAGGCCACCTTGGCCAGCAGGATGAACGCACCACCGATGGACACCACAACGGCAGTTGCCAGAATGATGATGATTCCGAAGATGCCGTACAGCAGACCATCCGCCGAGAAGAAGCTCGATTGCTCGAACGCCCTGGACGCCGCGTCAAAGCCTTTACCGGCCGCTACGTCGATGATGGAGGCAGCCCCGGCCCCTTCGGTTGGGTTGGAAATCAAGGCGACCGCTAGAGAGTTCGGAAGCTCTACGATGGCACCCGCAATTTGCGACTGGTATAGCCCGCCCGCGAGAGCGACACCTACGATAATTGCAATGCGCAGTGACCGCGCCAAGAAATCCATAACAGGCATGTCTACGGCGCCGCGAATGATCGCAATCGCGTAAGCGATGAACCCCAGCGTCAGCCCGAGAGTTACAAAGGGTGTGATAGTCGCGATGGCTTGTGTCGAAATTTGAGACACAAACACATTTGTCGCTGTATCGACCTTCGCAAAAAGTGGCTCAAATAACGTAAATGCCATGGGAACCTCACACGCTTACTGAATGCTAGGCATTCCAGTGTTTTTAGAGTTAAAGAGGCTTTTATGTTCGGCCTCTTTGGCGTTCACACAATTTGCTGCTATCGCGCTATCACCTGGATTGTTCGCACACTCGACCAGCTTTGCCTTGCGGTCGTCAGCGTGTGCCAGGTAGTAATCGACGTCATTGGTTGGCTCTTTTTTACAGGCCACCAACAGCGCGCAAGCCACGATAATCAGGTACTTACTCATTCACTTAATCTCCGGCATATCAGTATTCGCGGGATTGAGAATGTCCCGGTTCATTTGTTTACGTTTTTCATCGACCAGCTTTTCCTCAGAACGGGAAAGCTGCGACACCATTTGCAACTTGGTTGATTCGTTAGAAACCAATGCCTGCTCGGCACCAATGCGCGCCTGCAAGTCTTGAATGGCTTTCGGGTCTGTTGTGGTGCTGATTTTCGAAATCAGCGTATTGATATTGTCCAACCGCGACTCTGCCCCTTCGTAGGTTTTCAGTGCCAAGGCTTTCTCCGAGGCGGCGGATTGGAAATTCCGCTCGCGCAGTTCGTCCTGTGAGGCACGGTTAGTCGTGGAGACTCGTTCAGTATTCATGATCGAGCGGGTTTCCCCGTAAGAGCCGGTATAGATCGAGCCAGGTTCGGGGATTTGCCCATTGATACCGGGCGTATTGTTCACGCCCAGGTAACGGGAGCCGGACACCAGACCTTCCATGATGTCCATTTTTTTGTATTGATCCGTCAGCATTTGGTACTGCTGTTTCATCTCGGCAATTTCTTTGGCCCACTGAGCTACCATCGCGACATTGTGCTGCGCCGTTTGGCCGTTCAGCATCACGTCAGTAGTTGGGATTTGCGCCATAGCGACGGAGCTGATGCCAGCAAACAGAAGGCCAAGGGCAAGTTTGGTTTTCATCGTGCAGTCTCCTTTGCATTCAAAGCGCGGGCGCGCTCGTAGAAATGTGGCAGCCAGACTTTCGGGTCTTCGCCAAACTCGGCAACGCACTGTTCAGAAATTTGCGCAGTTTCCGGGGTGCCCGAGAGAACCAACAACTCATCATCGAAGCCGTGAAGGTTCAGCTCGGCCACGGCGCAGTTACCGCCCTGTTTAATCAGGAAACGGCGGCTGTCTTCTGCCAGACCTTTCAGCAATGCGAATTCAGAGTCAGTGAGCTTGAAAATCTCGGTGTACGTTTTGTAATCCGCATCCGGGTTTGGCAAGAACACGAAAGTTGAACACTGTCCGATAAGCGTGGAGGCGATAGGGCTATTGCCAATATCGTCGGCTTCTTGGGTGGCGAACACACAAAGCCCATTCTGTTTACGGATGGTCTTTTGCTTGTTCTTCACCAGGTCTTGGAAATATTCGTCTTCCAACGGTTTCCAGAACTCATCGAACACGTACATGAAGCGGCGACCGTCAATCATTTGCTCGGTGCGATAAATCAGATACATCATCACCGGCCCACGAATCTCCGGTTGCTCCAGGAACTCGGTTACGTCGAAGCCGTAGATTTTGTGGGTGGTCAGATCGAGCGCATCGGTCGGGTTATCAAACATCCAGCCGTATTCGCCACCTTCGCACCACTTCAGAAGCCGCGTATGCACGGTAGCCGGGCCGTCATCGTCACCCACATGCACGGCATGGGGCAGGCTCTGCAAAAGGATGCTCATGCGGCGCAGGGGCTTGTCGATCGAATCCGACATGAGGGTGTTAATACCCTTGTCGATTTGTTCCTCATCCTTGCTGGTCACAGGCCCGGAAGCCGATACCAGAGTGCGAACAAAGCGCTTGAGGAACGACAAGTTAGCCGGCGTAGGCTCAAGCTGGAACGGGTTGAACCCGGAGCGCTCGCCCATCTTGAGGGGCAAGTAGCGGCCGCCCAACGAGCGGATAAGCACCTCAAGGCCACGGTCTTTGTCGAATGCAGCGATGCTCGGCCCGAACTTCTGAGCTTGAGCGAGCGTGAAACCCAAGGTAACGGTCTTACCCGTACCCGACTTGCCGGTAAACATGGTGTTACCCAGCATTTTTTTGTCGAGGCTGTTTTGCTCAGGATTCGAGTAGTGATAGTTGAAATACAGCGGCGTACCGCTGACGGTCTTCAGGATTGTGACCGCTGGCCCCCATGGGTTGCCAGTAGGCTTGCCGCTCAAGAAGTTGTGCAGTGGCGACAACGACAGGAAGTTCAGGGAGGTGATCGCAGCAGGCCGAGGCCGGTATTTGAAGTTACCCGGCAATTGCGCCCAATACCCGGCCTCAAGTGCAAGATCAACCTTTGTATCAATGACGCTTCGGTCACTCAGCGCTGAAGATACTTTAGAAAGGTAATCGCGTACTTCGTTGCCCGAGTCACCGAAAACGGTAATGGTCGCGTGATGCTCACCCATAACAAAGTGACCGGAAATCAGCGAGTTCAGCGCTTCGTTAATTTCTTCGATTTGCTCAGTCGCAACGTCCGCCGCGTCAATCAGGTTCTTTTGCTGTTTGATCAAAAACCCTTTGGCCGCGTGCCGCGAAAGCGCGCTGAAGCTCTGAGTCATAATGAACTCAAAGTTAGTTTCCATCAGGTTGTTGATTTGCCCCGGCTCCGTGTACGCCGGGTAATCGAAAATTTCGCGCTGGCCAAAGAAACGGGAGCCCGCATCGTGGCGAATCTCGCCAATCTCACCCCACTTGCTGAAGAACAAACGATTGCGCCCCATGTACTCAGAGAAGCGCGCACGGCAAACCGGCATAGGGTGATGCTCACCGTTCACCAGGAACGCCAGAAACTCCAGGGCAGACGAGAAGGCATAACCGCCTTCTTCCTTGTCATCCATAATCTCGCCGGCATCATTGCGGCGATAGATGCCCAGGTTCTCCGGGTCATACTTGCCCAGGCTTTGGCTAATGCGCAGGTTGATGTCTTCAACCGCCTTGATGCACGCCTTTTGCCGTTCGGTTTTGACATCTACAGATTCCTTTTCCATCGCGCCGAAGAACGACAGAACTTTATCGACCACAGGGCGATAAACGACCGTGAGATACAGGTCGTTAACCATCAGGTTGTAGCCGGTGAAGCTTTCGCGGTAATGCTCATCGAGCTGATGGCAGAACGGGTTATCAAATTCGCTATCCGGGAATTCATCCACCCGACGCCGCACGATATGCGACCAGACCGATACGTGAGCCGTGGCGATACCACGGAAGAAGTTATTCAGGTCACGTCGCCAGGTTGTAACTTCGTCGATAGACGCGCTGGTGTGCGACCGGCCGCCGATCTTCCAGACAGACACGTACTCGGCTGACTTGGTTGAAATGATCTTGTCCGTCACGTGGTGCGAGTATGGAATGAAGCCTGAAAGCGGTGATTCGCTTTGCAGGTTTTTAGCGGCCGGCATCAGGCTCATTTTTTGAATCTCCTTTTCCTGTAGTCAGCGGGGCCATACGACGATGCCCCCCAAAAACCTTTGTTACGGTTGCGAAATTTGGTTTCGAACCAAAGACCCCATATACGAAAGGCTTTGTCGTCCGTCTTCGTGATTTGAGCCATCACGAACCAAAACGGAAGCACCAACCCCCAACACCACAGGCTGACTTTTAATGCGAGCATGGCAACAAACATGAACATCAAAAGCAGCGGCATCATGGGGACACCCGCGACCGTAGGTGCGCGGGTGCAGCCTTTGAACAAGGGCACGGATGCTTGTTCAGAAGGTTCCATGTCTTGGGCCTATCAGGTGAAGAACAGCGCGGTCAGTTGAGCGGCAGAACCGGCAATGATGATGCCGATGCCCCAGCGAACGAACGTGTCTTTCTCGACAAACTTGGTCGCGTAGCCAATGCCAAGCGCGAGCAGAGCGATTACAGCGATAGTCGGGATAATGTCGGTCAGTTCAACCTTGAACTCTTCCATTACGCCTTTGGCTTTTGACAGACCACCAGCCGCCATGGCGACTTCGGTAGTCACTGCCAGGGTAAGACCAACAGAGAGTGCCTTGCTTGCAACAGCTTTCGACTTAGCGAGTGCTTGGCGGAGTGCTTGTTTCATTTGTTGTTTCCTCTTGAAGTAAAAATTTTCCGTCTTTTACGTTGAAGCGTTCTTCCAGAAACGCGAACAGCACACGTGGATCAGCCCATAGTCTTAATTGCCCCCGCTGGGTAAGAAGCGCGAATGTCTCGGTCTTCTTGGTCACTGGATCATCCGCATCGAAAGTGAAGTACCACTCTTTAAGCGAACGCTTGATAACAACCACATTCCTTGCTGCGCCCATCTGAAAAGCCAGATCAACGCTGTCCTGTTGAATCTTTTTCATTTGATTCGGCCCTACCGGTTTTTATGTGAAATGCCGGGCCATCCGTCTGCATTGCTGCTGTCCGTATCCTATCAATATTGCAATTTTGATAGCAAGCACGATTTACTCTCTTTTCAACATAACGGGCTCGTTGTTTTGCAAAACGGGCTCGTTTTTCCCACTCTCTTGTTGCGGCTCAGGCTTGGGCGCGAATGCGCCACCACTCGGCCGCGAGAAAGCATCACCAATGCCGTCTGGCAATGGCTTAACAGTGTTAGGTGTGATCGCGGCCGGGACAGGCGCCTTCGAGGCTTTCAACTGGATTGGTGCAGCGGTTCCGCTAGCGATAGGGGCGAGCGCGGGAACGTCTAGAGTCGCGTTTGCAGCCACCGCCATAACGTAGCCATTGGTAAACCCGTCTTTCTCGTTGCCCGTGTTGTAGCAAGACAGGGCCGCTTGCAGGGCCGTTTGCTCATCGCTGTAACGAGTCTTTGCACGCTTGTAGCAATCGGTGATTACCCGAGCGGCGCCGGCCAGGTTCTTACACGGATCAAACAGATCAGACACAGACATGCCCAGCCAATCCATGTTGGAGCTGTTGACTTGCCCGAAACCGCTGTCGAAGTTGTAGCCGTGTTCTTTCAACCAGGTAGCCGTGGCTACAGCTTCCTCTTTATTCACCGGTTGCCGGGGCAATCGGGCACCTTTGGCGTTGACACCAATAGCGTAGGGGTTGACCCCCGATTCATGCCGGACGATAGAGGAAAGGGTTTTGATATGAACCCCCGGCGCGCATTGCGCGGCGAGAGATTTGAAGTCCACAGAATCAACGGCCCATGCGTTGACTGAGGACAGAAGGCCGGCGACCAGGACTAAGCGTTTCATAGCCCACGACCCCCGCCGAACTTGTCGCCAATCTTGGAGACAATACCCGGATCGCCCTCGGCGCACGATTTCAGCTCTTTATCGCGTTCTTTAGCTGTCCGGCTTGGGCTAAACTTCCCTTTCTTCTTGACGATAATGCTGAAGTATTTCTTTTCATACGACGAGCATTGCGAACCACCGCTACCGCCAAGGATTCGACCGCCCAGGCACAGAACCATGCCGCAAGCGTCATCGGATGCTTGCGCAGTTCCAGTGGTAAGAACAAAAACAGAGGTGGCTGCTACGAGGAAAGCCGAGAATTGCCGTTTCATGTGTCGCTCCTTCGCGTTATTTACAATCAAAATTGCAAATTTGATTGAAATGGTGCGGACAAGAAACGATAATGTCAATAGGGCGTCCTTGCCGACAGCCACGAATTGTATCCGAAAACAGTACAAGGCCGCACCAATGACACCTGATAAATGGTTGGCATCACTGGAACAAGCGACGGGCGAGCAGCTTAAAGAATGGCAAAACGCCATTAGCTCGGAAATACAAAAGCGACAGACAAAGGAGCGCGCAGAGGCCCGCAAAAAGATTCGCGAGATAGCAGAAGCTCATGGCATCGACCTTGCGAAAATGACTACCGGCACTACGCACAAAAGAACCGAGGGTAAGTATCGAAACCCTAACGATCAGTTCTCTACCTGGTCAGGCATTGGCAGGAAACCCAAGTGGGTCACGGAATGGTTAGCCGCTGGTAACGAGCTGGCCGACCTCGAAATTAAGTAGGCTGCTCCCCACAAGGGCAGGAGCCGACAGGCGGGAAATAGGAGTTCGACATGAAGAAGGCACCGAAGGGAAACGTCTACGACATTGGTACCGGTCGCCCGGCCGCGCCTAGAAAGGCTGCGAACGAAGACAACCCACGAACTGGCGGCGGCGATGAAGGCGGCTGCATCGAGCCCGGCAATGCCGGCGGGAATGCCCTGAGTGTCTTTCTCCGTCACGTCTTGGTCATGGTGCTGATGTGGCTACGCGGCCCGCTGCGCTTGCTTATGGGCCTGATCGCCGTTCCCACGATGATTGCATTGCCCATTGTCGCCTTGGGCCTCGATGCCTCACCGGAAAAGACCAAGATCATCTTGGCCCTGATCGCGGCCAGCTTCGGTTCCTTCTGCATCCGTTGGCTGTATGACTCACTGGTGATGTGGATTTCACCAGAGCCCCTTTTTCTGAACTCGTAAGGAGACGTTGCATGAAGTTTGTTAGCTTCTCGGCCTGCACAGGCTGGTACTGGGTCACCAGCGGCGGAAAGACCGCTATGCCCCTCGCTGGCTGGGCCGTGACGGATACAGGCGACGTTGTTGGCATGATTGCCAGCGGCGTACAGGACGGCGGCGCACCCAAGCTCAACCCACCGGCCGGCAATAGCCTTGGCGGTAGCTATGTCCAGGAACAGCAACTCAATGAAACCGCCCGAGCCACGTTGAAACGGCCGTCAATGTAACTGCCCAAGCACAGAGAGCCGGCCTAGCGCCGGCTTTTCTTTTCATTCTAACTTTCATTCCCTTATGAGGCACTTTCATGTCCAAGACTGCGTATTCCAAGCGATACAAAAAAGAGCTGGACGTTGAGCAATTGCTTTCAATCAAAACCGGAAAACCAATAGAAGAGTGTGCACTATTAATCGAAAATATCCCCGACGAGCTAAGGCATTTTATTAATGAGGATGCAGTGTGCCCCTCTTGCGGCGTTTCTGGTGCAGTGCTTGTAAAAGGGGCAAAATCAAAGGTAGCAAAAAAAGCAATTAGACAAGCGCACTTTCGCTTTATCTCACAAGATGGCAGCGATGCTCATCGCCCCTTTTGCGAACATAACACTGAGGATGCAGATCAAAAAATTGACGGCTTGGTTAGTTTTGATTCCGCTCGCACAAATGAAACTAGATTCATCCGAAAGCTAGTGTGTATTGGAATTGAGCAAAGTATTTTTGACCAGTCAGACATTCGCACGATGCGACAATGGTACTTCGATATCAAAACCGAAACGCAGTATACTTTAAAAACATCACCAAAAATTGTTGAATATGCGTCTGAAGCGACAGCTTGGCATCCGTCGTCAAGTATCGAACATCATCCTAGTCATGCTGAAATGCCGAATTTTAACTGGTCAAATGCCGCAAAATCTATTTATGCATCAGTCAACAAAGATCTAATCAAGCTACTGCGAGAAACTCGCGTTGGACTAACGAAAGATAGAGCAATCAAGCTGGCAGAGCGATTCAACAACAGAGTCGTATTTGACACAAGCACGCTGGAGCCGTATTACCAAAAAACAATCAAGCTTTGCGATTTTGTAAGTCAGCACTTGAGGTTTGGTGATAAGAAATACTTTATTCCTCGCGGCGCAAACAACCCGCCAACTCTATTAGCTTTCTGCTCACTACTATTGAGTGTGTCGGAATGGGATACAGACTCAGCAGTAGAAAAACTCATTAAAATACTGAAGTCGCCTGCCCCGCAAGATGAAACCTTAGGAAATGTGATTGGACTCAATCCATTCCACGACTACGCCGCCTGGAAGACGCTTCGTATGATAGACGCGGTGGAAAGTGGCCATAGCAACGACTGGAACTATGATGCACAACTCACATCAATCGAGCAGAAAATTCGAAACGAGCACGCCGAGTGGAGAATAAACACATATGGCCCTGAGCTAAGCCCTCCCCAACCAAAAACAGCGACCGAAACGGACTTTGATTTATTTTAATCTTGCTCCAGACCATTGGCTGGCCCTCTCTAATGAATCAGAGTGTTATCGGCTTCGTGGTTTGCTGTTTGGCAACACCAGAAGCTGCCGTGAACGCCGCCGCGTTTTTCGGGGTTGAGCTCGACGCGTGAACATGCCCAGCGATCTGCGTGTTCACCACTTTCGGCCAAAAGCTGGCACTTGAATTGTGTATACAGAAGCATAGTCGACTCATTTTTTGCCCCCGGTGGTTCAAGTCGCTGCCAGTACGTTTCCGACTCCACACAGACTGCTGTGTGAACAGCATGAACTCGAAGGGGTGTTCACGTTGTTTCGTATTAACCTCTGACAGTCCATTGAAGTTGAAACCATCGAACGTGCTACGCCATGGTCTCCACGTAGAAAACACGTCCGGTCTCGCTCACTGGTTTTTTCCCAAAGGGCCGCTTTGGGTTGATGGCTGCCGTTCGCTTTTCACCACTTGGCCGGGAGCTTTCAAGCCCATAACGGAGCACCTGAATACTTAATGGCGAGCGGCCTTTTCGGGTGCAAGGGGTCTGCCCGCGAACGCTCAGAGCGATTTTCGACAATCAGGAGCCAACAGATCGGCATCTGTGTTCCATAACCTGAATTATGTATCCCTGACGATTTCGGGAACGCGGCTGTCACGTTTTTCTATGAGCGACTACTCGGCTGCGGGCAGACGCGGTCTTGCAAGGCGCGGACATTTGCTCGTCCAACGCCTGCCGAAGCCATTGAAAGTTGCCAAGAATAATGAGATACGACGCTGTGCCATCAACATTCTGGGTCGAGCAACGATGAACATGGATTACGCAAAATATATTGAAGACGTTACAGAAGACATCAAAACCTGTATCGGTGATATGGCGTGTCAGCCCATACTTTTCGTGGGTTCCGGTTTCACCAAGCGTTATCTGAACGGCCCGAACTGGGAGGAGCTGCTTAAGGACCTGGCGGCGCGATGCCCGGAGATCCGTCAGTTCGCCTACTACAAGCAGCGCTACCCAGACTTCGTTGATATTGGCACTCAGTTTTCCGAAAAATTTAATGACTGGGCATGGGGAGCTGGGCAAGATCAGTTTCCCGAGGAACTCTTCGACGAAGCTAGCTCTCCTCAGATTTACATCAAGCACACGGTTGCTGAGATCTTCAAAGATTTGCTTGCGTCCGGTGAGCATAAGCTCGCTGATGAGATCGAGCTGCTCAAGAAGATACGGCCACACTCGGTAATTACCACCAATTACGATCAGTTGCTCGAAGGATTTTTCCCTGAGTACGAGGCAATAGTTGGACAGAAGATCCTCTATGCCAACCATTCGAGTATCGGCGAAATATTCAAGATACATGGCTGCGCATCTCAGCCCGAGAGCATCGTGCTGACACGTGCAGACTACGATGAGTTCGTGAAGCGGAAGAAGTACCTTTCCGCAAAACTGCTGGCCTTCTTCGCCGAGCATCCGTTGGTGTTCATCGGGTATCGGGCTGAGGATTCGAACATCAAAGCGATCCTCGCGGATATAGACGAAATTCTCTCGGAAGATGGCAAGCTGATCCCGAATATCTACATCCTGGAGTGGGATGACCGGGACATGACCGAGGAATACCCCCGACGCGAGCGTCTCATTCCCGTTTCAGACCACCGCAGCGTGATTATCAAAAGCGTGGTCGCTAGGGACTTCAGTTGGGTCTACTCCGCCTTCGGCGCAGTTGAAGCGCTACAAAATGTCAACCCGCGACTGCTTCGGGCGCTGCTGGCACGCACCTACCAGCTCGTGAGAACCGATATTCCGCGCAACCCCATCCAGGTGGACTACCGGGTGCTTGCGAATGTCTCTGAGGCCGATGGAGAACTAGCCAAGCTTTATGGCATAGCCGATGGTGCCGACGGCTTGGCATTTAATCTCAATTTCCCATTCTCCCTCACGGCCCTAGGCCAAGCCATGGGCTACAAGTATTGGCATGCCTGCGGCCGGCTCATGACCACCATCGCCGAAACGACTGGCGTCGATATCAAGAGCTTCGACAACAAGTACCACTTCGCAATCATGAACGGCTCCGAGGTGCAGTCGCACCGTTACTCGGATGCCTTCAGAGAACTTTTGGAGAAGGTTCGATCAGGCGAAGAATATGCTTCGGAGGTCATCCGGGAAGCTGAACAGAAGGGGCGCCGGTGACAAGATCAAAAAGCCCTGCCGCTGCTTGGCAGGGTCTGCTATCGCATTCTTAACCTCACTCTTTTCAGCATGAGCTTTTGCAGCAGCGGAACTCTCGTCGAGTGCTTGCCATAACGAGCTCTACGTACGGGCAGTAGCGAAGCAATTAGGTCATTCCTCGCGCCAGAACACAGCGCTCCTTTAGGGGCTGCGGAGCAGTCAGCCATTGCCTGATAATTCTGCTCGTCGCTACCGGCAGCTATCGGCCGAGGCTGTGTAAAAACGTTTTTCAGCGCGACAGGTACTCAAAACCGGACTGGAAATCGCGCTTCTACGTAAAATCCACATCTGCTGACGTGCCGATAAATTTCAGATTTAACGTAGACGCGCACACTGCAATTTTGGCGAAGCGTTTTTACACACTCTGGGCCAAAAGCGGCCTCCTAAAGCCAAGGGTTACACTCAGTTTTCTCGAGCACCTGTTGATCGTGATCTGTCTTCGCTAGCGGTCTTGGCGGCAAAAAGCAGAAGTCGTGTGATTACAGCTGAGGGGTTGGGCGCGAGATGTAGGCCTATGATTTATATTAATTTTTAAAAAACTCGTAATTGGTAGCACGTAGCCATCTAGAATTCTATACTGTTTATTTATCGCCGAAATCAGACTAATCACTGTTACTAGAAAACCCGTTGAATGATGTTTCGTCTTGATTTTGAACATTCGACGCACTAACTAAAATAGAGCTTTATAAATGATTTTAAATGAATTGAAACCAAAAAAAGCACTGAATAAAGCTTTTCTAAAAATAAAACCGAACAGGACTGAAATTGAAAACTTCAAGACCAATATATTAGCACTACTTGGCGCGATAAATACCACAGAAAGCGAAGAGTTTCATAAAAATCTTGTAACCGATTTTCTGAAAAAGACCTATTACGACCCAGCTCATTATATAAATACGAAAGGTCGAAACGACCTTGTTATTCACAATGGTAACAGTGCTAAAAGCTCGGTTGGCGTAATTATTGAAGCCAAAAAGCCGACCAATAAATCTGAAATGATGACCACTCAAAAACTGAACGTAAAAGCGCTTCAGGAGTTAGTGCTGTACTACTTACGAGAGAGAATTACACACAACAATCTTGCAGTAAAACATTTGGTGGTAACCAATATAAATGAATGGTTCATTTTTGACGCTGTCTTGTTCGACAGACTTTTTGCCAAAGACAAAAACCTTGTAACACAATTCAACGACTTTGAAGGTGGACGATTAGCAGACACCAAAACTGATTTTTTCTACAAGCAAATTGCCGAGCCGTTTATTAACAGCATTTCCGCAGAAGTTGAGTTTACGTACTTCAATATTCAGGATTATCAAAGGCCGTTAAGTAATGCCGACAAAGCAGACGATAATTCGCTGATTGCCTTATTCAAACTGTTATCGCCAGAGCATCTTTTAAAACTTCCGTTCACCAACGACAGCAACAATCTTGATAAACGCTTTTACAGCGAGCTGCTGCACATTATCGGTTTAACAGAAACCAAAGAAGGCAGCAAAAAACTGATTGGACGGAAAAATGAATTTGAAAGAAACACAGGAACCATCCTTGAAGATGCCATAATTCAAATTGATAGCTTAGATAAACTCAACAGACTTGAAAGACCTAACCAATTCGGTAGCACACAACAGGAAAAACTGTTCAATGTTGCTCTTGAGCTTTCTATTATTTGGATCAATCGAATATTATTTTTGAAGTTATTGGAAGCCCAACTTATTGCCTACCATAAAGGTGACAAATCATATTCGTTTCTCAACCTTGAAAAAATCAAGAACTATGACGACCTGAATAGCTTGTTTTTTCAGGTGTTAGCGCGCAAATATAAAGATCGAAACGAAGATGTAAAAGAAATTTTTAAAAAAGTACCTTATCTCAATTCTTCTCTTTTTGAGCCGACAGACATTGAGCAGGTTACTTTGTTTATCAGCAATCTGAAAGATCATAAAAGTATCCCTGTCATTTCGTCCACCGTTCTAAAAGATCAAAAAGGAAGAAAGCGAGTAGGAAATTTAAACACACTCGAATATCTGTTTGAGTTTTTAAACGCTTACGATTTCAGCAGCGAAGGTTCAGAGGAAATTCAGGAAGACAACAAAACGCTGATCAATGCTTCGGTTCTCGGATTGATTTTCGAGAAAATAAACGGCTACAAAGACGGTTCGTTTTTTACTCCGGGTTTCATTACGATGTATATGTGTCGTGAAACCATTCGTAAAGCCGTTGTGCAGAAATTCAACGAAACAAAAAAATTTAACTGTACCAGCATTGAGGAGCTTTACGACAAAATTGAAGACCGAAATGAAGCCAACCAAATTATAAACAGCATCAAAATTTGCGACCCTGCTGTTGGTTCAGGTCACTTTTTAGTTTCGGCACTTAATGAAATAATTGCCGTAAAAAACGACTTGAAAATTTTGCAAGGTCGTGATGGTAAGCGCCTGAAAGAGTATCAAGTGGAAGTGGTCAATGATGAATTGATTGTTACAGATGAAGATGGCGAGCTATTTGAATACAACCCAAGCAACAAAGAGAGTCAGCGCATACAGGAAGCACTTTTTCACGAAAAGCAGACAATCATTGAAAACTGCCTTTTTGGTGTGGACATCAATACCAATTCGGTAAAAATTTGCCGCTTGCGTCTGTGGATTGAGCTGCTAAAAAATGCTTATTACAAAAACTCGACCGAGCTTGAAACACTGCCTAATATCGACATCAACATAAAATGTGGTAACTCGTTGGTAAGCCGTTTCGCCATTGATGCCGACATGAAACAGGCATTGAAAAAAAGCAAGTGGACGATTGACCGCTATCGCATAGCCGTTGACACGTATCGCAATGCTGAAAGTAAGGAACAGAAAAGAGAAATGGAACGACTGATTGCTGAAATCAAATCGGATTTCAGAAGTGAAATTTCATTTAACGACCCGAAAGTAAAGAAGCTACGAAAAATTTCAGACGAGCTTTTCCAATCCATCAATCAGCATCAACTTTTTGAAATGAGCAGGAAGGAAAAAGCCGATTGGAACAAAAAAGTCCAGCGGTTGACCGAAGAAACCAAAAAGTTAGATGCCGAAATAGAAGGAATAAAAGCCAACAAAATTTTTGATAACGCTTTTGAATGGCGTTTTGAATTCCCTGAAGTGCTGAATGATGAGGGTGATTTTATGGGTTTTGATGTGGTTATTGGAAATCCGCCCTACGGCTCATTATTTAGCGAAACAGAAAAATTGTTCGTCAAAAGCAACTATGAGTTTAGCGATTATCAGCTAGATATTTACATGGCATTCTTTGAGCGATCTTACAAACTACTTAAAGAGCTTTCTCAGTTGTGCTTCATCGTTCCAAATACTTGGCTACTCAATCTCAAAACACCTAATGCCAGAAAGCTACTTTTTACAAACTTCAATACCTATAATGTAAGAGCCTATAATTTTCCGGTATTTGAAGAGGCAGTAGTTGACACAATAATTATCAGTGCAGAAAAGAAAATAGATTTAAATGGTTCTATGTCTGTTCAAATCATTGAAAAGAATGGCGACACAATTGAAAACCAATTTTCAAAAAAGGTGCTTGCAGGAAATTATCAAAATCACGTAAATATTTACCATTCTGAATTTGCTTCAAAAATTGACTTTAAGTTTTCTGCATTTTTGAAACTTGATAATGTTTCAAAAATCACTCAAGGAACAAAGCCCTTTCAGAAAGGTAAAGGCAAGCCAAAGCAAGACGAAAAAACAATGCAGGAAAAGCCATTTGTCCAGACCTTTAAAAAGGATGAAACATTTAGGCCGCTGCTTCGTGGCAGCTTAATTAACAAGTATGTAATAACTTGGAATAATGATTATTATATCAGTTTTGGAGACTGGTTAGCGGAACCAAGATACTCTGCAAATTATGATGCACAGGTCAAAATTGTTATTCGTCAAACAGGGAGCTCATTAATAGCGGCAATTGACAACTTCCAATTTATTGCAAGAGATAATCTATACACAATAGTTTCAACAAACAAAGATTATTCAGAGCACATTCTTTTGGCTTTCTTGAACTCAAAATTGTTGAATTGGTATTACCAAAATATCGTAAATAATGAAGTGGGTGAAGCGCTGGCCCAGGTAAAAAAGGGGCATTTAGGCATACTACCAATCCCAAATTACAACTCTATAATTTTTGAAATAATAGAAAAAACCATCAAGCAAATTTTAGATTTGAAACAAGCTGATAATTCTGCAAGCACATCAGACTTAGAAGTCCAAGTAGACCAGTTGATTTACAAACTATACGACCTGACCGAAGAAGAAATTAAAATAATTGAGCGTGCTTAATAAGAGTGAGTGCCAATCACCCACTTTATTTATGTTAGGCGCCTAACCGGACGCGCTAAAGCGCGCCGGTTAGCTTTGCGTTATGGGGTGTAATGTTTATTAAGATGTCGGGATGATAATTACTTCTAACCACTCACGCTACTTGAAGCCAATTCCGCTTCGCCCTATTCGCGTAAAAGAGCTTTGCGTTGAGCGTCTGCTTTTGCACCTTTCGACCGTCGGCTTTGGGTCGTTTTCTGCCTGTCACGACCGGCTGGAATCGACCGAGGCTGTGTAAAAACACTTTCGTGCAGATGCAGCAATCAAAATCGGCGCGATAATCACGCCCCTACTCAAAATCCAGGTCAGCTGACTAACCGAACGCTTGCCGATTTAACGTAGAAGCGAGGACTTAAAAGCGACGTCTGTGTTTTTACACAGCCTAGGCCGGTAGCCGCCCGTCGTTGCCCTGATGGATCCAGCCCTCTCTGCTGTAGTGAATTCGGCTTCTGACGTTCGGTGCATTCCGCTTCTGAAAACGACAGCTAACGCGGAAAACGATCAACCCTGTTTGGGTACACCCGAAATAGGATAGGCAAACAACTGTCCCTAAATTGTCTATTTACAACCCTAACAGGGACAGTGTTAAATGGGACACCAAACAGGGACAGGGAGTTACTGCCATGCCGCAACCTACAAAAACAGCCACTCGTATGATTCACACATGATTATCCGAGCCTACCTGCGTGCAAGCACACGCGACCAGGACGCCAACCGTGCGCGTGAGCAATTGAAGTCTTTTGCGCATGACCATGGGGCTAGGGTAACTACCTACTACGTCGAAAACGCATCAGGTGCGAGCATCGAGCGCGCCGAGCTTCAGCGCTTGCTCAGCGAAGCAGCCGAAGGCGACATTCTGCTAGTCGAATCAATCGACCGGCTAAGCCGCCTCCCACAGCCAATGTGGGAAGCACTAAAGCGCCAGATCGGACAGGCCGGGCTCCAGGTGGTGGCAGTTGATTTGCCCGTTACCCACGTAGCATTGAAGCCTGCAACCGAAGGCGTCGAAGCATGGCTACAGAAGGCAGTAGCTCAAATGCTAATCGAGTTCATGGCCGCATTTGCCCGCAAGGATTGGGAAGACCGCCGCACTCGCCAAGCGCAAGGAATCGCCACGGCGAAAGAAGCCGGCCGGCTCCAGCCGCGACAGCCGAATCTGAAGATGTACACCAAGATAATCGAAGCCCGCAAAACACTCTCGATCAGGAAAACGGCCGAGCTGCTGGGCTGCTCAAAAGGAACTGTTGAACGCGCCCAAGCATGGGCACGCGAGATACTGCAACAAGAAGGAACGCCTGTATGACAGAGATAGTGCCCCTCGGTCGTCGCATCGACACCATGATTCGCGAGAGTCTCGCCATCGAGTACGAAGACGCGAAAAGTGCTGGAATGTTGGGTTATATGTCGCGCTCGCTGGTTCAGGCCACGTTGCCGCATACCGACCCGAAAGCCAGTTACTTTGAACGCTCAAACGGTATCGTCACCCTCTCAATAATCGGCAAGCCGTCCATAGGCGTTCCATACGGTTCAGTACCGCGCTCGCTGCTAGCCTGGATATGTTCAGAAGCTGTTTTGACCCAAAGCCGCGAGCTGGAGCTGGGCCGCTCACAAACCGAGTTCTTGGCTAAGCTCGGAATGCCAAACGATGGTCAATACATCAGTTCGTTAAAGAAGCAGGCCCACCGCTTGTTTTCGTCCATGATCTCCCTGGACGGCACCCGCGACTCAGAAATAGGGCTTGAGAACGTGGTGATCGCCAAACGGGCCTTTCTGTTTTGGAATCCGAAAAAGCCCGACGAGCGAAGCCTTTGGGAAAGTACCCTGACACTGACAGGCGACTTCTTCGAGGACGTTACCAGTGCGCCGGTTCCGGTTGACCTTCGGGTGCTGCACCACCTTCGCCAGTCGCCCCTGGCAATGGATATATACACTTGGGCCTGCTACCGACAATTCTTGCTCAAGGCCAAGGGCCAGGGCATGGTAAAAATCCCATGGGGGGCATTAAAAGCTCAGTTCGGTTCGAGCTATGGCGGCAGCTCGAAAGACGCTATCACCGATGAGAAAACGCTGATCGCGAAAGAGGCTCAGGCCATCAGGAATTTCAAACACAATTTTCTGAAGCGACTGGCCGAGGTTGGGATTTTTTACCCCGAGCTGGTTGAAGGTATCAGCGACACCTCACAGTTTTTGATAATGAAGTCTGTGAAGCTGCACATACCGCCTCAATTCAAAACTGAAGTTTCGGTATAGCCTTACCCCTTCCAAAACCTCGCCAATCGCGGGGTTTTTTTTGGGTATAAGCCTATGGATAACTCGATTTATCCACGTGTAATCGCTAACGGAACGGCAAAGCCCCGTGTGCCAAGGGCTGCGAGCGAATCAGCCTAAGTTATCCACGTGTAAGCGCTAACGAAAACACGTGTAAGCGCTAATGGACTTACGTGTAAGCACTAATGGATTTACTACGTGTAATCGCTAACAAGCCACGGAATACGTGGCCTGTAGAGGTGCCGCCTTCAGCCCCATGTATTGTTTTTCATGTATCCATTCAAATATATCTTTACAGGTATTGGTCAGCCGCCGCTGTGGACAGTGCGCTACGCGCAACGGCAGCAGCCCGTGGACAACACGCAAGCGGTTGACCACCGGCCGCAGCCTCTGACCACACGGCAGCTTCCCGAACTTGCCAGCGTGGACAATGCGCTACGCGCACCGGCCTACGGCCTTTGACCACCCAGGCAGTTCAACAGGAGAGGTAAGAGCTTTTTTCTTTGATGGTTTGAAAAGCGAAAGGCAGAAAGGCAGAAAGGCAAATTGCAGGCATAAAAAAGGTCGAGAGCCCGGCAAGGCTTTCGACCTGTTGCTTCCATCACCCTTGCAGGAGATTAGGAAAGTAGCGAGTCAATGATACAGGCCTAAAAGTATCTGCCGCAAGGCGCAATTATTGTGTTTACATGTGTTGACGTTATTTTGTTTTAATGAGAGACTTCCTTTGTCATTAAAGGAGGTTTCAATGAAACGATCAGCCATGCTGTTAACCGCGTTCCTATGCGTAGGACACGCAAACGCGCAGACCACGTTCAGCGGCGATGTTGTCCGCATCTTGGACGGTGACACCGTTGAAGTTTTGGACGCCGGTAAACGCACTCACCGGGTGCGACTGGCGAACATTGATGCACCCGAACGCCGGCAGGCATTTGGCGAGGTATCCCGCCAAGCACTGGCAACAATGGCCTACCGTCAGCAAGTCGAAGTGCTAGACCAAGGCGGCGACCCATACGGCCGGCGTATCGGTGTGTTGACCGTAAACGGCCGCAATCTCAATGCCGCTATGGTCGCTCAGGGCATGGCATGGGTTTACACCAGGTACAACACCGACCGGACGTTGCCAGCACTGGAGCAACGCGCCCGCGCCGATCAGATCGGCCTATGGACAGACAAGAACCCTACCCCACCGTGGGAATTTCGCCGTGCGCGGTAAGTGGCTAGGCGCCGTCGCGCTTTGCCTTCTTGGCACCGCCATTACCATGACGACAGTTCTCGCCCGAAAAGCTGACCAAGCCAGTCGCCCCGCGAACCTATGCACGTTGCAATTCAACGGCGTGACACTGGAGAACGTGCCCCAGGTCACGACCAGAATTCAGATGGAGCGCGGCCTGTCCGGGCTTCAGGAAGTAGGAACCGGGATGTTGTTCACATGGTCGGATGATGCACCCCGGGTTTTTTGGATGAGGGGAACCCCTACCCCGCTTTCAGTCGCGTTTATCGACGCGGCCGGCACCGTGTTGCAGATCGAGGATATGGAGCCAGAAACGGAAGTCATGCACTGGTCAACACTGCCAGCGCGTGAAGGGCTGGAAATTGAAATCGGCGACTTCCAGAGACTAGGGATTGCGCCCGGTAGCCGTCTCATTGGCCGCGAGTGCAAACCCATTAGCTAACGAATACACGTCGAAATAAGGAGTCAACAATGCGCAAGGAAATGTACACGCTCGTTAAAACCGCAGATCAAAGCCATGAACAGTTTGGCGATGCCAAGTCAGCCGCTGAAGCCTTCAGCAAAGTGAACGCGGCAGAGAAACCAACGGTTGTAAAAACCGTGCCGGGTAAAGGCGCTGAATTTGTCGCTGGCACGTCTGAAATTAAGTCAGCCACAGGCAAGGACTTTTCTAAATACGTTGGACATACCGACAAAGCGTTTCGGGATGCCTGGAACATGGCGGAAATCCACCGTGAGAAAGGGGCTCATGCTTTGGAAGCCGCAGAGAGGGAAAAACAAGCGGCCCAGGTGGACATGAACAAACTGGAAAAAGCTGAAGTCGGGAAAACCTACCGTGGCCCCATCATGGCGGTTACTGCTGAGCTTATTGTGCAACGGCATACCGACGAGAAAAGCGGTAATCAGGTTGATATTGCCCATGACAAAGCGAAGGTATTTAACTACTCGGATAAGCAGGAAAACATAGGCAAGGAGCATCAGATTGCCTATCCGCACAGCAAAAGCGGTTTTGCCCGTGAACTTCAGCCGTCCGAACTTCAAAAGGCTCCAGCACCACAACACGAAGCCGGAAAGACCGCCTCAATCGAGCGCAGCAGGTAAGCGTTAATTCCATCGAGCCGGTTGGGAATGGGTGGCTAGCGCAGGCAAAGCCAAGTCTGTCACCCGTTCACAAACGAGCAGGTTTAACCCATTCCAACATCCAGAGCAGCGCGACACTGTACGGGCTCGAATTGCCACCTTGCGCGCCGTCCTGGAGAACGACGGTATCAGGTGGCCACGTCCAGCCCTCAACCTACCGCACTCCCCGGCTTATGCGTTCAACGGGCTTTCGCGGCATATCCTCGCTCGCAAGCTCCCTGCGGTATTCCACGACCCATTGACCGCGCCGGGCAGTGCGGTAGGCCGGGCCTACCGCGACCCCCCGAAACCGTCTGGCATCACCAGGAGAGAATCCATGCGCTCCAGGTGAAGGGCAGAAAGCGGCCTGCGGGCCGCGCTGAAAAGCGTTTATTGACCGCTCCCCGCCCTCGCCATCCAGCATCACAATAGAGCCGCGTCAAGGCTGACAGGGTGATTTGATAGTATTTACAAGTGTTGACGTATAATTGAGTAAGCGAGATAATACCTGCACGGTTCCAAGCTGGAGCCGATGCCCGAAACGAGCGGCGGCAACCGCTCCGGGCCAACCTTGCAGGAGATCGAGCATGAACAAACCAGCCATCCCAAACAGCACCGCCGAGAAGGCGCACCAGAAAGCGCTAAAGCTGATCTACCGTCATACTCACCGCGACTTTAAGGGCCTGCGCGACGGCACTAAGGAAATTCTGACGCCACGCGGCCTTGTCTCCCTGGACGACCTTACCGAATCAGAGGTGGCCGAACGGTTGCCCTCGGCGCTGAAGAAAGAAGCCGCACGCTTGAAAACAACCGCAAAAGGAGTTGCGTTGTGACCGACAAAATCTCAATTCTCATCACACGCCGCGAAGATGCGCCCGATCCTGGAATGCCCAGCCAGTTTTGGCCAGGTGCTGGCTGTGAAGGCGCAATGTTCCGGGTACTCGGTCCAACGATGCCGACCGAGCTTGACCTATCCGCCGCGCTTTCCGCTTGGCGTGATTGGTCTTCTCTGGTCAGCTACGACGCAAAGTCAGGGGTTGGATACTTCCAGGTGATTGACGACGACGCGCCGCCGGCAGGGGAAATAGTCGATCTGGAGGCACAGGACTCGGATCAAATCCGCCGCGTTACCATCATCATTGAGCGTTGCCGATAAGTAGGAAAAGTTTTACCTCTAACCGGAAAAACTTTTCCGCCCGCGATCCTGATAGCCCGCCGCTGAGCGGGCTTTATTTTGTCTATAGATAGTGTTTACAAGTGTTGACGTTTAACCGTGTTTGGTAGATAATTCTCCCATCGGCGCCGCACTGGAGCCGATGCCCGATACGAGCGGCGGCAACCGCTCCGGGCCTACCTTGCAGGAGAAAAAACTATGGCTCGCAAAGTAAAACTCGGTCAGGCACTGGCTACCATCGGCGTTCTGGAGCTGTGCCGCTATGGCCTTGACCTCGGCCCGCTGTTCGATCGTCACGCCTCGGGTGATTGGGGGGATGCAGACGAATCGACCAGGAAGGCGAACGAAAAGGCTGTTGCGGATGGTGGCCGTATCACGTCCGTGTATCACCCGAACGGCCGGCGTGTGTGGATCGTCACCGAGGCAGACCACAGCCGCACAGTCGCCATGCTCCCGCACGAAAAGGAGTGATCTGAGCCCCGCAGCCTAAGCACAGCTCCGACAAGTTCGGGGCTTTCTTTTATAAAGTGTTTACAAGTGTTGACGATGAATTGTTTAAAGGAGATAATACGCGCACAGGCCGGGAATCGCGGCGGCAACCGCCCCGACCTGTTCCACTACCCTTGCAGGAGATAAATCATGACCGTTTGCATGAAGATGTTTCAGGCTGGAACTCGCGTTGCTTGTTCCCTCCCCTATGCCGGCGTCGGCATTGTCTTTGATATTCACGGTGCCCAACTGCCCGAAAGCGTGCAGACGCTACAGCGTGGCGTCGGTGTGCGTGGCGGCAATGCTCGCCTTGATGTTGTGTTCTTGAACGGCACCATCAGCCGCAATCTGTCCGAAGCCCTGGTGCGCGGATCGGTGCAATGGCGTGTCCTCGATGACGTGGCCACCGAGGCCGAAGTAAAACACGCACTCGAGAACGCGCAGACAGAACAAGCCAAGCGCGAAGCGACCGCCCGTGCTCAAGCCGAGCAGTTCGCGGCCGAGGTTCAACGCCTGAAGACTTCGCCGGAGTTCGCGCACCTGGTGCAAGGCGAAGACCGTTACAGCGGCGTCCTGGCAGCGAAGAACATTCGCCAGGTGCTGAAACGCGCCTTCCCTGCCGTGAAATTTTCGGTACGCAAAACCAGCTATGGCAGCTTGGCTATTGAGTGGACTGATGGCCCCACAGAGAAGGAAATCGAGGAAGCGGCTGGCAACTTCAAAGGCGGCTATTTCTGCGGGCATGAGGATATTTACAAGTACGAGAGAACACCGTGGAATGAGGTTTTCGGCGCGGCCGAATACATCAGCGTGCGCCGTAACCATTCCGCTAGCCTGATCGAACGCGTTATCTCCGACCTGTTCACTGATTGGAGCGCCACGCTTGAAGGCATCGAGCGGCCGACCGTCGAGCAGTTCGAGTCCGGCGCTCTGTACACGGTCAGCGTGCCGGGCATGTCCGACACGCTGCAGCAAATTATCCGGCAAACCCTTTACCGGACACGCGGCTAAGGCTGCACATGGGGCCAGCTCAGGCTGGCCCGGTGTGAGTGCTTAGGCGCGTGGCCACAATCCAAACATACGCAATAGCCTGGGAACCACACCATGACCGCAACGAAGAACAACGAGGACAGGCTGATGAAGATGGCAGCCAAGATCAAAGAAACCTACGAGCCGGCCGAGATTGCCCAGCTTGTGCGCCTGATCGGCGCAACGCCTAGCACCGGGGAAATGAGCCCCGAGGAATTCGAGCGGCTGATGAAGGAGCTGGAGGCCAAGAGCAACCGCCGCGGCTATACCGAAAAGTCCATCGAAGCGGCTCGCCTGGTGTTGGTCATGGGCGCCAGTATCGCCGAGGCAGCAGCGGACACCGAGCTATCCCGGCAGGCAGTGAATCAGTTGATGCAACGCATCCGCCGTCGCATAGAGTCTTTGCCTCAAGGTTGGGTGCAGGTTACGGATTGGTTCCCGGTAGAAGTGGCTAAACAGCTTGCGAAAGTCGCGGAGACGCTGAAGGCGTCACACGCAGCCGGTAAGCCGCTGGACGACCAAAGTTTTACTATTTCACTGAAGGAATAAAGGAGTAATCCGATGAGTGTTGAGGCCGAAATTAAAGACCTGATTGGCTCGCCTGCCGCCAGTTTCTGGCTAAAGCAGGCGCTGCAATCGGCGTTATCACGCGACTACATCGACGCGGCGAACGATGCCGATGTGTTGCGAGATTTGCTTGACCGTCGCGCCACTGAAAAGCTGGGCCTCGACGCTCAAACCATCCCCGCCGGTAAAGGGGGGGGCAACGCATGAACCATGACCCACAACGCGCCATTACCGCCGCCGATCTGCTACCTGAGTTCGAGCGCGCCCAGGCGCTGGTGAACGGCGGTCGCTATGTCGTCGCGCAACATGGCCCGGACGAGAGATTGAATATCTTCAGTCATTACCCCTTTTATCGAGAAGAAACCGATTCGTGGGCCTTTCCCAACGGCGACCAGGTGCGCAGCTCTGAGGATTATTGGCTGCCAGAGAGTGAGTTTTCCGGGGCTATGGAACGGGCACAGGAACGCCGGCAAACGCTGCCGGTGGCGACAGGCAGTCATCGGCCAGTAGCGCCTATCTGAACGGTATGGCTTGATTGGTCCGACCTTTTAGAAGCACTCAAAGGTACGCGCTCGGGGCACAGACGATCATGGGCTGCTATAACGGTTTGGAATTACAGACGGATAGGGTGTGGAAGGCTATGTCTCTCATTGATGACGTTGACAGCTTGCAATCGATCTACATCAATCGTGCTACCGGGAACGGGAACAACGATGATGAGCGGGACTACCCTCTTTACCGACAGAGCGTGCTCGATGATCCTCGTGTGGCGTCACTGGTTCCGGGGTGGGTGCGTCGTCATCGGAATTTGGAGCAGTTTTGGGGGTTCATTCAGCCAAAATTTCCAAGCTACGCCGAGCGTAGAAAGTTCATCTGGGAAGAGTTCAGGACGCTCGTTGAGTTCGCTGAATCAGAGGGGGGGCACCCTTCAGATATCGTTGTTTCAGAGGCGCTGGATCGCATTGACGCTGAGCACGTTCGGATCGCATGGACCAAAGCGCTTGAACGGCGTTCAATTGATCCAGAGGGAGCTATCACAATGGCTCGAACGCTCCTGGAGTCGGTATGCAAACACATACTTGACGAAGCTGGGACAAGCGACCATGAGACGACTCCTGATCTGAACAAGCTCTACAAGCAAACAGCTACGCTTCTAAATCTGACGAGGGCGCAGCATGAAGAGGTTGTGTTTAAGCAAATCCTTGGAGGTTGCACAGCAGTTATCGAGGGTTTAGGTGCGCTTCGAAATCGTCTAAGCGATGCCCACGGAAAGGGAAAGGGCGGCGTGAAGGCTGCCCCACGTCATGCAAAGCTCGCAGTGAATCTAGCGGGCTCAACTGCGCTTTTTCTGCTTGCCACATGGGAGGCAAAGAACGGGGATTGAGAGGGGGCATCGCCCAACTTATGATGCGTTATGGTGAGGGTTGTGTTTTCAGATAATGTCTTCGTTTGGCCGTTCTCTGCCGGTCATGGTTACGAAGCGTGCTGGTCAAGTCCGATGCAAATGGCTGGTCAAGTCAGTGCAATTGCCCAGTGTTTAGCGTTCCCCTGCGCTCCGCTCCGGGCCGGGCTTTCGTGCTACGCATCGAGCCTGGCCAAAAAACCGGCCTGTCTCGACCCTTCGGGCTTCAATCCCTAACGACTCCGGCCTGACGGCCTGCGCGCTCCGCTTGCCAGGCGCTCTAGGCGCCCTCCTACGCCGCTTTCTACCGGCAAAGCACCGTCTAGCGGCTCAAGAGCCACTACGGGCCGCTGCGCGTCCCTGCGCGCCTTTGGCTTGCCACCTTGCGCGCTGTCCTGGAGAGCGACGGTATCAGGTGGCCACGTCCAGCCCTCAACCTACCGCACTCCCCGGCTCATGCGATCAATGGGCTTTCGCGGCATATCCTCGCTCGCAAGCTCCCTGCGGTATTCCACGACCCATTGACCGCGCCGGGCAGTACGGCAGGCCGGGCCTACCGCGACCCCCCGAAACCGTCTGGCATCACCAGGTGAGAATCCATGCGCTCCAGGTGAAGGGCAGAAAGCGGCCGTACCGGCCGCGCTGGAAAGCGTTTATTGACCGCTCCCCGCCCTCGCCATCCAGCATCACGCCAGAGCTGCGGCGTCAATTCGAATCGGCTAACTATTAGTGTTTACAAGTGTTTACGTCAGTTGTTTGGATTGGTATAATGAAGGCTCACCGGGACAGCGGCGGCAACCGCTCCGGTTAACCTTGCAGGAGTACACCCATGAACCAGTCCCTGACGACCGTCTTGAACGTGAAAATCGGCGAGTCTAAGTGCGTCCCGCGCATTTGGATGGAAGGCGAAAACCTCACCCGCGCCGGGCTCAAGATCGACACCCGCTATCGCGTCCAGACCACCACAGAACACCGTATCGAGTTGCACGAAGCGGCAGCCGACTACAAGGGCGAGACATTCAAGGTCAGCAGCCGCAACCGTCACGGCGTCCTGCGGCCGCTGATGGAAGTTCGTTCCCGCTTGCTGCGCGCCGTCTTCCAGCAGTGCGAGAAAGTGCGAGTGGCGATCCGCAAAGGCGTGATTGTGATTACCGCGCTTCAGCTCGAACTCAATATCGTTGAGCGCTCCCAGCGCGTGCTGAAGAAGGTTCGCGAAGGTGCCGCGCTGGCCGTGTGCAGCCTGTTTCATGCCGGCGGTGTCATGGATAAGGCGCTGCATAACGGTTTCGCGCTGGGCGGTTTGAGTAGCTTTGTGAAGGTCGCGGTTGAGCTGTCGAGCGTCTACCTGAGCGCATCCCTGCGCAACAATCCCGAGCTTTGGCAGCCCGAGTCGGTGGCGATCCATACCGACATTCGCGACATGAACTGGCGCAACAACGCGCCGGCCTGTGACGTACTGGTCGCCGGGATTCCCTGCAATGCTGCCTCGAAAGCCGGCATGGCGAAAAACGAGCTGGAGTTTGCCGAGGAACACGACGACGCCGGCACCCTGTTTGTGGACTTCCTTGAAGGCGTCAAGGCCAGCAACCCGGCAGTAATCGTCGCGGAGAACGTGCCGGAGTACCAGAACACCGCCGGCATGTCGGTTATCCGTTCGGTGCTGGGCTCGCTGGGCTATCAGGTCTTTGAATCGGTGCTTGATGGTAACGACTTCGGCGCACTGGAGCGCCGCCGCCGGCTGGTGATGGTCGCCGTCTGCAAACGCCTGTCTCAAGCGTTCGACTTCGCCGCGCTGTCGCCAGTGAAGACCAAAGAAGCCAGCTTGAACGATGTTCTAGACGCCGTGCCGCTGGATTCCGACCGCTGGAAAACCTACGACCACCTTGCAAGCAAGGCCGTCAAAGACAAGGCAGCCGGAAAGGGCTTTGCTCGTCAGCTTCTGACCGGCGCCGAAGGCTTTTGCGGAACGATCGGCAAAGGCTATTTCAAGGGCCGTAGCACGGAACCTTTCATCCTGCACCCAGCTAATCCGGGTCTTTCGCGCCTGCTGACTGCTCAGGAACACGCCCGTGTTAAGGGCATTCCAGAGTGCGTGTTTGCAGGTGAAGCCGAAACCGTTGCCCACGAAATCATGGGTCAAGCGGTCGTGTATCCCCTGTTTGTTTCGGTCGGTGCTGGCATTGCCCGGTTACTGCGTGCCGCTCAGCTTCAGAGTGACGCCCAGCCCCAGCTACTGCTAGCCGCCTAAGCACAAGCGCCGGGGGTTCCCCCCGGCCCTTTCCGACCGAATATGCAGGGGGTTGCATGAGCAATCGAATCACTGGCAAAGAAACCAAATTCAACACCATGAGCCGCACCGAGCTTGCCGCTTGGTACGTTCTCAATATTGGTTATGACCCTATCGAGGACGAGCCGAGGACAAAGCTTTCTGACTTGCGCCGCACCTGCCGCGAGTATTGCGAAGTCCGTGACTACGCCGAGGCAAACCCGGATTGGTAGTCGGCCGCTGTTCCAGGAGCTGGGCGCTTCCCTGCGCTCCGCTCCGGGCCGGGCTTTCGTGCTGCGCATCGAGCCAGACCAAAAAGCCGGTCTGTCTCGACCCTTCGGGCTTCAATCCCTAACGCCTCCGGCCTGACGGCCTGCGCGCTCCGCTTGCTACCTTGCGCGCCGATCTGGCGACGACGATTTCAGGTGGCCACGTCCAGCCCTCAACCTACCGCACTCCCCGGCTCATGCGTTCAATGGGCTTTCGCGGCATATCCTCGCTCGCAAGCTCCCTGCGGTATTCCACGACCCGTTGACCGCGCCGGGCAGTCCGGCAGGCCGGGCCTACCGCGACCCCCCGAAACCGTCTGGCATCACCAGGAGAGAATCCATGCGCTCCAGG
>Ga0067045_1027891_pt1 | contig 52917 bp, 38 predicted proteins | sample TerdegcTABiofilm_FD_59184 | JGI IMG/M metagenome (GOLD analysis project Ga0067045, IMG submission 59184) | Combined Assembly of (Gp0054472, Gp0054536) Wastewater bioreactor microbial communities from Singapore -Terephthalate degrading...
AAAAAAAGCCATAAGAGAGTTTAACGCGGGGGTACTTTATGAAAGGGAGGGACAATGGGAAGAAGCTCTATTCCACTTGAGGAAGGCGGTATACCTATCATCCGATCCTCTGTTCAGGAGAAGCGTCCAAAAAGTGGAAGAGTCATACGGGCCAGCTTTCCGAGCTCCTCTTCCCCATTGTGTGCCGGATCGCTGGTTTTTAATTGGCATAGGAGCCTTTCACCTGATTGCCATAGGATTTATGGTAGGAAATAAAAGACGGCGAACGGGATGGATCCTCGGGATTGGAATCAGTGCTCTATTACTCGCTAGTGTAGGTTTCTATCATTCCCTCTCTGATTTTCACAAGCCGTGGGGAATGATTATGGATTCTAACGTTTTACTACGCAAAGTACCTTCTTCCTCTTCCCAGGAAGGTATTCCGGTCCCTTCGGGTTCAAGCTTCTATGTGGGAAGGGAAAAGGGGGAGTACGTATTTGTTTTTTTGGAAGGAGTGAAAGGATGGGTGGAAAAGAAAAATCTTCGGAAAGAATGAATGGAAATCCCATGGAGAGGTATCTAGAATTATTCCCTCCTTCCGGCCATAAAGAAGAGATAGGAACAGACAGGATCGAAAAAAAGAGCACACAATCTATTCCCACGATAGATCTTCATGGAATGACCCGGGAAGAAACACAGAATGCGGTAATCGATTTTTTAAGAAATTGCCGCCGAAGAGGAATCCGCCGAGTTCTCATCGTTCATGGAAAGGGTTATCATTCTGCCACTCCTGCCGTTTTAGGGAACCTGGTAAAAGAATTGCTTAAGAATTTAAAAGAAGTGGAAGATTTTGGTCCCGCTCCACCCCAGAAGGGAGGATCCGGGGCTACTTGGGTGCTTCTCCGTCAGCGTTCCCGATAGATAATCCGACCGCGGCTTAAGTCATAGGGGGAGAGAGCTACCTTCACCTTGTCTCCTGGCACGATACGAATGTAATGTTTGCGCATCTTGCCTGAAAGATGGGTGAGAATCACATGGCCATTCTTCAATTCTACCCTAAACATCGTATTCGGAAGGGATTCCTTTACAACCCCTTCTACCTCTATCGCCTCTTCCTTTGCCACAATGCCTCCTTGCCTTGATTTATGATATTTTTATCTAATATATGTAAACTCTTCGAGCTCTGTCAATTCTCCTACAAAGGAGTTGACATTTTCTTACTTTTCATGCAGATTCCTTTCCCTGAAATCTCGCTGAGCGAAAATAAGGAGTTCGGAATGGAGAAAGAGTTTGTCGAACGGATGCGGGTTACCCTGGAGAATATGAAAAAGGAGATCATCGACAAGCTTGTAATGGAGAGTTCCGAATTTCGTGAAATGGTTGAAGACCTAGATCCTAAAGACTTGGTAGATTTAGCCTCAGACGATATCGATCGAAAAACATTGGAAGCTCTGGGATCGCAGGAAGTGAAACGTCTCCGCCTCATCGAATCAGCTCTCAACCGGATCGAAAACGGAAAGTATGGAATTTGCATGAAATGCAATAAAAAGATTCCCCAGGAACGTTTACAAGCAATTCCTTATGCCGTCCTTTGCGTGGAGTGTAAGAACTCGGACGAACGAAGAAATCGCTAGAATCTAATCTTCCTCCTTCATCTTCCGACATTTAAAGATGAGGAGGAAGGTAGAGTGAACGAGACCGCTCGCCTCTACACCACAGTTCCCATTGGAGATCTACTGAGAGCAAGGTATAGTTCCAGTCGCCTGTCCTTGCCCTTAGAGCAGAATCTCTTCATGCGATTCAAACATGTAACAGGGGTTCCTTCTCCAGACGGATCAGGATTCAGTGTCTCCAAATTGCAACTCCTCGACACACTGATCGAAGCATTGAAGCGTTTGCAGGGGAAAGGGATCCAAGTTCCTGATTTGGGCGCCTCTTCTCCTGAACGATTGGATCGTCTTATCGAAACTCTTTCTAAAGAAGTGCATCAAAGGATAGTGCAAGTAGCACAGACTCCTTTTGCCCCCGCATTGGGCGCGGGAGCCGAATCCCTTGGCCTTCTGGTGAATCTTCGCACGTAATCGCAACTTTTATGACCGGAAAAACGGATTGTATCGTAGTTCGCGTTCTATAGTCGTTTGGGGACCGTGACCAGGGAATACCCGAGTCTCGGGTGGTAAGGTGAAAAGTTTCTCCCGAATACTGCGTTCCAGACTCTCTGGATCTCCTCCCTCTAGATCTGTTCGTCCTACCCCTTCGAAAAACAACGTATCACCAGAGAAGAGGACCTTTTTGGTCTCACTGTACAGGCAGATGCTCCCCGGTGAATGTCCCGGAGTATGAAAAACACGAAGATCCGTCTCTGGGATCATGTCCCCTTCCTGGAGTGGACGATCGATCGTGGGAACTCCTCGAAACAGTTCGAGGAATAAGGCTTCTCCTTCCACACCTAGTCGTTGAAAACTTTTTCGATGTCTAGAGGCTGCTTCGGGACCGAAAAAAGGAAGCTCCTTTTCATGCGCGAGGGTCAATAATTGGACAGAGTTGTAGTGCAATTGAAGTTCGGTAGCGGCAGCCGTATGGTCGATATGCCCATGGGTGAATACAATGTATACGGGCGTTTTATTGAGAACCGTGATCTGCCGAATAATGGATTCTGGGTCTGCACCAGGATCTATCACGACGCATTGTTTTTTACCGATGAAATACAGATAACTATTGGTGAATAAGGGTCCTACAATAATCCGCTCTACCATGGTAGTATCAGAGTAAAAGTTTTCCTCTTTGTAATCAAGGTAGGGAAGAAGATGGAATGGATTTGGATTCTTGGAATCGCTCTTATTTGTTATGGGATCATTCCCGGAATCGGTGCATTCCTGGTTCGGTCCAGGTGGAGATCCTTCCGGGGAGAGGTGATTCGTTCATCCTTCCTTCCTATTGTTACGTATCGAAAGCTTATCGAGTTGAATGGGGTATCCGAGGACTCCACATTTGAGTTCCGATTCTTTGGGACTCTCGAGGGAGTGCAGGAGGACAACACAATCTGGCTTCGATCGAAAAATCTTGCCCTTTCGGCAGACATGACAGGACAGGATCTATTCCTTCTACCTTCAGGGGGACATGGAACGGAGGAGGGTTTGATGGAAGAACATCCATCTTTCACAGGGGATGAAATTCCTACCCTTATTCCCTGGAGTAGAGTCTCTACCTTGAGCGAAGGTACAAAAGTGTACATTGCGGGTACTTTGAAAAGAATCGGTGGAAGGTTTATGTTCCATGCGGTTCCACCCAAGAAGTTATTGGTGGTGTTCTACGATGGGGAAGACCGTCATCTTTTACGAAGGGTGATTTGGAACAGTCGTCACAGGAATGAGTACTGGAATCAATTTACTCCCGTAGCCCTGGGATTGGGAGCCCTGGCAGAAATGATTCTTACCTATTACCTATTGAATACGATGCATCTCCGGATACCTTCCATTTTATCGATAGCAGCTGCCCTTGTTCCTATTCTCCCTTTTCTTCCCCCTGGAATATTCTTTTTCCTCTTGTATCGATGGCTCTGGAGTAAAGCGCGATTCCTTAGGGCAGAACGGGATCTTCTAAGGTTGCCGCTTCGGTACTTTCCCCAATCGGATCTAACCAAAGAGATCCCCTTGCCCAATGGTGAAACCTATTTCTGCTCTGTTCTCCCCGCTGTTCCTTGGGAGGTACTAAAAGGAAGGGGTCGAATCCGGGGCACTATCCTACGGAAGCCCATTTCTCCAAATGCAGAAACCTCAAGGGAAAGGTTCTATTGGTTCGGTATTCTACGGAAAGGAGATCCGTATCCCGAGGTTTCCACCGATCCTATGGTAGAGAACGTAGTTCTGCCCGGCCATCCAGATACCCTTGCCGCCGCTTGTGAAAAACGAGCCTATAAGCTGGAATTACTATCCAGCCTTGGGTTCGGGCTAGGGTTCGGGATGAACCTATTCATCGCTCTTAGAATCCTCGCTTTGATGGTTCGGTGAGGACTCGGTTTTATCCTCTTTCTTGCGGGCATAGTTTACCGTCAGTTTCTTTCCTTTGAAGTCCACCCCATTGAGTTGTTCAATCAGTTTTTGAGCCTTGTCCGCTGTAACTTCCACGAAGGAGTAGTTATCCAGAATCTTGATTTCCCCGATATCCGCCTTACTGAAATTGGGAAGCCCACAGATAAGGGCAGACCAATCCCTAGGAAAGATCTTGCGATTCTTGCCCATACTGAAAAAGAGGGTGGTCATGGGGACTTTGTCGGAGTTCTTGATTCCCAGCGGAGATCCTCCAACGGACGCTTGGTAAAGGAGTTTCAACAGGTAAGCCGCAAAATAGGACCTGAGAAAGATCGAAACATGCTTGGAAATAAATTTCTTGAAATAAGACAATTCTTTCGGGTCCTCGGAAGAACGAATCTCTTGCAGGAATCGTTCTATCAATTTTCGTAGCGAATCTTCTTGCACGGGTAGTTTTGTGTATTCCATTGCCACCTTCGCACGCTCCTGTAATTGAAATAAAGTTTCTTTTTCCTGTTCATCTAAAAGAATAAGTACGTGTGATTTTCCCTTGTGGGTACTCGCGAGGATCTTACAAGCTGCTGTTAAATCTTCCAACGATGGCGGAGTTTCGAACAAGAACACTCGATACTCTTTATTAGGCATCTCCTTCGGTTCACTTCTTAGTTGAATTGTCACCTCTTCTAGGCTGATCCCCTCTGTCCGTAAAGCCTCCGTTAAACGAAAAAGAGTTTCTCTTCCATCGATGAAAACGATCGAACGCATCCTTAAGGACTTATCTTTTGCCAGTAAACGAGCCAGGATGGTTTCTTTTTCTATCTTTGAAGGATATTCTATGCACCGTACGGGAAACCCTTCGATCCGGGGAATAATTCTAGCTTTCCGGAGGAGGGGAAGTAACGAGGACAAGTTTTTCAGGGGAAGTTCTGAAATTACCACTTTGGGTATGGGTTTATCGCATTTGGAAAGAAAGAACTCAATATCGGGAACGAAGCTTTCCAAATTGCAAGCAATAGAGCAGTCGATCACTAAATGGGTGAGTCGCTGGGTAGGAAAAGTCCCTCTCCGCAGATGGTCGATTAATCGATCGGGTGTGGACACGATGATTCCCCGAAAAGATGCAAGGATCCCCTCCTCATGGTGAAGAGAGTAGATGGTCCCCAATCCGAAAACTGGTAAGCTATCCAAATGGAAGGAGATTGGTCGTTGGAGCCGAATGAAATCTTCGATATCCTTCACGTCCATTACTTGCGAGGCAAGGATCAATACCAGCGCATCCCTCTGGGAAGAAAGGACGTGAATGAGTTGGGGGACGAAGAGTAGGAATCTGGATAACCCTGGATCTGCGAGGATTACAACGTCCTTTCGTCTATCGGGAGAAAAAAAAGGGTGAGTAGCTATGAATCTGCGAAAGCAGGGAGAAAGGTCTCCTATTGGGCAGGTTGGCTTTCCTTCGGTGAAAGTCTGTGATAGTTTTCTGCCATACATGGTTACCATTAAAAACATAGTGCGCTACCCTATATTTGTCAAGGAAAAGGAGATGAATTGTGGTATGCTGTACAGGAGAACTGTATGAGAAGAACACTCGTTCCTTTGGTCTGTTTGGTTTTATTCATAGTTCCTTCTTCCTTCGCAGAGGTGTTTCGTTTCTTGTACACTGTAGGTGAGACTTATAGGATTCTTTCCATCGTAAAAGAAGAAGTGTATATCAATGGAGTATTCTCCCACCAGGCGGAGATTCTAAACCGGATAGCCGTGGAGGTTGTGGAAGTGAAGGAAGGGAGAGGGAAACTTCGATGCACCTTTCACACATCGGAAGAATCTCGAAGCTCCCAACGAGTCTTCACGTGGGGAAGGAACTATGAAAGTGAGTTTTGGCGAGACAGTCAGGGACGAATGACGATTTCAGAACAGTACTACATGCCCATCGTGCGACATGTCCCCTTTTTCCCCCCGAAAGATCTTCAGGTAGGGGATGAATGGACCTCCGAGGGGGAAGAAGTTCACGATCTGCGGGATTCCTTCGGCCTTCGGGAACCTCTTCGGTTTCCCATCTATCCTATGTATGTGTATAAGGGAGATCGGAATTGGGAAGGCAAAAATCTGAAAGTGATCGAAATTTCCTACACCCTGTTCCATCGATTCACACCTCCTGTGGCTACTCGCCTGTATCCAGCGAGAGTGGGAGGGATGTCCAAACAGACCTTACTCTGGGATCCTATGGAAGGCAGACCATACGCGTATGAAGAAGAGTTCGATTTCCTCTTTGAGCTTTCGGGGGGAGACAGGGTGGAGTATCGGGGGAAGGCGGAAGCGAAAGTGGTAGAGTCTATAAAGATGGACAAAGCGTCCCTTGTGGAAGAGATTGCGAAGGATCTTCGGGACATGGCAGTACCTAATACGGAAGTCAAAGGGGATTCCTTGGGAGTCACCCTTACTCTGGAAAATGTGCAGTTCTTGCCCGACTCAGCCGTGCTCGTACCGGAAGAAAAAGAGAAGCTCAAACGAATAGCGGAGATCCTTAAAAAGTATTCGGATCGGGACATCTTGATCACTGGGCACACGGCTTTGGCGGGGACAGCCATGGGAAGAAAGAAGCTCTCCGAAGAGAGGGCCATGGCCGTAGGGGAATTTCTCCTGAGCCTAGGGGTTCGCAAGCGAGAGCAGATCGTTACCCGGGGAATGGGGGCTGAGGTTCCCATTGCGGATAACGCCACAGAGGAGGGAAGAAGAAAGAACCGAAGGGTGGAAATCACGATCCTGGAGAATTGATTCGAGGGGATAGCAAACTTGCTTTCTTCAAGGAAAGGAAGGGGTGCTTCTTTTGAAGTTCGAAAATTACCTTTTCCACCGAACGGTGTTTGTCATACTCTCTCGGAAAAAGTTCCCCCTGTAAGGGGCCTTCATTGGGTTCCACCTGTTCTAGACCTATCCCGATCAACCGAATATCGGAACCTAATGGATGATTCTGCAGGAAGAGTTCCCACCCAAGATGGAATAGTTCCTCTGCTGAAAGGATCGAATGGGCAAGAGTGCGCCGGAAGGTTCTGGTAGTGAAATCGGGATACCGAACCTTGATGGCGACCGTCCTGGATCTTCCGTTCTCGCGGTGAAGGCGAAACATAACCTGGTGGGAGAGTTCCAGCAAGGTTTGCTTTAGTATCTTCGGATCTCCCATATCGGTAGGAAAGGTGGTTTCCTGGGAGAGGGAATGGGATTTCACCTCATCGGTATAGATGCCAGGATCTATTCCCTGCACGATGCGGTACAAAAACTCGCCTAGAGCCTTTCCCAATCGAACCTGTAGCACCCTCAATGGCAGATCTCGGATCTTTGCAGGCGTATCCCAACCCAATTCTGTAAGACGATTCAAGGTCTTTGCACCGATCCCCCAGAGTTTTTTCAAGCCCAGTGCATCGATGAAGGGAATCTCCTCACCGGGCAGTACTCTGTACAACCCATCGGGTTTTCTATATTCCGATGCAAGTTTGGCCACATATCGGTTCTCGGCGATCCCGATGGATAGGGTTAAATCAAAGAGTTCTTTCACTCTTTGCTTCAATTTAATAGCCGCTTCTTCCGGAGATCCGAACAGCGCTTCGGTTCCTGTCATATCCAGGGAAGCTTCATCGATGGAAATGGGACTCCAACAAGGGGTAAAGGAGCAGAAGACTTCCATGATTTGCTGGGACACCTTCATGTACCGTTTCATTCGGACTGGGAGGAAGATTCCTTCCGGACACCTTCGAACCGCTTCTCCAATGGGCATTGCGGATCGGACTCCATACACACGAGCTTCATAGGAACAAGCGGATACCACTCCCCGTGTACCAGGCCTAGCTCCCACAATGACAGGTTCCCCTCGCAGTTCAGGATTGTCCAATTGTTCTACGGAGGCAAAGAAGGCATCCAGGTCTACATGGAAGTAGATCATTCCCGTTCGATCCTTATCTTCTTTCGTATAGTATACTCCGGATTCACTACTTGGTAACCTTCCCCAAAAGAAAGGATCTCCTGTGGTTGGGAGTACACAGTTATGTTTAGGGTAAACGGGTGTTTCTTGGGCAGAGTGAGAATGAGGGATATGGGTTGGGGAGGGTTTCTGCCAAAGAATACTTTTGTCAATTGTGTTCCCACTTCGCGGGTAAGGGGAAAATTGCTACCGTAGATTACCGTGTTCTCCGCAGCTTCGATCGAACAATCGATCCATGAAGGATGGAGATCGCTCGCGATCATGAACTGATACGTGGTGCGATCTAAGAAGGAGGTTTTATGGACCTGCACCTGAACGGGATCCTCCACCATGGGCAGGAAAACTTCTATCTGTTTTGATTGGGGGGGAATTTCTATACGGGATGTTCCATAGGAGTAGGTTCCCTCTTTCAGGTAGCTAATGCTTGAAAGAGCGAGGGAATGGGTGCCTGTCTCGAAATCCAAAGTTTCCTTCCAATGGATTGGAATAGGGTGAGTATGAAAAGGAGAGAAGGATAGGAGGTATCCCGAGACTCCGAGAGTCATGGCTCCAGAAAGCAGAATAATACTCTTTACTCCCCATCCTGGCTTATGGGAAGAAGGATGCCGAAGTAGATAATCAATTCGTATTAACATGAGAAGAAAGGGGAGTAGCATGAAAGCCAAGAGGAAATTCCCTGTACTTGAAAAGAGAAGAACTCGAATCATGGGTAATTCGGGGGTGACAAATAGATCATAGGTGAACCGGTATAGGAGTAAAGGGGCCAGGAAGAGGAAAAGTAGCTTTGTTCGTTTCCGTTTGAAGAAGGAGAATCCGAGCGAACAGAGGAAACCCCACAGAAAATAGTAACAAAGAGCGATATTGATCAAGGAAAATACGAGAATGTTTACGAAAAAAAACAGAATACTGGAAGCGGAGTAGAAACTTCCCCTCTTTGCCAGAGGAAGTCTGTGCAAGGTATGAAAGAAGAGGGAAAACAGAAAGGTAGCACTGGATAGTTTCAATAAAAAATGTAGGAGAGGCGCGTATTCCCATAGGGGAAATCGGACTTGTTCGATCCATTTTAAAGTCCAGGTTCCAATGCTGAGAAACAGGAACAGAAGAAGAAAGAAAAACGGCAGGTTCCAGAAATTGCGGAGAAGAGTATAGAGATACCGTAGAGTCTGTTTTCTCCGAATAAAGGCAAGGATGAAACTCAACGTCAGCACCCCTAACAGGATTCCTACCATCTTCGTTTCGTCTAAAAGAAGGAATATTTGCCCCCAATGGAGAGGGATGTAGTGGGTATCCCATTCTATCTGAGAGCCTGAGAGATCCAACGCTCCAAACTGGGAAAGCAAGGAGTGGAAACCCTCCCGGAACCCTTGTAACCAATCTACCAACATGGGGATCGAAGAACTTCGGTAAGGGTCCCCCGTTATGCCCAGGGCAGGAATTTGAAGCCGCAAGAACGGTCCTATCGAGCTAGGGGACACGGGTACACCCATTCGATAGAGTTGATTTCGGCTTCCGAGAAGGGATAATTCAACTCCTTTAGAGTGAAAGGCCTTCAAAAATAATTCAACGGACAAAGCGGGGCTTAATAATCCTTTGGTTCCAGTCTGCATTTCCAGAATCGCAGGAATGCTCGGTAGGTGTAGGTATAACACTAATGTAGGACTTGTGGTTTGAAAGGTTTGCAGGAAGAATTTACTACCTATGCCTTCACCTGTTCCTGTATCACCCCCTAGGAACAAAACGTGTACGGAAGTAGGAGGGGGGGTTCGCGCCCATTCTTCTATTAAGGTCAACGATAGGGCAATTCCATCGGAGTCGGTTTCCTTCCGCGAGGTAGAGGGGTTCTCCTGGGACATCGGGATTGCGAGGAACAAAACGTTTGGACCGTAACCCGGAAGGTTCACCGAAAGAATCCTGGAAAAAGAATGACCATCCCTCATGGTTGAGAAATCAAGTTCTTCAACGATAAGATTGTTGTTTGTTAGAGTGTTCCTCAGATAAGCAAACGCCAGGGCTTCCTCTTTCGATCCTTCCAAACGAGGGCCGCAGGATTGGAGGGCGCTACGGTGCGACAGAAACCGTTGGTAAAAAGGATCTTTTTCGGCACCTGTTAGAGACTGAATCAGGAGGATCCATTCGAATAGGAGAAGTACCAAGTATCGGGGTCGAAGCATGGTAGGTGAAGAGTGAAAGATTGTAGAATTTTGGTCAAGCAGCTTCCAAGAATGGAAAACCTCGTGTATGATGATAGAAACACACCTAGGAGGAAGATCCAATGGACATTCTGCCGGAAATTCTTCGACGGACCAGTGTGAGAGAGTTCCTTCCTAGAGAGGTCGATCCGGAGACGATCAATCGAATCTTAGAAGCTGGTAGGCTTGCTCCTTCGGCTAAGAATCGGCAACCCTGGCGGTTTGTGGTAATCACCGATCCAGGTAAACGAGTTCTGTTCGAGCGAGCTTGTTTTGGTCAGGAGCACGTTGGAAACGCTCCCGTGATTATTGCCTGTTGTTCCACCAATACCGAATACAAAATGCCTAATGGTCAGCTATCCTACCCCATCGACATCAGTTTTGCCGCTTCGTTCATGATGCTGCAGGCAGTGCACGAGGGGTTGGGGACCTGTATCGTCACGACCTTCGATGAGCCTATAGTCCGGGAAATCCTAACCGTACCGTTCTCTATGCGAGTTGTGTTGCTGTTACTAGTCGGGTATCCTGCTTCCGCGCCTTCCAAAACCCATGAGCGTCTGCCCTTATCGAGGGTATCCTCGTACGATCACTGGTGAGTATCCTGCAGGTAATCGTAGGATAGTTGTTTCCGTTCTTGGTATCGTTCCCATCCTAATTGAAGTAATCGATCTAGTAAGTCACTGTAGGAAAGACCCTCGAAGGCGCACATCCGAGGAAACATGCTGATACTGGTAAAGCCTGGAATGGTATTGATCTCGTTCAGGTACACCGAACCAGTGGACCGTTCCAGAAAGAAGTCCACCCTAGCGAATCCTTCTACCCCAATCGAACGGTACGCTCGTAGGGCTAGTTCCTTAATTTCGGTTTGCTTCGCTACCGGAATCGGTGCAGGTACCTTAAGTTCTGCGCCCTTGGGATCGAGGTATTTGGCTTCGTAATCGTAGAACTCGTGAGAGGGAACTACTTCCCCCGGGGTGAACGCTACGGGCTCTTGGTTTCCTAACACGGAACATTCGATCTCCCGAGCATCGATCCCTTTCTCTATGAGAATTTTGGTATCGAACTTGAAAGCTCGTTCAATGGCTTTCGATAGATCCTTCGAGTCTTTTACCTTGGATATGCCTACAGAAGAGCCAATACAGGCAGGTTTCACAAACACAGGGTACCCTAACTGATCCGCGACCTGGTACACATTCTGTTTTTTCCATTGGGACAACGAGAGAGAAACGTAGGGCACGATCGGCAATCCCTCTTTTTCCCAAAGGCGTTTGCTCATTTCCTTGTCCATCCCTATGGCACTTCCCAACACCCCTGCTCCCACGTAAGCCACGTCTAAAGTTTCCAGTAGACCTTGGATGGTTCCATCTTCGCCAAAGGTTCCGTGTAGGATGGGAAACACGATATCTACCGTAAGAAGGGAACCGTTACAGGCAAATCCTTCACCGGGAATGAAGAACACCTTTCGATTGGGATCTTCCTGAATGGTAAGGGCTTCAATCCCTTTGGTAGCCACGAGGGAGGAGTATGATTCCGGCTGAAGATAGAATCGTCCTTCCTTTGTGATGCCCACCAAAAGAAGGTGGTACCGAGAATGGAGATAAGTCACGATGGAAGCGGCAGAACGGAGGGAAACTTCATGCTCTCCTGATTTGCCTCCATAGAGGATAAGCACCGTACGCATGGGAGGAGTATACCGTAAGGGATCCTCCTGTTCAACATCGAGCGACACTTGAATTAGAGATTCATTTCTTATACACTCCCCCCATTCCCATGGATATACTAGCAGTATGGATACGCAGAAAATCGTAGTTCTTTTCGCTACTACCGATAAAGAGGAATTTTTTTCTTTTCAATCCATCGTTACGACCCAAGGTTACCCATTTATCCTTCGGTATCCCGGATCATTCGCAGAGGTGGATTCCCTTCTGCAGACAGGCCTGGTAGATGTGGTGGTGACGGATCTTACCTTTCAAAACGGTAGTTTCGCCGATTGGCTTTTCCTATGGCCTTTTCCCTTCATCCTTTTAACGGATTACAGCGACCGAGAAAGAATCGACGATATCATTAAGGATATAAGCTGTGGCTTCCTAATTCGAGACCCTGGGAAAAAGCATTTGGAGGTCCTCCCCATCCTGTTGAAAAAAGTCGTTCGAGATCACGAGGCTAGGAAGCATCAGAGCATAGAACTTCAATTAAAAGAACAGCAGTACTTGGATTTGGTGCAAGCCCTTCCGGATGTGGTGTACTCGGTGGATGAGAATGGATACTTCACGTTCGTGAACGACGCGGTTCGAGAGTTTGGGTACGAACCCGTGGAGCTGATCGGGAAGCACTTCTCCGTCCTACTGGAACCCGAGGAAGTGCCCCGGGTAAGCAGAAGTATCGTTTTAAAACAGTACGAAGGGAAAGTGACGGGGCCGTCTCAAGCTCCTAAACTGTTCGACGAACGGAGAAGAGGGCCCCGAAAAACAGTAGGTCTCGAGGTCAAGTTGAGGTTGAAAAAGAGAGAAGGGGGAATGCTCCCTGCGGAGACGGGACAACGGATTGGAATGCTTACTTCCTATGGGGAAGTGGATGCGGCGGGATTCTTCGAACGGAAGGAAGGCACGGGAGTTAAACTTAAAGGCTCTGTGGGAATCATCCACGACATTACCCAACGAAAGGTGGAACAGGAACTCTTACAGGAGACGTTGAAGGAAAAAAACCTGCTACTGAAGGAAATCCATCACCGGGTCAAGAATAACCTCCAGATCATTTCCAGCTTGTTGAACCTCCAGAGAAGATACATCAAGGATCCCGAAGACGCGAAACTGTTCCTCGACAGTCAGATGCAGGTGCGTTCCATGGCTCTCGTTCACGAACACCTCTACCAATCGGACCGTATTTCCCGGATCGATATGCAATCCTACTTGCGAACTCTATGCGAGAACCTCTTCGAAGCTTATGGAGCCTATACCCAAGGGGTACACCTCGACTTTCAGGTGGAAGAAGTAGCCTTCGAAATCAGTATCGCTACTCCTTTAGGATTGTTGGTGAACGAATTGGTTTCCAATAGTTTGAAGTACGCTTTTCCTGGACAACGGGGAGGGAATATCTCCATCCAGTTGAATACCGCTTCGGATTCTTGTGTGTTGGTGGTGAAGGATGATGGGGTAGGGCTTCCGGAAGATTTTCACTTAGACCAGTCCGATACCCTTGGATACCAGTTGATCGTAGCGTTAGTGGAGCAGTTGGAGGGAACCATGGAGACTCTACCCCAAAAGGGCGCCGCGTACCGAATTCGTTTTCCTTACCGTTCCCGATAACCTAATTCTTCTAAAATGGATGCTGCTATTTCGATCTCGTCCCAAGGAATGGGCCCGGAAGAAAGGATGATACTGCTTTCGTGACCTTTCCCTAAGAGCAGGACGGTGTCCTTAGGTAGGGCTTTCTGAAAGGCTATCCGGATCGCCTCCCTTCGATCGGGAATTAGGAATAGATCCTCGCCCCTGGTTTTCCCTCCGCATCCCTTGGCAATGTCTTCGAGGATCTTCATCGGGTCCTCTAATCGGGGGTCCTCGTTTGTGAGAATCATAAGATCCGCATACCGAGAAGCAATTCGTCCTTGCATGGGTCGTTTTTCTATATCCCGTTCCCCTGCCGATCCAAATACCACAATGAGCCTTCCTGGGGTAAACTTCCGTACCTGAGGAAAGAGTTTTTCAAAGGCGCCAGGGGTGTGGGCGTAATCTACCAGAACCGAAAAGGGTTGACCCCTTTGAACGGGAGTCATTCTTCCCCGAACTCCCTTTAGTTGCTTAACCAGAGGGCTCAGGGATAGGGGCGATACTCCCACGATCCGGGATACCGTGAGAAGGGCCGCTAACACATTCTCTATGTTGAATACCCCTGGAAGGGGAATCCTGCAGGGAACCGAAGAATCCTGTTCGTGAAGCCGGAAGGAGTTCCCCTCTAGATCCGATTCGATGTGGGTGGCGAATAGATCCGCTTCTGAACCTTGGATGCTGTAGGAATACAGAGGGACCTTGCACTGTTCCCTCACGTAGCTATAGCTTCTATCGTCCCTATTGGTTACTCCAAAGGAAGAGCATCCTTTAGCCATGCTTCGGGGTAGCGAGAGGGAACGAAAGAGGTTTGTCTTATCACTTAGATAGTTTTCCCAACTCCCATGGAACTCGAGATGTTCGTGAGTCACGTTGGTCAGGACTCCCACATCGAACTCCACGTCCAGAAGACGGGAAGTGCGGTGAGAAAGGCCATGGGAAGTAGCTTCCACGATGGCGAACTCCTTCCCCGAATCTCGCATCGTTGCCAATACCTCCTGAATGATCGGTGATTCGGGAGTGGACTGCCGTAAGGGATTCTTTTCCAAGGTTCCTCCCGTGAGGAGGGAGACGGTGGAAAGAAGTCCGCTCTTTTTCTGCAATAGTTCCAGTAGCTGGTAGATATAGTAAACGGTAGAACTTTTCCCATCCGTTCCGGTGACTCCGATTACCTTCAGGGATCGACTGGGAAACCGGTACAGGGCGGCAGATAAGCGCGACATGGCTTTGCGGGGGTCCTCCACTTGCAGATACACCACCCCGTTGGACAAAGATGGAGGCATGTTTCTACAAAGAATAGCCACCGCACCGGCTCTAATCGCGTCTTCGATATACCGATGCCCATCCGTGTGGACTCCTTCTAAAGCGCAGAAGAGATATCCCGGCTGCACGGCCCGGGAATCGTAGGCGATCCCTCGTACAAAGGGATCGCTTATGCCCACTCGTCTGACTTCTTTTAGAGAAGACAGTAGGACCGAGAGGGGTGTTTCCACTCCACCTGGCATGGATTCGTTACCGTCCTCCGGGAGAATAGAGATATTTGAAGTAGTTCATGTCAGTGGTAAGGGTTTTCCGGAAATTGGGTACCACGGTACGGTAGGATTCTATGGACCGCCAGAACTCGAAGAAGTCCGGATCCCTCCCGTAAGCGTCGGCGTAGATCCGGGCAGCCAACGCGTCCGCTTCTCCCTTGATCTTTTCCGACTCCTCGTATGCCTTGGAAAGGATGGATCGGCGTTCGTTCTCCAGTTTTCCCAGCCACTCCTTCTTTTTCCCTTCTCCAAAGGACCGATAGGCCTGGGCGATCTGGTTTCGTTCCTTGATCATTCGGTTGTACACGCTTTCCGTCAGATCGTCCGAATAACGGATCTGGCGAATGATGATGTCGATCACGTCGATTCCAAAGTCGGGAACGATCTGCTTGGCCGCGGCGAGCATTTCTTCCGATAGAGCTCTTCGCCCTTTCTGAATATTTTCCTGTTGAACCCGAGTGCGGGTGAACTCTGCCATTTGCCGCAGGTTTTCCACATCCTCCTGGGAAGCTTCTGTGGAGGCAAGGTACTCGGTGCGTTTTAACTGGTTGATTAAGTTCGTACTGCGGACAGCCTCCCGGAGAAAATTCGCCGCGATCGTGGTGCGAACGATAGAATCGATGATATCGTCCAACCTGCTGTACGCCCGTTCCATCGTCGTGATGGACGCGTAAAACTTCTTAGGATCCACGATTCGCCATCGAGCCGTAACATCCACCCAGATGAACTGGTTTTCCTTCGTGGGTACTCGTTGGGGTTCTCCATCCCAGGGAAGGATCTTTTTCGAGTAGGTAACCACGTTGTCGATCAAAGGCATCTTGAACTTAAGACCCGCATTGGTCTCTACCTTCACGATCTGACCGAAACGGATCACGAGGGCTTGTTCACCCTCTTCCACGATGAAGAAGGGGCCCATAAGGAGGAGGATCCCCAGTACAATGGAACTAACCACGAGTACGGTAATCGTGTTTTTCATCGGGAGCCTCCTTGCCCTTCGGTGAGATTCTTCAATGGGAGGAAATTCCGAAGATTTTTATCGATCAATTCCACGTTCTTTTCGCTTTTGAAGATGTCTTCGATCATTTCGTAATAGAGGCGGGTGCGGGTAGTATTGGGGGCTCTGCGATACTCAGCCAGTACGGAATCGAACCGCGCCACATCTCCTCTAGCTTTATTCACCCGCTCGGTCGCATACCCCTTGGCGATCTGGATCATCTGTTCCGCCTCTCCCCGGGCCTTGGGGATTTCCTTGTTGTACGCTTCCTTTCCTTCGTTGATCAGACGGTTCATGTCCTGGATCGATTTGTTCACGTCTTCGAAGGCATCCTGCACGGGACCCTTGGGAGGCACCACGTTCTGAAGTTTCACGGTGGTAACCCGGATTCCAAAGTTGTAACTGTTGAAGATCTCGTTCATCAATTCCTGCCCCTGTACCTCGATAGCGTTCCGTTCCGGTCCCAACACGTCGAGGATCCCTCGGTCACCCACCAGTTGGTTGATCACCGATTGGGAGATATCCCGAATCGTCTTGGAATGGTTTTCGATGTTGAAGAGCCAGGCTTTAGCATCGGAAATGCGGTATTGGATGATCCATTCCACGTCCACGATATTCAGATCACCGGTAAGCATGATGGACTCCTGGGGAAAATCCTTACTGGAATACACGGTGGTAACTCCAGGTTTTTCCGTGCGGAATCCGAAAGTCATGTTCTGGATGACCTGAGTAGGTACATTGTAGTTCTTTTCTATGTTGAAAGGTAACTTGAAGTGCAGACCCGCTTCCACGATCCGATTGTACTTTCCAAACCGTAGTACCACCGCTTCCTCTGTTTGGTCTACCACGAAGAAGCTGCCCATAACCACTATCACTACCACCACCACGACCACCACGATGAGGATCGTACGGGGTGTGATACTAAAGGGCATTCTTGGGGGAGTAACGTTTCTTTCCGGCATACTTCCTCCTACACTACCTGAAGCTACTTGTAAGCTACCGTAAAGTCAAGGTATAGTAGCCTCGCTATGAAGAAAAAGCGACTCATCACCTCCGCATTACCCTACGTGAACAACATTCCCCACCTGGGGAACCTGATTCAGGTGCTTTCCGCCGACGTGTTTGCTCGTTACTGCCGGTTGGCGGGTTATGAAACCCTCTATGTATGCGGTACCGACGAGTATGGAACGGCCACGGAAACCCGGGCTTTGGAAGAGGGGGTATCTCCCAAAGAACTCTGTGATCGTTACTACGCGATCCACGACGCCATCTACCGATGGTTCAACATATCTTTCGACAAGTTTGGTCGTACTTCGACACCCGAACATACCCAGATTACCCAGAGGATTTTCCTGGGTCTGGACCGCAATGGGTATATTACCGAACATACCATCCAGCAGTTGTTCTGCTCCTCCTGTAACCGGTTCCTGGCAGACCGGTTCGTTCGTGGCACATGCCCCCATTGCGGGTATCTCGAGGCACGGGGTGATCAATGTGAATCCTGTGGGAAACTTCTAGAACCGACCGAACTGGTAGAGCCCAAGTGCGGTGTGTGTGGGGCTCCCCCCCACTTAAAAGAGACCAGGCATTTGTACATCGATCTTCCTGCCATACGGCCGAAACTGGAACAATGGATCCAGGAGGCTTCGGTAAAGGGATTTTGGGCTCGGAACGCGGTCAAGATGACGGAAGCCTGGATACGGGACGGATTGAAGGAACGGGCCATTACTCGGGATCTCAAATGGGGGATCCCCGTTCCCAAGAAAGGGTACGAGAACAAGGTATTCTACGTTTGGTTCGATGCTCCGATCGGATATATTTCCATTACCGCCTCCTTCACGAAGGATTGGGAACATTGGTGGAAAAGCCCGGAAGATACGGAGCTATTTCAGTTCATTGGTAAGGACAACATCCCCTTCCACACGGTAATCTTTCCCTCCTCCCTCATTGGCTCGGGAGAACGCTGGACCCTCCTTCACCACATCTCTTCCACCGAGTACCTGAATTACGAAAGCGGGAAGTTTTCCAAAAGCAAGGGGATTGGAGTATTTGGGTCCGACGCGAAGGACACGGGCATCCATGCGGATGTGTGGCGGTTCTACATGTTCTATAACCGGCCCGAAACCTCGGATTACATGTTCACCTGGAAAGATTTTCAGGAAAAGGTCAATTCCGAACTGATCGGCAATCTGGGAAACCTGGTGAACCGTACCCTTACCTTCGTTAACCGGTACTACGAGGGGAAGATACCGACTAGTTTTTCGGAGAGAGAAAACGAATCATCCTTAGGATTCTGGCAAGAAGTGAAGCGGCAGGAGGAAGAGATCGTAAGACGGTTCGAACGGGTAGAGTTGCGGGACGCTTTCCGCTCCATCTTTGCCCTCGCTTCGTATGGGAACAAAGCGTTTCAGGATGGAGAGCCTTGGAAAACGAGAACCCAAGATCCAAAAGGTACGGGGGAATTGATTCGAAACCTCGTGTACCTCATCCGGGATCTTTCCATTCTAGTTTCTCCTTTTCTGCCGGAGACGGCTATCCGAATCGCATCGTTTTTAGGTACGGAGGTAAAAGGGCTGGATCAATTGGGAGTCCTTTCGGGCCTTGATCGGGTTCGAGAAGCCGAGATCCTATTTACCCGATTGGAGGATCCGCAGGTTGAAGAACTCCGAGCTCGATTCGCGGGGAGCCAGAAGGAACGGCAGGAACGGGAGGCGGAACAAGAAAAGAAAGGAACCGAAGGGGTTCCCGTCAAAGAAAAGGACCAGCAGGTAAAACAGTTCCTCTCTTCCGTTACTCTGATAGTGGCAAAGATCGTTAAGATCGAGCGACATCCCCAGGCAGAAAAACTCTACATCGAAACGGTATCGACGGGAGCCGAAGAACTCCAAATCGTGTCCGGGTTGGTTCCGTACTATAAAGAAGAAGAACTCCTAGGAAAGCATATTATCCTGGTGAAGAACCTGAAACCAGCCAAACTCCGGGGGGTCTTGAGTAACGGAATGCTCCTCGCTGCCGAAGAAAACGGAGTGGTAGAGGTCCTCTTTGCGCAAGAAGCCACCCCGGGTACCCGGGTGTTACCCGTAGGAGTTACTCAAGACGATCTTCCTCTCGAGGATCGCTGGCCCTTGAAGGAACTCACTATCGATCAGTTCCTCTCCTTCCCGTTACGGGTTCAGGAGCACACCGTGTACATCGCAGACCTGCCTCTGCAGGCGGGAGGGAAGATCCTGAAGACGATCCAGGTCCGGAACGGGAATGTTCGGTAATGGAGGTTTGGGTCGACCGAAGGGATCCAGAATCTCTCGATGCGGTTCACCTGTTACAGAGCGGATTCTGGTGTCGGTTCAAGGAACAGTTTGGTTGGACTCCCTTTGCCTTCCACGTCAGAGTTCGCCATTCAAGCGGGGAGGGAAGGTTTAATCTGTTCCTACACCTCCGAGCCCTGTTTCCCGGGTTTTTCCTTGCGTATGTGCCTTTTGGTCCTGCCTTTCCTCTTGGATCCGGAAGAGACACATCCCAAGCAGAGGAGGGCTTCTTCCTCCTTGAAAGGATCGGCGAAACTTTGGGGAAGGAGTTGCCCTCCCCTTGTCATCTAGTGAGGTTCGATGTTCCTTGGGAAAACCCGTTGGGGAAAGATACGAATCTCACCGTATCGGTTCGACGAGATCTACGCCTTTTTAAGGCTTTAACGGATATCCAGCCTCCCGATACGGTACTCCTCGATCTTGCCCAAACAGAAGAGGAACTCTTGAACGGAATGAAACCGAAGACCCGATACAATGTCCGGTTGGCCCTTAAAAAGGGGGTGGAAGTTCGTACGGGAACCGTAGAGGATCTCGAACAGTGGTACATCCTCTATCGGGAAACTGCCATACGGGATCGAATTGGAATTCATCCCTATTCCTATTACCGTGCTCTCTTCGATCTTACCCGCTCGTATGGGGGAGAGTCCCCCGTGCTATCCCTGTTTCTTGCTGTCTATGAAGGAACTCTGGTAGGGGGAATCATCGTGGCTCTATTTAAAAACGAAGCCATCTACCTGTACGGGGCCTCTTCCAATCAACATCGGAACGTGATGGCCTCCTATCTTCTTCAATGGGAAGCCATTAAATGGGCGAAAAGTATGGGAGCTATCACGTACGACTTGTTTGGGATTCCTCCCGGCGAAGATCCCACACACCCCATGGTGGGTCTGTATCGGTTCAAAACGGGATTCGGGGGCAGGATCCTCCATCGATGGGGTAGCTGGGACTATCCGATCCATAGGATCCCTTACGGGATCTATCGACAAGCGGAAAGGGTCCGATACTGGTACCACAAGGTGTTTCGCAAGAGATTCCCATAGTAGGAACGACTATTTTTTATTATAGTGTATCTATGCAATATGTAGAGTTCTTGAACGATCTGGAAGAGGATATCCATAGCTTCAAGCCGGTTCTCGCCTTTTTCTATCGGGAGGAGTCGGAACTTTGCCGGGTCCTGTATAAAAAGGTAGCCCGGGTAGCCCGCAAATACAGACGTATTCGTTCCTACGTGGTAGATCTGGAACGGCATCCTACTGCGGCGGGAGAGTTCTTGGCGTACTCCGTTCCCACTTTGATCCTTTTCTATCGCGGCAAACCGATCTATATGCGAAGGGACGATATCGACCTTCCCGAACTGGAACAGAGACTCCAACAGCTTTCCGCTCTTTGAGTCACCCTATGGTTGAACGTTCCCCAAGTAAAAATATCCTATTGCTAACAGGAATTATGCTCTTCTTAATAAGAGGAGGCCTCTTGAGATGCACAAGTTCCCCCAAGGAATCGGACACACTCTCCATGAAGGAGGAATCTCCTGCACCACCCCTTCCCTCGAGCCCCTCCTTAGAACAGGAAGAACGATCGAAGGAACTACCTGTAGGAAACATAGAACTTCCCCAAACTCCAATGATCGCGGCGGTACCCCAGAAAGAACTGGAAACACAAACCCCAGCTCAGGAAAAGCGAGAGAAAGTCCCAACCCTTAGAACCCTTGGCCTTTTCGATGGTTTCGTGTTCTCGGTTCCGAATCCCATCGTACGATGGCAAGTGGATCCCACGGGGATCCCTGTACGAATAGAACTAGCCAAGGAACGGGGGTTTACACCCGAAAGCATTCTCTGGGCCGAAACGTCCCAAAAGGATCATGTACGGTTACCCGATCTATCGGCGGGAAAGGACTACTATCTTAGGCTTGGGGTCTTCCAGAACAATACCCTCCTGAATGATACCCTCCATACCTATACTGTCTCCTATAGATCCTTCTCGGTGCCCCTGCTTCCCGTCTTGAAACCGGGAACCTCGACCACCTTTACCATGGGGTACAACGGGGGTCTAGAACGGGAAAAACCCGAACATCCTGTTATTCTCACCCGACCGTACGCGTTGGGTACCTACGAAATCACCAACGAAGAGTTTGCCTATGTGATGAACCAACTCCTGGAGGGAGGACTCTTGCGCTGGGAGGGAAAGAATTTAGTAAGCCCGGATGGAATCTTATTGGCAGGAAGCGAAAGGTTGAGTTTCGGAAGCCAGTTTGGTTTTCTAGAAAAGGATGGACTGTTAGTCCCTCTTCCGGGCAGGGAAAAACACCCCGTGGTGGGGGTGAGTTGGTATGGCGCACTAGCCTTCTGCTACTACCTTTCCCTCATGGAAGGGTTGGAACCTAGTGTTACCTTCGATCCGTCAGACCCCCGAAACACGATCACTTTCCGATTGGACGCGGAAGGTTATCGGTTACCTACCGAAGCGGAATGGGAGTTCGCGGCTCGAGGAGAGAAGGGGCTTCTTTATCCTGGCGGGGTCTTAAGTCCGAACGGGGTGAATTTCTCCCGGAGTGGGGATCCCTTTGAAGGATACCGAACCGCCACCGAAAATGGAGGACCGACCACACCGGTAGGATACTTCGATGGATCCCTTCGAGGTCGATACAGAACAACCAGTGGGGTTGGCCCTTTCGGGCATTTCGATCTTCTTGGAAATGTGTGGGAGTGGAGTAGCGACTGGTTCGATCCCCTGTATTACAGAAATTCTCCGAAAGAGAATCCTCTGGGGCCTGATTCGGGATCCCAACGGGTTGTGCGAGGGGGAGCATGGAACACGTTGAGGCAAGATCTGCGCTTTACCCTTCGAGGATTCTTCCCTCCCGGAGACACCAGTCACAGTATTGGTTTCCGGTTGGCCCGAACCCTAAAGGAGGATGGAAAGTGATATGCGCTACGGGAACCCGAGGTCGAATGCGATCTTGCTCTTTCTATCCTTGATCGGGACTCTTGTAGTGCCCCTCTATGGAGGGGGACAGATGGTTACCGAGCAGAGGAGACTCATAATCCGAACCTTCCCTCCCGAGGCAGAGCTGTACCGGGGAGAAGAACGACTTTTCCCCATTGAACGAAGGGCCGAATGGAGAACATACCTTATTCCTAAGGGTTTTCAGGTCCTTACCCTGAAAGCTACCGGGTATCAGGAAAAGAAGTTCCATCTTGAGGTGTCCTCTTCCCTGGAAATCGAAGAGAAACTGGAACGCGCCGATTCGAAGCTACACCTTTTGGGAGAAACCCCTACCGGAAGATGGCCGAAAGGAGTTCTGTTCCACCCATACCAACCTGTTCTTCTTGTCACTCTTCTGGGAGGAAAGGGGATCGATCGGATCCAGGTTCCCTCGTTAACTCCTCGAGATACCATTCGGCTCGAAACTTCCAACCAAGAAATCACGGGCTTCGTGGAGTTCTGTGCCTTTCCCAAACGAGGGGAAATCTGGGTTTCCCAGATGTTGACCAACGAAGTGCACATTCTGGAAATCAAGACCTTACGGAAGGTAGGAACGGTTCAAGTTAAAGGAGTATGGCCAAAGGTGATTTGCACCGATGGGGAGGAACGGTACGCGTATGTGTCCAACTGGGAATCGAGATCCGTTACCGTGATCGAAACAGCAACCCGAAACGTTGTTCAAATGATCCCTGTTACGGGAATTCCTCGGGGACTCGCTGTTACCCGTAAGGGAAAGTTGTATGTTTGCCTCTATGAGCCCGGCGATCTGGACGTGATCGACACGAAAACCTTCTCAAAGATTCAAACCCTACCTTTTGGGCCGGGAGCCAAACGGCACATCGTCCTGGACGAAGAAAAGGAGATGGGCTACGTGAGTGACATGGCTACTGGAAGGATTACCAAGTTTTCCCTGCAAACGGATCAACCATTGGCTTCCCTCTGGGTAGGAAGTAATCCCAATACCTTGGCGCTTACCAAAGATGGACGTTACCTTTTCGTTTCGGTTCGAGGGCGGAATAACCCAGAGGACTACCAGAAGAAAGGCCCGGAGTTTGGTAAGATCTTGGTAATTGAAACGAAAACCTTCCAAATCGTGGATTGGGTATGGGGACGGAACCAACCTACTGGCCTGACCATCTCGCCCGATGACCGGTATTTGGCCTTCACCGATTTCCTGGACGACAATATGGAAGTATACGACATTAATCGACTCTACGAGCCTTGAGGGAAGACACGATCTCCTTGTACTTCCTCCCCCGATCGAACTCATTTAGGAACATCCCAAAGGATGTGCAGCCAGGAGAGAATAGGATGGTTTCCCTAGGCTTCGCTTGTTCGAAGGCCTCCCGGACAGCCGTTTCTAACGAAGGGTAGGGCCCCTCGTATCGAATTCCCCCTTCCTCCAAGAGACGTTTCAGTTTATCCGACCCTGTTCCTTCCAAGAGATAGATTCCCTTTGCCTTTGCAATCACGGGAACCAGAGGTCGGAAATCCAGGTTCTTGTCCGTCCCTCCCGTGATCAATCGAAGGGGGGTATCGAAACTTTCAATTCCGCAAGCTGTCGCTTCGGGAATGGTAGCTGCCGAATCGTTGTAGAAGCGAACCCCATCGATTTCTCCGCAGAACTCCAAGCGATGCTCTACCCCCGGAAAGTCGGCCAACCTTGTTCGAATGATCTCAGTTGGAATTCCCAGAAGCTTAAGGGCAAGGCCCGCGTAGAGGAGGTTCTTTTTCTGATGTTTTCCCAGAAGAGTCACCTTCTCGGGAAAGACTTCTTCCTTCGTATCAGGAAGTGCTACAACCCCCTTTCCTTCATCCAGGTAGGCTCCCCACACCCCCTCTGGTAAAGGAGCAGAGGATACCGCATAGGGAGAACCGGGGGTGGTAGAAAGAGACCGTCTTCCATAGGGATCGTCGTAGTGGAGTAGGGTGGCATCCTCCTTTGTTTGGGAACGATAAATGATCTCCTTGTCCCGAACGTAGGTTTCCATGTTGGGATACCTGTCCTGATGATCGGGAAGGATACAGGTAATGACGGCTACCTTGGGTTTTAGGATACGAGGGTTCGGGAGATCGGCCAGTTGCCAAGAGGAAAGTTCCAGCACCACTGGGGTATCAGGATCCAGATCCTCCAGAAAACTTAAGGGGGACACGGTAATGTTACCCCCTAACCGCGCCTGGGGATACACCCCCTGTAACCCGTAATGGAGGGCTGAAGCGGTTGTGGATTTTCCCTTACTTCCCGTGACGGCCAGAATGGGTCCGGAAAAGAAGGTGAGAAAGAGGGAAATGTCGGTTTCTACCCGCTTGGCCATTCGTAGGAAAGGGGAATCGGGTCGAACCGCGGGATTCTTGACCACTAGATCGGCAGACTCGAAATCTTTTGGGTCGTGTTTTCCCAAGACATACCGGATGGGAAGATCCTTAAGAGCTTCTATCGAAGGTTTCAGTACCTCCTCGGATCGGAGGTCTGTCACTGTTACCTGAGCTCCCCTTTGAGTGAAGAATCGAGCGGCTTCTATCCCACCCCCATTCAAACCGAGGCCCATCACGGTAACCTTCATCCCCCGGAAATGTTCAAGGATGTTCTTCAAGCACATACTCCTTCATATCGAACTCATTGATGTAGGGTCGGACCTGCAAAGATTCCCACTCCTTGTACCAGCCTCCTGGTATGGATGCCTTTATTTGTTGGTAGAGTTCCAAATTCTCAGAAAAAGCGGTCTTTTTCAAGGTCTCCTCGATGCGGGTAAAGTAGGGGGATAAAAAGCGAATTCCCCTATGGAGTAAGGGTACGAACGCTGCCCTTTTCGGTTCTTCGGGAAACGCGAGGGATAGGCAGAGGGTTCGGTACCGGGAATTATAGGGATAGTAAGGGTACAGACGACTGCCGGGTGGCAGGAACAACTTCGTGAAGAATTTGGAAAGGTCTCGGTCGATCCAGATCCCTTGCACAAAGTAACCCCGGCCCTCCTCTCCAATCCAGGTTTGGCTGATCAAGTGCTTGATCTTGAAACAGGGATTCCCGTACGAGTCTTTTTCTATGGTATCGAGGGGAAGGAGATCCGCTTCCAGGTAGAGACGGTTCGATCTGTACTGGGGAGTCGTATCATTGGTGCCTTTCTGGAGCACTTCTACCTCCTGTAGATGGGCCGATAGGTCGAGGCGTACAAGGAAGAGAAAGTGTTCACCCTCGAAGGTATACACCTGATAGAAGAGGGGACGAAGCACCTCTGCGGGATCGAACCCGTAGGTCAGTCCCCGAAAGAGGGAGGGAAGGAGGTTCCCCAACCCATGTAGGAGGGTGCGTAGGTTCTTAAGGTAGGAAGTATCCGGTTCTGAACGACGCACATCGTGATGGATCGGGCAGGAAGGAACTAGGAAGGGGGTATCAAGTTTCAAAAAAAACTCTTCCAGATGGTTGAAATGTCTCGTATAGGTACAGGGAGATCCTTCGGGCAGGTTGGCCAGAAGGGTATTGATTGAGGGATCTGTAAGGGAGAACCGGAAAAGGGTAGATCCAGGATCCATGGTTTCTACTCGAAGGAAGGGGAGGGAAGAGGTTCGGATTGGATACGTTGGATCTCCCCAATGACCCATCGTTTGCCTTCTTTCTGCAAGATTACCCGCTCGAGGATCTGGAAGCCTTTGAAGCGTACCCCCCCTTCGGAAGGAGGGGCTGGAACCCACCGATGGAACCGCACCAGAAACCGGTGGGAGTCCAACGCTTTCTCTTTCATGGGTTCTTCTTTCTTTGGCTCTTGTGACACCTCTCGTTCGATCGTTAGATCGGCGATCCCATACAATGTTTCCCCTTGTCGAAGGGGAGGGCGTCCTTTCCGGTACCAGGTCTCCGCGTCTATCATCCCACTCTTAAACTCCACCGACATTCTCATGCGGGAGACCACATACAACTGGGTTACTTCATCGATGTAGGCTTTCCCAACCTTCCCTTTGACACAATCCTCCATAGCCTGATGATCCAACGTGTTCATGCTGGAATAAAAAAGATTCACCACTTGTTCTGGAGAAAACCCCAACGTGCGGGGGGGTCTCAGGACGTTAGAGAAAACATCGTACGCAAAGTATCCTCCTATAACAGCTAGAAGGATTGCCAGAAGGATGCGCGTTCTATGTTTCATCCAAAAAGTTCTGCGTCTGTGGGTACGGGTTCGTTCGGAAAGAAACCGTTCCGCTTCGTTCCTCTTTTTTTCCAGTTCTTCGGCTGTAAGGGAATGCACGAGGGGGAGCTTGGAGAAGGCTTCGATCTTCTGTACCCATTCCGTAAGGGTGGGCTTCTCGTTCCCGATCAGCACGAGATGAAGAAAATCGGAGAGTTCTTCGTTCAAGCCGGGACGTCTTAGGGAAGCGGGCAGGGGGGAGAGTTCCCTCATCTCTGTGTGGAGAGCCTCTTCGGTGGTTCCCTGATAGGGATTTGCGCCCGTAATGAGTCGATAGGTGATGGTCCCCAGAAAAAAGGAGCAGTTCGGTTCCCCCGCAAGATCGGGATGATTGAAGGCTTCGAAGCAGGCGATCCTTTGGTCCAACGGTTCCAACGCGAGGACCTTTTCCATGATCCGTTCGGGAAGAATGAGGATCCTTCCATCTTTTAAGAAGAAGATCCCTTCGGGGTACAGTTTTTCAGGCGCTTGGGACGATTGGACCCACAAGAATAACCTTCGAATGAACAGGATCCACCTTGGCGGTAGGGAAGATCCTGGTGGGGTATCCAAAAGACTGGTAAAGGGTTCGGGCATCGACTCGAAGGGAGGACCATACACGTACAAATCTCCCTCCACTTCCGAGAAACCCAGAATGTCCCATCCTTCCATTCCCTTTTCCGTCAGGATCCATCCTTTCCGTTCCTGGGGACCGATCAATCGAATGAAGGACTGGATTCCTCTTCCTGAGGCTACTCGGATTCCCAGATACACCTGCCCACCGATTTCGAGAATCCGGAGATTCTTTCGGGGTGCTTCCATAGCCACCTCTACGAATGAGTCTCTTCACTAAACACGAGGGCGGTAAAAATATACAGTTCCGTGTTCGGATCTTGCCAGCATCCTTCCGGTAGACCCGCTTTTCTACATCCGTGATCGAGGAATTGAATGCGGTTCCATCCTTGTTCGGTAGCCACCTGCGGCAAAAGGAGGCCGGAAAAAAAACCATTCTTCAGGTAGATCCCATGGGTGCCTGGAACGACTTCTTCTGGTTTGGCCAGGTGGAAGGGGGAAAGAATGGAAATCTCGAACACAAGGTCTTGCAATTCTCCCCGTCTCACGGGAGAAAAACGAGGATCGTGAAAGGCACTGGAGAGGGCTACATCCTTCACTGTATCGATTAAGTTAGCTTTCCCCACAAGTTGTCCGATGCATCCCCGGAGGCTCCCATTCCGCGTATGGATGGTGACGAAGACCCCAGCTTTCGAAAGCAGGTTTCCCTTGGGAGCAGGAGGATCATAGGGTCTCCCTTCCAGGGCGCTGGTAACCGATTGCCGGGCTACTTGAAGAAGAGTTTCCCTTTCTTCTTCGGTAAGGGCTATTTCCATAAGAGTCTCCTACTTTTGATCGATCCGCAAGGACACATACACCACTCCCTTCCCCTCTTTCTCGTCGGAAGAGAACACCCGTCCCAGAGGAGTGAACTGAATAGAGGATCCAAAGAGCTGAAGCATGGTGGCCACGCCCCCCGTACCACAGGCCCCGATCCGATTCGCTGACCGTTCCTGGAGGAGGGTCTTCCAATCGCTTTTCTGTATCAAATCCAAGAACCGATTCGCGTCCTGCTCCGCTTCCTCGGCAGTTGAAACTTGGGAACCGTTGGAAGTGATGATGAACAGGGTCGTCTCCCATTGGGAAGAAAAGAGACTCTTCAAGGAATGGGAGAGGAGCTGCACATTGGAAGGGGAAGGCTTCCCAATGAGAATGGGAAGGACCTTTACTCCAGGGAAATGATAGATCAGGAAGGGAAGCTGGATTTCCAAGCAGTGCTCTTCCAAATGGGGAATGTCGTTCTTAAAGAACCTGGTTCCCGAAGAAAAAAGAGCTTCCACCGCTTCGGTATCCACGGGCACATCCCCTAAGGGAGTGCGAAATCGGGTGGATTCGGGAAGGAAGATGGCATCTTCTTCGTCCCGATGAACCGGTCCGATAAGAATAGCCCTCACGATTTGCCGTTTCTCTATCGCACGGAAAGCCCGGGCGATCAACGTACCACACCTGTCGTAGGAAGCGTGGGGGGTTAGGATTCCGAGAGAAGAACCAGGCGGTTCGGGAATGGAAACTCCATACCGGATCAAAAGATCCTTCAAGGCAGTAGGATCTTCCGGGTACAGGAGCCCTTCTACAATGGGTTCCCGAACTTTTTCTTTTGGATTCGGTTCCATAGGATAAGTATCCATAAAAACCTACTCCCTTGCAACAGGAAGGAAGGCCCCTGCCGCACCTCCCCGCTCGACCGGAGGAAGCACTCCATGTTCTACGCTCCCGAATCGGGTTCCAGCAATCGTTTTAAGCGACTTTCTTCGATTTTCACCGAAAGGTTCTTTTCCTGGGTGGGAAGAACAGTACCGAGTTTCGCGCCCTTTGCCCTTCGAAGGTATTTTACCTGGGTATAGTATAGGTCCGCCTGCCCGGATTCCCGCGCTTTACTGTAGAACACGGCGAGGGTCCCTGCGTCCAGCAGGGTTTCCAAAGGAACCGATTTGCCGGGTTTCGCCCTAATGAACACGTAGGCGCCGGGATAGTCCCGGGTATGGAGCCATAGATCGTTACCCTTCACGTGGCGGCGTAACAGCTCATCGTTCTCCTGAGCGGTTCTTCCCACCAGAAGAGTGAAGCCGTGGGAGGTGAAGGTAAGTCCCGGGGTGGTGGGCTCGGCGGATTTTCCCTGCTTTTTCGAGACAGGTCGCTCCAAAAGGGAAGCTAAGGCTTTCAGATCCTTTTCCGTTTTAAGGAGAGCGCGTTTTTCTGCTACCTTTTTCAATTCTCCTTCGACCGAGCGGATCTCTTCTTCCAACATCTGGAGACCCGCTTTCGCTTTCTTGTACTTCCGGTAGTAGGTTTCCGCGTTCTCCGCGGGCGACAGGGTGGGAGAGAGAGGAATCATGAGGGAGTTGCCGGTTTGGGGGTCGGACACGGAAAGAAGCGAGTCTCCCTTACGAAGTTCTGCCACGTGGGACAGAATCAAATCTCCCTGCGTTTTCCACTGTTCGTAGTTCGAGTATTCCTCTTTCCTCTTCATGAGGGTGGAAAGTCGGGCGTGGAGTTTCGTTTCTTGGGCGTTGAGCTGTCTCTCTAGATCGGCGACAAGTTTTTTTCTCCGTTCTTTCTCTTCCAGGTCTCGATAGTACTGTTCGATGAAATCGGAAAAACTCTTCCCCTCGGGGTACGGGCGAACTGCGTACTCCTTATCCGAGGGCTGGAGAATAGGGGCGTACACTTCGCCGCTTATCTCCTTTTGTTTGGGCCTACGGTAGAAGGCATCGAGGATCGTTCCCTTTTCGTCGGTCAGGAGAATGTTGGACGCGGGTCCCCAGAGCCGGACCCAGAGGATGAATCGTTCTTCACCCCGGAGGATCTCGATCCGCACGATCCGGTTTCCGCCGGGTTGGCTGGCTTCCCCAATCCTGCCCCCCCGAATCCGGGACCGGAGGAGTTCCACGAACCGTTGGGGTTTGGCGGAAGTGAGGGGTTTTTGTGTCAGTCGATGTAGCCTGCAAGCCGTGGCGCTAAGGTTCACGTACAGTTTCCAAGGGCCTTTCGGGTGGTACAGTTCCAGCACCAGACTCTTGAAGTCAGGCTGGCGGATTTCCTGTATCCGGCTTCCCGAAAGGGGAAGTTCCTGGAGGATTAGATCGATTTCTTTCCAGTTGAGGGACATTCAGGCTCCTCCATTCGGGCCGAAGGGAAACCGCGTCTCGTCCTGGAGTCTTATCCTGGATCAAGAGCCCAACAGAGGATCCGCTTCCCGGATGAATAACTCCGCGTCCTGCGGGCTGAAGAACACGAGGTACACGGTTTGAATCGGACGGGGAGTGGAAAAGTATTGCTTCAGGACTTCCGCCACCCGTTTAGCCGCCCGCTCCTTGGGGAACCCATACACCCCCGTGGAAATGGCGGGGAAGGCGATCGTTTTCGCACCCAGTGATTCGGCCATAGCGAGGGAGTTCCGGTATGCGTCCTGTAATAGGAGATCTTCCCCCTGCTTACCCCCATGCCATACAGGCCCTACGGTGTGAATCACGTGCTTCGCTTTTAGGCGGCCTCCCGTGGTGGCTACCGCCTTTCCCGTTGGTAGCCCTTCAGGGTACTGGGTGGAGCGGATCTTCCGACATTCTTCCAGGATCGCGGGACCTCCCGCTCGGTGGATCGCCCCATCTACTCCGCCTCCTCCGAGGAGGCTTGAGTTCGCCGCGTTCACGATGGCGTCCACTTCAAAGGTAGTGATGTCGCCGGTTGTGACCACTATCGCTCCGTTCAAGTAGGTTTTCAAGGTTTGCATAGTACTATGATACCCCCAAGAGGGGAGGGTTGGGAAGGAGTAAGTGCATTATGAAAGGAATTTATCAATTCAATAGTTTCTGCGCTATACGTATAAATTCGACTTTCTTATCATCGGGTAGTTCTTTAAACCTTTCTACCAGCCAGTCTATTTTCAGTTTATTCAAATGTTCAGTAACTTGTTTTATTAGATCATCGACAATAGCTTTATGTTCATCTGTCAAATAATTTGGATAATTGCTTATCTCCTCTAAAAATCTATTAGCATCCTTTGCATTTAGAGATTGTAAATTTTTAGCTTTCTCTTTCTGCATAGTTATCCAACTTGCACTTCTATTTTTACGTGACTTAGAAATAATTTTGAGTATTTTTGCCATAACTTCTTCTGGGGACCAGGGTATTTCTTCATCTGAAAAAACTTTTAATTTATGATAATATATATCTTCAGTTTCTCGAAAATCTTTCCATGTTAGATTCTCTTTTGAAAGCTCTTGATATGCTTCTTTATAGAGTAATAAAACATTCTGCATTAATAAAAGATCTTCCAAGTCATTTGTTAAGTTTTCAAAAGCAGCTACCAGAGCATTAACTTCTTTGAGATTCCTTTCAATGTGCTCATAATTTTCTATAGTGCTATTCCAAATTTTAGAGGCACGATCGATAATATTGTTTTCAGTATTTTTAACATTTTGTAAATAGTTTGAGAGCTTTTCTCGAATACCTATAGCTTCTTCAAGCTTGATTTCTTTGGTCATCTCTTTTAATTTATCTAAGTAATTAGAACCATCCTTGGTTAACCTCCTTAAGTCAATAATTTTACCTATTACAGAGATATTTTTATGGGCATTCATCCATGATTCTATTTCTCTAATCAATTGCTTTGCTTCCGCGATAGACTCTGCTTTTTTTATTTTTTGTAAAGTGTGCTTTTCAAGTTCATGATATTCATCTGTTAACCAAATTTTTTTTAAGTTTCCTCCTATTGAGGATAGCATTCTATGCTTAAAGTCGCCTATATCTACGGGCGTGTCAGATTTAGGGTTCTGATACTGTAACCATTCGGGGAAAAACTGTATAACATACTGCTTCGCTTTGCTTAAATCTACTTCAACTTCCTTAATCTGATTCGCGGTCCATGCGTTATTCTGATTTCTCATAGAATCAAATAAATCTTTCAAAATTACGGCTCCAGCTAACGCGAGTGCACAATCTCTTTTCTCATGACTCTTCTGTATTTTTTCCCATGCCTCGTTCTTTTTTTGTTCTAAGTTTTGAATTTTCTTAATTGCTTCAAGAGATATTTCTTCTAGCCTTTCTACACGATAGATGTATTTCTCCGGTATAATGACTCTAGTTTGTAGCTCCTTTGCTCTATTGTAACACCCAATTCGAGATAAATAGTCCTCTGCTTGTTCCCATTCATCCAACAACGTTTCCCATTCTGAAATACTTTCTCCAATATCGACTAGATCGGTGTCTTCCAAGGCAAAAGGGTTTAAGAATTTCCCTTTGAAAATGTTTTCCTCAAACAGCATTTCATGACTGATCTGTTTCCCTTCCTTAACTATGCTCAATTTATCTTTTCGAGGGGATAAAAATATACCTAATATTAAACCGAACGCCGCGATGTTTGTCCCGTAAGGTGGCAGTAGTAGCTCCTTCGTCATTATTGATAATGATAATTTTCTATTTTTAACAATCGATTCATCCCATTTTTCCATAATCGATCTTAATACAGGCAATGCCGGTCTTTTAGAAATGGTTCCGTCTTTATTGAAGACTCCCCAAGATTGTTTCAATACCGTAGTGGCTCTATTCTTGGTTTTTACTGGCTTTGCCGATATGGCATGCCAGTCTAGTTTCCCTAGCAATAAATCTCTTGTTAATTCATTACATGTGTCAGCGGCGTTTCCCTTTGCTGTGGAAAATCCGTCAAATGGGAAAGGGATTGGATTAGTGTATATTTTTTCAAATAAGACACTGCCCAAACGGCTTATTCTGTTAGAAGGGATTTCATTTCCAAAGGGTGTAACATAGATCTTTTCTTTTAAAAGATTTTCTATCTTTTCTTTTATATTCATATATAATTTTTCTTTGTGGGCCCCTACTAGGTTCCCAAACTTGGCTTTTTCTTCTTCCGTCAAACCTTCAATTAGATCCAATTCTGAAAGAGATTGCCCTAAAGTGCCATCTATGTCATACAGGAATAGAACAATAATAGGTATGGCTTCAACCTTTAGTTGATCCGATTTATGTCTCAATATGCGTTTTGTATCTTCAATCGCGGATTCTAAAGAGACATTTGCACCTACATAAGTGTAGATTATGGTTCCTTTAGGTTCATCGACATGTATTGCTTTTTTCCAGCTTTCAGCGGCCATTTCGATATGTTGGGGAAGATAATCAAGGTTAGATACTGTTGCAGCATATCTCCATTCTCTAGTCAAAATATTGTTATGTTCAGCGAAGTCGCATTCCAAATCGGATAGCAGATCGCTCCAATTGTTGGCATATCTCATTAACAGATACGATCTTTTTTTTTCGTCATATTGGGAATCTACCAATTGTCTGATAAATGATAGAAATTGTGAACGAGGTACCGCATCACCGAGAATATCGAAAGCTTTAAACGCATCGTCCCATTCGATGACATTAAACTCTTCTCGCAAAATTTTAATATTCTCGTGAGTGGTTTCTGAAGGTAATTCTGAAATTTGAGACAAAGCCTCAATTGCTTCGTTTTTACTTACTACATTCATCCCGAGCTTAGAAGCAATCACGATAGAGCGGAGGATTTTGATCTGTTCCGTGGAAAACTTATGAAAATGCTTTGCCATTACAGTGGCGTATGAGTGGGCAATGGATCCTTGATGTCCGGTTTCTTCAGATCCAATGAGTTCCTCTTCAAGCATGGATGACCATAAATCTACGGGGGAGATAGACCATGCGGCAGTGTCTTGTATCGAGAGGGTCTCAAACTTTTGGAATGTATCACCCAACAAAGCTAATGCGGAACGTTCCTGCAAAAATTTTCCTGCTGATGTTAAATAATATAAAAACCACGTAGCGTAGGGAGATAGGGGCCAACATCCTTCACGAATGATAGTATGAAACAAGTCTAGATTATTCCAGATCTTGTAATTGCCTGAGTTAGGAAACCATTTCAAAATGTTAGATTGGATCTGTTTGGATACAACTTTGACTTCAGCTGTGGATAGTTTTTCGGAGATTTCTTTTAAATCTTGTTTTTCTATTAAATGGGCGATAATAGTCTCAAGATTGACAGACAGGTAAAGCTTATGAGCGTTTTGATAACGGCTAACGTAACGCAAGATTTCGTTTTTATATTCTGGCGCTACTCTATGCACATACGCATTGAGTTCAAACTGTATGAAACCTACTAGACAAACCTTACCAGCATTTGATTGGACTCCCTCAAATAAATCTTGCAATACTCCGCTTCCTGCAATTTGGCTTTTTACGGTAGCAAATTCCATATATTTGCCAAATTCATCAAAGAAAATTACGAAAGTTTTGTAAGGTTTGTTCTCACCACAGTATTCTCTGGAGACAAGATCGATGATGTCTCTAACCGTTTCACCTGCAAGCGCTCGAATGGGCATTCCTTTTGATGCGAAATATTCGTATACTTTGGAATAGGTATCTTCATTTTGTTCTTCAAGTTCTGCAAGCAATACCTGGATCGATTCTTTACCCGTTATCCCAATAAGTTCATTTATGACTGATTGATTGGACATTCGTATTAAAGAAATTGCTTGCTTGAATCTAGGTCTTAGATCGTCTAACGAGCTCGTATCTATGTCATCACGTTTTAAAGATCTGATTACCTGCTTTGTGATTTCAGAAGCTAAATCGAAACTCTGCATTCCGTTTAAGGCGACGGTCAAGCAGGGCTTACTTACTTCTTTTAAAAGAGCCCGAACTTCTTTACCTATTTCTGCATCGGCGGATTCGATAGAGGCTACTATTTTTTCCGCGAATGATTCATGTGGGTAGCTCAATAGGCAAGCTAAGGTCAATCCTAAATGGGATTTACCAGTACCGTATCCAGCGATGGCCAAAGTGAATGGTTGGTCTTCCAGTCCCAAACATCTAGCAATAATGAGTTTTGCGAAATTCGCTGTGTCTATCAGGCGATGCCCGTGGGAAATACCTACGTCTTCCTGCTGTACTCCATGGTACATTGGACCGTGAAAGACAAAGGATTCGCTTGCGGTGATCGCTTTAGGAAAATCACTGGTAAACCATCCGATGTTTACGGCGCCATTAAAAAGACGATCGCCCCTAAATCGAACTATTTCATTAAGCCGTCTGTTCATTTCGCAATCCCCTATTTAAAAAATATCAAGATAGATATTCTTCCACGCTTCCGTGAGAGAGTTTATAGGTTGGATCAGCCAAGGAGTCATATGTCGATCTACGGTAATAATCTTTTTTCTCTCTAAAAGCGATAACACTGTGATCAAGGAAACATCGTTCCATCCCGTAAGAGATAGAATCCCTCCCGTTTTATTAAGTTCGTCTAGGGGGACCTGCCGCTGGTTAGGGAAATGTTCGTTGATCAATTCTATGAGCCATGCGCCATATCCACGGGCATGTTCGTCAGTTAGGGGAGCTTGTTTTCTGGTAATAGTTCCATTCCATTGGGATAGGGCTCCGCATTTCCTAAAACTAGCTTCATCCTCGTACATCCCAATTAAAGGGCCTATGAGGTTACCTTTATTAACACCACATTCCATTCTTAGGTAGCTGTTAAGGGTTTCTCTTTCAAAAGAGAATCCTAAAATAGGGGTTCCTTTGAAAAAAGTGAGATGCCAGACCTCCGCTCCACCGGAAGGCCGGCATAGATGGAAGTGACATAACCATTGAGTGATACTACATTTAAGATATGGATCCTCCAAAAAGACGACTCTTCCAAAGGACGTCAATTCGATTTTTTTAATCTTTGGATTCGTAGATTCTGTTTTAAGTTGGATGAGCCCCATTCCCAGGCAATACTTTAAAATAGCGGGAACTTTGCCGCTAGATACCCCCATGGGAATGTTTGTTGCTTTGGCGATATTTTTAAGGTCATACTCTAAACCCTTAGCGGCGTATTCAAGTAACTCGTGTATGTACTGTCTTTCGGGCTTAAAGGTCTGGTGAAAAGTGCGGGGTAATCTAGAATGGTCAGACATTGAAATCTCGTTGCTCCAATGGAGTTATACGGATTTTTTGGGCTTTTCGGATAAGTTTTCCGCTCTTTTGATCAAGCGCGTACCCGATGGAATAGCATTCCCCTTTTGAAAGGGTAGATAGCTTTTTAACCCATTCATCCACGCGTTGTTGCGTTCCCATGGAAGCAATTTCAGCGAAAGTTTTAAGCTCCGTGTCTGCGGGTTTAAAGAATAGTTTATGCTCCGCCATAAACAAGCGGTCTCGTTCATCTATTTTTAAGTTCCTAATTGTTTGGGTAGCTAAAATAAGGGCTACTCCGAACTTACGACCCTCTCGTAAATATTTGGACAATGGACTATCGTTTCTGTGGTCTAAGTTTTGGACCTCATCCAACACGATTACCTTTGGATCTGTTTTGGTCCCCTTCGCTTGTATGTACGCGTACAAGTCCCAAAGGATGAACTCAGTTATTAACCGTGATGAACGCGAATCTAATCCAACTAATTGGAAAATGTTACATAGGTTATCGCCTTGAAACAAAGCGTCCCATTCTAAATGCGTGCTACCAGAAGCGAATGGGTTATCACGAACAAAGGGAGTGATTTTATTGGCTAAGGCCTGGGCATAGGATTTTATTTTTTTATAATGAAAGAAAGATTCAATGATTTTAAGCATTTCATTGAGGTTCATTTTTTCTTTTAGATTATTAACGCCTTGCATGATGGCTTTATATAGTACGCTATATTGTTGCTCCCCAATCTGGTATACGGAATCGAATAAGCTCGCGATTCGTTTTGCAATAACATGCGGGGGATCTGGTATTTGAATACCACCGTGATCGGCATCCATTGGTAGGAAAGGGTTGATAGGCAAAGGTTCTTTTCTTACTACGTTTTGTTTAGGAGCCAATAGTTTATTCGTAAAGTCTTCTAGTTGATTTGGTAAAAAACCATTTGTGTAATCGATAATCAGACTATGCTGTTTGAACTTGCTCATTTCGCAGAGTATCGCTTGGATCGCGTACGTTTTTCCTTGTCCTGACGCTCCCAGAATGAGTATATGTCGGTTTGCCAATTCCTTATGATAGAACTCCCAATATACAGGCTGGTCGCCTGGTATGGTAGTACCTAATAGGATTCTACCTTTACTGTCGTTGTGTTCCGTATCTTCTACTGACTCGACTGAAATATCTACTTTTCTTGCCTCGGTTGTCTCATGTTGCGTTTTGATATTTTCTGCAACTAACTCACTGTCTAAGTTCTCAAAACCTGTTTCTTTATTTTCAATAGTATCCTCACCTGTTTCGTCATCTTCAGAAATATCCTCTTCAGACCAGTCGGTAATATCTTCTCTCTCACCATGATTTACGATTTCATAGTTGTTCTCCGTTATTTCCTGACCTTGCGTGTTTAAGATAGACCAATCTGGTTTTTGCCAAGAGGGGCTTGTCATCATTTCCAACACAAAACCGCCGCCAATCGAATACACGTTCGCCGTGATAGAGTTATCAGGCCCTGTTTTCCAGTATCCAACGCGTTCGATTTTTTTCTCTCCATCGATATTGTATAAAAAAACAGAAGCGTCCCAGGAGATTTCGAAATCTCCCTCCGCTAAACGTTCCAACGCGTTTAAGGTTTCCGCGTATTTGTTCTTAGGCACTTCTATCTTAGCCGCAATTAGTCTGTGAATCTGCATCCACCAGTACCGTTGGTCGGGTCTATAATCTTCAAGCTTTTTCTTTGAGTCGTTGGCAAAAGCGGGTGAAAAGGCTGGGAATAAAGCGTCTAACCCGTTGTTTATCTGGTTTATAGCTTTCGATAAAAGATCTTTAGCCTTTTCTCCAAGCTTACATTCGATCAAGTGCAGATGGATCTTAAAACGATCGTTTTCTGTTTTTTCGACACGCATCCACATTAAATCAGGCCGCTTTTCAGAGTTTTGCGATAAATCAAACCAATGACGATACGCGTCTAAGGAGATAAAGGTTTCACAAAGGTTGTTTTGATGATTCCGAAGTATTTTTTTTGATAACGCGTATGCCATGAAATCCCTGATGTATTGATCTTCTGTCCCCGTTGCCCTTACGAGGGATAATCCAGACAGACCCGAAGCCTCATTTAGAATGCCTGTTGCAATAGTTCCGCAAATCTCCTGCGTCCAGCCGTTTATGTGCCCGTATAAAGAGTGTATGACAGTTTTCAATTGATAACGGACATCTAAGAAAGAAAAGCGTTCGGTGGAAATGGTAAAGTTTCGTTCCCCGTGGCTGCCTACTCCAGAGCCGAAACCAATGATTTCTCTATTCGTTTTACCTGCGATAGAAGGGGTCTTAATCAATCGCTCGTCAATGTCCGGATCAATGCATACTACCCATTCAACTTTATCGTGCAGAGAATCGATGATACCCCTCCAAGGAGCGAAATCCGCGGACGCAACCACAATAGTTGCTGTTTGATTTGTTTTAAATTTTAAAGCATGCAACAGATTCGCGTGCAACGCGCCTACCATGAATTGCCGGTTACTGACGATTCTTTCTCTTTTAAAACGGTCCGTAGGAGTATTGATGGTGCAACAGGTTTTTTCCAGGATGGGGAACTTTAAATCGCGGGTAGTGATGTCAAAAGGTTCGACTCTTTCGAACTCGTGATCGCTTTCGTGCGAACGGATGAAATCGCATAGAAAAACGATATCTGCTTCGAAATAGTCGCTAATTAACTTATTAAAAGATTGCACTTCCTTTTCCAGCATCCGGTGAGAAATGGAAAACCGGCAAAACCGGTACCATTCATGCTTGTTTTCAGTTTCCCACACTTCCCAGCGTTCCTTCCACTGTTGCATCCAGGCGGAAACGCCAATGTCTTCATGGGACCAGCTTAACAAGGTTATGCTCAGAGAGTAGGGACGCGAACGATCCGGAGTGAGTATATACCTTTTATTCGGGTTTCCCTCTTTGCGTTCCAATGCTAACTCTCTTAGATATGTGTGAACTCCCGAAATGATTGGTTGGATGTCTTCATTACAAAAGAACGCGATATTGAGGCCATCCCGCGCGTGGGGGTAAAGATCAAAGTAATCCAACAGGATCCTTGCTATCAATCTAGACTCTTGGGTTTCCCGGAACATTTCCGCGTCGCTCAAAGGGTCTTCTTCATCGGAAGCTTGATTTTGCTTTAAAAGAAGCCTCGTGGATGCTAGTGTGTCTTTCCTGTTAGCAGTGCCAATCCTGTGAATAAGTCCTTGGCCCCGCACGTTAGCGTCTAGAATTTTCTGTTTATTTATCAACAAACCATACAGAGGCATCTGAATGGTTGCCATATCAAGGTAAGTTGTCCAAATGCGGGATTTGAAAGAATCATTTCTTGAATCTTTGGTTGGTTTTTTCCTTAGTTCGTTGTTTACAATAACGTTAAAGCAATGGGCAAGGTAAACACTCTGGGCCTCCAGCATTTCAATCATGGATGGATGCAGAACGGTAACGATACCGGCCCGCTCATAGGGGTCCGCGTGCCATTGTTCGCCTAAACTAGAACCCCTTTCCTCCACGATTAAAAAAGCGCGTACCAACATTCCCGTCGCTGAAAAGGCTTGAATATCTTGAGAACAAGCATCTGTCAGGGCTTCGCGGTATGCTTCTCTTAGTTCTCGCCAACTATATGCATTAAAGATGGCAGAAAAAATACCGTTCTGAACGGCACTCTGTATGAAAATGCTGTACTTCTCGGATAGATTTTTTAATTTTTCAATTAACGGTTCTTTAACTTCGCGCCACTCGCGGCTCAATAGATTCGTGATAAATCTATTCGGACTTCTCTCGTCACGGATGGAATGAAGAAGAACTCTTCTAATTTCTTCCTCTGATGAGCCCTGCAATACTTCGTCAAAATAGTAAATATGATAGACGGGGAGCGCGTACGTACTATCGCAATTTTCAAGCGCAAGGTTAGCCCGTTGAATTAAATCAGTAGCTAGACGGTATTCATGATGCTCTGGTAAACGCCATCCATACTTTCTTTCAAAGTTTTCTTCTTCTGCATCCACGTTCAAGGTTACGGAAAACTCTAAAAGGGGTTCGGCGCTTTTGCTATAATTTACAGCGTAATCAGTAGATAATAAAGAACTAAAAAAAACGATTTCCGATCCATCAAAGTTAACTAATTCGATATGCGTATTAAGAAAATCATCAACTCCTCCGATCAGCCGTTGCAAATACGAATGAGCTAGATCATTTTTCCCCGACGCTTTTTGATCTTCTTCATCTGAATCTTCCGCTATACCTTCCAAGTCAATTTTAAACCGTATGGAAGAAATAACAATTTTATAAATTTTTAGTTCTAATTCTTTTCTGTGTTCAGAGAAATAATCTTTCAGCGTCAGCCATACCGCTGTCAAGAAAACGTCTATTGGATTCCCGGATAGTCTGCGCACGGTTTCTTTTGGCTGTTTTTTCTCCTTTACCTTGAACTTAAGGATTTGATCCCAAAGGATGTAAAAATCGCACTTAAAGAGCTTTTCCCTCTCCGTTTGATCGTTCGATTCAATATACTTTGATAGACCTTCCAAGAAATCTTTCCCGGAGGGGTATGGGCCGCGCACATCATCGTCTTCCAGAGGTAAGCCCGTTTCCTCCTCTTCATCTAACGTCTCTATTATTGTCTTAATGGTCTTTAAAGCCTTTTCGCGGCGACTGCTTTCCAGGAAAAGCGAATAGTTAAAGAACTCTATCGCTTTGGTATAGTACAAACTTAGGCTATGCTTTTTTTGCTTTAAAGGAAACCGGGAAAAAACCGGTAACCCATATGTATCCAGCCGCGAAAGCAGGACACAAGGTATTAGGGCGGGATCGTCGATATCCCTCAAGTTCAGGTGTTCCAGCCAATCGCTGATTTGAATGAGATCACCGCAGCCAGAAGTGTAAATAGGTTTAATTACCTGGTCTAATTGATTTATTTCTTCATTTCCTTCTTCAAACAAACCTATCTCTTTCAATTTTTCTTGAATCCAAGTGCCAAAACTCTGCTTCATTTCTAAACGCCAGATGGTGTCAGGATCACAGGAGTAAAAGTCTGCCAGCCCTGAGGCGTCAGTTACCCGATCGGTCCCGCATAGTATGATAATCGTCAGTTTATCGGGTTCTTCCGGCAAGTTCCTGTAGTAGGTTAGATTCCCTCGTTCATCTATCCATTTCCTCCGACGGGCTTCACCTTGTCCTTCGCTGGACCATTTTCCCGTAACCACGGAGGCGATTTTCAAACAAAGTTTGATGTCCTTCTCTTTTGCTAAGTGCTCGGAAACGCTTTCCGATAGTGAAAGCATCGCTGGTTCCGGCAAGTCCGGAATCGTGAATAGCATTTTATTACTATTGGAGGGTTTCCTACGGAATCGTTCGATATGTTTGACTATATGTTTAAGGACCGAGTTCGCGAAATAGTTCATTTAGGCACCCCCTTTTCTCCCTTCATCAGCTGGGTTATGCACTAACGAGCAAGCGTCGGATAAATGTATCAGGAACCCCGCGGCTTCCAGCATATTTTGGAGCCACCCATCCGTGTCAGCGGGAAGATAGATCCCTCTTCCATTTATGATTTGATTAGCCCTATTCAGACCATCGTTATCGAACACGAGTCCATGCCTGCGTTCCAGTATTGATTTAAAAGTTTCATACGTGAGCCGGCCTCCTGGGGGTAAGGCGGTGATTACCAACATCCGCATGATTGGCTCGTTCAGGACGAACCGGGCTCCTGAACCATATTTGGGAATTACGAACCCAATCCTCTTAGAGAGACCAACGAATAGTTTGCCTCCATAGGATGAATCTGCTTGTTTTTGATATTTAGACTCCGTAGGTTGTATCTCTTTACAGCGCAGGGCATGAAAAATCGTTTTTTCCACTTCCTTTAAGGATTGTTGGGAGAGTCTTCGGATGGATTGGCGGGTTTCCTCCATGTCTGAAACGACTAAACGATATCCAGGAAAGCCGTTCTTACTTGAACTGTTCAATACTCTATTGCTCCGTAAAGCGAGGGTCCTTAACACCTGAAAGGAGCAGGCGATCTCCATCAGATGGATCCGATCGATTAAGTCAAGGTTAGAACGTAAGAGTCTAAGTAGCTCCACTGCGAATAAGTACCCCTCTTCCCAACTGTCCTCGTTGCACCATCCCATGGACACAAACCGGCGAGAATTACCTGAATAATCCGAGATCTTCGATGTCTCTGGATCTAATTTCGTATCGATAAATTCGGCTAGGGCTGAAAAGGTATTGGGGCAAGCGTTTCTAAAGGCTTCCAATTCTTTTTCTAGTTCCCCCTGAAGCCATGCGGGATCTTGTTCGTTTCTGGTTAAACCCAACTCGTTTTCTTCGCACCACTTGATAATTTTTTCTTTTGACTGACGCAGGGCGTTACAGATTTGTAGGTATAGTAATTCGCCGCCTCGTGCCAAAAAGAGGTGTCTATTCATTGAAAAATAGGTATTAAATGCTTCCATTACATCTTGCCAAGAATGCGGCTTGTTTTTCTTCGCTGTTGTTTCGTTCCATATAGTTTCACACGAAAGAAAGCCTTCCGAAACGGGTAAGAAACTCATCGCGCACCAGGTACGTCCAGTTCCCGCTCCCTGGAATCCAAGGAATAGGTTCTCTAATGTGCGGATCACTTCCTCTTTTTTATCATCTACGTAACCTGTTACGTAAATGCGTTTCGATAGATTCTCGATTAGTTCTTCATGGTGGGCTCGATGGGTTTGGTGGCGGGAATCGAGTCGGGATACTCCAAGAAAAGCGAAGAGTTTTAAGTTTAACCGGGCCCGTGGCGCGTATTCAAGCTTAGAGTTGTTGATGTTTTGTAAACTTTCTACTGACGGAAATGGAGAAGTAAACTCGCCAGAATCCTCAAATCGTTTAGGGGAAAAAGCTACCAGAAGAAACTCGAGGAGTAGCTCACTCACTGTTTGATCCGTAAAAAAACGGTTTCCGAATAACCGAATAGCGGGGTTTTTCATGGCGTCTACGGTCCCTGGTTTAGGATTATAGGGGAAATAGTTAATAGCCATCGCTGACCTCCAAATAGCCGTTCTTAACCGAAAAAACTTGACGTCGGAAGGTGTTGTCCAATTTAAGCCGCACGAGCATGATGCCTTCGTTTTCCCCTGATCCCGCCATTTGGGTTACTTTGGCTTTATACCCATCTAAAAGGTTCTGGTAACTCATCAAAAGGGTTTCATTTAGTTCCCCGTAATGCCGCGTCATGACATAGTCCAAAAAAGGTACCCGGAGAGGTAAGTCTATTCCGGAAAAACGGTCTTTACCAACTAACCTTAGATCCCTGCATTTTTCTCCCGTCGCCCATGTCGTTTCTACCAATTTCAATTCAAAGGACGAACCCCAGTCTATTTGTGCTAACACAATTTGGGCGCTCTGCCGCACGTCTTCTCGACGCCGGCTTAAGGTCACGTAGAGTCGCTGTTCACCTTCTTCCGATAGCTCGGGAAGACGCACCCCTGTGAAATGTTCTTGCAAGACATGATAGATCTTTCTTTGATAGAAAATGTTGCCTGAAAAGTCTAAAACGTAGGTAGAATCCTGCCATTGTTCCCAAGAAAGCAGAGTGGGCGAGTTAAGGTATTGGGAGAGAAACCGGGTATCTGTAGGACCAAAATCGTAACAAAAAAACAGCATACGCCGAACCTGCTCCCGGGCCTGGTCATGGCTAATTCCTTTATCGACTGAAATCCGGGCTCCCAATTTTCTCATTTGAGTGAATACATCTTCTAAAGGGGGAACTCCCAACTTGATGATTTCTTGCTGTTTTATTGACCAAAGCTTATGTTCCCATGTGGGGCAGAGACTCTCCCCGAACCTGTGGGAAAGAATCGCGCGTATGGCCGCCATGCTACGTGCTGGTGTGTCAGGATTTTTCCCGTTGTCGCCGAAAAATCGATTGTAAAATAGGTAACTGAATGGAAATCCTTGGGCATCTTTTTTTAAAAGGTCCTGAATATCCTCCTCTTCCAACCCCGCTGTGATTAAATAGGATAGATGTTCGGTTAATTGCCTGAGTGTAAGACGGGTACCGTATTCGTACATCCGTCTGTAGGCTAAGAATATTCGATCAACCGCCCGGTATTGATTGCAGCGGAGAATCGTAACGTTTAGATACACCGGACATCGGGGATTACTATCGCAGGATTCGCAGGGTTCCCACCTCTCTGGTGCTAGCATTTTTTCGAATATTCCCCGAGCGATTTTAAGGTTATCCATCCGACCTAAATTGAAAATGCGAAAATTTATATTTCCTAACGTTAATGATGCTTCCCCGCATTCGCTGCTTATGCTTTGCAGCAACTCATTTTCGATTTCAGTCTCTGGTTCTCCTAGTTGTGTTGTTTGTTTTTTAAAGAAATCTAATAGTGTTCCCGTGTTGGATACCAAAAGAAACTTTCTATACCCTATCTGGAGCTCTTCAAGTAAACTAATATCTTTATTCCTATCTCGTTCGCTCAGATCTTTAATGATCGTAATATTTCCAACTTCTTCTCGTTCCCTAAGAGGCCGATCAAGAGGCGAAGAAAATGAAAAACCACGTAACCTCTTGTATACCTCTAAAGCAATTGTAGATTTCCCGTCACCCGCGTTACCCGTTAAAATCACATGCTTTTTTTCTTGTGATTTGAGTTCTTCAAATATAATGGTCGATAAGGGGTGGGGTTCTTGAATAAGTGGGAAAATTGAATCACATGCTTGAGATTCAGCTAATGCGTTCTTATTATTTCCCCTTATGCGTTGTAAGCTATTTAAATACGCTACAATAGTGTTCTTAACTTGTTTATTCTGTATAACATAATTAACTTTAAAAATGATATTTTTGTTTATTTGCTCTTTATATAAATTAATAATAAATTCTCTTATCTTTTCTTGTAATTCATTATTTTTGAACAAATTATGGATAGGTTCAATAAGTGATGCATGATGAAATATTTCTTTAATTCTTTTTTTAGTAAAACGAGAGTTTTTATTTACTATTTCATTATATTCTAATTCTTTTCCTTTATTTAAACTTAAAATCCATATACCGTCTGAATGTAAATGGTAGAATGGATATTCTATCATTCCATTATAATAAATTATATTGGGGTCTAATATTTTCAAATATTTAGCAAATAAAAGTTCTAATTCATCATTTATTTTAAATTCGTTTTTTAAATCATTATTTTTAATATATAAATCAAGAATTGCTAATAAAAGAGCGTACTTATGGGGTTTTAATTCTCCCTTTGAAATTTTGGGATTAATATTTCTTAATAGATTAAAAGCCTCTTCATGCATTATTATAGCCTCTCTTTATTGTTTTGATTAATTCTATGAAATATTGGAAATCATCTGTTTTAGTATTTTTACCAAATGATATTCTAAATACACATTCTTTTAAGTTATTATCATGTATTATCTCATTAATTACATGTGAACTTATAAAAGAGCCGTTGCATGCTGATCCGCGAGATATTTGAATTGATTTGCTTTTAGAGATGATTATATCAGCAGGAATTCCTGGAAATAAAAGGCTTATAGTACCTGGAATACTCTGAGAGATATCGTTTATTATAAAAACATTTTTAAAATTGTTATGTAATAAATTAATAAAATGAGCAGTTAATTTGTTGATATATATAATATTATTATGCATATTCAATAATGCGATATTACATGCTTTTCCAAATCCAACTATTGCGGGAACATTTAAGGTCCCAGGACGGAGATCGGTTTCTTGGCCTCCTCCCCGAAAGGGGCGTTCCCAAGGCCAACGTCTTGCTCCTCCGCGGATAAACAAAGCTCCTATGCCTTTGGGCCCGTACATTTTATGGGCGCTGAAAGAGGCAAAGTCACAGTTCAAGGCCTCTAGATCGAATGGGATTTTCCCCAACGCTTGGGCGGCATCGGTGTGAAAGTAAGCCCCATTTTCGTGTGCGATTTCGCAGATCTTTTCAATGGGCTGAAGGGTTCCTAGTTCATTGTTTGCTGCTTGAACGGAAACGAGCAAAGTTTTAGGGGTAATGAGCTCTTTGGCCGCTTCTACATCGGTAACTCCCGTTCGACTGACAGGCAGTTTGACGATTTCATAGCCATGCCCCTCTAATAATTTAACGGGCTCTAAAACAGATTTATGCTCGATAGAAGACACTACAATTCTATTTCGATCAGTCTTTGGAGTTAAAAGGATTCCTAGAAACAAAAGATTGTTGCTTTCCGTAGCTCCCGAGGTAAAGACGATTTCATTGGCAAAACAATTTGCCAGTTCGGCAACTTGAGCGCGAGCTTTTTCTACCGCCTCCCGCGCTTTTCGTCCCATCTGGTGACTGCTGGAAGGGTTGCCATACTCTACACTGAAGTAAGGTTTCATCGCTTCAACTACTTCCGGATCACACGGGGTAGTGGCATTGTGGTCCCAGTAAATCATACGGTTCCTCTACAAATGGCAGATATTGCAGGATATATGTTCTTCCGCGTTAGTTTCGACCCATAAGTCTTTTAACTTAAGATTGCCTTTGAAAGCCCTAGCCTCCCTTTCTTTCTTTTTTAAATGCTCTGCTTTTATTTGCGCGACACGTTCGGGACGGGATAGTTCTTCCAGACTTTCTCCCTCGTTCCATGTGTACCTTTCACCCGTTTTAGGATCGAACTTCTCGTATTGCTTTGCCTTTGCAAAAAGATCAGGATGATTTTCTAGAAGTCCCACCCACTCTATTTTTTGCTGGAAAAAACAAAAATAACATCCTGAACGGGATCGCCAGTTGTAATAGCGGGGCAACCCCAACCCTGCATCTTTTAGGATTCGAATGACGTCCTCATGCCGAATGTTATCCTCAATAAAAGGGTAAACGGTTATGATGTTGGACTTGTTCGAAATATACCCCTTTCTATGCGGTTCATCTGCCCGTATACCTACATAACTTATTACATAATCATTACCGATAAACTTTTCATAAGGTTTTATTTTAAGCATTCTAGTGCACCATCTTGTTCTAGCATCAGGTAGTACTCCGTTATATATTTCTAAGTAATATTTAAAATTTTTTTCTGATTTTAGATGAATAATTTTAATTCCTAAATATGCTTGTAGTTTATCTATGAATTCATATGTTTCACTAAGCTCTTCTCCTGTATCACAAAAAACGTATTCCATGTTCTTTATTTGATCTCGCAAATACACGGCAAGAGCCGAACTGTCTTTGCCACCGGACAGGGCAAGTATATGGCGAACTGGTTTCTTTGAATCCTCCAAGAAGGTTTTATATGACGGCATTGGGTTCACCTCTATTCCTGATTTTTGTTTGCCTCTATTTGGTTCAATAAGTCTCGCAGGGCGGCTGATAAAACTTTGCTGTTATCATAACTCGATATTTCTGTTATCTTTAGCATCAATAGTTTTTTTATCCTTTCCTTTTCTTTTAATTCCTCAGGCGATAGCACTAGGAAAGCGCTACCGACTTTCTGCCAAATCTGCTGGAATACCTCACCCAAGCCTGTTGCCAAACCATTGAAACTATCAATATCCAAATCGCTCCACTGATCAAACGGTTTTGAAGATATTAGGGACAATACCGGGTAAACGGCATGACCGTTTCCTCTGCTGTTTTTTACGGCGTTTAAGAAAGGTGTGATCATTTCATGCCGGATGCGAGGAGCGAGCCATTCCGCACGGCGTTCTAATTCTATCCATCCATCTTGGCCTTTGGGTAAACCGCATGTTTCGAGCAGAATGTCCCTGCACCGTTCCATAAGTTGGGGGGCGAAATGTGTAAGAATGTCAAAGCTCCTATTCAGACTAGCGAAAAATAGTTCAACGTCTTTTTCTCTCTCTTCTCCGCTTTGAAAATCAGAAAGCCCAAAGCAACGTGGCAGTTCTTTGAACAAGAGTTCCTCAGGGGACGAGGCTTGCAACAGACAATCCCGCATACATAGGGTTTCCGTATCCTGTATTTTCTGGGTTTTCAAAGTTACGGGGGGAAGGGTATTGAGGATCCGGTACAAGGCCCTCATTACGGGTACTGTTTTGGGGGGTACCTTTAAACCCTTTGCGATCCGTGCCACCACGGCCATTCGAATCCCATCAATCTTAGCGCCTGAAACGGAAAATAAATCAGGCCTTCGCTGTAATAACTCTAAGTGGGCTGGTGTAACCTCAGGAAGGAATGTGTCTTCCCGATAAAGAAACAAGGTATCCTGATGGTAAATATAGAAAGCTACAAATAGAATTGGATGCGCTCCCGCTGGAAGGCCGTAGGGAATATCGGCAAGTTTATCAAATAGATATATTAATGGATGCCTTTTAATCTGGTTAGAGAATATTTCTTTTTCTAACAATTCCCAGCAAGGGAGAAGCCTCCGTTGATCGTCCCTAAGAGGGGGACGTAGTTTCCAAGTTTGAGCATCCGCGTCATAGTAGTGTATTCCAGTCATCCTAAGAAACGATTCGTAGATGCTCCTTTCCGGAGGATACCCTTGTATACCTAGACATTCTTCCGAACGATTTGTTAACATGCGTTCTAAAATGATTCTTCTTGCGCTAGCAGCAGCACTGGAAAGCTTTTGACGCATAATAAGTTCGTTTCTAATTCGTGGTCCAAGGGAGTATAACTGATCACATACCTTAGACAGGAACTTTGACACATCAGTTGGTGAGTTTAATTCATGCTCTTCTCCAGCCCAAATCCACTCACAAGAATTACCGATTGGAGCGGGTCTTGGATCCAATAGATTTTGAGAAAACTGCACGAGCCTTTGCTCGCATTCAGTGATTCTTAAACTTAATTCCCTTCTGGCAACCCTATCATCCCTTAGTTCTTCCGTGTTTTCTTCTACCCATCTTAAACACGCGATTTCCTCAATTAATGACCGTATGGTTTCTATTTGCCTTGGTAAAGCGATAATTAATTTTTGCTGGATTCGAGTCGCCTCTATTGCTAACCGTTTCTGGGATTCTCGGTCCGATTGAGGCACTAACACTAAAACGATACCCGTGTATTCGCTTGGAATTTTAATGTCTTTATAATCATCAGTAACGAGATCAACTCCCTCCCCATACATAACAGTAAAACATCTATGAACACCGGTTTCTAAACTGTGACGTTTCGCAACGATTACAGAAGGTGGTATATTCTTCCTAAGAATTTCGATAAAAGAGCTTCCTTTTGTTTGCATGTGTCGGTGAGCTTCTTTTATGCGTTCATCAATATCTACATCGCTTCCTTCCCATACTCGATAACTTGAGTCAAGTTTCCTAAAGGCAATTACCGACTGACGTTTCAGTTCATGAAGCTCCTCTAAGATATTCCCTGTCGTTGCAACCGAGCATTCAATCATTTCTAAGGTAGCTCTCAAAGGACATATTTCGCCCAACACGTTTAATAATGCTATGGTTCGAATGATTTCATGTTGCCGCTCAGTTAAATTGTGTCGCGTGTTTAAGATATCATTCGCTTCCAATAAGCGTTTGGCGTGGGGTAATCTTGCTAATCCTGACTCAAAGTTTGAAAGAAGGTAGGTATACACGTGGTTTAATCTTATAAACCCATAATCAGAAGTTATGGGATACTGTAGATGTTCCTGAAACCCATAGGATTCATAGCTAGTAAGGTAGGAAAATATAGATCTCTCGTTTTGGGCTAGTCTTCGGAATAGGTAGGGTAGGGCAAGTAAGGTAGTTGGATGTAAGGGCCATGCTCGGTAAGCTGCTTTTCGAAAAGAATCTAAAGTAAGACCTAGAGGAAGCGGAATCGATTTTTTCTGTATCTCATTCAGCGATTGTTCAATGGCATGCGAAACTTCCTGGGGCAATGGAGATACATGTTCTATAGCATTAGCTATCATCTGTATTGTAGTAGCTGCGTTTTCGGTGAAATGGATTACCTGGAATCGTTCTTGTACTTTACTCCATTCCGCCCGAACCGTTCGTTCCGCAAGTTCCACGTAATCGTCGAACAATTGATGAAGTATCAAAATGAATAGGAATCGAAAATTTTCCTGCCTGTTCGCATATTCCGCGATTTCTTGGAAAATATAAACATCCCCTCCTTCCTTATCTTGTAAAGCGTATTCTAATGTTTTACCTGCTTCATCTATAATGAGTAACAAGCCAGCGCAACCCTGTGTTTTAGATTCTATGCCTAGCTTATGAAGCAATTGCAGTATAGTAGCTGTGTCTTTCCAGAGTTTATGATTGAGAGCTAATTTAATATCTTCTAATAAGACTTGGACTGTGTTTGTCTTTTCTAACACTGAAGCTGCTTTCTCTATGGCTTCTAAAATCAATTGTGATAGGGGACGTCTCCTTGCTGTAATTATTATTGGAAGTAATCCTGTATTGCTTCCAAAAGTACGAGTGTTTCGAATCAATTCTTCAAGATTCGCATTATTCTTAGTAAGAATTATGTTTGCTTTAGAAGAAATCTGTTTGTCTTGGGATAGCAGTTGACATAGGAAAACCGCGAAAGCCGATTTCCCAGTACCATAAGGGCCAATGAGTGTGAAGGCTCGTTGACCGCGCTCCATTGTTACGGAACTGCAGATTTTTTCTAAAGTATGGATAATGTTAGGAGTAATTATGTACCCCTCCGAGCTATCCTCTCGTATCCAATCCCGTGTAAGATTAATTGAACGCAAATACCTAGGCGCTACACGGACAAAGTCAGAGACATAGAGAGTTCTGTTATTCACGGGCATACCTTTTCTTATAATAGTATTCTAAGAGTCTTGTACCATCTTTTAGGGTGCAATGAATCATGGCGATTCCAGATGATTCCGTAAAATCAAAATACGATCCCCATAAGGGATCTTCATGAAGTACACTTATTGCTTCGATCACCGAGTTCTCATCTAGCATGAACACTTGGCCGGGGCTTCCTTCGTGGTAAACCGCCTCTTGAATGCGTAGGGTCGTCCGGTTAGGCTTTTGCTTAAGATAGTCCCATAATGCGTATCCTATTATTTCTGGAGGTAAGGAGGATTTTCCTCCAATGTTGAATCGATACATTTCAGCCTCTGCCATAGGTTGTATTAAGTTTAGCTCTTGCAGAGGGCAATCAGACACATCGTCCTTGCTACTTTTCTTGTCAAAACGTCGTTTTCTAGTATACGAGCGAAGATAACAATCAATGTCTCTAAGAATGATATTTTCTGATGGATGTTTTTTAGCATTATGGTCCAAATGACGCTGGATGGAATTTAAAATGTCTGATTTGCTAAACTCTGGCTTATGAAGAAAGGAAAACATTCCGCTTCCAGCCGTCAAAAAAAAGGGATTAGTGATGATTTTCCAGTGAATTAGCCATAAAGAAGCAATGTCCTCCAAGAAGGGATCCCAACCTTCTTTTTCGTCTAATAATGAAACACCGAAAGGGGTAGGTTCACCTTTAGGGGAAATGATACCCGCCATTTCGCTCCAGTAGCGGATACTCTCCACCATATTTTTCCCAACTCCGAGGTCAACAATCGCGCTTTCATCGTTAAAACTTTTGTTTTCTCGCGCGAACCTAAATCCCTTTTCTAACCAACCGTATCTTAGCACAAATGTTTGATGGCCAGAAAATTTATATTTTTTTTCATTCATCATAAATTGCTATAAAAGGAATGGTATGGATCGTTATATGTTTAAAACCATAATTAGTTATTACAAACTTCAAGAGACTTTCCCGAAAAGATCGGATATAACTATATAACCTCATTTGCTTGCTGTCAAATTCTTAAGCTCGGAGTGATGGAAGTTTAAGATACATGGTACCCCCTAGACCTACGCAGACAAAAGGGCTAACTCATCTTTGTACTGCACCAGTAGGTTGTCAAGCACTACCGGTAGCAAAACCAACGCCTCTGCCTTTAGGGCCGGATACGTTTCTCGCATCAGATTCAGAGGCGTATCCCCCACGTACCTATTGTGCCTCCTGCAATTGAACCATGCCTGGTAGTAGGCCGCCTTCCTCAGGAACTCTTTCTCCGAAGCAAAGCTCTCCGCTGCGTACAGTTCCTCCTACACCCATCGGTGGGAAGTCTCCACATCGCTCTGGTACGTCTTCGCACCCGGAGGAATCAGGTGGTGAGTAGCTCCCAGGCACTTCCGCACCACCTGCGTGAACACTGTCACCTTGGGGCTATTCCACGGGGAGGTGAACTCGGTGCCGTTGTCCGTCTGGATCACGGAACCCTGGAGGGAAAGCCCATAGGACAGAACGTGTTGGTGTAGATGCAGCAGAAACAGCGCCGCGTTGGTCAGGCTCTTCTCCCGCGCATAGGCAAAAAATAGAGCCCCTGTACGCACTCTAGCGGGCCGTAAACTGGTACTTCGGTAGCTGGTGGTGTAGGTACTCTGAGTACAGCTTGAGGAATGTCATCCAGGTACTTCACGTCCACCGGCAGCTCCAACTCCCGCCGCAGCCGGGAGGCACTCTTGCGCTTGCCTACTGCCCGTAGCCTCTCCACCTCCGCCTTAGCTTACACCGCACCCACAGCTTCGTGGCTCGGGGACTGGAGTGGGGCCTACGACTCAATTCCGTTAGCCCCGCCTTCTTCTCTGCCTCATACCGCCCCCCTTCCTCACCGTCTTCACCGTGGTGCCATACTTGCGGGCCGTGGGCTTTATCCCCTGGGCCAATGCCTCTAGGACTAATTCTAGCCTCGCCTCATACCGATCTTTACATGTGCGGATATACTCGTAATACTTCCTGGTATACATTAGGTACCCTCCTGGTTTAGGATCTTACATTCTCTATTCTACCCAGATCCGTTGGATTTGCGTAGGTCCAGGGGGTACCTTCTCTGTACTGCACCCCATTTTTCAAGACAAATATTATGCCCTAAGTTTGTAGAGGTTATGCTACTACACTCACTAACTTCTTGTAATAAGCCTCCTCAAATTCCTGAGGAGATACATACCCTAAT
>Ga0067045_1002701_pt1 | contig 52777 bp, 52 predicted proteins | sample TerdegcTABiofilm_FD_59184 | JGI IMG/M metagenome (GOLD analysis project Ga0067045, IMG submission 59184) | Combined Assembly of (Gp0054472, Gp0054536) Wastewater bioreactor microbial communities from Singapore -Terephthalate degrading...
GATGGGAGAGGGTCAGGGTGAGGGTTAAATAACATGATACCCCCTCCCCTTGATCCCCTCCCACCAGGGGAGGGGAATGTGAAGATGTGATCCCCTCCCACCAGGAGAGGGGAGTATGAAGATGTGAATCCCTCCCACCAGGGGAGGGGAAACATTTTTACTCTTCTTGCAGGGGGAGAGGAAAGCAATCTGTGAAAATTTCGGGTGGAATTTTCTCGTTAAATGGATTAATAGTAACGCTTCATAAATTCAGACCCGATTGTTGAAAAACCGATTTATGTCGGTTGTTGTCGTTCCCGCGAAGCTTGTCCCCGATCTGATCGGGGAGCGGGAATCCAGTCCTTCTTTGGTGTCATGATGAGTTCATCGGATCATGGATCCCCGCCTTCGCGGGGATGACATTGTGAAGTGCGGGGATGATTGTTAAGTGTTGAAAGGACATGATGAAATGTTAGGATGGCAGGATGAATTGCCTGGATGACATTGTGAAGTGCGGGGATGATTGTTAAGTGTTGAAAGGACATGATGAAATGTTAGGATGGCAGGATGAATTGCCTGGATGACATTGTGAAGTGCGGGGATGATTGTTAAGTGCTGGAAGGACATGATGAAATGTTAGGATGGCAGGATGAGTTGCCTGGATGACATTGTGAAGCGCGGGGATGACAGGATGAAGTGCGGGGATGACCTGGCGGAGGGAAGAGACTCTATAGTGAACGCACAGTTGTGATAGTATTTACTGTCAACCGTTCACTGTTTATCAGTTAAGGAGGAGTTCCAATCATGAAGAAAGATTCAACCAACCCCCGGTTTTCCGGGGCGTCCAAATACGTTCTGGATGATGAACTGGCACGGATAGTCAATGTCTCTATGGCTCTTGAGATGCCCCTTCTTCTCAAGGGCGAGCCGGGGACCGGAAAGACCATGCTTGCCCATGCGATAGCCGAGAGCCTCCGGATGCCCCTCATCGTTCTGAACGTGAAGTCCAGCATGAAGCTCGTCGACGCCCTCTATCAGTACGATACGCTCACGCGGCTCAACGACAGCCGTTTCGGCGATTCGAAACGCGACGTAAGCAACATCGAAGAATACATCAAGATGGGGAAGATAGGGCAGGCCTTCGCGGCGGAAACTCGCACGGTCCTTCTTATTGACGAGATCGACAAGGCCGACACCGATTTTCAGGACGACATGCTCGATGTGCTGGATCAGATGCAGTTTGACATCATCGAGATCGACAAGACCGTGACCGCCCGTTTCAGGCCCGTGATAATCATAACCTCGAACGCCAAGAAGGACCTCTCGGATCCCTTCCTGGGGCGCTGCAATTTTCATCACATCGCCTTCCCGGAACCGGACATGATGCGCNGGATCATCGGCGTCCACTTCCCGAAGATAAGCGACGCGCTCGCCGAGACCTGCATCGACGCATTTTACAAGCTCCGGGAAATCAGGGGTATTGAAAAGAAACCGGCCACCCGGGAGCTGATCAACTGGATCCGCGCCCTGATGGCGGATCCCGACTTTGACGTGAAATCACTCCAGAAGGGTCAGGTGCCATATCTTGGCGTGCTCTTCAAGAAAAGCGGGGATCTCAAGGTCGCGGCCAAACAGTACGGACAGTCCGTCCATTGAGGTGACTCCGTGTTTGTCGAATTCTTCTATACCCTGAGAGAACGGGGCGTGCCGGTGACGCCCACGTCCTTCCTGCGCCTGCAGAAGGCACTGAACATGGGTATCATAAGCAACGTTGAGGATTTCTACACGGCCGCCCGCTCAATCCTCGTGAAGAGCGAGAGATATTTCGACATCTACGACCAGGTCTTCGCCCACCACTTCGAAGGCGTTGCCTTTCAGGAGCCCGGCGACAGGGAGCTCGGCGAGATAGCAAGGGCGCTGCTCGAGGAATGGCTGAGGAACCCCCGCGAAGTCGCGGTGACACTCGGCGTGGACGAGTCAAAACTCGGCAAAATGTCGCCCGAGGAGCTGATTCAGTATTTTCTCGACCGCCTTAAGGAACAGACGGATGCACATCACGGGGGGAACCGCTGGATCGGCACACGGGGAACATCACCCGTCGGCCATTCCGGTCATCACCCCGGAGGAATGAGGGTGGGGGGCGTGTCGCGCAACAAGTCCGCCGTGAAGGTCGCAATGAGCCGCCGCTACAGGGACTATTCCCAGGAGGGTCCCCTTACCCAGGCCCAGATAGGCGAGGCTCTTAAACGTCTGCGCCGCATGGTTCCATCGGGCCCCCGGGATCAGGTGAACATAGAAAAGACCATTTACCAGACCATGCGCAACGCCGGCGAGATCGACATAGTCTTCGACCGCCGTCTCATGGATCGCCTCAAGGTGATACTACTCATCGACAACGGTGGGTGGTCCATGGATCCATATGTGCACGTCGTTCAGGTCCTCTTCAATAACGCCCGGGCCCAGTTCAAGGATCTAAAGATCTATTACTTCCACAATACCGTATACGAGAAAGTGTGGGCGGACGCGCCGCGGCGCATGGATCCGGAGCTTGTGGAGGATTTCACTCGTAAGGATCCGGAGACGAGGCTGATCTTCGTCGGCGATGCCAGCATGGCTCCCTTCGAGCTGATGGCGGCGGATGGTTATATCCGCTTCGAGGAGCGGAGCACCCGCCCGAGCATCGAGAGGCTGAAATTCCTTGCCCGGCTCTTCAGACACTGTGTCTGGCTGAACCCCGTCAGGGAGGAGGAGTGGCGCTACACAACGACCATCAACATAATACGCCAGATCTTTCCCATGTACGAACTTACGCTGGACGGTCTAGAGAAGGCGGTTCAGCACCTCATGGCTAGAAATTGAAAAGACAGGGCTCGAGACCTTTTTCCATGCCCCCTCCCTTGTGTTCCCTCCCACCAGGGGAGGGAAGTATGAAGATGTGATCCCCTCCCACCAGGGGAGGGGAATATGGCGAATCGTCTCTCATTAGATATCCTCTCCCTTGATGGGAGGGGAATGTGCAGTGGCGAATCGTCTCTCATTAGATACCCTCTCCCTTGATGGGAGGGGAATGTGCAGTGGCGAATCGTCTCTCATTAGATACCCTCTCCCTTGATGGGAGAGGGTCAGGGTGAGGGTGAAATAACGTGGGCAGGGGAGGCTTCAGTCTCCCCGGATTTAAGCTGAAAGCGTGAACGCACTCCTCACCGATTTACGGGTTGCTTCATCGCTTACAAAGAACACGTTTGTTGAAATGTATTTATGATCTGCCCCAGCTGCCATGCTGAAAAGCTGCGTAGGAGCCACTCCCGGAATATTTATGAGCGGCTCCAGAAGCTGGTCGGCCGGCTGGCCTTCCGCTGTGAAAAATGCGGATGGCGGGGAATCCTGCGCGTACCGGGTTATTACCCCGTCACTACTCGCGAGTGGATAAAGTGGATCCTTGTTTACGCCTCGATGACGCTCGCCGTGTTCGTCCTGGCTCTTACCTACGCTAAGTGGTCCGCCTGGCTTGGCGGACGGCCCCTTTACCTGCGCGCTGGTATATTCGTCTCAGCTGTTCTTATCGGTGGAGTTGTAGTTTTCAGGTTGCCTGTCCGGGGGGTCGTTCGAGCCATTCTCCTGACCCTGATTGCGCTGGTGCTCCTCATGTCAGTCCCCGCGATTTTCTTCTGAGGCAAGGGCGGATTTTTTCCCTCCTGAATAGCTCGGTGAGATTTTGATTTCACTTCACAACATATCGAAGCAGTACGGCTCCCGGTTTCTATTCAGGGATGTATTCCTCACCATCGGCGAACGGGAGAGAATCGCCGTGGTGGGGTCGAACGGGGCCGGGAAGACCACGCTGCTCAAGATCATAGCGGGTGAGATCGAACCGGACTCGGGCAGGGTGACGGCGTCGCGCTTCAGCACCGTAGGTTATCTGCCCCAGGACGGCATCCGCCACTCGGGCCGGCGTCTCGTTGATGAAACGGCCGCCGCCGCAGAGGACATAGTTCTGTTGAACCGGCGCATCGAGGATATCGGCCGGGAGATCGAGGAACGCTCCGCCCGGGGAGACCGGGATTCCGATGAGATGAAGTCCCTTGTCGATGAGCTCGGTAGAATGCAGCATCACCTCGAAGATGCCGAAGGATATACAATCGACGTGAAAACACGTCAGATCCTTTCCGGTCTCGGGTTCGGGCAGAGCGATTTCATGAGGCGGACCGAGGAGTTCAGCGGAGGCTGGCAGATGAGAATAGCGCTGGCAAGGCTTCTTCTCAGGGAGCCGACGGTGCTTCTCCTCGACGAGCCGACGAACCATCTCGACATCCCGTCTCTCCGGTGGCTCGAATCCTATCTGCAATCCTACGAAGGATCCGTGATCCTCGTTTCTCATGACCGGCGGTTTCTCGATAACCTGACGGGCCGCACGATCGAGATCTCGCTCGGGACCGTGACTGAATACAGGGGTAATTATTCCTTCTATTTGGGGGAGAAGGCCGGGCGACTCCTTGCCCGCCGTGCCGCCCGCGAGCAGCAGCAGAAAAAGGTCCGGGATACCATGCGGTTCGCGGAGCGTTTCCGCTACAAGGCCACCAAGGCGCGTCAGGTCCAGAGCCGGCTCAGGATGATCGAGCGGATGGAGAAGATCGAACTTGAAGACGGGGAGAAGGATATTATCTTCGAATTTCCACAGCCGGCCCGGCCAGGGAAAGTGCTTCTTGAGCTGGATCATGTTTCAAAGTATTACGACGGACGTCAGGTCTTTAAGGACCTTTCTCTGAGGATCGGGCGGGAGGATCGCATCGCCCTTATGGGTCCCAACGGGACAGGCAAATCAACGTTGGTGAGGATCCTGGCGGGCATAGAGCCCTTCCAGGAGGGTACGCGAAAGACGGGGCACAACGCTGTCGTTTCCTACTATGCGCAGAATCAGGCCGATCAGCTGGACCCGGAAAAGACTGTGCTTGAAACGCTGGCGGATGTAGCGACAGGGGACCTCCGTTTGCACCTGCGGACGCTCCTTGGACATTTTCTTTTCACCGGCGATGACGTTTTCAAGAAGGTCTCCGTTTTATCCGGCGGCGAGAAAAGCCGCCTGGCACTGGCAAGGATGCTGCTCATTCCAGCAAACCTTCTTCTTTTTGACGAGCCCACGAATCACCTGGATCTGTCGTCCAAAGACGTGCTCCAGGAGGCACTGATGCGTTTCGAGGGAGCGTATCTAATTGTTTCTCACGACAGAGATTTTCTCGAGCCCCTCGTGGACAGGGTACTGGATTTCGATGGAGGACATCTTCGCGTCACCCTGGGTACCGTAGAGGAATACCTTGAAAGATGGTATAAGAAGACTGAACAGGATATTCGGCGGGATGCACAGGCTCAGGATAGCAACAGTAAATCCGCGCCCCGGCCGGACAGGGAGAGAAGGCGGGCGGACGCCGAGAAGAGACAGAGGCTTTATCGCAGGCTCAAGCCTTTGCGGGAATCGCTGGAGAGGATTGAGACGGAGATCGCGGATTGCGAGCGCAGGGCAGGAGAGATAGAGAAGGCCCTCGCGGACGGCAAGACATACGAAAGCGAAAAGACCGCCCGATCCCTGAACCGAGAGTATGGTAAGATCAGGGCAAGCCTGGAGACGCTTTACGAAAAGTGGGCTGCAATCCAGGAAGAGACAGAGAGGATCGAAGAGGAAGAAAGGGGGGAAAGCAGCGGTCACGAGCGGCCTGGAGAAAAAGATATGTGAGAGAGACATGGTCATATTGGGTCCTGAATTTTCTTAATAACCTTTTAATCCGTGTGATCAAGGAGGGAGGCATGCAGAATTTCACATTTGAAAATCCGACGCGTATCCTCTTCGGACAGGGAATGATGGCAAGGGCGGGCGGCGAGGTCAGGCGGTTCGGCACGAAGGTGCTGCTTGTCTACGGACAGGGAAGTATCAAGAAAAACGGGATTTACGACCAGGTGATGGCATCCCTGAAAGAGGCTGACCTCTCCGTCGTGGAATTTCCCGGTGTCCGATCCAACCCCGTTCTGTCCCACGCGCGCAAGGGAATAGAACTGGCGCGACGCGAAGGGGTAGAAGCGGTGCTTGCCGTCGGGGGCGGAAGCGTCATGGACACAGCGAAGACTATTGCGGCGGGCGCCAAGGCTGACCCAGGTGACGATGTGTGGGAATTTTTCACCTACAAGAAAAAGATAAAAGGTGCCCTCCCCGTGATAACGGTCGTGACCGTTTCCGCCAGTGCGTCGGAGATGAATAACGGGGCGGTGATGACCCGCGAGGAGGGAGCTCAGAAATTCGCAATGAACTCGCCCTTCATACAGCCCCGGACGTCAATCCTCGACCCGACGGTGCTGTATTCCCTTCCACCTGCCTATACCGCATACAGCGCCGTGGATATCATCACTCATATGCTGGAGGGTTACTTCAACAACCGTGAGCCGGAGAGCCTGCTTCAGGACAGGCTGGTCGAGGCACTGATGAAGACGGTGATGGAAAACACTGAGACGGCCCTGCGGGAACCGACGAACTACAACGCGCGGGCCAACATCATGTGGTCGGCCGTGCTGGGTTTCAACGGGCTGACAACGGCGGGGATGGGGTTCGTGAGTTTTCCAGCCCACATGATCGAACACTCGCTGAGCGCCCTCTATGACATAGCGCACGGCGCCGGACTCAGTATAACGCTTCCCGGCTGGATGAGATATGCCGTGAACAAGGGGCCTGCGAAGTTCGCCCGCCTGGGAAGAGAAATCTTCGGCGTCAGGGAAACCGATGATCTGAAAGCTGCTCTTGAGGGGATCGACCTTCTGAAGCGGTGGTTCGACGGCATAGGAAGCCCGACGTCGCTGAAGGCCGCCGGAATTCCCGAAAGTGATATCGAAAGAATTGCGGAAAACGCATCGGCGACCGCGGCGGTATGGGGGATGAAGGCGTACACCAGGGACGTAATCTCGGAAATATTGAACCTCTGCAGATGATGAATGTTTTTTGTTGAACTATCATAACATTGCAAAAATTTTCTGTCATTTCTCACGAGGCGGGAATCCGGAAAAGGAGGGAACCATGAAAAGGTACGGAGATTTCATCACATCCGAGGAAGAACTGGCCTTTCTTACGACAATACGGAACTATGTTGAGAAAGAGGTCATGCCGGTGCGCATGCAGCTCGACGAAGATTATGCGGTCTTCGAGAAAGTCTATGAAGGTCTTGTCAGGCTCGGCATTCAGAAGCGAGGCTTTTCTCCCGATTACGGAGGCCTCGGCATCCGCTCCGGCCCCACGGTCTGCGCCATCTCAGAGGAGATATCGCGCGGTGACAGCGGACTTTCGCTCCACACCCTTATCATTCCCTGGTGCCTGGCGGCGGCTATGGGGGCTCGAAACAAGTTTCTGATGGACAAGTTCATCCCCATGTTCTGCGGGGACACGCCACGTTGCGGCTGCATGGCCATCACCGAACCGGCGGGAGGATGCAATATCGAGGATGCGGCGGAGCATGCCCGCACCGTCAGGACACGGGCCAGGCTTGAGGGGGATGAGTGGGTCATCAATGGTGAGAAGATGTGGCCGAGCGGCGCCAGCATCGCTGATCTCTACTGTGTGGTATGCACCACAGACCCGAATCTGAAGGAAGAGGGTTTCGCGCTGATCTATGTCCCGAAGGACACCCCCGGGCTTTCATTCGGAAAGCGGGAAGAGAAGATGGGCATGAAGGTTACGGATATAAATACTGCGATATACTTCGACAACGTACGCGTGCCGAAGGAGTACCGCGCCGGGGGACCGGGCCTCGACTGGCAGCTCTTCAGGGCGAACGTCGGCTGGGGAAGGCTGACGAGCGCGCCCATATCGCTCGGAAACGCCCAGGCCGCGCTGGAGGCCGTGATCGAATTCACGAAGACAAGGGTTTACGGTGGAAAGTCGGTCAGAAACCATTCCCTCCAGGCGGCCATGATCGCGGACATGGCAATAGGTGTAGAGTCCGCGCGGGCATTTTACTTGACTGTGGCGGCCATGTTCAACAATCGCAAGAAATACGGCACGCCCGGCGAGGATTTTCTTCTGGCGCGGGCCAGCGCTGCGAAGGTGCATGCATGCGACGTGACTGAGATGGTATGCAACCGGGCGATGGAACTCATGGGTTCCTACGGGTATGCCCGCGAATACCATGTGGAAAAATATCTTAGGGACAGCAAGATCATTCAGATCTGGCTGGGAGGAGGCCAGCTGGGGAGACTGGACGTGGTCCAGAGCTACTACCCTTACGCAGAAGGAGGCAGGTGAGAATATGTGAATACCCCCTCCCTTGTGTTCCCTCCCACCAGGGGAGGGAAAATATTTGACGGATTGACGTTTAAGTGGAAGGGAAGACGTGTGGTTCTTTTCTCTTGATGTGGGAGGATTTCGGAATATCAGTCCCTCTTCCTTGATGGGAGAGTATTTAGGAATATTAGTCCCTCTCCCTTGATGGGGAGGATTTCGGAATATTAAATTCATCTTCCTTGATGGGGGAGTATTTCGGAATATTAAATTCATCTTCCTTGATGGGGGAGTATTTCGGAATATTAAATTCATCTTCCTTGATGGGAGAGTATTTAGGAATATTAGTCCCTCTCCCTTGATGGGAGAGGGTCAGGGTGAGGGTGTTTCATTTTCTATCAAGGAAAGGAGGATCGATCATGGCACTGAAAACCCCTGAGCAATATGAAGAGAGTCTGCGCCGGATGAATTTCAAGGTTTATCTGCTCGGCGAGCTCGTAAAGAATGTCGTCGATCACCCCATCATCCGGCCGTCGATGAATTCCGTTAAGATGACCTACGCCCTCGCGCAGGACCCGCAGCACGAGGATTTGATGACGGCGACGTCACACCTGACGGGGCAGAAAATCAACAGGTTCTGTCATGTCCACCAGAACACGGACGATCTGATTAAGAAGGTGAAGATGCAGCGCCTCATGGGCCAGAAGACGGGGGCCTGTTTCCAGCGCTGCGTGGGGATGGATGCCATAAACGCCGTGGACAGCGTCACCTTCGAGATGGACAGGAAGCTCGGCACTAAATACCATGAGCGGTTCCTGAAATTTCTGAGAAGGATGCAGGAGGAGGACTGGACCGTGGACGGCGCCATGACGGACCCAAAGGGAGACCGGGGCCTGCCGCCGGGGAAGCAGGCCGATCCGGATCTCTACACGCGCATCGTTGAAAAGAGAAAGGACGGAATCATCGTGCGCGGGGCGAAGGCACACCAGACCGGAGCCGTAAACTCTCACTGGATCCTTGTTATGCCCACGATGACGATGACGAAGGAGGACAGCGATTACGCCCTATCCTTCGTTGCGCCAGCGGACGCCGACGGCATACTTTACGTTTACGGCAGACAATCCTGCGACACGAGGAAGCTCGAAGGCGGCGAGATAGACGTTGGCAACAAAGAGTTCGGGGGTCACGAGGCGCTGATGGTCTTTGACAATCTCTTCGTTCCATGGGAGAACGTCTTCATGTGCGGCGAGTATGAGTTCAGCGGCGCCCTGGTGGAACGTTTCGCCGGTTACCACCGCCAGAGCTACGGCGGCTGCAAGGTGGGCGTCGGAGACGTTCTCATCGGGGCGGCGGCGCTGGCGGCCGATTACAACGGGGCGGCGAAAGCCTCTCACATCCGCGACAAGCTCATAGAGATGATGCACCTGAACGAGACGCTTTATGCCTGTGGGATCGCCTGTTCGGCGGAGGGACACAAGACCGCTTCAGGGAACTATCTTATCGATCTCCTGCTCGCCAACGTGTGCAAGCAGAATGTGACGCGGCTGCCCTATGAGATAGCGCGGCTTGCCGAGGACATAGCGGGCGGATTGATGGTCACCATGGCCTCTGAGAAAGACCTCAAGCACCCGGAGATCGGAAAGATCGTCGAGAAGTATTTCAAGGGTGTGGCCTCTGTGCCGACGGAGCACCGATGCCGGGTTTTGCGGCTTATAGAGAACCTGACGCTCGGAACTGCGGCAGTTGGGTACAGGACTGAATCCATGCACGGCGCCGGCTCACCGCAGGCGCAGCGGATAATGATCTCGCGCCAGGGCAATCTCGAGTACAAGAAGAAGCTGGCGAAGAACATTGCCGGTATCAAAGAATGACCAAGCTGTTGAAAAACGCCCGTCCACGTCTTTGCGGGGACGGCGTCTGCATGCTTCCCTCGTCCTTCGTCACTGCGACGTGCGTACTCAGAGGGCAGCGGTGCCTTCGGGCGCCCTCCCCGGAAAATATTGAAGGCCCTGGGAGGATCAATCCTCCCCTACCCATATAAGAATTTGTAATGATAGGCCGGTTCGATGGGTTTCTGAATGGACGTAACGGATGGAGGATTGTTCGGGGGCTGCATTCCTGCGAGGAAGGGATCGGCTCTGATAGTGGAGGGCGGGGCCCTGCGAGGGGTCTTCTCCACAGGGGTTCTGGACGGTTTTCTCGACGCGGGATTCAATCCCTTCGATTTCTACATCGGGGTCTCCTCCGGTGCATCAAATCTGGCGGCTTACCTTGCCGGGATGATGGGGCGGAACCGGAAAATTTACCTGGATTACTCGCTGAGGCCTGAGTTCATGAGCCTGACGCGGTTTCTCCGCGGCGGCCATCTCATGGACCTCGACTGGCTCTGGGATACAACCATCCGGGAGATCCGCCTCGATCTGTCCGCGATCTATTCAAAGGGAAAACCATTCGTAGTCGTCATGAGCGACGCCCTGACGGGAAAGGCGGTCTACAGGGTGACGAATGCGGAAGATCTTGAGCATTCACTAAAGGCCTCGAGCGCAATGCCGATTCTCTACCGGCGTTTTCTTGAGGTCGACGGCCGACCGACGGCTGACGGGGGCTTGACGGATGCCCTCCCCGTCGGAGAGGCGGTTCGCCGCGGCGCGCGGCGCATCATGGTGATTCGCTCGCGGCCCCGGAATTATCTCAAGAGACCCGGACTTTCGGACATTTTCTTAAAGCGGCACCTCCGTCCTTATCCCCGGCTTCAGGAGGAGGCGGCCGCTAGGGTTGAACGCTACAACGCTTCAGTGACCCTTCTCCGGAATCCCCCTGAAGGTGTGTCGATTGTCGAGATCTGTCCGCCGGACGATTTCCGGGTGACGAGGCTCAGCCGCAATGTGTCCATCCTGCAGGAGGGCTACGAACAGGGGCGCATGCTTGCAGCGGAGGCCGTCGCGCGCTGGGAGAAAGAATGACCGCGAAAATCATCGGCGTTATATACTGCGGAGGCTGCAATCCACGGATCGACCGGCGGTGTCTTGCGGAGGAAATCGAAAAGAGGCTGCCTCCCGGATGCAGAGTTAGCACTGACAGGGCAACCGGTCCATGGGAGAAGGCAGTCTTGATCTGCGGGTGCCCAGTCGCCTGCGCTGAAAAGCCGACGTTGAAACGCCTTGCGAGAAAATGGATCCGCGTGGGAGGAACAACGATTGATCTGGAATCGGTGCCGGCGGAATACATGGCCGATATCATCGTTAAAAAACTGAGGGAAACGGAATAACATGACGCTTATTCAGAGGCGGTTCGCCATGACCGCGGCGAGGCCGCTCGGCGACGGAGAATACGCAGAGTGTTTCAACCTATACAAGAAGATTCCACTTGAAATCCTGTTTCCCATGGAATAAAAGCGCGGAACAGCGCTTGCATTATGGAGAGGATACGGAATCGGAATAATGAAAACTGAAAGACGCAATACATCAGCTGCGGATTATGAAAAAATGTTTTATCCGAAGACGCTGGCCATCGTCGGTGTTTCCGCCGACGGAGGCTCGGTCGGCTTCGGAAACGGGATTCTCCTGGCCTGCAGGGCCATGGGCTATGAGGGGCGTATCTATCCCGTGAATCCCAAGGGAGGGACTTTCGCGGGTCTGACGATTTACAAGAGGGTCGAGGACATCCCCGTCGAACTGGACTTTGCCGTTATCGCCGTGGCGGCAAAGGCCGTGCCGGCGGCGCTCCGAGCCTGCAGGGCAAAAGGGGCGGCGGGCGCGGAGGTCATCTCCTCCGGCTTCGGGGAACTCGGCACAGCGGATGGCATCGCCCTGGAGCGGGAGATCCGCGGTATCACGGTGGAGACAGGCATCCGGGTAATCGGACCCAACTGTTTCGGCATCTACTGCCCGAAGTCGGGTCTCACCTTCATGCCGGGTCCTGACCTCTCGAGGGAAAGCGGGCCTGTCGCATTTCTGTCTCAGAGCGGCGGCATGTCGATCGACTTCGCGAATACGGGAAAGTGGATGGGACTTCGTTTCAGCAAGGTCATCAGTTTCGGAAACGGGGCGGACCTGAGAGAGGCGGAGCTCCTGCGTTATTTCGGCGACGATCCGGAGACCCGTGTCATTGCCATGTACATCGAGGGCATTGAAGACGGGGACGACTTCTTCCGGACCATCCGTGACGTCGCGGCGGAGAAACCGGTCATTGTTTACAAGGGAGGCCTCTCGGCGGCGGGACAGAGGGCCGTTGTCAGTCATACAGCCTCGATGGGTGGAAGCCGAGTGATCTGGCCGGCCGTTCTCAGGCAGGTCCGCGCCGTTCAGGTTGAGAGCATGATGGAGATGGCCGAGGCCAGCCTGGCCTTTTCGTTGCTGCCGGAGAAAACCTTCAGGGGCATTTCCGTTCTCGGCGGCGGCGGGGCGCTGGGTGTGGCGGCGTGCGATGCCGCGGAGGCCAATGGAATGGTCCTTCCACCGCTTCCGACGGAGAGAAAGGCGCTCATCGAGGGTCTTCTGCCCCGACCGGGATCGAGTGCCGCAAATCCGATCGATGTTGCGAATCCCTTCGTGCCTCCAAAGGTCCTGAGAGAAGTTCTCCTGCGCGCGGCTGAAGATGACCGCATCGAGCTTCAGGTCATGATATCGCTTCTTTACCATTACAAATCCATCGGTCAGGCAATGGGTAAGCCGGTAGGGGAGGTCACTCCTTATGAGGAGCTGGCGGACGCGGTTTATGATGCAGTGGAGCAGACGGGGAAACCGGTGGTGCTCGTCCTTCCTAATCCCAGACGTGGACTGGATGATTTCGATGTCGTGGAAATGCAGGAGAGGGCGCGCAAGGCCTTTCTTGAGCGCGGCATCCCGGTCTTCGATGAAATCGGTGACGCCCTTCGGGCGATAGGGCATGTCCACAAATACTACGGAGAGAAAAATGACAGGAAACGATAAAGATTCAGCCATGCGGATCATTGATACGGTCCGGGGCGAGGGCCGGAACACCCTTTCCGAATATGAGGCGAAGCGGGTTCTCGAGTCCTATGGAATTCCAGTGACGCGGGAAATGCTCGTGGGGGAAAAAAGCGGTGTCGTTGAGGCGGCGGCTAAGATCGGATATCCGTTGGTTATGAAGGGCTGCTCACCGGAGATAGCCCACAAGACGGAGCGCGGATTGATCCGCGTGGATATCCGAAATGAAGCTGAGGCCGTGCGGGCCTTCGAAGAGATCGTGAAGGGAATGGACGGCGGGAAGGGCGCGGTCCTCGTCCAGGAGATGATCCGGGGGCGCAGGGAACTCGTCATGGGGCTGACGCGTGATGATCAGTTCGGGCCCTGCGTCATGTTCGGGCTTGGCGGTATCTTCACGGAGATTCTCAGGGACATATCTTTCCGCAGAGCGCCGCTCGAAAAGAAAGACGCCCTGGAAATGATGGCGGAGATCAAAGGACACGGGATTCTGGATGCCGTCCGCGGAATGGAAGCCGCCGACAAAGATATTCTGGCCGACATGCTGATCAGGGTGGGTCGCATCGGCGTTGAGATAGACTCGGTCCAGGAGATCGACCTCAACCCAGTTATTCTTACAGGCAGCCGGCCGGTCGTCGTCGACGCGCTGATTATTCTGAAGTAGCGGCGGCGCGGAAGAAAAGAGTTACCTTCTCAGGATGGATAAAAGCGTGTACAGAGCATCCTCTATCCTGTTTTCCCACTCTTTTTCCCGGGCCGCGGCGCGCGAGACTCTTATTTTGCAGATATAGCCCCTCAGTCCTGTCAGATATAGGTCCGAGGCAACCTGATGCTGCTCGGCCGTCACGGGGTTTTTCATGATATAGGACAGTTTTGTCGACAGCATCTTCAGAGATCTACCATCACCCGGATCGAAGAGGATTTGTCGATCGGAAATGATTTGAACACGATTGTAGTATCCCATGCTTTCCGCCTGGCGGATGTCTTCAATGGCATGTTCTTTCGCTGCCAGAATGATTTCAGACGTCACACCGTCCTCGACATTGAGCACTCCGAGATCGTAGAGATAAAGCGTGATCACTATCCCGTCCGGGTCGTTGTATCCCCTTGAGGCCCCGAGTCCTGGTTCGTCATACGACACTGTGTCGCTTGCGATGAACGTCTTCACCCGGTCCGGCAATGATTGAAGAATAGCTTCGGGCGGTTCTTTGGCCTGCACATGTGCCGCCATGAATATCGCCAGGACAGTAATCCATATCCATTTCTTCATAGCGCTTTCCCCGGGGTGGTTTTATATTTCTTGCTATTGTGCAACAGGATTCACATAGAACAAAATGGAGAAAATAAAGCCCCGCCCCTCGTCTTGAGGGACGGGGCTTGGAATGACCCGACCATTGCTCAGAATTATATTACGCGCTGATGGTGCCTTTGTCGCCGGACGTGCGGACAGAATCAAGCCCGGCCATCCCTGTTGCTATTTCTTCTTTGCCGTCGCTTTCTTTTTCGGTGCTGCCTTTTTCACGACTTTCTTTGCCGCTGTTTTTTTCTTCGGAGCCGCCTTCTTCACGACTTTCTTTGCCGTCGCTTTCTTTTTCGGTGCTGCCTTTTTCACGACTTTCTTTGCCGCCGCTTTTTTCTTCGGAGCCGCCTTCTTCACAACTTTCTTGGCTGTTGCCATGACTGCCTCCTTTCAAATTGTGACGCGTTCTTTTTCATTTCCCGGTCATTCTCTGATCGGCATCCCATATCCTTAATATTTTCGTATCTGAAATATTGAAAAGTTTCAAGATATTTCTCCGTCGAAAAGATTTTCTGGATCCCGACAATCCGCCGATGAATTATGCTTGACGTGACCAAAATATTTTGCAAGGCTTCACATGCCCGCAGGGCATCATTCGCGGTAATCCCGCGTATGGCTGGAGCGGGCGGGGGATGTTCCTCAAAATCAGGTTGAAGCGCGTTGTATCTGGGATTTGGGTTTTCGAATTTAGACTTTTGGATTCATTTTGTTGGAGGTTGAATCATGGGCGAAAAAATATTCAGTCTTAAAAAGGAAAACGGCGTCGGCATCGTGACGTTCAACGTGGCAGGCGATGCCATGAATACGTGGACGGAAGCCGCGGTGGAAAGCTATCTCGCGGTTCTCGAGGAACTGGAAAAAGAGAAGGACCTGACAGGAGTCATCTTTATTTCGGGAAAGCCCGACAACTTTTTCGCAGGAGCGAATCTGAAGATGATCGAGCAGATGTCGGAACCTGAAGCAGTGAAAGCGGTGCTGGATGTTTTTCACGGCTCTTTCAACAGGCTCGCCGATCTTAAATATCCCACAGTCGCGGCGATCAACGGAGTATGCGCCGGCGGAGGTCTCGAGTTCTGTCTGGCATGCACGGCGCGGATTGCGACGGACGCGAAGGCGACGCTGATCGGTCTTCCCGAGTGCAAGGTGGGGCTTTTCCCAGGAGCGGGCGGCAGCCAGAGACTTCCGCGCCTCATCGGATACCCCGCAGTAGAGCTTATCCTTAAGGGAGACCTGCTGCCCGCGGCGAAGGCTTTTGAAGCTGGCATCGTCGATCGTCTGGTGCCGGCGGGAAAAAATCTTCTCGATGAGGCGAAGGCATTTCTCGGTGAAATCATAGGGGGCAAGGCCCAGTTGAAAAGACCGGCTCAGGATTTCTCTCAGATCGATATGGTCGCCGACATGGCGCGAAAGGGTGTTCTCAAGGTTACCAAGGGTCGGGAGCTTCCCGGACCGATGAATGCGATCAAGGCCATGCAGGAAGGACTCAAGCTTCCTTTGAAGGAGGCCCTGGAAGTGGAGAAGGCGTATTTCGTCAAGACTGTTCTCTCTCCCGAAGCGAAGGGAAGCATCAACACTTTCTTCATCAAGACAATGACGGACAAGCCGAAAGGTATGATGACGAAGGGCTTCACCCCCGCACCGATCCGGAAGGCCGCCGTCCTCGGGTTCGGCACCATGGGGCGGGGCATTGTCATTGACATCCTGAGGAACATGAGGATCCCGGTTCTTGTCAAGGATTTTCCCGAGGCCCACGAGCCCGGGAAGGCATTCGTGAAAAAGATTCTGGAGGGAATGGCGGAGAAAAAACGGCTGGCGGCCCCGGTGGACGAACTCATGGGACTGGTCAAGACCGTGTCCGATTACGCCGATGAATTCAAGGAGGTGGATCTCGTCATCGAAGCGGTCTTCGAGGACATCAAGGTGAAGGAGCAGGCCTACCGCGAACTCTGCAAAGCGGTGCGGGACGATTGCCTCATCGCGAGCAACACCTCCTCACTCCTCGTTACGGCCATGTCAAAGTTCGTGACCCATCCCGAAAGGTTCGGCGGCACCCATTTCTTCTCTCCGGTCTGGATGATGCAGCTCGTCGAGATAGTGCAGGGAGAGGCGACGAGCCGGGCGACGGTGGATAATCTGCTCAACTTTGCCGCAGCCATCCGCAAGCGGCCCATTGTCTGCAGGGACAATCCTGGTTTTGTTGTCAATGCACTTCTTCTGCCCTATATCATTGGCGCCTTCGAATTTCTCGAGGCCGGGACGCCGATCGAGAAAATCGATGATGCCATGATCAGATTCGGATTCCCCGTGGGCCCGATCCGCCTCTGCGACGAGGTGGGCATAGACGTTCCCTACAAGGTGCTGGTGGGTCTGGGCATCCAGCAGGACACACTGAAGAACGTAGTCGGATCGGGGCGCCTGGGTCTGAAAAAATCGGGGAAGGGATTCTTCCTCAAGGACGGGACAGTTGATCCGGAGGTCATTCCCCTCATCGCCCGCAAGGGATCTAAGGAAGCAACGGCCGAAGACATCCAGATGGGCGCTCTCATGGCGATGGTCAAGTCAGGCAAGGATCTCCTGGACCGGAAGATCGTCGATGATCCCCGGATGATCGATGTGGGCATGATCTGGGGGACGGGATTTCCTCCCGACAAGGGCGGTCCAATGAAATGGGCGGACCTCATCGGTCTGAGCGCGAAGCTTTACGGTGAAACCTTTTATTAAGATCTGATATTCACCCTCACCCGGACCCTCTCCCGTCAAGGGAGAGGGCTCCATATGATTCCCTCCCCTTGCGGGAAGGAACGCCAACTGTAAATTTTCCCTCCCCTTGCGGGAGGGAACGCCAACTGTAAATTTTCCCTCCCCCGGCGGGAGGGAACAGAAGGGAGGGGGAACAAAATACGAAGAGGAGGACATTTTATGAAAGATGTTTTCATTGTCAGCGCCGTGCGGACACCGGTCGGCAGGCAGAATGGATATTTGCGGAACTGGACGGCCCCGGAGCTTCTGGGGGCTGTTCTAGATGAGGTGGTGCGCAGGATCGATCTTGATCCCGCGCTGGTCGACGATGTGATCAACGGGACGGTCTATCAGATCGGCGAACAGGGTTTTACACTGGCGCGCTCGGGAATCCTGGCATCGAAATTTCCCATTTCCGTGCCCGGAGTATCGGTGAACCGGCAGTGCGGAAGCAGCCTCACCGCCATCCAGCTAGGATATGCCCTGATCGTTGCGGGGATGATGGATATCGTGATCGCGAGCGGCTGCGAGCTCATGTCCAAGTACACAATGTTTTCAGACCTGAACGGAACGCTCTACACTGGCAAGCCCATGGGCAATCCATTCGGGAAATATTACACCAGCAAATACGGTCCGCCGGATCAGATAGCGGCGGCGCAGATGATCGCGGATCAATGGGGGATAACGCTGGAGGAATGCCAGGACTTTGCCATTGCCAGTCACCAGAAGGCCCAGCGTGCAATAGACGGCGGGTATTTCAAAAGGGAGATTCTTCCCATGAAGGGTCTCGACAAGGAGGGAAACGAAGTAGTCCGGGATACCGATGAGACAGTGCGACCGGAGACAAGCCGCGAGACGCTAAACGCCCTCAAGGTCCTTCCTAACACGAAGTGGATCACCGTGGGGCTGTCGAGCACCATCACGGATGGATCATCGGCAGTGGTTCTCATGAGCGGGGCGAAGATGAAGGAACTCAAGCTCGAGCCAATGGTACGCATCGTCGCGAATGCCGTTGTCGGTTCGGATCCGAAGCTCATGCTCACGGGACCTATCTATGCGACCCCTAAGGTGCTGGAACGGGCGGGTCTTCAGATGAAGGATATAGATATTTTTGAGATCAACGAGGCCTTCGCTCCCATCCCGCTAGCCTGGGCCAAAGACCTTAGGGCGGACATGAGCAAACTCAACATCAACGGAGGCGCCCTTGCGCTCGGTCATCCCGTGGGCAATTCCGGATGCCGCCTGACGGTCACAGCCATCCACGAACTGATGCGGCGCAAGGGCCGGTACGCACTCGTTTCTCTCTGCACCGGAGGGGGAATGGCGCCGGCTACCATCTTCGAAAGAACTTGAAACACCTTTGAATCCGCAAAATCAAACGAAAAGGAGGAGGGATCATGAGCTTTGATAGAATCTGGCACAGGCATTACTCAGAAGGTGTTCCAAAGGAAATCGATTTCGAGAAGATCACAATCCCAGAGGTGCTGTCGAGGACGGCGAAGAAATTTCCGAAAAACGTCGCCCTCATCTTCATGGGAACGCAGATCACCTATCAAGAGCTGGATAGCCTGGTAAACAGGTTCGCCAAAGCCCTTCTCGCGCTGGGCGTGAAGAAGGGCGACAAGGTTTCCATGATCCTTCCGAATATTCCGCATATCGTGATAGCCGATTACGCCTGTTTTCGTATCGGAGCGGTCACGGTCATGAACAATCCCCTCTACACTGAGCGCGAGCTTTCATATCAGCTCAATGATTCGGACTCAACTGTCGCGGTCATGCTTGATATGATGTTCCCCATCGGGAAGAAGCTACAGGAAAATACCACGGCCAAGAAGATCATTCTCTGTTCCCTGAGCGATTATCTGCCGGCGCCTCTCAAGCCCATGTTCCCGCCCGCAGATGTTCCGCCCCAGGAAGGAGTCTACCGCTTCATGGACCTGCTTAACGCCCAGACGGACACCCCGGTGGAGAACACCCCCGCCTGGGACGACCTGGGGGCCCTCATCTACACTGGAGGAACCACGGGCGTAAGCAAGGGCGTTATGCTTAGCCATGCCAACATCTCCTGCAACACCCAGCAGTTCCGGAGCTGGTTCCCCATCGGCAAGGACGGAGAGGAACGCATGCTGGCCATCTATCCCTTCTTCCACGCGGCGGGGTGGACGGGCATGCACAACACCTGCGTCTACGCCGGCTGGGTGGACATACTGGTCCCCCGGCCGGAGCCGGGCCAGATCCTGGATCTCATCGAGAAATTCAAGCCCACCCTGCTGCCCGGTGTCTCAACGATTTTCGTCGCGCTCTTGAACAACGAGAAATTCCTCAAGATGGATCTCTCCTTCGTGAAGGGGTATCTGACGGGGGCCGCGCCGATGGCCGTGGACACAATTGAGAAACTCAAAAAGGTCCGCAACGTGCCGCTGATCAACGTCTACGGGTTGACGGAGATCACGCCCATGGGAACGGCCACTCCCTGGGGAGGCAAGGAAAAGCCGGAAACGGTCGGCGTGCCGCTGCCGAGCACTGACCTGAAAATTGTGGATCTCGAGACGGGGAAGAAGGATCTGAAGATCGGCGAGACGGGCGAAATCTGCTTCAAGGGACCCCAGGTCATGGTTGGGTATTACAAGAAGCCCGAGGAGACGGCGCTGGTCCTGGAAGACGGCTGGCTCAAGACCGGGGATGTCGGCTTTCTCGATGAGGACGGCTATCTCACCATCGTGGATCGGAAGAAGGACGTGATTATCGCGAGCGGCTTCAACATCTATCCCAAGGAGATAGACGAACTGCTCATGACTCATCCGAAGATTCTCGAGGTCTGCACAGTCGGCGTTCCCGATGCCTACCGCGGGGAGACCGTGAAGGTTTTCGTAGTGGTGAAGCCGGGAGAAACCCTTACGGCGGACGAGGTCCTGGCGTTTTGCAAGGAAAGGCTTGCGGGATACAAGGTTCCGAAGCTCGTGGAATTTATAGATGCACTTCCCAAGAGCGTCGTGGGGAAGATTCTGCGAAGAGAGCTCCGGGACATGGAGTTGAAGAAGGCGGGGAAAGCCTGATCCTGCAGGCATGAGTAAATTTGGAAGTTCGTAAAAATAGAGGGGCGGTTCGAAAGAACCGCCCCTTTCTCGTTGATCGATTTTAGTCTCAGCGGAAGTTTTTTAGATTGCCTGAACGTTCTTAGCCTTGGGGCCCTTGTCCGTGTTCTCGATCTCGAACTGAACCCGCTGTCCTTCCATGAGGGTCTTGAATCCTGTCCCGACCACAGCGGTGTAATGGACAAAAAGATCTCCCCCCTCGTCCTGTTGAATGAATCCGTATCCCTTTTTTTCATTAAACCATTTGACGGTTCCCGTGGCCATCTCGATCCCTCTCCTTTCTGAAACTTGAATTGATCTTTTGAACCGGGATGGACACTCTGGCAACGAAGATCCAGGAACGGCTTTCACTGCGTGAGGGCTCCAGGCAACTGTCCTCCAGGAACTATCCCCCGAATTCCCGGCTACTCTATACAGACGCAGTGAAGGCTGTCAAGCATTTTCAACGGCTCAGAAATAGTACCCCGCCCGCAATTCGAACCGGTAGGCATTGGGTTTTTCCCCGAATTCACTGTCCCGCCCGGCAATGAGAAAGATGGCTTTCAGCCGGAGTTCAAGATTTTTAATGCGGGTGTATGTAACCTCGGGCGACAGATTGAGACCGCCATCGTCCCAGTTGAATATCCCGGTGACGGTTGGCGTGACATAAAGGATATCAAACGGTTCTTTCTGGCTGATTCGGAGGAAGAGGTAATTCCGCATGGGGTTCATGCGGCCGTAGTTGTTCTCCGTCAGGGTCGCAGCCCGCTGGAGAAGGGTGTCGCTTCCGGTGGACTCGTAGGATTGATAGCCTTTATTGATGAAGGCATAGTAGTTCTTCATTTCGTCTTCCGTGAAGCCCGTTCCGCCGTGGTAGTACTCAAAGATGTAGGTGGTGTCGATGGCTGTCAAGTACCTCAGCCCCAGGAGATAACTGGTGGTGTCGTATTCCTTCAGATAAGCGGTGCCGTTGCTGTCGATGAAGGTCTTCTGGTGGTCCCGGATATAGGCGATCTCTCCGTGGATCTCCAGATTGGTGGTGATATTTCTTGAGAAGTCCGCGCCGTAGCGGGTGGTCTTGCTCCCGCCGGTTAAAAGAATAAAATCAATATCCGTGTCGTAGAGGAGGACATAGAGTTTTCCGGCGGCGTTGAGGTCGTTATTCTGACCGAAGCTGTCGTTGATGTGATCATAGACGGGCAGCAGGACAGGCGTGAAGGACAAGGTCTTCAGAGGGCCGCTGAAGCTGCGGATGTAATCTGCCGAGGCCACGATATAGCCTTCCAGAGGAAGCTCCGGGTCATTTGGGTCTTTCGGCCTGTCCATGAAGGCCACGGGGTTCCAGGCGTATCCCTTTCCCCACTTGAGCGTTTTCTTTCCGGCCTCCAGTTTAAGGGAGGGGGAGGACTTCAAAGAGCCGTAGGCTTCGTAAAAGACGCTGCGCTCCGATTCGCCGGAGTAAGCATTTTTATAATCCGTATTTGTCTTCGCGTAGAATCTGTAAATGTCCTTTTCATAACTGCCTTCCAGCTGGAGGCGAAAATTGTATTCCTCCATGGTTTTGCCGGCCGGGTGGTTGTAATAGTTGAGCTTGTAAAGAGCGGAATTCTTGTCGGGAACGAAAAGAACGGGCCTGGCCTCCACATAACCGCCGAGATGGTAGGGCTTCTTTTCAATCTCGGCGGCATCGAATGAATAGTCTTCCTCGGCCCGGGATGCCGCAGGAGTCAGGATCAGAATCAGGAGGAGAAATAAAGGCAGCCACCGATTTTTGAAGCGCAACAGTTTCATCTTCGAAGAGATTCCAGGTTCGGCATGTAGGTGAGGGTGAAGACCTCGTCCCTGAGGGTCCGCTTTTTGATATCGGCGAAGATCATGATGGACTTGTATCCCTTGTAAAGGGGACTGTCCGTTTCAATCACGGAGGGACGGACGATTCCCTCGCCGAAATCCTTCTGTTTCTTGAAATAAAGGGTCTTGATCAGCATGCCCGCTTCGGTCAGGCATTCGATCTTCGTAGGCAGCTTCTTCTCTGCATCGACCCACATCTTCAGCCGGTCGTAAGCAACCGTCCTGTTTTTGGCCTTGAGATGGAGCAGTGACAGCGATCCGCCTATCTCCGTTTTCACGACATTGTATTCCGTCGCGTAATCAAGAGAGAGGATGTCGGCGTTGTTGAAGACCCCTCCCACGACGGACTGAAGACTCGTGATGCGAATGGGTTTTCCCACATTGGGGATATAGAGCCACATGTTCTCGCCGAGCCGAAGGGTGCTACGGCCCCTGTCGCTGGCCGGCGCCAGGAACAGCGCGGCCACCCGGTCCTGCCCTTTCTTGACCGAAAAGAGGGTGTATTCCTTTTTTCGTCCGTCCGGTTCGATGTTGATCAGCTTCCGGTAGGTTTGATAGGACTCGGGACTGAGATTCCGGTCCACTTCCTTGAGCAGTTCCGTGCCGTCGACGGCATGGGCCGGCAGGGCGAAGACGAGCGTCATCAACACTGTAATTATCATCCTGAGCATGACAAATCCTCCTTGAATCAATTTGGATGCGGCGCCGGGACCGGTGTTACAAAACAAGTAGCGAGATGCCGACAGCGGCCGCCACGACATAAAGGATATCGATTTTTTTCATCAGGGCGATCCAGGACGCGAATCCCAGCAGAATCCTTGCCGGGTCCCATGGGACGACCATAATGAATTTAATCGCAACGGACAACAAAAGCCCGACAAAAGATGCAACGATTCCGTCCGTGGCGCTCAAAAAAGAATTCGATGATTTCATCCGGTCAAAAAACGGAGCGGCACCGACCATGATCAGGAACGACGGGGTGAAGATCGCCGTGGTTGCAGCAACCGCCCCCGGCAGACCCTGCGACAGATAGCCCACAAAGGTTGCCGTGATGATGATGGGGCCGGGTGTCACCTGGCCGAGGGCGATCCCGTCCATGAACGTTCTGCTGTCCAGCCATCCCCTCACGTGAACGACTTCGTGGAGCATGAGCGGCAGGGAGGCAAAGCCTCCGCCGAAGGCGAAGAGGTCTATTTTGAGCATCGCCAGGGCAAGATCGTACAGGCCGCTTTTCATGAGGTAAAGCCCCGCGAGGCTGCCGAGCAGCAGGAGAACAAAGAAAGAGATGGTCCGGACCGTTTCTCTTGTCGCTTCCCTTTTGCCGGTAGAGACGGTCAGGTCTGCCTTTCCGATTTTGAACAGGATACTGCCGATGGCCGCGGCCCCGATGATCACGAGAAAAGGACTCGTTCCCGCCCAGAAGAGGAGAGCGGCGGGCAGCACGATCAGGAGCTGCCGGCGGTTTTTTGCTGTGCCCTTGCCGAAAACAAAAACGGCATTCACGATAAGCGCGACGACAATGACCTGAAGGCCGTTGAAAATGGACTTGATTTCCGGAAGCCCGCCGAGCCTGGCATAAAGAACGGACAGGACAATCATCAGGAAAAAAGCGGGCAGTCCAAACCCGACATAGGACGCCAGGGCGCCCGCGATTCCTCCCGATCGAAGTCCAACATAAGCAGCCATCTGCATGGCCGTTGCGCCGGGGATCGATTGACAAAGAGCGATGCCGTCCCGGAACGCTGCCGCGTCGATCCATTGACGGCGGTTGACGGACAATTCCTTGATATGCGCGATCATCGCCGGACCGCCGAAGGCCGTCAGACCGAGCCGGAAGAAAGATAAAAACAACAGCCTGGCCTTGAGCTTGAGGTTCAAGGCATATACCCCTGATGGTCTGGTTACACGTGCCTCAGGGCCGTGATCGGCTCCATCCGCGAGGCCTTGAAGGCGGGCTGGAGGCTGGCGAGCACGGCGACGACAATGACGATGACCGAGACGACCACCAGATCGGCTGGATCGACCGACGCCGAGAGGAGCAAACCCTTCTGCTGGGCAAAGTCGAAACGGATGCCGATCCCATTGATCACCAGCACGATGGCAGCGCCGATGAGATTGCCGATGAAGGCCCCCAGAACGCCGAGACAGAAGCCCTCAACGACAAACATGGAGAGAATCTTGCCGGGCACGGTGCCGATGGCGGCTATGGTGCCGATTTCACGGATCCGTTCATAGACGGCCATGATCATGACGTTCATGATGCTGATGAGGACGATGGCGATGAGCATGATCTTGATGAAAAAGGTCATCATGTCGATCATCCGGGCGATGTTGAAGAAGGGCGAGAGCTGTTCCCAGGAATGAACCTCGAAGACGGGCCGCCCTTCCTTGTTGACCTCCCCGGCGAGCTGTCCCTCGAGGTGACGCACCGCCGAAGGAAGACGGCCGAAGTCCTTCAGGCGGACGGCCACTTCGCTGATCTCCTTTTCGGTCATGCGGAGAATTTCGGCGGCGTCCTCGATATGGAGGTAGCCGTCCCTTCCGCCGGGACCCGTGGCGCTCTCCAGGATGCCGGACACGACAAACTGCCGGCCGTTGACGGAGCCGTCCTCATTGGTTGCCACCACGACTATGTTATCGCCCACCTTGACTTTCAACCCCCTTGCCAGCAGGGCGGGGATCAGGATCTCGCCCCGGTTCAGGGTTTTCCGGCCGTCCGATATGCGCGAGGTCAGAAGGGGAACCGTCTGGAATTCGTGGTCCGGGTAAACGCCGTTCAGCCGGATGTTCGTCGTTTCCGTGAAGTTGCTGAACATGCCTCCGAATTTGATGCGGGGAGAGAAGGACTCGATCTCCGGTGTCGATCGCAGAATGTCTGTTACCTTGCGATACGCTCCGGCCTTGAGGTTCAGATTGAGAGGCAGGTTATCGATGGAGGCGACGTAACCCTTCCGGTGTATCTGGAGGTGTCCCAGCATGGAGTCGGTGATCTGTCCGATCATCATGGCCTTGAAGGACCCGGTGATGGAGGTGAAGACAAGAACAAAAACGACGCCGATGGTTATCAGTGAGGCGGTCAGCAGTGTCCTTCTCTTGTAACGCAGGAGATTCCGGAGGGCGATCTTGAAGAGATTATTCATGAGTCGACCCTCCTCTCACGTTGTTTCCATTCAGGGTTCCGTCGACCAGAGTGAATATGATTTCCGCTTCACCGACGATCTTCGGGTCGTGGGTGGAAAAGATGAAGGTGGTCTTTCGTTCGTCCCGTATTTTTTTCATGAGATCGATGACGGTATGAGCGGTTTTTGAATCGAGATTCGCCGTCGGCTCGTCGGCGAGAACGAGCTTCGGGTTCGTCACGAGAGCCCGGGCGATGGCCACCCGCTGTTTCTGTCCGCCGGAGATCTGATCGGGATACTTGTCCTTCTGGTCCGCCATTCCGACAATATTCAGGAGGATTAGAATCCTCTCCCGCCTCTCTTCCGCAGGAATATTCTGGACCATGATCAGGGGGTATTCGATGTTCTCGTAAACCGTTAAAACCGGAATGAGGTTGAAGTCCTGAAAAATGAAACCGATGTGGGATCCCCTGAAGGCGGCGCTTTCTTTCCTGTCGAGGAGGGAGATGTCCGTCCCGGCAACGGTCAGTTTTCCCTGCGTGGGCTTATCGAGGCAGCCGATCAGATTCAGAAGGGTTGTCTTCCCGCTTCCCGACGGCCCGACAAAGGAAACGAAGGCGCCGGGCTCGATGGTGAAGGAAAGATCGCTCAATGCCCTTATGGCGACTTCACCCGTGTGATAATCCTTGAATACATTTTCAGCTGTTATGAGAGACATGAAAAACTCCTGTGTCTGAGGTTGAACGATCAAGTGCGGGTTCGATAAAAAAGCAGAACTCAGTCTGTATCATGACTGCAATACGGCCCTGTTACAAGGAAAAAGTGATCCCGAAAAAAATTCCCGATTATAGATGTCGGGAATGCTGCCGGTCTGTAAAGGATTTACACAAAGAAACGGTCATCCGGGGAAGGAGGGGGGAAAATCAACCGGACGACCGCTCTCGTTGTGTGATGGTTTTACCAGTTGCCTCTCATCATGCCGCCGCCGGGACCATAACCCGGACCACGACCGGCACCCTTGCCCGGGCCGTAACCGGGACCGAAGCCGCCTGGGCAGGCGGACCTGAGCTGCGCCTGCTGTTCAGGAGTGAGAACCTTATTAACCTCGAGACGGTAAGCGGTTCTCTTGTCCTGAAGCTGGTCACGAAGACTTCTGATTTCCTTCTGCGTCGCCGCGATCTTTTCCTGGTCCGGATTCTTTTCCAGCCAGAGCAATCTCAGGTCGCCTCTCTTGCTCTGCATTTTGTCCTGCAGGGATTTGGTCTCTTTCAGATAAGAGAGCCGGAGATCATCGATCTTGGCTTTCTGCTCGGCGGTCAGGTTTAATCTCGATTGCGCCGGATCGCCGCAGGTACCCCATCCGCCGCCGGGACCGTAACCTCGCCCCCTCTGAGCGAGCACCGGTGATACGGCGACTGCGAGGAACACGAGAACTGTTACAATCGTCAATGCCTTTTTCATTTTTCTATTCTCCTTGTTTTTTTGGAATTGTTTTTGATTTTTTAAAAAGCAAGAGACGTGCCAGGGACGGTTTGTCTATGGAACCGCCTGCAATAACGAGAGTATTTTGATCCGGCATAGTTGTTGTTCTTTGCCAATCCGGAAAGTTGTGGATAGCAAGTATCCATTTGTGGTATCCAGTTGTATCATTCGTATCCATCGCAGACGGATCAGGCGCTGCGACAGAGGGGGTTGATAGGGGGATGCAAAGTGGCGGCACATCGAAACTTCATAAATTCTGGGTGGCCGTGCCGCCTTGGATCATCATCGGGGCGGTGGCGGTCCTGGTGCCCCTTTTTCTCGTCATGACCATCCAGAACATCGACAAGCAGAAGGAATTCACCACCCGCCTCCTCATTGAGAAGGGCGAAGTGCTCATCCGGTCCTTCGAGGCAGGCGCCCGGACCGGCTCGGGCATGCGATGGGGTCCTTTTCAGCTCCAGAAGCTTCTCATTGAAACGGCGCAGCAACCCGGCATCGATTACTTCATCGTCACCGACACGGATGGCACCATTCTCGCCGACAGCGATCCGTCCATGGTGTCGGAATCGCACGGCACGGACCTTGATTTCCCGAACATATCGGCGAAGCAGGCCGGGTGGAGGCAGGTCCGCAATACCGAAGGCGCGGATACCTTCGAGGTCTACCGCTTTGTCCGTCCGCCCGTCTCCGGGCTCGGGAAGGGATGGATTGTATTCGTCGGTCTGGACATGGGACCCGTCGTCAAGGCCCGCGAAGAGGACACCCGCCATTCGATCATCATGGCCCTGACTCTTCTTCTCATCGGGTTTGCCGGGATCGTGTCTCTCTTTCTGGCCCAGAGCTACCGTTCGGCCCGGTCGTCTCTCTCAAGAGTGAAGGCATTCTCGGACAGCCTCGTGGAAAACATGCCCATTGGGCTCATCGCCCTCGACCAGCATGAACGGGTGATTGCTTTCAATCAGACGGCAGAGTCCGTCCTGAGACTCGCCGCGGGCGATGCCCTTGGAAAGACAGCAGCGGAGGTGCTCCCGGAGAAGTGCGGCGGATTGCTGAATGACCTCGAGAAGGGGAGTGGCATACTGCAGAAAGACGTGGAGTGCACTATTAAAGATGCGGTGGTCCCGCTGGAGGTCATCGCGGCGTCATTGAAAGATTCGGAAGAGGGTTTTCTCGGCTATGTCTTTCTCTTCAGGGACATGACGGAGATCCGCCGTCTCAAAGGGGAGATCGAGAGGAGCCGGAGGCTCGCGTCCATCGGCAGCCTGGCGGCGGGTGTGGCCCATGAGATCCGCAACCCGCTCAGTTCCATCAAGGGGTTCGCCACCTATTTCCGGGAGAGGTACAGCGGAAATCCCGAGGATGTTAGAACGGCCGATATCATGGTGAAGGAGGTGGACCGGCTCAACCGGGTCATCGGACAGCTGCTGGAGTATTCGCGTCCCCTGGAGATGAAGCGGGAGCGGCGCGCCCTGGAGCCCCTGATTCTTCACTCTCTCAAGATTGTTGAAGGCCAGGCGAGAGAGAAGGGCATTACCGTGAAGACCGATCTGACCGATAGGGCCCAGGCGGTAATGGTCGATCCCGACAGGATGGAACAGGTTCTTCTGAACCTTTATCTCAATGCCTTCGGAGCCATGGAAAGAGGCGGTGTCCTTTGCGTGACGCTCCGCCGGGAGTCCGGCCGGACGATGCGTGTCATGATCTCCGATACGGGCGCGGGGATCCGCAAAGAGGACCTTCCCCATATCTTTGATCCCTATTTTACGACGAAGCCGTCGGGAACGGGCCTCGGTCTGGCCATCGTCCAGAAGATTGTGGAGGCCCATCACGGGGAGATCAGGGTTGAGAGCGAACCGGGGAAGGGAACCACAGTATCAGTTGTACTTCCGGTGGCGGAGGAAAATGCAGACAAGAGAGGTCCGATGCCATGAAAAGAAAAAACACGGTTCTCGTTGTGGACGATGATCTCGCCCACCGCACGATGCTGAAGACTCTCGTTTCCGGCTGGGGCTACGCTGTCTCGGAGGCTGCAGACGGAGAGACGGCGATAGAGGCCGTTCACCGGGGGCCCTTCGATCTCGTCCTGATGGACATACGGATGGTGAGAGTCTCTGGCATCGAGGCGCTGGAAGAGATCAGGCGCTTCAATCCTGCCATTCCTGTCATCCTCATGACGGCCTACGCCTCCGTGGAGACGGCCGTGGAGGCCCTGAAAAAGGGGGCCTACGATTACCTCACGAAACCGCTGGACTTCGATGAACTGAAGCTCGCCATGGCCCGGGCGATGGAGCACAGCCGCCTCAAGGAAGAGAATCGGCTGTTGAGGGAAAGCCTGGGCAGGCATTTCGATCGGGGGAATATCATCGGCCGGAGCCAGGCCATGGTGAACCTTCTCGATACGGTCGCTCAGGTTGCGCCGTCGGAAGCCACCGTCCTCCTTACGGGGGAGTCTGGAACCGGAAAGGAGATGATCGCCGGGGCGATTCACTTTAACAGCGCCCGGAAAGACGGGCCTTTCGTAAAGATAAACTGCGCCGCCATCACGGAGACTCTGCTTGAATCGGAGCTCTTCGGCCACGAAAAGGGGTCCTTCACGGGCGCCGACCGGCGAAAAGAGGGAAAGTTCCGCCAGGCCGAGGGCGGGACCATATTTCTCGATGAAGTGAGCGAGATGTCCCTGGCCATGCAGGTGAAGCTTCTGCGGGTCCTGCAGGAGCGGGAGATCACGCGGGTCGGCGGGAGCGACGTCATCCGCGTCGACGTGCGCGTCGTCGCCGCCACGAACCGGGATCTCATCGCCGCGATCCAGGCGGGACGATTCAGGGAGGACCTCTATTACCGGCTGAATGTAGTGACCCTACATGTTCCTTCGCTCCGGGAGCGCAGGGAGGACATTCCTCTTCTGGCCCAGCACTTCCTGAAAACCTTTGCCGAAAAGAACCGCAAGAACATCGGCGGCTTCACCCCCCGCGCCATGGACCGAATGCTCCGGTACGCCTGGCCGGGGAATGTCCGGGAACTCATGAACGCGGTGGAACGGGCGGTGGTGCTCGCGCGTTCCGAGTATCTGGACGTGGAAGATCTGTCTCCCCTGTTCAGGGATTCCCTTCCGGAAGAGGCGCCGGCAGCCGAAGACCTGCCGCCGGATATGCCCGGGAATCTTCCTCTCGATGAGGTGGAAAAGGCCACGATTCTAAAGACCCTTGAGCAGGTGGGAGGAAACAAGAGCGAGGCCGCCCGGCGTCTCGGGATCACCAGACGGACCCTCCATCAAAAGCTGAAAAAGTACGGCGTGATGTGAATCTTTCGGCTATTCGTATTCCTTGGGAACGGCGCAGATCATGACCAGGGGGTTCTCGGCCGACTTGTTTTTGTACTGATGCTTCTCGCCGGGCAGGACCAGGACGAAATCGCCTTTTCTCACCGGACGCTCATCGCCGCTCTCCGTCACCAGGACACCTTCGCCCTCTATGAAATAGTTCATGTGCTCGGAGGCGTGGGTGTGGTAGGGCGTGTGACCGCCGGGCATGATGGTGAAAACCCGGAATGAAAAGTTCGGCGAGCCGTCGGCCTTCGACAGCGGCACCTGTTTCCAGGTGTCTTTCGCTCCCTCCATCGTCATCTTCACCTTCTCCGTGCGTTCCAGATTCGTGATCTTCATGAGGCACACTTTCCTTTCTCTGCTGTATCATGCTGAGCCCTTGGACAGGCTCAGGACAAGCCCCGCCGAAGCAGGGTTCCTTTCAGCGTCCCGGGTCGCCTTTCAGTTGTGTCATTCCCGTGAAGACGGTAATCCAGCCCTTTTCGATGTCTTTGATAGCACAGCGATGAAATAATTCAACGTTTATTTCCCGCGTTGCCCTGTTAAATGGCCGGCGCAAAAAAAGACTTGACAAACATCTATGATGCAGATTATTCAGATAAGGCAGAATAATCAGAATATACATATTAATCAGCTTGAACATGGGGGCGTTTGTGATGACGGCAAAGGAAAAAAAGAAAGGCTGCATGGCCTCCGGGTGTTGCCGGGTAGAATCCATGATCAGCGTTGACGACCGGGGTCAGATGGTCCTTCCCAAGGAACTGCGGGACAGGGCGAAAATCAAGTCAGGCGACAAGCTGGCCCTGATAAGCTGGGAAAAGGACGGGGAAGTGTGCTGCATTTTTCTGATCAAGTCGGATTATCTCGTCGAGCGCGTCGCCGAGTTTCTCGGTCCGGTTATGGGCGGCGTGAGCGCGGGCGGCGGCCGGGGGAAGTAAAGGAGAAAGAAATGAAACAGGAAGAAATCAAGAAGGCGGTTAGGGAGGGCTATGCCAGGATAGCCCGGATGGAAGTTCTGTCATGCTGTTCGCCAATGAGCTCCTGCTGCGGGAGTCAGGACCCCGCGACGAGCATCAGCAGCCAGGTCGGTTATTCTCAGGTCGAGATGCAGGCCGTTCCGGAGGGAGCGAACCTCGGACTGGGGTGCGGCAACCCCGTTGCCCTGGCGTCTCTTAAAGAAGGGGAAGTTGTTCTTGACCTCGGTTCCGGAGCCGGTTTCGATTGCTTTCTCGCCGCGGCGAAAGTCGGCGAAAAAGGCCGGGTGATCGGCGTGGACATGACGCCGGAGATGATAGAGAAGGCGATGGGAAACGCAGCGAAAGGCGGATACGCGAACGTGGAATTCCGCCTCGGCGAAATCGAGAATCTCCCCGTGGCCGACAGCGCCGTCGATGCCGTCATCTCCAACTGTGTCATCAATCTCGCGCCGGACAAAAAAAGAGTCTTCGAGGAAGTTTTCAGGGTTCTCAAACCGGGGGGAAGGGTTATGATATCAGACATCGTGCTTCTCAAGCCGCTTCCCGATTTCATCATGAGATCGATCGCGGCCTATGTGGGCTGCGTCTCCGGGGCCATGAGGAAGGAAGACTACCTTGCCATCATGGAGAAGGCGGGATTCCGGGAGGTGAGTGTCCTGAAGGAAACGCTTTTCCCCATCGAATGCATGACGAATGACCCGACGGCTCAGGCCATTATGAGAAATCTGAACCTGCCGCGGGAAGACATTGTTAAGGCAGTGGAAGACGCCGTCTGCAGCATTAGCGTCCAGGCTGTCAAGCCGTGATTTCCCCGCACCTTTTTTCTTCCCTCAACCCCTGCTCCGCCAAACCGGAGCAGGGGCGAAAAATGAAAGTCCGTGCGGTCGGGTTTTTCCGGGGTTTCTTCAGGAGGCCCGGCGGATCCTGCAGCCGAGTCCTTTCAGGTTGGGTGTGCCGTATTCCCTGCCGACCTTTTTCGCCGTGGTCAGCATGTTGAAGTTCGACCTTTCCCATTCGTATTGAGATTCGGGTGATCCTTCCGGGAACCACCATCCGTGCGCGGCATTGACAACGCCGGGGTGAACCGTATCCGTGACGCGTGCGGTCTGGACTATTTCCCCGTACTTTGTTTCAATGACCACCTCGTCACCCTCTTCAATTCCGTATTTTCCGGCGGTGTCCGGATGGATTTCGACTTTCGGGTGAGGATTGCGCTTTCTCAGTTTTTCGATCCACCGGTATGAGGAATGGAGATAGTAGCGGCTCTTGGAGCCGGTCAGGACGAGAGGATAATCAGGGTCGTCTTCTTCCGCGAGCCCTCTGAAGACCGGCAGTGGATCGAGCTTGAATTTTTCGGCGGCGCTGAGACGGAGTTCCACTTTTCCCGTCGGCGTCGGAAATCCTTTTTCCTCGTACCGTCTCGACGGTACCGGACCTTTCAGATAACCCTTTTCGGCGAACTGTTTGTATGTGAGTCCCGCCGGTCGGACAACATCCTCCACGAACCGGTTGTAATCATCGGGCCAGTATTCCGGAGGCGAGATGAGCTTGCCGAGCTCCGTGAGAATTCGGATGTCCGGCCAGCACGATTCCGGAGGATCAACGACTTTGGGCCGGCACAGGATATACCCGTGCCCCAGGCCGTAGTGGCCGATGTCGTCGAACTCGAACTGGGTCGCCGCCGGCAGCACAATGTCAGCGAGGGCCGCCGTGGGGGTCATGAATACGTCCGCCACAGCGAGGAAATCGAGGCTGGAAAGCGCCTCATAGGTCATGCGGCTGTCGGCCCAGGCGAGCATCGGGTTGGTGCACATGATGTAGGCGGCCTTGACGGGGTAGGGAATGCCTTCCAAGACCGCTTTTCTGAAATAGGCCGGCGGAACGGTCATAAAACGGGGGATTACACCGTGATGAGCTCCTATCATCTCTTTTCTCTTGTCCGGGATCAGATCGGCGCGGACGAAAGGACCCAGGCCGAGAATCTTCGGATCGACGGCATCCACGTTGCCGCCGGGGACATCGAGGTTGCCGCTTACGGCCATTAGGCAGATGAGCGCCCTCGCGGTGTTGAAGGAGTTGGAGGTGTGCTCGATTGGGTTTCCCCACATGATGGCCGCCGGTTTAGACCTGGCATAGAGTCTTGCCGCCTCCCGGATCAGATCGGCCGGAACCCAGGTGATTTCCGAAACCTTCTCCGGTGTATATGGCTTCACGTGCCCGGCGAGATCTTCGAAACCGTGCGTCCACTTTTCCACGAAATCTTTGTCGTAAAGTGACTCCTCGATTATGACGTTCAGAAAACCGAGAGCGAGGACGCAATCGGTTCCCGGTCTGACCTGGAGACATAGGCGGCTCTTTCCGGCAAGATCGGTTTTTCTCGGATCGATGACGATCAACTCCGTTCCCTTCCTGACCTGCTCCAGAAGCAGGCTGCAGATCTCACCCTCCTCGTTCGTGGAGGTGATGTTGCTCCCCCACAGGACAACGAGTTTGCTGGGATGATGCAAATCGACAACCGGATAGAAACCGCAGGTGTGGATGCCGGTGATCTCGCGGGCCGCATGACATACGTCTTGAGATGCTACAACGTTGGGGGAACCGAAAAGGTTCGCGAGGCGGATAAGGACAAAATGATCCATGCCCTTTGGCATGCCCACGCCGAAGGCCACCCCCCTTGCGCCGTATTTTTCTTTCGTCCTGTTCAGATTGAGTGCGATTTCATCAAGAGCGTCCTTCCAGGAAATCTCCGTCCACTTTCCTTTTCCCCTCTCCCCCGCCCTTTTCAGGGGATGCCTGAGGCGGTCGGGATGGGTGAGTCGGTCAGGTGAGGCGAGTCCTTTGATGCAGGTGTATCCCTTGCTCAGGAAACCTTCCGGGTCACCCTTGATTTTCACAATCCTGTTTTCCTTCACGCCTACCAGAAGGGCGCAGCCGCCGTGATCCATGCGGGCACAGTGAGTCCTCACCCAGCGTATATCCTCCGCCATATATACTCCTTTCTTTCCCGATCGTCCGGTTGAAATTTCTCTTTTGCAAGATTCAGAGCCGGTTCATGGCTTCATCAGGTGATGTTTCTTTATTCGTTTCTTATCATCATTGAATCGTCTTGTAAATCTCGCACGACGAACATTCAACCGATATGGGTCTCGTCTACGGTATGCTCTTGAAATGGAAGCGTTTCTTCAAGCGGTTCAGTAGTAAAGCGGCAGGACCGAACCCTTGAAAAAGATGAGGAAGGCACCGGTTCCGGCCAGGAAGGAAGCGACGGCCAGATACCTGTTCATTTTAGTAAGGTGAATGGCGAAGAGAAGAAGGACGCAGGTGCCGAAGGCCAGACAGAAGGGGCAGTAAATGTTATTGAGAATCTGGAAACGGACCAGAATGATTTCTCCGCCCATGGCGGAGGAGAGAAGGGCCGTTTTCATGTGGGCGACGGCGGCGGAAGAACGAAAGGCCGGCGAGAGGGAAGGTGCCAGAAGAAAGACCATGAAGACAATCCCGACTATTTTCAGGTCTATCCCCAGGAACGTTCCCCGCAGCGACGAACAGGCCGTATCGCAGATTTCATAGTATATCATCAGCCCCACGCCGATGACGGGCAGGAGAATCTCCAGCGCTCTTTTTACCTTATCCCATGTCATGTTTATTCCTCCTGTTCTTCAGCGCTGAAGCTGCCCGAGGGCGTTGAGGATATCTTTTCCCCCTATAAATGTTTCCTTATTGCCTTCCCTCACAATGACGCAGGTCGGAGTGGCTTCGATATTGTCTTCCTTGAGCAGGGTGTTGAACCGGTCGAATGCGGGTCTTGGGTCAAAAGCCGAAAATGGAATTTTCTTATTCTTGAATAGATTTTCAATTTCTTCGTTTTTCGTGATCTGTCCGTCGGCCGCGGTGTCAAAGAGTAAGTTGCGGACCTTGAGGGCATGCTCGAAATTGTTTCGCTTATTCAGCGTGTAGAGAAAATACCGGGCATACAGGGCGCTATGGGGGTAAAAGGGCGTATCCACGAGGGTCAGGGTAATCAGGTTTTTCTTGATCAGTTTGCGCAGGACGGGCTCCAGCGATGGCTCCATAGCCCGGCAGGGCGGACAGAAATAGTCCGTGTAGATGCGCACCTGAACCGCGCCCGAACCGTAAGATGGGAACGGAGCCTCCTCTCCCCGGGCGGATAAAGCGGTGAAGAAAATGAATCCGATGATAACGATGGCAACGATACTCGGAACAGATGCTTTTCCTGATATCATACCTACTTATCCTTTATCATTTTCTTTTGCTTTTCATGTTTCTCTTTTCGAGACTTTTCCTTGCTGAAGTCATCAGCCAACCATCGTGTAAATCTTGTACAGGGTCATGATGACAATGAGAATGCCGAAAAACTGGCGGATCCTGCCGCTCGGCACATAGAGGCTCGTGATTCTTGCGCCGGCGAAGGAACCGATCGCCCCGGCAACGAGGAGGGGGATGGCAAGCCCCATGTCCCACCGGGCCGTCGTGATGTGCGGGATCAGGGACGAGAACGACGGCGGACACACGGCGAAAGCGTTCATCCCCGCCGCTTTTTTGGCCTCGAAGCCGACGAGAATCAGGGTGGGCATCAGGAGGAAACCGGGTCCGATGCCGAGAAAGCCGCTCAGGACGGAGATGGGAACGGCGAGAATCAGAGCCAGCCTGAAGTTTTCATTTCCCGGCCGTTCTTTGACGGGTCTGAAGAGCCGATAGGACAAATAGATGACCGAGGCCAGATACGCGAACCAGATGTAAAATTGACCGACATATTGAACCAGCCAGGCCCCGAAAGGAGCCGTTAGGGTAGTCACAATGGCCAGGGTGATCGCTTTTTTCCAGTCCACGAAGCCGCTCTTTGCGAAACCGAAGACAGAGAAAAGGGCCGTGATGCCATTCAGCAGAAGGGAAAGCGGCTGAACCTGGTGAACGAGGTCGGGGAGGAAGAGGGCGAGAAAAGGAACGGCGGAAAAGGCTACTCCCAGTCCGAGCATGCCCGATGCCACGGCAAGGATAAAGAGTCCACAAGTCATGATGATGATCGCATTCATTCAGCCCCCGAAATTTCTGTCAATAATTCTGTATCGATCCACTTCTTGATCTCGTCCCGGATCTTCCGGAACCCATTCGTGATATCCTCATCCGAACCCGTCAATGCAGAGGGATCCGCGAAGCTCTTGTGGAGTTGTTTTCCCCCGCCCAGGAAGAGAGGACAGGATTCCTTTGCCCGGTCGCATACCGTAATCACATAATCGAAATTCTGATATGAAAACTCGTCGAGGCTCTTGGAGCGGTGATCACGGATGTCGATGCCAATCTCCGAGAGGACCTTGACCGTAAAAGGGCTTACACCCGTCGGATCCGTGCCGGCGCTGAAGGCTTCGAATTGATCGCCGCGACGGGCCTTCAACAACCCCTCCGCCATTTGAGAGCGGGCGGCGTTGTGAGTGCAGACAAAGAGAACTTTTTTCTTATCCGTTGTACGGTCTGCCATGATCATCCCTTCAGCTTATTATACAAACCACCGAGTCTTGTCCGGTAAATGCTCCGGATGGTCTCTTCTTCCTCGCCGATGGGTTTGACCGGAACGAGGTCCATGACCTCTTCAGGGGATAATCCCGATTCGTAAAAAGCGGCGAGGGCGCCGGAGACCATTGCGTATACTGCGTCCTCAGCCTCCTCCGGCGTCATACCGAAGGATCGGGCCAGGGTTTGAATTTCCTGAAGCTGGAACCAGAGATATGTGGGGCCCATCGCCGTGATCATGGCGTATGCTTCAAGCTTCTCTTCCTCCACTTCGGGGCAATCCCCCAGGACGCAGAGAAATCTGATCCATCCCTTTTTTTCGTTTTCCGTGAAGGAATCGGAAAAGGCCACGGGATTGTATCCCTCGTTCACGAGGGATGGGGCGTTGGGGATCATCCGGATGATTCGACGGAAACCGCCGGCCATCTCCGAGAGGCTCGCAATCCTGAACCTCGGCGCCAGCGAGATGAGGACGGATGTTTCTTTGAGATGTGATTTGATCTCCGACAATCCGTCCCTCACCGCGGGCGGGTGAAGGGCCAGAAAGACGATATCTCTTGATGCCGCCCGGGCGTTGCCGCCGGGGGCTGCTTCGATGCCGGGGAACCGCGCCTCGAGCCTTTTCAGAACCTCCGGATTGGCGTCGCTCACGGTTATTTCTCCCGGCAGTTTACCCTTGCGCTTGAATCCCTCGAGGATGAAAGCCGTCACTCTGCCGCCGCCGATGAATCCCACGCTCTTCCTGGCCATGATACCGTCTCCTCTTGATATGTTGCGGTGCTTCTGCTCCTTCGACTATCTATATCCCCAGCCCCTTTCTCCATCATGGGGCGTAATAAGCCGCGTTCATTTTATATGACCCTTCAGGCCGGGTCCCTCCACGAGGGGCCAGCGCACCGCTCAGGTCATGCCCGTATTTGAGGACCCTCCGAAACCGATGGTGACCCTGTCGTCCTCCACGATTACAGGGACACGGAGCTCGCCGCCGGACCGGGCCAGCATTTCAACAAGGTTCTTGGTGTCCGCCTCAACGTCGATGTATGTCGCCCTGTCCCCGTAGGCCTCCCGAGCCTTCGTGCAGTGGGGTCACCACGCCGTTCCGTAAATGAGGATTTTCTCTTTTGTCATTTTGTTATTTCTCCCGGAATAAGAATGTTTCCTGTTTTTATGTCGGCATTTGAGGCTTCTTTCAGCGGTTTTAGATTTTATCTTGAGGGCGCTGAAGCTGGAGGAACGTCCTTGTAGTCGTTGTCGCGCCTTTTTCCCAGGTCCTTGCAGACCGGCTCAGGCCACGGGTACTGCTCCAGAGTCTTGACAACAAACGATTCCACGAGAGGCCTGCTGATCAGTCGCCGCGCGTAGGCCCATTGCAGTTCCTGGAATAAATCGATGTCTTCCGGCTTGAACTTTCCCGATTCAATTTTTCTCATCTGGGTCTTGACCTCCACCGGGTAGACGACCGGATTGAGCTTCACATGAACGGTTCTGCCCGATGAAATCCTCTGCACGATGAATTCGCTTTCCGTGAGCGTGTTGTCGATCTGATGGGCACCGAATCTCAGTCTTGCACCCGTCAGATAAGACGCGACGTCGCCGCCGCAGGCCGAATTGTTCGAGACGATTCGCAGGTCCGTGCGGTCGACGATGCCGTCGTTGAACATCACATCAAAGGCGGCCCTCAGCGCCGAGGCGCTCTCGACAAGCCCGCCGCAGAAATGGCCATGGAATTTGATGAGGTCCTTCAGCGTGATGGTCTTTGTCTCTGTCGCGTAACGGCCGTACTTGTTGACGGTGTCTTTGACTTCGAATACAGGCGCGTATGGACTTCTGCCGAGCCACTCCGGATAGTACCACTCCGCCTGCATGTCCGACGCCTGTGCGTTTCCGCAATGACCTGCATCAGGAGCCGCAAATAGAATGACCTGCAGAATCAAACACAGAACCACGCGGCTTATTTTTTTCATGACGATCTCCTTGCAGACAGTCAGCGTCGATAGCCTTACGATTCTGATAACAGTTGTTTTATTTTTTCCGCGTCGAGTATTTTTCCCACCGATTTGACCTTGCCGTCCACGGCGAGGGCGGGTGTGGCAAGGACGCCGAATTTCACCATTTCCCTGATATCGGTTATTTTTTCGATTTCGTATTCCAGCCCGAGCGCCTTTGCGGCCGTCTCAGTGTCCTCGGCGAGTTTCTTGCATTTTGCGCATCCTGGTCCCAGTATCTGTAGTTTTTTCATGACCATCCTCTTATTCAATTATTCAATTATGTTTATTATTAGGCCGGCACAGGAGCGCCGTGTCTTCATAGGCCTTCGTCTCGAACTGCAGGGTGGGATGGTCGATCCCGAAACGGCACAGGAGCACCTCCCGCACTTTCGCGGCCAGCTCATCGACGCGGCTCAGCATCTGATCGGGCACGATGATATGGGCGGCCAGGGCCACCTGCTCCGCGGACAGGTTCCAGACATGGAGGTGATGAATTTCCTCGATGCCGTCGATGGCCTCCACCTCTTTCTGGATGGCCTGAAGATCCATCCCCGGCGGCGTGGCGTTCATCAGGATGTTGAACGTCCGTTTGAGGATGTCCCATCCGCCGTAAAAGATCATCGCCACGATGATCCAGGAAACGACCGGGTCAAGCCAGTACCAGGGGCGGAAGATCCAGATCAGACCCAGAACGGCCACCCCCAGGGATGTCAGGGTATCGGTCAGCATGTGCAGAAAGGCGGCCCGCATGTTAAGGTTGACCCGGGCTCCGGTTCGAAGCATCAGGGTCGAGACCGCATTCCCTGCAAAGCCGAACAGGGCGATTCCGACCACCAGGGGTCCCTGAATGGGTTCGGGGTTCTGAAGACGCTGCCAGCCCTCGACGGCGATATAGACGCCCACGCCATAAAGCAGGACCACATTGACGAGCGCCCCCATCACCTCCAGGCGCTTGTAGCCGAAGGTCTGCCGGAAGGTGGGGCCGCGCCTACTGAGGCGCAGGGCAACATAGCTGATAAGGACCGATGTGAAGTCGCTCAGGTTGTGGAGCGCATCGCTGATCAGGGCCATGCTCCCGGCGATCACCCCGCCGCAGATCTGGACGACCGGTATAACCAGGTTCATGACCATGGTCGCAACTAGACGTCTGCCCCAGGAGGCCTCCTGGTGATTGTGTTGATGCATCAATACGGACTGTCCTTTCCCTCAGCGGCGTTGCGGTCAAAATAAACAACCAATACCTGGTCACCGGTTATTGAGAAGGGGAAGCATTACCTTTGCTTCCCCTTCTCAAAGTGTCGATGTGTCTTACACGCTTTCGAGGACCATGGAGAAGCCCTGGCCGCCGCCTATACAGAGCGACGCGAGACCTCGCTTCTTGCCGCTCTTCTTGAGTTGCATGGCAAGGCTGTAAACAAGCCGTGCGCCCGTGCATCCGATGGGATGGCCGATGGAAACCCCGCCGCCCAGGAGGTTGCACTTCTCCTTGTCGATCTCCAGCTCCCGCATACAGGCCAGCGCCTGGACGGCAAAGGCCTCGTTGAGTTCCACGAGGTCGACGTCCTTCATCGTGATGCCCAATTTTTTAAAGAGCTTTCTCGTGGCCGGGATGGGGCCGAGGCCCATGTAAGCCGGGTCCACACCGCCCTTCTCATAGCCGGCGATCTTCGCCAGGGGCTTCAAACCCAGTTCCTTGGCCTTCTCGGCGCTCATCAAAACCACCGCCGCCGCCGCGTCATTGATCCCTGATGCATTTCCGGCCGTCACGGTGCCGTCCTTCTTGAAGGCCGGGGCCATCTTGGCCATTTTCTCGAGAGTCGTCTCCATTGGCCGCTCGTCTACCTTCACGACGATAGGATCGCCTTTTTTTTGCGGGATCACCACCGGGACAATCTCGTCGGCCGTGGCGCCGCTTGCAATGGCCGCGCGGGCCCGCTGGTGGCTCATGAAGGCAAATTCATCCTGCTCCTGCCGGGAAATTTTGTAGAGCTTGGCAATATCCTCGGCCGTGTTCCCCATGTGGTATCCGTAGAAAAACTCCCAGAGGCCGTCATAGACCATGAGGTCCGTCACGGCCCCGCTGGGCATGTTCATCCGGTAGCCCCACCGGGCGTTGGGCAGGGCGTAAGGGGCGTTGCTCATGCTCTCCATGCCGCCGGCGATGACGATCTCCGCATCCCCGGCCTTGATGGCCTGGGCGCCGAAGGCGATCGCTTTCAGGCCGGAGCCACAGACCTTGTTGACGGTGACGGCATTGGTTTCCTCAGGCATCCCGGCAAACAGGCAGGCCTGCCGTCCGGGGTTCATGCCCTGTCCGGCCAAAAGGACGTTACCCATGATAACTTCATCAAAATAGACAGGTTTTGCCGACGCATCGAAGGCATAGTACTTCTTCTGAAAATCCGTCATGTCGAATTTTCCGAGGGCGTCGGGCCGGCATCCTTTGACAAAATCCGACGCTATGGGGCGAAGCCCCGCCCGCTTTACGGCTTCCTTGATGGCAATTGCACCGAGCTCCGCCGCCTTCAGGTCTTTCAATGACCCGCCGAAATTTCCCACGGCCGTTCGTGCGCCACTTACAATGACAACTTCTTTCATCTGAATTTCCCTCCTTTCCACTCTCTTGTTATAATCCTGTGGTATGATGCTTGAAAAATGACCTGCAAACGTATGCCATTCGCAATGGCCCGCTTCCTTGTGTTGTTCCTGCAACAGGCTTGATAAATATCTCCGAACGTTTATGGCGCCCCGCGGCTGGCACCATTGCAATCGGGAATAGAGATAACCGGCAGGAAAAGAAAACCTCTCGAAAAGGTGCACTCATATGCCTGCGGTGGAATGTTCTCCTCTACTTCAGGCCGGATAAAATCGTCTTCAATTCATCCACGGTTGGAATTTTCCCGGAAATGACGATCTTGCCGTCCACGATGACCGCCGGCGTCACCCGGACTCCTAGATTTCTGAAAGCTTTCACGTCGAATTCGTGCGTGATGTCCGCTGCAAGATCGAGCGCCGCGCAGGCATCGATCACGTTCTTTTCCGTCGCATGACATCTGGCGCATCCAGGTCCGGCCACAACAATTTTCATATCTTTTTTCTCCTTTCCTGTAGATTCACTTCTGTAAGTCTATCGTTTCTATCCTTTTTTATCCATTTCAGCCAATAATTTTTTCAGCAACTCTTTTGTCTCTTTTTTGTCCGGGAATGAGATGGCTTCCGCCGGGCATGAACCAGCGCATTTATCGCAAAGGACAACGCAATTCAGCGGCACGGCAACTTCTACCACATCCTTTTCTTCGTTGAGCCTGAAAACGCCGTTGGGACATACTTCCATGCATTCACCGCAGCCCACGCACAAGTCCTCGTCAATCCGGGGCTCCCAGGGGATCCGTTCCCGGGGAATCCCCATGTAAGTCCTCTGGCTCATTTTCTCTCCTTTTATTATTCGCCGCCTTTCAAAGCGGTCTTGATCTTTTTGAAGACGGTTTCCGAGTCCTCCTGTGCCATGCTCACGGGAATCCAGTGTCGCTCATCCATGGGAACGCCGGCCCTATGAAAACCTTCCCGCAGGAGTTTTTCCTGCCTTTTCTCCGCGCAGGCCGGAGTGATGAACTGGATCGAATCACTCAGAATCTGACCCATGAGACGCTCCCCGTCCTCTTCGCAAAGCCGGGGATGAAGAGCCATGAATTCAATATCCTCACCGAATTCCAGTCTCACCCTTTCGGCAAGAGCCCAGAAGTCTATCCTGGCCATGCTCGGGCAGGCACCGCTGCACGTGCAGAAAAGGATCGCTTTTTTTAATGGTTTTGTTTCCGCTGCAGACATGTTGTCACCTTCTTTCTATGGTGTCGGAGTTTTTGTCTTGTTGTCGAGGCACTGCCCTCCCTTTACGAGGATGATGGGCCTGTCGCTGTATTCCGCTGCATTCCGCGATACGGAGCCCCAGAGGACTCCCTCCATGCGGCTCTTTCCATGAGTACCCATTACAATCAGCGATATGTCTTCCAGTCTTGCCACCTTGATCAATTCGGCCCTCGGATTACCCACCGAGAGGCTCGTCTTGACTTTGAAACCTTCTTTTTCAAGTTCTTCTTTGACCTGCTTCAACTTCTCCCGATCGATTCTCTCAAACTCCCTGAACTTGTCCACGGGCTGCAGTTTCATGGCTTTTTCGTCCATGACGTGGGCGACCACAATTTCTTCGATACCGGCCCCTTTCAGCCCCTTCAAATATTTCAGGGCGTCTTTTGCGCAGTCTGACCAGTCGGTGGGGTAGAGGATGCGGGAGAAAAGCCTTCCGCAGAACCTTGCACAGGTTTCCCGGTCCGCTCCATGGATACCGGGATACTTGGGGATATAAACGGGTATGTTGCCGTGGCGAACAATCTTGTCCGTGATGGAGCCGACAAAAATTTCACCGAGGAACCCTTTGCGTTCTCTCCCGGCGACGATCAGATCAACTTTCTCTTCTTCGGCGATTTTGAGGATTTCGCGGTAAGGAACGCCGAGCTCGATTCGTCTCCGCGCCTTTATTCCGGCTTCCTCTATAATTCGCACCGCCTCATCCGTTTTTACATTCAGAATGTTCCTCAAGGTATCGGCAAGCTTGAGAACGTAGCCTTCGTGTACTCTGGGAAGCTCCGTGGCATATATAACGTGCGCCAGGATGATTTCTTCCGTTCCCACCTTCTTGAAATTAAGGAAACAGGAAAGAACATCCAGATAAAAATCTTCAAAAGCGGTCAGATAAAGTATTCTTTTGTACATAATCCCTCCTTATCGAATAAGACGAATTCCCCGCCCGTATTTCTTCCGGGAAGCGGATCAAACCGAGGGGGCTTATAGAACGTAATTTCCAAAAAACCACCCGACAAAAGTTCCCAGAATCACGATGGTGATGACGTACACGAAGGATTTCTTTATCCCGAAGACCCGGGCGATGGCGATCCAGTTGGGAAGACTCAACCCCGGCCCGGTCAGAAGAAGTGCAAGAGCCGGTCCCTTCCCCATCCCGAGTTTCATGAGTGTGTCGACGAAGGGCGCTTCCGTCATCGTGGCGAAGTAACTGACGGCGCCGATGAACGTGGCGAGAAAAGAGGCCACCACCCCATTTCCGCCCAGCCAAGCCCGGATCCACGCTTCGGGAAGCAGTTTGCCGATGACGCCGACGAGAAAAACGCCCAGGAGAAGCAGGGGAAGAATAATTTTCACGAACCACCAGGCCTCCATCAGCCAGCGCTTTATCTCTTCTGCTGTCAATTTCATCCATCCATAGGCTGCCAGAACAATCGTCGCAATTCCCCAGACGATGACTTTTTCAATGTAGGGTCCTGTCTGACCGATGTAGTTGGGGAGGAGAAGCGAAAGAACAATCAGAACAATGAAAATCAGATGCGTTCGGGAAATAATACCGTTTTGCACAGCTGTTCCAGCTGGGGTATCATTCTGAACCGTTTCGATGTCCCTCTTCTCGTTTCGGAAAGCCAGCGTCATGACCCAGCCCACTACGAAAGCCATCATAAGGGAGGCAATAACTCTCACTACGACTATTTCTCCCCCCAGAATATTTCCCGTGTATATGAGAGAGAGAATGTTCGCCGAAGGTGCCACCCAAAGCACGATGAAGGCGACACCGATGGCGGCGCCGCTGTAATAAAGACCCGCGGAGACAGGGATGACGGTGCAGGAACAGGCCGCCACGAAGAAACTGGCTACGCTTGCCATGGAAAAAGATTTCAGTTTATTTGCTTTCTCCCCAAGATGATCCAGTATGGCTTCCTGATTTATGAAGGCAACCATGGCACCGGCCAGCAGAAAGGCAGGCACGAGACAGGTGAGCACGTGTGTTGCCACGTAATCTTTAATTGCAAGAAGTCCGGCTATTATCAGTTCTTCTACCATGTTGTTTGTTATTCCTTTCGCGCTTTCTTAATATTGTGTTTATTTCAATTCTTTTGAAATCTATCCGGTGTTATTTTTAAATCTCTTTTCTATAATGCCGTCGAGAAATATATTAGAGGTAAAATTTTACTTCTTTCTTAATTCCTCCCGCCGGATGAAAGGGGTTTTTTCAGCGATGCGGGCGATCTCAGGGTCGTCTTCCAGCCAGTGTTTGAGATTTCCAAGGAGGCTTGCGGCATAAGGGCTGGAAAGACCGTCCGACAGGCGGTAATTTACCCAGAGGCCGTCCTTGTTGAAAGAGACGAGGCCCGCCTCTTCAAGGACTTTCAGGTGTTTTGAGACCGTGGGCTGGGCGATTTGCAACGCGGCCTGTATCTCGCATACGCACATCTCTTTCTTCTGGAGCATTTTTACGATCTTGACCCGGTTCGGGTCCGATAGGGCTTTCGTGACTTTGATGAATTCTCTCATCATCACCTCCATATTGCTAATTGGCAATATATAAACCCCGGCAGGTCCTGTCAAGGGGAAAAAGGGACAATTTCCTCTTTGCTTGCCTGAATGGTCTGTTTATGCTTAAATGAATTTGCATCATACCTCTGTTTTTTTATTACCGCCCGCATCCCGGCATATTGGCGGCGGAAGTCCAGGAATGAATAAGAAATTGGCAGGTTGGTGAAAAATTCCTAATTTCCCTCAAATGTGTCATCCCCGCCCTTCGGTATGTCAACCTTAGCTTGTCGAAGGGTTAAGGATAAACTCCGGCGGGGATCCGTAAAATAATCTAAAAGACCGGATTTCCGTCTTCACGGGAATGACGATAATGAATCGAAGAACAATTTTTCAATGACGTGTTAGTTAAGAGCAAGTTTTTCCCGATTTGCTTCCAAAAAACACAGAACACGACACCGCCGGATTCTTTTTAATCTTTTTTACCCTAAATTGCAGGAGGTCATGATGAGCGCCAGAAAAAAAGTTTCCGAAAGCATATCCCCCGACGAGTTGCTGGATGGAATGGGCGTAACGCCGGCAGACAATGAAGAGGGACTCGACACGGCGATTCCATGGAAAAGTCAGATGGCCGGAGAGCAGATGAGGGCCCTCTTTCAGTGGAAGCGATATCTCCAGTCAGTAAGCGAACAGCCTTTAATCTTCGGTCCCCTTTCTTTTGCTGCTTCATGTCAGAAAAGTTTGCTGGATTATTTCATTACCGACCCAATCAAGAAATATGCTCAGCTTGCAGTGAGGACCAGAAAGAACCCCGACCTGTTTGGCGAGACGAACGCCTGGATTTACAAAAGCTATGCATACATGCTTTACAATCTTTGCGGCAATTTCATGACCGACAACCATTTTGATCGCCAGAAGGCCCTGCAGATCGCTTCAACACCTGACGGACAGGAATTTCTGAAAAGGACACTCGAGGAATTCGCATTTCTTGAGAACAACTACAGCTCTAGAGGTCTTACGCGTCTTCATGCGATGAAGATTCTGCTCAGGAGCCTCATTATTCTCATCACGGGCAAGCTGCTGGAAAAAAGAGATAATCCCTATATGAGATTGAAAAGTGACGGGACATCGGCGTGTTCGCTGGAAGAGTATCTTGATGAATGCCGCCTTCGCTTTGAGAATCTCTACCGTAACGATGCATTTGATGTACGCGATTTTTCGGCGAGAGCCACGGGAGGCATGATAGGTTTTCTGCCCTATGAAGTGGTGGAGGGATCGAGCCTGTACTCGGTTAACCTAAGGCATTATCTGCCGCTGGAGGGGGTTAAGCCCAATGGAAAGGTTCTTTATCTGGCGTCTCCTCTGATCAACAAACCGGAGATATATGATCTCGCTGAGGGGAAATCCGTCGTGGAGGGAATGCTCCAGGAGGGTTATGACGTTTATCTCGTGGATCACGGTGATCCCGGTTTTGAAGAGTCGAAACTCGGTCTGGATTTTTACGGGAAGACGGTCCATGACCGGTACATCGATCTCCTTCACCAGCGGCATCCCGGGCAGGAAATGTATGCCATGGGATACTGCATGGGAGGCACGCTTCTGCTTCCCTATCTCGCCCGGCGGGCTGAAGAGCTTAAGGCACTCGGAAAACCCATGGACATCCGAAAAGTAGCACTCATGGCGACCCCGGTTAAGTTCGATGACGGAGAGACCGGGATGGGTGCCATGAGAGAGGTCATCAGGAAATATTACGACCCCGAACTGATGCGGGAATTTTACGGTGATGTGAACGTTCCCGCACAGTCCATCGAACTGGGGATGAACCTCATTCAACCCGGGGTCCAGTTCCATATGGCAACAGGCTTTTACAGCCGTGCCCATATTCCGGGGGCGGTGCAGGATGCAGCGCCTTTTCTCTACTGGGTGACTCATGGGACGAAGTTCCCCGAAAGGGCCCACGAGGAATGGGTGACAAAAATATTTCTTGAGAATCAGATTTACGAGGGGACATTCTGTCTGCCGTCTTCAATCCGGGCGCTGGACGGGAAGCCTGTGAACATGGGAGCTCTGAGGGATGCCTGTGTGTCGCTTTTCAGTTACAGGGGGGACCGGGACGCCATTGCGCCGCCGCAGTCATGCGTGGCCAGTGAACTCTGGGGGAAGGTTGCGGACGGGAACATCACAGTGAGCCGCGGGGGATTGAACCGCACCATCGAAAAACACGCTGGCCATATCTTTGTTGTGAGCAAGGTGCTCCTCGCTGAGTATCTCAATTTGGTGAAGGACTTTTTCGACGGAAAACCATAGTGAGAGAGGAGGGCATGTCATGGGACTAAATACAGGTGAGCAGTATATTGAAAGCATCCGCAGGATGAGGCCGAACGTTTACAAGTGGGGTGAGCTGATTAAGGATGTTGTGACGCATCCGGCCACCCGGCTTCACGTCCAGTCCGTGAAGCGATCCTACGACCTTTCTCATGACCCTGCGAAGGCTTCGATCTACACGGCCACATCGCACCTGACGGGGGACACTGTTCACCGCTGGAATTCCCTGATGCGGACGGCCGAGGATGTGATGGGAAATTCCAATATGAAGCGGGAGCAGTACCACCAGACGGGAACCTGCCAGGGGGCGACCTGCGCGGGATGGACCGCGATGAACGTGCTGTGGGACATCACTTGGCAGATGGACAGTGATCTGGGAACCGCTTATCACGAGAGGGTAAAAAAATACTGGAGATACATGGAAGAGAACGCCGTCGCCATGGCGGGGGCACTTACAGACGCAAAGGGAAACCGCTCTCTGAGACCCTCCCAGCAGGCCAACAGGGACAGCAATCTTCACGTTAAGGAGATTCGTTCCGACGGCATCATCATCCGCGGCTACAAATGCCAGATCTGCGGAGTGGCGGCGGCTCATGAGATCATCTGCATGCCGGGCAGCGGCTACGGTGAGTCGGAGAAAGATTTTTGTGTGGCCGTGGCTGTACCCCGCGACATAGAAGGACTTACCATCGTGGAGACCCGCCGTCCAAGCGACACCCGTGACGAAGAAGATGGATGGGACGCCCCGAAGGCCGGAAACATCACCCAGACCTTTCTGATCTTCGACGACGTTTTCGTTCCAAACGACCGGGTTTTTATGTGCGGGGAGGCGAAGTATACGGGCCGTCTCCTCATGAATTTTACTTCCATCTACCGCGCCGCCATCGGCGCCTGCGTAGCCGGCCAGGGCGATATCATGATAGGGGCCGCCATTAACATGGCCCGGGCGAACGGTCTCGGCATGAGAACATTTCAGGACAAGCTTGTGCAGATGGCCATAAACAATGAGATCACCTACGGGCTGGGTCTGGGGGCCATAATGAGAGGTAAGAAGCAGCCCTCGGGGCTATTCGTTCCAGATCCGCTGCTCGCCCATGCCAATAAAACACAGGTGGCCAGGCTTCCCTATGAGACGAAGGTCATAGCACAGGACATCTCCGGTGGAATCGCCGAAACGGGATGTTTCCCCTCGTTCAAGGATTTTCAATCTCCGGAATACGGCAGGAAACTTTTTGAGGCGCTCACGGCAGGGGCGGACGGCGAGACCCGTGCCCGTGCCGCACGTCTGGTGGAATGGCTCACCGTCGGCGGCGGTATCCCGGGCTGCATGCACGGCGGCGGCTCGCCGGACGGCGCCCGGCTGGTTGTGCGCGCCATGACGAAGTGGGAGGATTATGCGGCGGAGGCCCGGCGCATCGCCGGCATCACCACCGAACTAACAGACCCCGCTCCGGCCAAAAAATAGATACCGGGGACATAATACCTATTATTTTAATTATGCTTCTTGCGAGGACGTCCTGGTTTTTTCTTTAACATGTTTCTTCCTGTGATATCTTTGATCCTGGAGATAAATGCGTCGTTTCCGGCAGGTCGTCCTGTGCGTGTTGCCAATCGTAACGCATTTGCTTTCTCATCTTCTCCGCTTTTCAGGAATTTTTCCCAATTACCGAGCAACTCCGGCAACATTTTCTTTCTTACAAGTGGATCATTGTCGCATAAGCCGATATTGAAACGGGCACTCGACCAAGGATAATCAGACGCGTGCCTTACCAGATTTGCCCTTACAGGATTTAATTCCACGTAGCGTGCCGCCGCAATCAGATGTTTCTCATCAAGCACTACTGAATGAAAACGCCCCTGAAACAAATATCCCCGAACCCCTTCGGCAAAGTTCTTTGAACGTGTGTACCGGCGGTGTGCCTCGCCGAAAGCTTTCGCAAGGGACGTTTTCTCATGTGGGACGGCTATGAAATGGACATGGTTTGGCATCAGGCACCAGGCAAGAATTGACACGCCGAAACGGTCTATTTCTTCGGATAGAAAGAGGAGATAACGGCGGCGATCTTCATCATGGTCGAATACCGTCATCGAACGTACTCCACGTTGTGTTACGTGGTGCGGGTAATTGGGAACAACCAGCCGTGAAATGCGTGGCATATGCGTGAAACGTAGCAAATAGATTCTAATAGTCAGCTGAAATTAGTATTATGTCCCCGGAGTACACAAGAGGACGCCTTCTTTCTTTCCTCTTTCGCGTACTGCATCAGTAAAGCCAGACCTTGAAAATAGAATGAAGTGTTCTATCCTCTTTCCTCTGTTCCATTCCACAGAATTTGCCTTTCTCTTCAGATTGTCCAGAATATCGATCCCGACGGGTTTTTTGCTCCACTTGGCCTCGCCGAAATAGATTGCCTTGTTTTCTTCATCAAGGGCGACGATATCTATTTCCTCGTTTCTCTGCCACCACCTGCCGATTGAAGTAAAACTGATCCTGCCATCCTTCATCAATTCAAAGCAATAATGCTTGCAGACGTCTTCAAATACGAAAGAAAGATGCTGGTCGAAAGTCGCCTTAATCGCCCGGAGCACTTCCTTGCTTTTTCCAATCTCAAGTCTGCTTCTGTTCGGGAAAACATAACGGAACCAGAATTCAAAAAACCTGTCATGAATTCTGTAAAGCCCCAGCTTGCTTTTTTCGGGATATTTCTCGGTGACCGGCACCTCCTTTTCTATCAGCCGAAGTCCTCGCAGAATTTCGAGATACCGTGAGAGGAGGCTTTTTTCAAAACCAGTATCGTTAATGATCTCGGAGAGCTTTCTTTTCCCTTGGGCTATGGATCTGAGAATGACAAAGTAGTTTCGCGGTTCTCTCAACTCTTCACGCAGGAGGTATTCCACCTCGCTGTAAAGAAAGGTTCCCCTGCTCAATATGATTTCCTCGATGTTCTGGAATATATCCTTTTCTGGATTAAGTTTTTCAAGATATGCCGGGATTGTTCCCGTTACACCGAAGATGGAAATGAGTTCGTTCACGTCTTTCTTTGGGAAGAAGTCTCTCATGCAGCTGAAGTCCATTTCTTTGAGTTCCAGAGCCCCCGTCCTTCGCCCATAAAGCGGAGCCTTGTAGAAAAGCACCTCCTTCTCCATCATCCCCATGCTTGAACCCATAAGAATTAAGAAGAGCTTCGTGTCCTTGAGATATTGGTCTATTCCTTTTTGAAAGATGGAAGAGATTGCCTTGTTCGCATTTACGAGATAAGGAAACTCATCAATGACCAGAATTATTTTTTCTTTCTTGTTTTTCTGCAGGTATTCAAAAAACTGATACCAGCCGGCGAATCCTCTTTCAGCCAGAAAAGTATCATGAAAGAAGCGACCGGTTTCTTTCCCGAGATTTCTCAGCTGTTCCTGTTCCGCAACGCTGTCGGCAAGAAAGTATATGGCAGGCTTGTCTTTGATGAATTCCTGGACAAGCCTTGTCTTTCCAATCCTTATCCTTCCATAAATCGGGATAAACTGGAATTTGTCTTCCCCAAGAAGTCTGCCTAAAATTTCAAGTTCATCTTTTCTGTTAACGAATTTCATTTATCTTTATCTCCCGATAATGTGTATAACCGTGATTAGTATAATGTGGATTATACTTAAATTCAAGGATGAAATTACGATGACATTGCAGCCGGCGGGAAAGGGATTGTTCAGCCGGAGCGGCATATGATCATTCTCCTTAATAGTGCCGTTATTTATGATGATTACGTCATGATGATGATCTTGGTGACCCTTCAAAAAACGATATTTTATGCCATTTGAAAAGATGAGAAGCGATAATCAGAAAAAGTCTCGCACTGAAAAGAAAAAGGGCTAACCAATAAACTGGCTAACCCTTTGATTTTCATGGTGGGTCAGGGCAGAATTGAACTGCCGACACTCGGATTTTCAGTCCGATCTGGATAAAAGAAGCGAGATTTTTTAACTCCTTGATATTGGCTCTGATTTTCCGCATGTGATTGATTTTAGAAAGACCTTTTCCATTCTATTGATTCTATCTATTCCCGTTTATTCCCATCTATTCCCGTCTGTTCTAGCACAATTTTGGCACAGCGGACATGGGGAATTCGTATTTACCGGAATAAGGATTTCTTGACATGAAGCGAAAGACCGATATAATCGCTTCATATCATGAAGCATAAAAGGTGACAAATGACTCAGTACATATGGGAGCGTCCGGACTGGACGAAGTTTCGATGGAAGAACGAGAGAATTCTCGTTGAACTGGGTGAATGCCGGCTGCTCCAGGGGAAACTCCTGAGCAAGGTGGCGAGCCTCGGATTGACGCTTGAAAGCCAGGCGCAGGTCGAAATATTGACCGAGGAGACACTGAAGACGGCCTTGATTGAAGGAGAAAGCCTTAACATGCAGGCCGTCAGATCGTCGGTTGCGAGAAAGCTCGGGCTCCCATCGGCGGGACTTCCGGTTAACCGTTATGTTGACGGGCTGGTGTCCGTTCTCCTGGACGCTACGAAAAACCACGATGAGCTTCTCACGCAGAAAAGGCTTTTCGGATGGCATGCCGCTCTCTTCCCGACGGGATATTCGGGAATGCACCGAATCAGGGTCGGAAGATGGCGTGGAGACAAAACCATGCGCGTGGTATCCGGCCCTGTCGGCCATGAAACCGTTCACTTTGAAGCCCCTCCGTCGGATCTCATACCCGCAGAAATCGGCTGCTTTCTCGTGTGGTGGAAACAGAGCAGGGGCAGTGTGGAGGGGCTCCTCAGGGCTGCGATCGCTCATTTCTGGTTCGTGACGATCCATCCCTTCGAAGACGGTAATGGCCGGATCGCGCGTGCATTGACCGATATGGCCCTGTCGCAGGACGATCGGCAATCGATCCGCTATTACAGTCTTTCTTCTCAGATCATGGCGGAGCGGGACGATTACTATCATGTCCTTGAACGTTGTCAGAAAGGTAAAGGGGATATAACGGAATGGCTTGTTTGGTTCCTTGACTGCTTCTGCAGGGCTATAGGGCATTCCGAGGAAATACTGTCAGACGTCCTCGGCAAGGCCGCATTCTGGAAAGTTCACGCTCAAAAGCCCTTGAACGATCGGCAGCGTAAAGTCATAAACCGTATGCTGGACGCGGGAAAGGGGGGCTTCGAAGGGGGGTTGACGACGAGGAAATATGTTTCACTTGCCAGGGTGAGCCGGGCCACTGCTTTCCGGGAGATGGATCTGCTCGTGAAACTCGGGATTCTGAAGGAGAACCCGGGCAGGTTAGGGGACTAAGATAATCGGTGACAAGGGGTAGAATGGGGTAAATGTGCGGGATAAGGTGGGATTATGTAGGATTTGGCGGGAAATCGGCCTGTGACATTTTTAACTGGATCTCTACTAATATAGAAATGAAATCGGTGACAAAATAAATTAATATGGACTGCCCCCCTGGGGTTAGACAGTTCCGGTTAGGGCAGTCGGACAGGGGTTCTGGGTTGAAAACATTTCTTCAAACTCCACAGGCGGTCTGTATCCGAGAGAGGAATG